>Ga0184632_10000247_pt1 | contig 19641 bp, 16 predicted proteins | sample PLM31_50_b1_FD_133153 | JGI IMG/M metagenome (GOLD analysis project Ga0184632, IMG submission 133153) | Groundwater sediment microbial communities from an aquifer in East River, Colorado, USA - PLM3-1_50_b1 | ecosystem: Environmental > Terrestrial > Soil > Riparian zone | place: USA: East... | reverse complement strand
GATATGGCCAGACGTTCCGTGCGCTACGGCATCGATCTCCCGCCGCGTGTCGTCGACGGCGACGTCGAGCTGTCGCGACCGCTTCTTCAACGCGTGGCCGGCGGCGGTCAGGCGGATTCCGCGCCCGGCGCGTTCGAACAACGGGGTTTCCAGTTCCGCCTCCAGCCGCCGGACGCACTTGGTGAGCGCCGGCGGGCTGCGGTGCAGGCGGGCAGCCGCGCGGCCCAGATGCTCGAGTTCGGCGATGGTCTCGAAGTACTTGAGATCGCGCAGATCCATTGTTAACCAAACGTGAACATAAGTGAATAATTATGCAATGGACAGCAACGATTCGCAAGACGAGAATCACGGGATTGAACCGGAGGAATGCACGATGAACGAAATCACGGCGGGGATCGAGGTGCTGGTCAGCGAAGTCGGTCCGCGCGACGGCTTGCAGAGCATCAAGCAGACGATGGCAACCCACGCCAAGCTCGACTGGATTCGCGCGCTGGCGGGTGCGGGATTGCGTGAGATCGAGGTGGGTTCGTTCGTGTCGCCGAAGCTGCTGCCGCAGATGGCCGACACCGGCGACGTGGTCCGCGAAGCCGTGAGGATTCCCGGACTGACCGTGCTTGCGCTAGTGCCGAATCTTACGGGCGCACAGCGCGCCATCGACGCCGGCACCCCCAAGCTCACGATGCCGATTTCCGCGTCCCGCGCACATTCGCTGCAGAACATCGGCAAGACGCCGGAAGAGGCAATCGAGGAAGTGCGCAAGGTCGGCGTGCTGCGCGACAGCCTGCCGGCCGGAAAGCGCCCGTTCGTCGAGGTTGGTATCTCCACCGCCTTCGGCTGCACGATGGAAGGACCGGTATCCGAAGCCTGGGTGTTGCGGATGGCCGTGTTGCTGGCGCAGGCGGGCGCCGATTCGGTCGGACTTTCCGACACCACCGGCTACGCCAATCCCGCGCAGGTCAAGCGAATGTTCATCCAACTGAAGCGCGAACTCGGCGACAAGGCGGGTGGCGCACATCTGCACAATACGCGCGGCCAAGGGCTGGCCAACGTCGTCGCGGCGCTGGAGGCGGGCGTCACCACGTTCGATTCATCGCAAGGCGGGTTGGGCGGATGTCCGTACGCGCCCGGCGCGACCGGGAACATCGTCACCGAAGACCTGGTGTTCATGCTCGAATCGATGGGGCTGTCCACCGGAATCGATATCGACAAGCTGATCGCGGCGCGCACCATCGTCATCGAAGCGCTGCCCGGCGAACCGATCTACGGTCACGTGCCCGACGCGGGCGTCACCAAGGGCTTTGTGCCCGCATCCGTGCGGAGAGGCGCATGAGTGAATCGCTGCCGCTCGCCGGCCTTCGCGTCGTCGAGTTCGTCCACATGGTGATGGGACCGACGTGCGGTCTGCTGCTCGCCGATCTCGGCGCGGAAGTGATCAAGGTCGAGCCCGTGCCCGAAGGCGACAACACGCGTCGGCTGACAGGTTCCGGCGCCGGCTACTGGCCGACGTACAACCGCAACAAGAAAAGCCTGGCGATCGACCTCAAATCGCCGGAAGGCATGGAGGTCGTGCGCAAGCTCCTGGCCACCGCCGACGTGATGACCGAGAATTTTCGTCCCGGCGCCATGGCCAGGCTGAAGCTCGGCTACGACGAAGTCAGGCAAGTCAAGTCGGACATCATCTACGTATCGATGAAAGGTTTCCTGCCCGGGCCTTACGATCACCGCACCGCGCTCGACGAAGTCGTGCAGATGATGGGTGGACTCGCATACATGACCGGGCCCGAGGGGCGGCCGCTGCGCGCCGGCGCGTCGGTCAACGACGTGATGGGCGGCATGTTCGCCGCGTACGGGATTCTCGCCGCCATCATCGAGCGCAACCGGACCGGCCGTGGCCAGTACATCCAGAGCTCGCTCTTCGAGAACACGGTGTTCCTGGTCGCGCAGCACATGATGCAGTACCGGGTCACCGGCACGCCTGCGGCGCCGATGCCAAGCAGGCTATCCGCATGGGCCATCTACGACGTGTTCGACACCGTGGACGGCGAACAGGTCTTCGTCGGCGCCGTCAGCGATTCGCAGTGGAAGGCGTTCTGCGACGCCTTCGGTTTCACGAAGCTCGCGGCCGACCCATCGCTTGCGCTCAACAACCAGCGCGTGCATGCGCGCGAGCGCCTCATGCCGTTCGTGCGCGAGCAGTTGGGCAACCTGACGAAGCAGCAGGTGATGGACACGTGCGAACGCGCCGGCCTGCCGTTTGCGCCGATTCGCAAGCCGGAAGAGTTGTTCGACGATCCCCATCTCAACGCGTCGCGCGGCTTCACCGACATCACGCTCGAAAGCGGCAAGGCGGCAAAGGTGCCGATCCTGCCGCTGGAAATGAACGGGCGGCGCTTCGGCGCACGTCTTGACGTGCCCAGGCTCGGCAGTCACACGGCGGATCTCCTTGCCGAGCTCGGTTACCCGGACGCCGCGATACGCGCACTCATCGAATCGAAAATCGTCGGGACGAAAGCGCGCTAACTGAGCCCCGTCACTGGAATGGCGGCGCCATGAATCGCCTTCGCCGCCGGCGACGCGAGGAACACGATCACGTTGGCCAGTTCATCCGGCGCGACCCACTTGTGCGGATCGGCCTTCGGCATCGCGGCGCGATTTTCGGGCGTATCGATGATGGTCGGCAGCACGCAGTTGACGTTGATGTTCTTCTCGCGCAGTTCGGCCGCCATGGATTCCGTGAGCCTGATCACCGCGCTCTTGGCGGCGATATAGGCGCCCATATTGGCCGCGCCCTTCTGCGCGGCGAATGCGCCCACGTTGACAATCTTGCCGCCGCCCCCGGCCAGCATGCGCGGTACGACCGCGCGTACGGCATGCAACAACGTGCGCGCATTGACGTCGAACATGAAGTTCCAGTCGCTGTCCGAGATTGCATTGACGGGCGTGCCCATGCGAAAGCCGCCGGCGATATCGCACAGGACATCGATGCGCTGGAACCGGTCCATCGCAGACTTGGCAGCGGACTCCACCTGCGCAGCGTCGAGGAGATCGGCCGGCAGGTACAATCGCTTGTCGTTCGCCTTCCCGTAAGCGGCTTCGAGGCGTTCGAGGCTGCGGTCCAGCAGCCCGAGATTGGCGCCGCGCGCGGCGAATGCAGCCGCGACTGCGCGGCCCAGGTTGCCCGTCGCACCAGTTATCAGCACCGTGCGGTCGGCGAAGTCGAGGTCAGTGTCCATTACGTCGATCCCATCTATGTTCGTGCAGGTGCAATCGTACCCGCGCATTCGCCAAAACCGATGCGGCGGAACCCCCGCCGTTCGCAATGCCCCCGCAGGATGACTGTATCGCCGTCTTCGAGAAATCTGCGCTTCTCGCCGTTGGCGAGCTGCAACGGCTGTTTACCGCCGCTCGAGAGTTCGAGCAGCGAGCCGCCCTGACCCGGATCGGGTCCCGACTGCGTGCCGGATCCGAAGAGATCGCCGGCCTGCAGATTGCAGCCGTTCACCGTGTGGTGCGCGACGAGTTGCGCGAGCGTCCAGTAGCTGTCGCGGAAGTTCGATTGCATCAACCGTTGCGCAGGCAGTCCGGCGTTGCGCATCGCGGAGGTTTGCAACCAGACTTCGAGCGCGATGTCGATCGCCCCGGAGGCGCGGTTGGCCGGTGTGTCGAGATAGGGCAGCGGTGCGGGATCAGAGGCGGGGCGTTCGAACGGCACGCGAAACGGCGCCAGCGCCTCGATCGTGACGATCCACGGCGACAGCGTGGACGCGAAATTCTTGGACAGAAAGGGACCGAGCGGCTGGTACTCCCACGCCTGGATGTCGCGCGCGGTCCAGTCGTTGAAAAGCGCGAGACCGAAGAGATGCGCCTCGGCCTCGGCGATCGGGATCGACTCGCCCTGAGCGTTGCCCGAGGCGATGAAGGCGCCGAGTTCGAGCTCGTAGTCGAGCCGCCGCGTCGGACCGACACTCGGCGTCGCATCGTCGGCCCCTTTGAATTGTCCGACGGGCCGGCGAATGGTCTGCGCACTCACGCCGATCGACGACGCACGTCCGTGGTATCCGATGGGTACCCACCGATAGTTGGGCAGCAACGGATTGTCCGGACGGAATTGGCGGCCGACGCTCGTCGCGTGATGAATGCTCGTGTAGAAGTCCGTGTAGTCGCCGATGTGGCACGGCAGCCCCATCTCTACCGCGGCCTGCGGGACCAGGCACGATTGCAGTGCATGTTGCCGCGGACTGCCGGCGCGCAATGCTTGCGACAGCGTCGACCGCAGCGCGTTGCGCGTCTCCGTTCCGGCCTGCATGAACGCATTCATGTCGTCGGTGTCGATCAGTCCCCCACGCGCGAGGTCGAGCACCTGGTCGCCGATCGCGACCCCGATGCGGAACTCGGCCTCGCCCGTACGACGGAAACGTCCGAGCGGAAGATTCTGGATCGGAAAATCCGTGGCCGGGTCGTTGGCGGCGGCGACCCAGCTCGACAGTGCTGCGTCGTGGGTTTCGTCGAGTTGCACGTTCATCGTGGTTGCGAGCCCGAACGCCGCGCTAAGCCGCCTCGATCACGCCGCGGCGGAGCTGGTCGCGTTCGAGCGATTCGAACAGCGCCTTGAAATTGCCCTCGCCGAAGCCGTCGTCGCCCTTGCGCTGGATGAACTCGAAGAACACGGGGCCGAGGACGCTCTGCGAAAAAATCTGCAGCAGGAGCCGTTGCGTGCCGCCTTCTGTCGTGCCGTCGAGCAGGATGCCGCGCGTCTGCAATGCCTCGACCTGTTCGCCGTGCCCCGGCAGCCGTTCGGCGAGCATTTCGTAGTACGTCGCCGGCGGCGCTGCCATCAGCGGAACGCCGGCGCGCCGCAAACTGTCGATGCTCGCGAGCAGATCGTCGGTGAGCAGCGCGATATGCTGGATGCCTTCGCCGTTGTACTTCATCAGGAACTCTTCGATCTGGCCGGTGGACTTCGACGCCTCTTCGTTGAGCGGGATGCGGATCTTGCCGTCCGGCGCCGTCATCGCGCGCGACGTGAGGCCCGTGTACTCCCCCTTGATGTCGAAGTAGCGGATTTCCCGGAAATTGAAGATCCGCTCGTAGAAGCCCGACCAATAGCTCATCCGCCCGCGATAGACGTTATGCGTGAGGTGATCGATGAGCTGCAAGCCGTGACCCTTCGGATGGCGGTCGACGCCGTCGATGAAGTTGAAGTCGATGTCGTAGATCGACGTGCCGTCGCCGAAACGGTCGATCAGATACAGCGGCGCGCCGCCGATGCCTTTGATCGACGGCAGGCGCAATTCCATCGGGCCCGGCTGCGCGTCCATCGGCTGGGCGCCGAGCTCGAGCGCGCGCCGATACGCCTTGTGCGAATCCTTGACGCGGAAGGCCATGCCGCACGCCGACGGTCCGTGCTCCGCGGCGAAGTACGAGGCGAGGCTCGCGGGCTCGCTGTTCACGATGAAGTTGATGTCGCCCTGCCGGTACAACGCCACGTTCTTCGAGCGATGCTCGGCGACGCGGGTGAAGCCCAGCAACTCGAAGGCAGGCTCGAGCACATTCGGTGTCGGGGATGCGAATTCGACGAATTCGAACCCCATGAGACCCATCGGATTTTCAAAAAGATCAGCCATTGCCGTGTTTCCCGTGTTCGCGCGTGGTGAATTTATCCCAGCGGCCGTTGCGTTGTGCTTCTTCTACTCTCGGTCCGGGGGCATCGTCCCGCGACTCGAGCCGACTGGTCCATATTCAGTCGATTTTAACGCCGGCCTTCTTGACCAGCTTCGCGTACTTGTCCTGTTCGGAACGAAAGTATGCGGCGGCCGCCTCCGGCGTGGTTGGATTGATGACATTGCCTTGCTTCGCCATCGCTTCCTTGACCTCGGGTGTCGCCAGCGCGGCGGTGAAGCCCGCGTGAATGCGCTTGACCTGATCCGGCGGCAACTTCGCGGGGCCGATGACGGCAAACCAGCCCTCGACGAGATAGTCGGGCATCCCTTGCTCGACCATGGTCGGAATCTCGGGCGCCGCGGGCACCCGCTGGGCGGAGCCCACGCCGATCGCGCGCAATGATCCCGTCTTGAGATGACCCTGGATCGAGGGCAGTGACGTCACGCCCCAATCGACCTGTCCGCCCATGATATCGGTGATCATCGGGCCGACCCCCTTGTACGGAATGTGGTTGCTGGTCACGCCCGCCTGGTCGATGAACATCTCGTCGGCAAGATGCAGAATCGTGCCGTTGCCCGATGATGCGTAGTTGTAGAAGCCCGGCTTCGCCTTCAGCGCCGCGATGAGTTCCTTGACGTTGTTGACCGGCAACTTGTTGGGATTGACCACCAGCACCATCGGCGTCGATCCGACGACCATGATCGGCGTGATGTCGGAGAGCGAATCGAACGGCATCTTGCTGTAGACGGAGGGATTGATCACGTGGTTGTTGGATACGACGCCGATCGTCTGGCCGTCGGGCCGCGCACTGACGATCGCCTGCGTGCCGGTGATGCCGCCCGCGCCCGGCATGTTTTCGATCACGACGGGTTGCCCACCGAGCGCCTTGCTCACCGCCGGGGTCATCGTGCGCGTAATCGTGTCGACGCCGGAACCCGGACCAACCGGCAGGATGGTCCGCAGCGGCTTGTCCGACGCGGGGCTCTGCGCGACAACTGAAAGCGAACCGAGCGAGAGCGCTGCCGCGATCGCCGTGAGGCCGATGCGGACAGGAAACCTTAGGGTATGCAACATTAAAGCCTCCTTGATTGCGTATTGTGGTATCGAAACTGCGGCCGAAACGGCCTGGCGATCTGTAATGGTGCCTCAAACGGCGGACGGTTCCTTCAATCGCGCGAGGACTTCCTCGGTATGCTCGCCAACCCGCGCCAGCGGCTGGCGCACGCCCGGCCGGCGGCCGCCGAGCGTCAGCGGCAACAACACCACGTCCGTCGTTCCGCCGTCATCGGTTTGCATCGAAACCATGCCGCCGCTGGCCTTGAGATGCGGATCGTCGAGCAGTTGTTCGGGCCGCACGATGGGCGCATAGGGAAGGCCGGCCGCTTCGAGCTTGGCCGACAGCTCGCCGATACGATGGTGGCGCAGGATTTCGCCAAGGCGCCGCAACAACGCCGGGCGCACGGCCACGCGTTGCGCATTGGTCTGCAGCGCCGGATCGGCCAACAAGTCCGGCCGTTCCAGCAGGTTGCATAGCGTAACGAACTGTTTGTCGCTCACGGCGCCGATGAAGAGCTGCTCGCCGTCGGCCAGCGTGAACACGTCATAGACGCTCCACGCCGATACGCGCGAGGGCATCGGCGGCGGCGCTTCGCCGGTCATCGAGTATTGCTGCATGTGCTGCGCGGACAGGAACACGCAATTCTCGAACAGCGCGCTCTGGATTTCCTGGCCTTGCCCCGTGCGGTCGCGCTCGCGCAATGCGGCGAGCACGCCGATGGCGCCGAACATGCCGCCCATGATGTCGTTGACCGAGGTGCCGGCGCGCAACGGCCGGCCCTCGGGACCGGTCATGTACGACAACCCGCCCATCATCTGCACGACTTCGTCGAGCGCAAGACGGTTTTCGTACGGCCCCGGCAGAAATCCTTTGTGCGAAACGTAGATCAGCCGCGGGAATTGCGGCGCCAGCGTCTGGTAATCGAGCCCGAGCGACGGCATGAGGCCGGGACGAAAATTCTCGAGCATCACGTCCGATTGGCCGATCAGCTCGAGCGCGGTCGCCTTGCCTTCCGCCGTGTTGATGTCGAGCACGACGCTCTTCTTGTTGCGGTTGAACGAACGAAAAAAGCCGATGCCGAGTCCGGGCAGCTTGCGCGTCTTGTCGCCGCCGGGCGGCTCGATCTTGATGACTTCGGCGCCCAGGTCGGCGAGGATCATTCCGCACGTCGGACCCATGACCATGTGCGTGAATTCGATGACGCGGACGCCGTCGAGCGGCAGCGGGTTCTTCGACTGCGACGTTGAGGGCATGGATTCTCTACACCGCGATCGCGGCGTCTCCGGAAGTTGAAAGTGTCTTGGGCAGGCCGGCGCGCCAAACGGCGCCGTGCAGCGTTTCGTTCTCCAGCCACGCCGCCACCTTGGCGCGCAGCGCGAACAGCCGTTGCAGGTCGATGCCCGTCGCAACACCCATGCTCGCGAGCATGTACGCCAGATCCTCGGTCGCGGCGTTGCCGCTCGCGCCCGGGGCATGCGGACAGCCGCCGATGCCGGCCAGCGACGCGTCGAAGCGGGCCACGCCGAGTTCGAGCGCCGCGTAAACGTTGGCCATCGCGAGGCCGCGCGTATCGTGGAAATGACCGCAGCAAAAGCGATCGCCGGCAATGCGCAGCGCTTGTTCGAACAGCTCGCGCACCATTTTCGGGTCGGCGTAGCCGACCGTGTCCGCGAGGCTCACGCGATCGGCGCCGGCGTCCAGCAGCGCCTGCATCAGGCGGAGCACTTCCGCGGGCGCGACAGGGCCCTGGATCGTGCAGCCGAACGCGGTGCCGACACCACCTTCGATGATGAGTTTCGATCCGGCGGCATCGCGCGCGGCGCGAATGCGCGACACTTCCGCGACCACTTCGTCGGGCGTCTTGCGCAGGTTGGCGAGGCTGTGGGCGTGACTGGCCGAAAGCGGCACGAGCAGCAGGTCGGCACCCGCTTCGATCGCGCGCTCGGCGCCCTTGAGATTCGGCACCAGCACGGAAACGAGAAGCCCCGGCAGCGTTTTCGCATAAATCAGCACGTCCGCCGTGTCGGCCAGTTGCGGCAGCAGCCGGGCCGGAACGAACGAGCCGACTTCGATCTCGCGCTGTCCGGCGGCGTACGCATCGCGCACCCACTCGAGCTTGCGCGCGGTCGGCAGGACGGTCGCGATGCTTTGCAGCCCGTCGCGCAGACCGACCTCGCGGATCACGGCGCGCGGCGGCAATGACGATCGCATGACATGCTCCTCCTTGATACGGGGCGCCGGAACTCAAGGGGTTCCTTGGCGCCCGCAATGACGACACTGTAGACGTTCCGGACGAGTGCTGCAGCGCAATTCAGGCACCTTTATCGTTCCCGTTCGGCATGGCAGAATGGGGCGATGAAGCGCTATTTCGACCCCGTGAGCCTGCGTCTTTTCATCGCGGTGTGCGAGGAGCGCAACATCGCGCGCGCCGCCGAACGCGAGGCCATCGTCCCGTCGGCGATCAGCAAACGCATTGCCGCGATCGAAGCGGATATCGGCGTGCCGTTACTGCAACGGCGCCGTCGTGGTATTGCGCCAACGCCGGCGGGAGAGGCGTTACTGCGGCAGGCGCGCGATGTATTGAACGCGCTGGAACGCATGCGCGCCGAGTTGTCCGAATTCGCGAGTGGAGCGCACGGGAGCGTTCGCGTGTTCGCCAGCCTCTCGGTGCTGTCGGAATCGCTGCCCGACGATATCGGGGCGTTTCTGGGGCGGCACCGGACGGTGCGCGTGGCCCTCGAGGAACGGGTAAGCTCGGAAATCGTGCGCGGCGTTCGCGAAGGCACGGCCGATTTCGGCGTGTGCTGGAACGCCGGCGATCTCACGGGCTTGCAGACGCTCGGCTACCGCGCCGATCACCTGGCGGTCGTCGTGCCGGCGGCGCACCCGCTGGCCAAACGCAAGGCGGTAGCCTTTGTCGAGACGCTCGCCTACGAGCAGATCGAAATTCTGGCCGGCGGCACCGTGCAGATCACGTTGCGCCGCGCGGCGGCCGTCGCCGGCGAAAGCATCCGCCACCGGATCCAGGTGTCGACATTCGACGCCGCCTGCTGCAATGTCGCCGCCGGCCTGGGCATCGCCGTGATTCCGCGGGAGGCAGCCGCGGCCAGCGTGCGGTCCCACGGGTTACGCATCGTCGGGCTGACCGACGCGTGGGCGGAACGCCGTTTCGTCATCTGCATGCGTTCGCGCGATTCGCTATCGGCCGCGGCACGCTTGCTCGTCGACTATCTGCACGAGCGCGCGGGGAGCGAGGCCGGGGCGCGGCAGCGGCGTTAGGACTTCTGCCTTCATACGGCGCGTTCCGTAAGCGGTCCGCGGAACAAATGCTTGGCTGGAGTTTGCTAGCATGCGAGCACCAACGCTGACGCAGGCCGACGACGCCCGTGCGTACTTCATTGCAAGAGTGGTTGCGCCGCATGCGGAAAGCGATGCAAGCACCCTCGCGCGCTCTCAAGACCGCCTTGCTGTTCGCGGTGTTCGTCGTCATCGCCGTCGTTGCCGCGACGTTCGGCCGCAATCCGGATCTGTCGCACGTCAAGGTCGCATTCGTTTCGGGCAGCCCAGAGGGGAATTACCATGCAATCGTGGCAAAAGCAGTCGCGGAAGCGCAGCGCCAGCGCGGGCGCATCGACAATCTGCCGAGCGCAGGTTCCGTCGAGAACATCACGCGTCTGGCCGGCGCAAAGGCGTCGTGCGACATCCAGTTCGCACTCGTGCAGGACGGCCTTCCGTGGCCTGCGTCGCATCCGTTCCAACTGATCGGGCGTCTGCCGATCTCCGAGTCCTTCGTCGTGCTCGGGCGCGATGCGGACCGCATCCGGACGGTTGCGGACATGCGGGGCATGCGCGTGGGTATCGGCCCCGTCGGAAGCGGCAGCGAGCACGTGGCGCGACAGGTGATGGCGCAGCTCGCGGAGTTGGACATCAAAGTGACCACACATCCGTTGCACGAGCAGCTCGCGCTGCTCGAACGCGGTGAGCTCGACCTTGGCGCCATGGTCATCGCACCCGACGCTCGGCTGCTGATGCAGGCCGTGCGCGACCGCAAACTTCAGATCGTCGATATCTCCGCCGCCGACGCGCTCGCGCACCGTCTTCCCTCCGCACGCGGGGGAACCATCAAGGCGGGTTACTACGACCCCATCCGTGAGCTGCCGCCGACCGACAAACGCGTCATTCAGATCGACACCCTCGTCATCGGCAACGGCTGCGCCCGGGAGTCCGTCACGCAAGGCGTAATCACGGCGCTCGTGCGCGTGTTCCCCGACTTCGTGCGCGTGAACCGCGAACGATCGAACCTGACGGGATTGGAGTACGCCTCGGCAGCGCGCAGCTACTTCGACGACCAAGGTCCCGATCCGGTGGGCGCGCATGTCCCGTGGTTCATCGACATCATGCCCATGGCACGCTGGGTGCAACTCATCTTCGCGGTTTCGCTGCTGTTCGGCGCGCAAGCGGTGTGGCATCGCTTCCGGCTCTGGCGCCTGGACGCTCGGCGCGTCCGCATCGAAGCCGAGGTCTCCCGCCTGTTCGCGCCCGGCACAACGGTGGCCGAGATCGCGGCAACGAAACCGGAGCTCCGGCACCGCACGCCGGAAGCGCGCGCGCAGCTCAACGCCGTGGTGGACGAGCTCGGCCGGCTTGCGGATCGCTGCCGCCGGCAGTCGATATCGATGCTGGTCCCCATGGGTCAAGAAATGAACTATCGCTATCAGGAGAGGCTCATCGCGGACCTCCTGCACGCCCTCCGACAATTCCGCGGACGGCTCGATGGCTGAACGGGTGCGCGCATCCTGGGACAATGAGGCGCAGAGGAACCGAGAACACAAATGAGCCTTTCTCAGAGTCTCGGCGTCTCCTGTGAACGGGTTACGGCGTCAGCAGCGCGGCTTGTCCCGTCGTGTCGAAGAGCTTCTGCACGCGGCGGCCAATCCGGCGGGCGGTGTGGCGGGCAGCGCGTGGCCGACGCCCACCGTTGATGCCGCCATCGCCGTGCTCACCGCCCATCCGCGTCCAAACCTTGCCATCGTTACCCCACGGTCGCTCGCCATCATCGGATAATTTATGATTGACGCAGGAAATCGGTCGCGCCGGCGGGGCTTGTACGCACCGCGGGCATTGGCGCAACAGCGACCGCTAAACTTCAAACGGAAAGTCGAATCGAGAGAACGGTATGGACCAAGAAGCGAAACCTGCAATGGCTGATGCCGGCGACGGCAAGGAAACGCGCGGCTTCCAGGCGGAGGTCAAGCAGCTCTTGCACCTCATGATCCACTCGCTGTACAGCCACCCGGAAATCTTCCTGCGCGAGCTCATCTCCAATGCGTCGGATGCGGCCGACAAGCTGCGCTTCGAGGCGCTCGATCATCCGGAATACTACGAGAACGATCCCGATTTGCGGATCACGGTGGCGTATGACAAGGACGCGCGAACGATCACGGTCCGCGACAACGGCGTCGGCATGTCGCACGACGAGGTGATCACGCACATCGGCACCATCGCCAAGTCCGGAACGCGCGAGTTCTTCGCCGCGCTCTCGGGCGACCAGGCGAAGGATGCGCGGCTGATCGGCCAGTTCGGCGTCGGCTTCTATTCGTCATTCATCGTCGCCGATCGGGTGACGCTCATCACGCGGCGCGCCGGACTCCCGGCCAGCGAAGGCGTGCGCTGGGAATCGGCGGGCGAGGGTGACTATACGATCGAGCGCATCGACCGCCCGGCGCGCGGCACCGAAGTCACGCTGCATCTGCGCGAAGAGCAGCAGGAATTGCTGTCGCGCTGGAGGTTGGCCGCGATCATCCGCAAGTATTCCGATCACATCGCTTTGCCGATCCTGATGCGCAAGGAGGTATGGGACGAGGCGAAGAAGGAATACCGCGCAACGGAGGAAGAGGAAACCGTCAACCAGGCGTCGGCGCTGTGGGCGCGACCGAAACAGGACATCACGGCCGAGCAGTACGACGAGTTCTACAAGCATGTCGCGCACGATCCGTCGCCGCCCCTTGCCCACGTGCATGCCAGGATCGAAGGGCGCACCGAGTACACGCTGCTTCTGTACGTTCCGGCGGTCGCACCGTTCGACCTGTGGGACCGGGAGCACCGGCGCGGCGTGAAGCTCTACGTGCGGCGCGTGTTCATCATGGACGATGCCGAGCAGCTCGTGCCGCCGTACCTGCGCTTCGTTCGCGGGGTGGTCGACTCGAACGACCTGCCGCTCAACGTGTCGCGGGAAATCCTTCAGGAATCGCGCGACGTCGAAGCGATCCGCAGCGGCTGCGTCAAGCGGGTCCTCGACCTGCTCGCCGATCTCGCCGAGCGCGACAAGGAGAAGTACGCGACGTTCTGGAGCGCGTTCGGCAACGTGCTGAAGGAAGGGTTTGTCGACGACCACGACAACCGCGACAAGCTCGCGCGACTGGCCCGCTTCGCGTCGACGGCGAGCGGCAGCGAAACGCAGGATGTTGCGCTGGCGGACTACGTCGCGCGCATGAAGCCGGGTCAGCAGGCGATCTATTACGTGACCGGCGATACGTTCGAGGCCGCCGCCCACAGCCCGCATCTCGAAATCTTTCGTAAAAAGGGCATCGAGGTGCTGTTGTTGTCGGATCGCATCGACGAATGGGTGGCAACGTCACTGACCGAGTTCGACGGCAAGCCGCTGCGCTCGGTGGCGAAAGGGGCGCTCGACCTGGGCGAGCTCGCCGATGCGGAAGAGAAGGCGCAACAGGAGCGCGAGGCAACGGCGCTGCGGCCGCTGATCGAACGGATCGCGAAGGCCCTTGGGCCGCGCGTCAAGGAGGTACGGGTCACCCACCGTCTCACCGATTCGCCGGCCTGCCTCGTCGTCGGCGAGGGCGAGCTCTCGGGGAACCTGGAGCGGCTGCTGAAGACTGCCGGGCAAAAGGCGCCGACCGCGGTGCCCGTGCTGGAGATCAATCCGCAGCATGCGCTGATCCGCCGGCTCGAGACGGAGCCGGACGAGCGACTCCCCGATTGGGCCAATCTGTTGTTCGACGAGGCAATGCTCGCCGAAGGCGCGCAACTGGCCGATCCTGCCGGATTCGTGCGGCGGCTCAATGCGCTGATGTTTGGCGTTGCAAAGCCCGCCGCTACGGCGAGTGCGCCCGACGAAGGCGGCCCGAATTAATCGGTGGCGGGATTCGGCTTCGCCCATGAATTTCGCCGCCATTCCTTCCGAACGCCTGGGCGCGCTATTGCGCGCGATGCCAAAGGCGGAATTGCACATTCACATCGAAGGCTCGCTCGAGCCTGAGCTCATTTTCGCGCTCGCCAAACGCAATGGTGTGGAGTTGCCGTATGCGAGCGTCGATGCGCTGCGCGCCGCGTATGCGTTCACCGACCTGCAGAGCTTCCTCGACATCTACTACGCGGGCGCGAGCGTGCTGCGCACGGAAGCAGATTTCTTCGACATGGCGATGGCCTACTTCGCGCGCGCCGCTGCCGATGGTGTCGTCCGTGCCGAGATCTTTTTCGACCCGCAGACGCACACCGATCGTGGAACAGCTTTTTCAACGGCGATTGGCGGCCTCACGCGCGCGTGCGCCGAGGCCAAGGTCGCGCACGACATCGACGCGTCGCTCATCATGTGTTTCCTGCGGCACTTGAGCGAGGACGCGGCATTCGCGACGCTGGAGCAGGCGATGCCGTACCGGGATCAGATCATCGGCGTCGGCCTCGATAGCGGTGAGCTGGGCAATCCGCCCGAGAAGTTCGCGCAAGTGTTCGCCCGCTGCGGTGTGCTGGGACTGCATCGCGTGGCACATGCCGGCGAGGAGGGACCGCCTGCCTACATCAGCGCCGCGCTCGACGTCCTGCATGCCGAACGCATCGATCACGGCGTGCGCTGCCTTGAGGAGCCTGCACTGGTCCAGCGGCTGGCGCGCGCGCAGGTGCCGCTCACCGTGTGCCCGCTGTCCAACGTGAAGCTATGCGTGTTTCGGGACCTCGCCCATCACCCGTTGCCGACCCTGCTCGCCAAAGGCCTCTGCGCGACCGTCAACTCCGACGATCCGGCCTACTTCGGCGGCTACGTCAACCAGAATTTCGTACAGACTTTTGCGGCGCTGCCGCTCGACGCCGAAGACGCCTACACGCTGGCACGCAACAGCTTTACCGCGAGCTTTGCGGACGTCGACGCGAAACGACGCTGGATCGACCAGCTGGACGCGACGTTCGACGGGTTCGCCGCGCAATAGGGGCGCGTCAATCAAAGTTCTTGTTCCGGTACGAACGGGGCGAACAGGACGTTCTGCAACCGGAACAGAAAACTGGTGTCGGGCTCCGCGTCCAGGACTACTTCACCGTTGTCATCCATCGTCAGCCATTCGAGGCTATGCCCGTCGGCGCCGAACTGCAATCGATAGGCGCTTTGCAATTTGCTGATATGGATGACGCGCAACACTTCCTTGGCGATCTCCGGACTCTCGATGATGACGCCGAGCTCCGTATTCTTGCTGGCGGAACGTGGATCGAGGTTCATCGACCCGATGAAGACGATGGAGCGATCGATGACCGCGGTCTTGGCGTGCAACCGGCCTAGCGACGCGCCCGGGATCGCCAGCCCAAGCCGCTTGTTCCGCAGGACACGGGTTGGACTCAGCTCGTAGAGATCCACGCCCGAGCGCAGAAGCTCGACGCGATAGCGCGAGTAGCCTGTATGCACCAGCGGCTCGTCGTTGGAGGCGAGCGAGTTGGTGAGGATCGTGACCTTGACGCCGCGCTTGCGGAGATCGCCGAACGCCTGCACGCCCATCGCGCCCGGAATGAAATAAGGCGACGACAGCACGACCTCATGGTGCGACGCGATCACCAGGTCCATGACGTTCATCGTGACGCTCATGCTGCGCGCCATCTCGTCCGATGTCGCGGTGACCTTGTCGGGCGAATCGGCGAAGGCGGTCGCCTTGCCCCAATGGAGGCCAAGCCGGCCATCATCGAGATCCTCGCTGATCGGGCCGTAGCCCAGGATGTCGATGGGCGGCAAGGCGACTGCCATCATCTGGTCGCCTTCGTCGACGAGCTCGTTGAACTGCTTTTGCAGCTGCGCGCGGTCGAGATCCGTGGCGATGATCTGCGCGACGGGATACACGTGCGGGCTGTTCCAGTAGGTATCGAAGATGTTGGCGAGCTGCGGCACGACCGCGCCGACCATGAACGCGTCCATGTCGACGAAGTTTTCCGACATGCTGCGCATGAAGTACTCGTCGGCGATGTTTCGCCCGCCGACCACGACCATCGCGGCGTCGGCAATGAACAGCTTGTTGTGCATCCGGTGATTCAGGCGCCGGAAATCGAGCAGCGATGACGTGTACTTGCTGAGCAGACCGCCACGTCCGCAGCAGAATGGGTTGAACAGGCGCACCTCAATGTTGGGGAAGGCCGAGAGGCCGATGAACATGGGATCGCCGCCGAACGTGTAGAGATCGTCGACCAGCAGCCGCACCCGGACGCCGCGCATCGCGGCGTCGCGCACGTTGCGCAACAACAGGTGACCGGTCTTATCGTTCTGGATGAGGTAGTACTGGATGTCGAGCGAGTACTTCGCGCGGCGCGCGAGCTCGATCCTTGCGTCCAGCGAATAGAACCCCATCGGCATCAGCCGGAAGCCGGACAGGCCGGGCGCTGGAATCGACGCCTGCGCCATCCGGACCAACGCGCTCTCGGGCGATGGCCTGGAGGCGGTCGAGAGCGGAAGATCCGCCCTCGGCGGCAGCGCGCCGCAGCCCGCCAGCGCGAACGCCGCGACGGCCGTGACTGCGCGGAACCACGTGGGGCGGGTCGCGGCCGCGTCCGTCGATCGTCGCTCGCGTAAGGGCGCGCAGCGCCACCCGACCAACGCGGATGGGGTTCGCCGCTCGCACACCTTCCGGCACGAGGCGGCGAGCCGGAATAGAATGGCCCGCAAGAATCCGCTGGAGACCGTCATGATTCGCTTGGTCGCGTGCACACTCCTTGGCCTTACGCTCTCCTGGTCCGTGCAGGCCGCGCTGGACATTGGCGAGAGGGCGCCGGACTTCACGACTCCGGCTGCGATGGGCGGGACGATCTACAAATATTCGCTGGCCGACGCCCTCAAGAGGGGCCCGGTCGTACTTTACTTCTTCCCGGCCGCCTATTCCGAGGGGTGTTCGGTCGAAGCACACTATTTTGCCGAGGCGATTTCGCAATTCGAGGCACTTGGCGCGACGGTGATCGGCGTCTCGGGCGACGATATCGACACGCTGTCCAAGTTTTCGGTCCAGGCGTGCCAGAGCAAATTCCCGGTAGCCTCCGACCAGACGCAGGCCGTCATGAAATCCTACGACGCCGTGATGAAGACCCGGCCCGAATATGCCAACCGGATTTCGTACGTCATTGCGCCCGATGGCTCCATCGTCTTTCACTACATGAGCTTGAATCCGACCAAGCACGTGGAAAAGATGCTTGGCGCGCTGCGTGGTCGTTCCGAGGGCAAGAAATAGCGGCTCGCGCGCGCATTCTCTCGATGCCTCATCATTTCCCGGCGAGGACGGCATGCGAGCGATGATGTTGCGAGCGCCACGCACCGCATTGGAGCTCACGAGCGTTCCTGATCCGCAGCCGGGTCCCGGCCAGGTCGTCGTTCGCGTGCATGCGTGCGGCGTATGCCGAACCGATTTGCATGTCGTCGACGGCGAATTGCCCGATGCAAAATCGCCGATCATCCCGGGTCACGAAATCGTCGGGACGGTGGAAGCGACCGCGGCCGGTGTCGATGCGTTGCGAGTTGGCGACCGCGTCGGCGTGCCCTGGCTCGGGCATACCTGCGGGGTCTGCCGGTATTGCCGCGCCGGACAGGAAAACCTGTGTGATGCGGCGCAATTCACCGGCTACACGCTCGATGGCGGCTACGCCGAATATGTGGTGGCCGACGCGCGCTATTGCTTTCGGCTGCCCGACGGATTCTCGGACGTCGAGCTCGGTCCATGGCTGTGCGCCGGGCTCATTGGTCACCGCGCGTTGCGGATGGCCGGAGACGCAGCGCGCATCGGCATCTACGGCTTCGGCGCCGCGGCACATATCGTTGCGCAGCTGGCGCGCCACGAAGGACACGCGGTGTACGCGTTCACGCGTCCGGGCGACGCGACGGCGCAGGCCTTTGCGCGCGACCTGGGCGCGGTCTGGGCTGGAGGGAGCGATTTGCCGTCGCCGGAGCCACTCGATGCGGCGATCCTCTTCGCCCCGGTTGGCGCCTTGGTGCCGAAAGCGCTGCGCGACGTCGTCAAAGGCGGAATCGTCGTCTGTGCCGGCATTCACATGACCGACATTCCACAATTTCCGTATTCGATTCTCTGGGGCGAACGGCGCATTGTATCAGTCGCGAATCTGACCCGCCGCGACGGTGAGGAATTCATCGCATTGGCCGCGCGCGTGCCGATTCGGACCAACGTCGTCGCCTATCCGCTGACCCGTGCGAACGATGCGCTGCAGGCGTTGCGCGATGGCGCACTGACGGGCGCCGCCGTGTTGTCAATGTAGTGCCGTCAATGGCGCAGCACGCATTTCTCGTAGAGGTTGGGAAGCCTGCGGTCGGGATCGTATTTCGCCTTGAGCGCGTCATACGCGGGCCGGTTGTAGATATCCCAGAATTCGTCCGGCGTGAAATAGGAATCGGAGTAGAGCGATTTGAGGCCGCCCAACTCGGTGACCTTGTGCTCGATCATCCGGTTGTAGAAGCCGGCGGCGTGGGGTTCGCGGCTGCGCACGGTATCCCAGAAGCCGAAATTCACGTACGCAATACCAGGCGCGAGCGGGTACAACGGAAACGGCCGCTGCGCGTCGGGGGCCCGGATCGGGCAGAGCCAAATCGGCAGGATGCCAATCTGCGCATGCAGGAATTCCAGAAATTCCGCGGCATGCGCGAGCGGAATATCGACGTCCTGGATGACCGACTCCGGATGGACGCCGCGCAGGCGGTCCCACGCGGCCGTGAGCTTCCAGCGGCCGTTCCAGCGCATGATCTTCTGATACGTGATCGAGTTGAGACGCCGGCGGCCCAATAGCCGGCGCAACCAGCGACGCTGCAAACCCAGGTTCTGCGAGCACCAGAACCAGTCGGTATCCCATCGCCACAGGTAATCGCGCGCCGTCAGATAGTCTTCCGTACGCTCGCGCAGCGATTGGTAGTAGATGCGCTCGAACGTGTAATCGCTGGTGTAGGGCGCTGACTCGACGAACCGGCCCAGCGTCAGGACGAACGCATCGCGCGCGTACACGACGCCGTCGAGAAAATCGACGTCGGGCGCGTGGCCGAGTTCGCCCATCGCGGCGAAGCACTCCGCCGGGTCCGTGTAGCGGCGATGCTCGAGGTGCACGAAACGCTTGACCGGTGCGGTACGCGCCGTGAGCTTGAGCGCGTAGCCGAGTGTGCCGTACGAGTTCGGCAAGCCGTGGAACAGGTCGCGATGCTCGTTGTCCGGCGTGCACACCAGCACGCGTCCATCGCCGGTCAGGACCTCGAGCTCGCTGATCGTATCGTGCACCAAGCCAAACCGGAACGAGGATGCTTCGATGCCAACGCCCGCGACGGCGCCGCCCAGCGTGATCGATTGCAACTGGGGCACGACCTGCGGCGTGGTCCCGGCGGCCAGCGTCGCATCGGCCAGGTCGACGAACGTCGTCATGCCTTCCGCTTCGACGGTCCCGGCGACCGGGTCGACGTTCAGGACCGCGTTGAAGTGCGAGAGATCGACACATGGCCGCTCGCGTGCCGCGCGATCGCGAAAGAGATTCGACGTTGCCTTCGCGAGGCCGACCGTCGCGCCGCCTTGCCCGCGCGCCTTCGCGAGGTCATCGAGCAACCGGGCTTTCCTGGCCTCGTACGGCGTCATGCTTCTCAAGCGCGATAGAGATGGGCCCGGCTCATCGGATAGGACGCTTCG
>Ga0184632_10000245_pt1 | contig 19821 bp, 18 predicted proteins | sample PLM31_50_b1_FD_133153 | JGI IMG/M metagenome (GOLD analysis project Ga0184632, IMG submission 133153) | Groundwater sediment microbial communities from an aquifer in East River, Colorado, USA - PLM3-1_50_b1 | ecosystem: Environmental > Terrestrial > Soil > Riparian zone | place: USA: East... | reverse complement strand
TCTCTTTCGAGATCAGCACTTGGCCTCCGTGTCCGGCCGCAGCGATACGCGCTCCCTTGTGCACGTCGGCCCCGACGTAGCCCTCCTCGGCCAGATGGGGTGTGCCCGTGTGCAGACCCATGCGCACGCGGATCGGATCGTGGCCAAGCGCCTCCTGCGCCTCCTGCGCCGCCTCGAGCGCCCCGTTTGCGGTCGGGAAGGCCACGAAGAAGGCGTCACCCTGGGTATCGACCTCGACCCCGTCGTGACGGGCGAAGGCCTCGCGCAGGATGCGCCTGTGTATCAGCAGAGCATCGGAGTACCCCTCCGCACCCAGCTCGTGCAGGAGCTTGGTCGAACCCTCGATGTCGGTGAATAGGAAGGTGACGGTTCCGGAAGGTAGATCGCGTCGCACCGGTTCATGATGCGCCAGGGCAAGGACCGTGTCACGGGCGCGAGCGATCTCGGTGTAGCGAACGGGCGGCCGCGGGGAGCCGCTACAGTACGGCGGTGACGAGTCTCAACCTCGAGGAAGCCGCCGCTCGCGGTGGTGTCAGCGCCGATGAGCTGCGCCATCTGGTTGCCCTGGGGATCGTCACTCCGGGTCCGGATGATCGGTTCACATCGGGAGACGTGCGCCGCGTCAGCATGGTGCACAGTATCGTCGCCGCCGGCATCCCGCTGGACGGCCTGGGCGCTGCGATGCGGAACGGCCAGGTTTCGCTCGACTTCCTCGACGCGCCCGCCTTCGAGCGCTTCTCGGCGCTCAGCGGCGTCACTTTCGCCCAGCTCGCCGAGCGAGCCGAGGTGCCGATCGAGCTGCTGATGCTGATCCGCGAAGCTGCCGGCTCGGCGGCACCGCTTCCCGAAGACAGCATCCGTGACGAGGAACTGCCCTACGCAGAATTCATCGAAGCCCAGGTCAAGGCGGGGTTCCGACCAGCCGCCATCCAGCAGCTGCTTCGCGTCCAGGGCGACTCCATGCGCCGCATGGCCGAGACGGAGTCGGCCTGGTGGCAATCCGAGGTGGTCATGCCGGCCGTGGAGGCTGGCAAGCGGCCTCACGAGATCCGTGGGGTGGACTTCGGCGATCGGATGAGCGTGCTGTCGGAACAGGCCCTGATGGGGATGTACCACCTGCAGCAGACACACGCCTGGACCACCAACATCATCGAAGGGCTCGAGATGACATTGGCTGCGGCGGGGTTGCACAGCCGGCTCGACCATCCCCCGGCCATGTGCTTCCTGGACATCACCGGCTACACGCGGCTCACCCAGGAGCGCGGAGACACTGCAGCGGCCACGCTGGCCGAGCAGCTCGGCCGGCTCGTGCAGCGGGCATCGGTCAAGCACGGTGGCCGGCAGGTGAAGTGGCTGGGCGACGGGGCCATGTTCTTCTTCCCGAACCCCGGCCCGGGGGTGGTGGCCGCGCTCGAAATGGTGGCGGGCGTGGCTGACGCCGGGCTGCCACCGGCGCACGTCGGCCTGCACGCCGGGCCAGTCATCTTCCAGGAGGGCGACTACTACGGCCAGACGGTGAACGTCGCCTCGCGGATAGCCGACTACGCGCGACCTGGTGAGGTGGTCGTCAGCCAAGAAGTGGTCGACGCTTCGGGCGGGGCGGAGGTCGTCTTCCGGGAGATCGGCCCGGTGGAGCTCAAGGGCGTGTCCGGTCCGATGAACCTGCACGCCGCTTCTCGCGGCGGGTAACTTCCCGCACCTCGCAGGAACACCGAAGAGTGGCACCTCAACTCGGGACAACCCCGCGCTATACGCCCTCCGCGAGCTGGCGTGCGTACTCCTCGGCGTCGTAGCTCCCGATCGAGGCGGCGATGAGCCCGTCCTCGTCGAGCGTCCACGACTCAAAGCCATGCACTCGCACCGCGTTGCCGGTGCCGCCCGGGCCGGTGTTCGTGCCCGTGAAGGTCCAGTGGAATTCGATCCGATCCCCGTCCACGACGAGGTCGTCGAAGTAGACCTGCATGTCGGGGAGGGCTTCGTAGAAACTGGCAGCGACTGCCGTGAGGGCATCCCGGCCCACCGCAGGTGGACCTCCGTTGATCGCGAGGGAGCCCTCCGGCGCGTAGTGTGCAGCCACGGCTGCCGGGTCCATGCTGCACCAGGCCGCGGTGTAGCGTTCGGCGAAGGCGCGAAGCTGCTCGAGATCTTTCGTGATCAGGGTCCTCCTTGTTAGGAGAGGCGGCTCTGCGACTCCCTTAGGGACCGCTTCCGAAGATGTTCCTGCGAGAGAGGCCACCCAGGGTCGCCAGGACTGCGCCCGCCAGAGATAGCCACAGGCCCATGTGGAGGTCTCCCATACTGCTGCTACCGCGCAATACCTCGACCACGAACAGGATGACGACCGCGACGCCGAGAATGCTCGCGAGCAAGCTGATCCAGCCTGCTCCGAACAAGGCGCCAAGGATGACGAAGCTGCCGAGCAGGATCATGACGAAACCGACAGAGCGGAGCAGCTCGCCGGTCGTGAATTCGGGATCCCAGAGCGCTCTGATGTAGGTGTGCGTCCCCCGAACGGGCCCCGCCCAGTTCAGGAAACTGCCGACGATCATCGCGGCTCCCCCGATCACCGCGAGGACGAAGTGAGTGCTGAACCAACGCTTTGTATCGGTCTCGCGGCTGCCTGCTGTTGCCAAGTGCACCCTCCAGAACCCTGAGCTCGACGTGTGACGGAGTATAGCCCCGAGTCCTCCCGGGGACTGAGTTGCCTGGCAGGCTTCAGCCTCCCGGGAGGCGCGGATGAGCAGACTGGCCCGGAACGAACTAGGAGTCGAACTTCCCGGCGAGCACCGCTGCCTGGGGCCGACCCTTGTGCCCGGCTTCCTGAAGGATCGCCGGGACGTCGGGGTCGGAGACGAAGCTCTTGAAGCCCTCCTCATCCCAGTCGAAGAGCACCCAGACCCGGTCCTCCTCGTTGGGGTCGCGGAAGACGGTCGAACCCTTCGACCCGTGCTGTCCGCGCTTGACAGCGCTCTTTGTCGTGAAGACGTTCATCCAGCGGTCGAAATCCTCGACCGTCGTGGTTGACAGGATCATCTCTCTCCTCCTTGTGGGAAGCGTCGCCGTTGTCCTTACTTGCGGTGGCGTGCTCACCCTCCTCCCTGGTCGATTGACCGAGCGGAGTGTGCGTCCGGGGGTGCCCGGACCACATCGGGTGAACGCCCTATCGGCTGTGAACGAGGCCTTGTTCGAATGCCCAGACGGTCGCCGCGGCTCGGCTGCGCACGCCGGCCTTCTCGTAGATGTGCTGAACGTGATGGCCGACCGTCTTCGCCGAGATGCCCAGGCCCTCGGCGATCTCCCGGTTGGGCTGCCCGAGCACGAGGATGAGGAGCACCTCCAGCTCGCGCTCGGTCAGGCCGGAAGGCAGCTCGCGCGATCGCTTCGATACGAGGTGTCCCGCGGCCGCGAGCACCGCGTCGACCGCGTCCGGATCGAGCTGCCCACCCTTCGCCTCCCGCATCAGCTCCGTCTCCGCTGACTGCGCGTCGAGCGCGCGCCGGTGCGGCCGTGGCTCGCGCATCGCCTGGTAGCTGCCGGCGGCGGCGAGGATCCGCGCCGCCGGTTCGAGCGCCGGCCCACGCGTGCCGCGGTGGTAGCCGGTGCCGTCGAGCCGTTCGTGGTGGGAGCCCGCCAGGATTCCTATCGGAGAAAGCGCCGCCGATTGGGCGAAGGCGCGCTCGGTGAAATGAGGATGGAGTCGAACCCGCTCCAGCTCCCCGAATCCAAGGCGCCCCGGCTTCTCCCAGATCGTATTCGACACGCCGACCCGCCCGAGGTCCTGGACCAGCGCGGCGCGTCGGACGCGCGTGACGGCGCCGGCGGGGAGGCCCATGCGCCACGCGGCGGCCTCGGTGAGCTCGGCCACGCCGACCGAGTGCTCGCGGAACCACGGAGACTTGAGATCGGTGAACGCGGCCATCGCGGTGAACGCGACGTCGACGCGTTCGCCCGTCATCCAGATCTGCGGGAACGGCTCGATCTCCAGCACCTGGTCCCACATCCGCGTCTCGTCGATGTCGGCAAGGATGTCGTCCAGGTGGCGGACCGCGAGGTCGGCGAGCCGGGGCTCGTACGCGCCACCCGATCGATGTTCGATGACGCCGCGGGCCTCGGCGGCCCCCGAGGCCGAGAGGAAGACTGAGATGTCGCGCGCGACGTGCAACAGACGCGCAGGCAGCGGCAGCTCGTCGCCGCCGGTCACGCCCGGCAGCCCGTTCCCATCCCACCGTTCAAAGACATGCGCGAGCGCGGCCTGCGTGCCCGAGCCGAACCCCAGCCATCCGGCGAAGCGCTGCGCCACCTCGCAGTGCGTGGCGAAAGTCTGACGGACCGGCGGGAGTCCGCCGGCCAAGACCTCCTGGAGCATGGCCGCCCGCTCCGCCGCTGGGCGACCACCGCCGACGACGGCATTCAGGAACGCGACGACCGCCTCGACATCACCCGAATCGACGAGCGCGAACCCGGCCCTCGGCGTGATGTCGTCCCCGTACAGGAAGGCGGCTTCGTGACCGTCCCAGGTGCATCCCGCGGAGTGCAGGAGCGCGACGTAGTACGTGTCCGCCAGCTCTTGCGCGGATGCCCCGGCGAGCTCGCCGAGACGGACGGCGATCGCGGCGGTGCGGAGCGCGTGCTCGAGCGGCTGCCCCGTGCCGAGATCCGTCGCAAGCGACAGCGCACCGACCACCTCGGCAGCGCGGATCGGCCGATCTCCGGAACGCGGCTCATCTGCCCGTTCCGCGGCAGCCTTCGACTCCATCTCGAAAGCCTACCTTGGTGGGAAGGGCCGGAATAATTGGAAGACACGCCACGGCGAGCTCAACCCGGCGACGGCGTGGAAGGGACGCTCTCTGCGATATGCGCGAACCCGAGTTGAGTCGCTTTCCTTGAAAGTGAAATCGGGACCGGGATAGGCTTCGGCCCCATGCCTGTCCCCGGATGAAACGGAGGATGCGGTGAAATCAGCGATCCGAAGTCTTGTGACAACGGCGATGCTGGCCACGGCCCTCGCGGGTAGGGCAAGCGCAACCGCGGTAACAGCGACCACTTACTACGTCTCGGTCGGTGACTCGATGGCAGCCGGCTTCGAGCCGATCGAGCGATTCACCCATGGATACGCCAACCAGCTGTACCGCGATGTTCGAGGAGAGATCCCGGGCCTTCGTCTGAAGAAGCTTGGGTGCCCGGGCGAGACGATCGACACCATGATCAACGGTGGGATCTGCCAGTATCCGACGGGCTCGCAGCTGAAGGAGGCCGTCGCCTTCCTGAAGGCGCACCCGGGGCAGATCAAGTTCATCACCATCGACATCGGAGGCAACGACTGGCTGGAGGCGTGCTTCGATGGGGTTCTGATCGATGTGGCCTGTACGCGAGCGATCCTGCCGGACCTGACGGCGGGTATTCAGTTCATCCTGGGTAGGCTCCAGAACGCCGCGCCTGGAGTCCCTATCGCTGGGATGACGTACCACGACCCCTTCCTGGGCTTTTGGGTGCTCGCGCCGGTGCACGGCCCTGACATCGCCCACCAGGACCAGGAAGCCGACGCGGTGCTGGACGCCGGCCTTACTGACGCTTATCTGGACAGCGGAGCGGTCGTGGCCGACATCGCCGGGCCCGACTTCTTCGACACCGCCAACTTCATCGACATGGTGTGGACACAAAAGTGGGGGCAGATCCCGGTAAACGTGGCCAACGCCTGCAAGTGGACCTGGTTCTGTTCGCTCAACTTCACCGGCGACGTCCACCCGAACACCGCGGGCTATGGGGTGATCGCGGAGGCGTTCGAGGAGGCGCTCGGTCTCTAGTTCAGCATGTCTTGCTGACCAATGGCTCGACGTCGGCCAGGAACACAGGACATGTTGATTGAAGCGGTCTGGCTGCTCCAGCTGGATCATGTGCGCCACCCCAGGGAACTCAACCAGGCGGGCGCCGGCCACCGAGGCGGCCAGGTGGGACGCCCGGATACTACCTATGCCCAGCGATCCGTGAGCTACATCTCCCGCAGGGCCTCGGCGAGCCGGTCGACATCGGCTTCGTCGTTGTACGCGTGCAGGGAGATCCTGAGTCCATCGCCTCGACCCCCGCAGATGATCCGATGCTCGGATGCGAGGCGTGCGGCCGTCACATCAGGGCGGTGTCGCGCGTGCCGCAATGACACGATGTGGGCCGAAGCTCCCGGATCACCGAGCGACCGGAACGGGCGCCAGCCGAGTCCTTCGACCCGACCGACGAGTAGCGCCGCTAGGTTCGAGGCATGTTGCGCGATTCGATCGAAGCCGGCCGACGACAAGATCGCCATGGACGACTCGAGTCCGACCACGGACGCGTACGACATCGTCGACAGTTCGAAGCGTCGTGCGTCGTTGGCAAGCCTGAGCGTTCGAGCGTCGAACGCGAAAGGGTCGTCGGTTCCCTTCCAGCCGACGATCTGAGGGATACGATCGCAGAGGTCAGGAGCGGCCGCGAGCAGTGCCACGCCGCCGTGGCTCGACAGCCACTTGTAACCGCTCGTGACCACGGCGTCCGCGCCCCAGCGGGTCATATCGACAGGGCCGGCCCCGGCGAGCTGCGTCGCGTCCACCACGACACGAGCGCCGGCGTCATGAGCCCGCGCGGCTACGCGCCGACCTCGACCTGAGAGCCGGTCGCGTACTGAACGGCGCCGAACGCCACCACGGACGTCGTCGGATCGATCGCGTCCAGGAGATCGTGCGTGAGGTTTCGATCAGCGCGATCCTCGACGAAGCGGAGCTCGATCTCACGACGCTGGGCGGCTGCCAGCCACGGGTAGGTCACGCTAGGGAAATCGGTTGACACCAAGACGACGGTCCCGCGCTCCGCGTCGAGCAGCGACGCGATCTGACCGAGGCCTTCGCTCGCACTCCCGACGACGGCGACGGCATCGGGGGTGGTCCCGAGCAGCTCCGCCCCGGCCGAGCGAACGCCATCGAGGATCTCGGCCTCCTGTTGATCGCTGAGGTAGAGGTTCCCGTGCTGAGCGGTCTGTTCCATGAAGGCGTGCATCGCCTCGACGGCCGGGATCGGTACCAGGCCTAGGGCGGCTTGGTTGAGGTACGTACATAGCTCGAGGGCAGCGTAGGTGTCGCGGGGAACGAGTGAGGGCATGAGTGCACCTCCAGGCGGGCCAGCAAGGACGAGCGTGAACGCCACAGATTCTAAGGTGGGCCACCACTCAAGCCGTCCAGCAGGTCGCGATAGATCTCAGGCCGAACGGCCCTCCATTGTTGGGACCATTCGTTCCCTTACCTAGTTGTTTCCGAGCGGCCTCTCAGCCGTCAGAGGAAGCAACCACGTCGAGCCTGGTGGAACACTCGACGTGTGGCAGTGGCTTGGTTGTTGGCTGCGCATGTCCGGCGGACCTCTCCGTGTGTTTGCATATTGCTGGCATGGTTCGAACATGGCGGAACCTGTTCGCGGCACCTTTGATTCTTGCGAGCGCAACGCTCGTGGCCTGCCGAAGCGGGGGCGGCGGATTCCCGCCGAGCCTCGCCAGCCAGGCCAACGAGATCTGCGCTGATACTCAGACCGACTTAGGGACGCGTCCTCCGCTCCCGTCTTCTCCTTCGTTCGAACAGCGCGCCGCACGGGTCGAATCTCTCTCAGATGCCTTTGAGGGGTTGACCAGTAAACTGCGGGCGCTGCAGAACGTGGGCATCACCCCAAGTTTCGACGACTGGCTCGCAACCTGGAGCCGCTTCATCGAGATAGGCAGGACATACGCGGTTGCGATTCGGTCCGGCGATCCTGCCGTGTACGAGCCTGCTGGAAACTTGGGGGATCCCTTGGCGGTCGAGTTGAACCGGACCGCAAGGGAAAATGCGATGCCCGATTGCATCTTCTGACCTCGCTCCGAAGATCGTCGAACCCTGGGTCGCTCGGGCCGCTTCGTCGACCTAGGTAGTAAAGGACGGTCGACGGCAGAGAGCGGCACGGTGGCGGACGTCTCGCGGGGCGTCCGCCATTATCCGCAAGGATCCCCGTCGAGATTGAGCGGAAGCAGCCCGCCGAGTGACATTCGCTGAGGCTGGGGTACACGAACGACGCGCTGCACGGAACCATAAGGTGCGTGCCGGCAGGCGAACATACAATGATGGCGCTGGCGTATCCGCTAGCAGCAGGAGACGATGCTGTGTCTCGTAGGACGATCGTCCTGACGGTATCAGTCGCCTTAGCCTTCTTCGGCGCAGGACTGGCGTCAGGGCGTCTCGTCTACGGCGGTCGTGTGAATAGTTCCCTTCCGTCGGCGACCACCGTGGCGCCGGCCCCGACGCACGCCGAGAATCCTGTTGGCGTCCTCGTTCCCGATCTCAGCGGGGCGACTCTTCGCGAAGCAGTGCGAGTTTTGACGGCTCTCGGACTGGAGGTGGGCGAGCTACAAGCGCGACGAGACCCTTCTGCCGAGGAAGTCGTCTTGTCGCAGGGATCCAGCCCCGGGTCCAGACTGGATCCGGGCCAGGCCGTGCCCCTCGTACTCTCGGCTGGCCCCCATCCTGTCCTCGTCGTCATAGGGGGAGGGCGTCGTGCCGGAGTGGGCGGCACATGCGACTTGGTCGTCAATCCCCATCCTTTGTGCATAGGCGGCCCGTTGTTTGTGCCGTTCCTGGAGAGCTGAGTCTCCGGCAACTCTGCCGGGCCTCGTTCTCCTGAGCCAGCGAATCTCGCCAGAGAGTGCGCACAAAGCCACAAATTACACTGGTGTAAGGGAGTGGGAGGGAGAGGATTCGAACCTCTGTAGGCTTCGCCGACGATTTTACAGACCGCTCAGGCCCCCTTCGACGGTCGATGGTGACGGGAGCTTGAGAGAGCATTCTCGCACGTCACCGGCCCTGCGGTGTTCATTCGGGCATCGACCCGCGATCGCCCCCCGCCGCGCTGACTGTGGGGAGATTGTGGGCAGGCCGGCATAGCAGTTTCAGCTCACCAGCCGGGGGCTGGCCCTTGTTCCGGAGTCGGCCTACAGTACGGCCCCCGGATCAAGGAGGGAACGCCCGTGAGACGTCCGCTCTTGCCACTGCTCGTTCTGTGCTTACTCGCGCTACAAGGACGTTATGCGGCCCTCGCCAACCCGTCCTCCGGACAGGCTCCGACATGCGCCGGGCTCGAGGCGACCATCGTCGGGACCGACGGCGACGACGTCATCACCGGCACGGACGCGGCCGATGTGATCGCCGCGCTAGACGGCAACGACGTGGTCGATGGGCTGGCAGGGGACGACGTGATCTGCGGTGACGACGGGGACGACACCATCTCGGGCGGGCTCGGCGCCGATCAGCTGAGCGGAGGGCTCAGCACCGACAGCATCCAGGGGGATGACGGGAACGACTCGATCAAGGGAAACGGCGGCGATGACGTGCTGTCGGGTGGGATCGGGGACGACGACATCGACGGCGATGCTGGGTTCGACCTCGTCTACGGCGGCGATGGCCGGGACAACATCGGCAGCCAACCGGCAAAAACCGACGGTGGGGACACGGTCCACGGGGGACCGGGGCCCGACACCATCCTGGGAACGAAGAATCCGGATGCGCTCTTCGGCGAGGGTGGCGATGACTTCGTCGACGGCGGCCCGGAAGCCGACACGATCTATGGAGGGCCCGGTAACGACGACCTCCACGGTGGCGAGCACAAGGATACGAAGGCAGCCGACGACACGATCTACGGCGACGACGGCGACGACTACATCAACGGGGGCTATGGCGACGACACCATCGAGGGCGGCGCGGGAAAGGACCTCATCATCGGCGGGCGCGGCGGCAGGTTCAACGATATCGACGGGGGCGACGACGATGATGGCATCTACGGCGGTGGGACGCTGCGGGGTGGGGAAGGAAACGACTACATCCAGGGCGCCCACGACGCCGATCTGATCCTGGGCGGCCAGGGAGATGATGAGCTGTACGGCGCCGATCCCGGGGGCGGGTGCTGTGGGGATCGGGGCGACACGATCTACGGCGATGAGGGGAACGACATCATCGATGGCGTCCTCGGCCCCGACTACCTAGATGGTGGCACGGGCGACGACACGATCTTCGGGGGTCCCTCGGAAGCCCCGGTCGGTAGCGGAGACGACCTCCTCTTGGGCGGGGATGGGAACGATACCCTCCTGGGCGAGGACGCCGACGACATGCTCTTGGGCGGTCCCGGGAACGACACTCTGGACGGCGGGGAAGACCAAGACCTGCTCTTCGGTGGCGATGGCGACGACATCCTGCTAGGAGGCGATGGGGACGACGACCTCCTGGGCGAGGCTGGAGCGGACACGCTGTCCGGCGAGGGCGGCAACGACTCTCTCTCGGCAAGTGATCCGGATGAGATCGCGAAGCTTCCGGAGACGCTCGACGGGGGCGACGGGGATGACGTCATCACCGGCGGCAAGGGAGCCGACCTCATCTTTGGCGGCGCCGGCAACGATGTGATAGATGGCGTGAACGGCGATGACGAGATTCACGCCGGCGACGGGAACGACACCGTCGACGCGGGTCTGGGGGAGGACGTGGCCTACGGGAACGCCGGAGACGACGCTGTGCACGGAGCCGGGGGCGACGACCTGCTGGACGTCGTGGACGGTGTCGGCGGCAACGACACGGTCGTCGGGGGCGAAGGCGCAGATACATGTACCGCCGATCCGGGCGACCTCGTGGAGAGTTGCTGACAAAGGTCGCCTGAGGCGCTCCCATACGATGCCTCGCACCCGACGCGTGTACGGAGGAGGCTCGTTCCCTCGAGCCGACGGACCGGCCGAGGAAGTCCCCGAGTCCTGTCGCACAGTCGCATCCATTGGTCCTCTTCCTCGCGTGTGTGGGCAACGTGTGGGCAAACACGGAGCGCCGGGGAAGGGAGGAAGACGTTTGCTGCTGGTGGGAGGGAGAGGATTCGAACCTCTGTAGGCTTCGCCGGCGATTTTACAGACCGCTCCCTTTGGCCGCTCGGGCACCCTCCCGGGTAACCGAGCCGAGGATAGCATCCCGGTCTCCTCGGCCAGCCGCTACAGTATTCCGGCCATGGCCAAGGACCAATTCTCATTCGACATCGTCTCCGAAGTCGACGAGCACGAGGTGCGCAATGCCTTCGATCAGGCAAGCCGCGAGATCCTGACGCGCTTCGACTTCAAGGGGACGGAGACCTCCGTCTCGCTGGACGACGACCTCCTGGAGATTCGTTCGAGCACCGAAAACCGGCTGAAGGCCGCCCTGGACGTACTCAAGGAGAAGATGGTGCGAAGGAGCGTCTCGCTGAAGGCTCTATCCGAGGGACCTATCCTCCCGGCGGCACACGGATCGGTCCGGCAGGCCATCCACATCGCCCGCGGCATCACCGAGGACAAGGCCCGGGAGTTGACGAAGTTCGTCAAAGCCTCGGGGATCAGGGTCCAGGCGCAAGTTCAGGGCGACCAGCTGCGGATAACGAGCAACAAGAAGGACGATCTTCAGGCGATCATAAAGGCCGTGAAGGAGCACGACTTCGGGATCCCGCTGCAGTTCACGAACTACCGGCCCTGAGCCGCTTTTCTCAGACTCCCCGCTGGGCCAGCTCCTCCAGCCTTGCGATGCGCGCCTCAGTCGGCGGGTGGGTCGAGAACAGGTTCGCCGCCTGGGCGCCCCTGCCCTTGAACGGGTTGACGATGAACATGTGCGCCTGAGCTGGCGAGACCGTCGCTGGAACCGGGATCTGCCTGGATGCGGCTTCGAGCTTCCGTAGCGCGCTGGCCAGCGCAAGCGGGTCGTGGGACAGATGCGCCCCCGAGTCGTCGGCCTGGTACTCGCGCGAGCGCGATACCGCCATCTGGATCAGAGCCGCGGCCAGGGGCGCGAGGACCCACGCGATGATCATCCCGAACGGCCCGAACGCGTTGTCGCGGTCGTCTCGGCTTCCGCCGAAGAAGAACGCGAACCTGGCTATGAACGTGATGGAAGTAGCTATCCCTGCCGCGATGGAGCCGATGAGGATGTCCCGGTTCGTGACGTGTGAGAGCTCGTGAGCCAGGACGCCTCGTAGCTCTCTGCGGTCCAGTATCTGAAGGATGCCCTTCGTCACAGAGACCGCGGCATGACGCGGGTTCCGACCGGTGGCGAAGGCGTTCGGCTGCATCATCTCGCTCACGTAGATCTTGGGCATGGGCATGTCCTTGGCCGATGTGAGCTCGCGAACGATCGAGTACAGCTCGGGGTATTCCTGCTCGGTCACCGGCTTGGACCTAGTCGTCTTGATCGCGATCTTGTCCGAGAACCAGTACATGACGAAGTTGAACCCGAACCCGAAGATCAGCCCGATGACCAGGCCGTTCGTTCCGTGGAAGATGACCTCGCCCAATAGGACGAAGAGCCCGCCCAGGGCCGCGATGAGCACCCAGGTCTTGACTCTGTTCACTCCGACTTCCCTCCTTCTTCGGCCGCCGGAGTTTCCGGTGGCCCTACGCTCGATTTTACGACCGGGGAGCTGAAAGGGAGCTTTGAGCCTCCTGCACGGCCGATGCGAATACGGGAAGCGCTCGGTCGATCATCTCGTCGCTCGCGGTGAGGGATATCCGGAAATAGCCGGACAGCTCGAATAGCGAACCGGGGAGGACGAACACGTCCTGGTTCGCCAGAAGCTCAGTGAAGCCGAAGTCGTCGGGAATGGGCGACTGTGGCAATAGGTAGAAGGTCGCTTCAGGTACACCGAGTTCGTAGCCCATCTCGCGGAGTGCCGACACCATACGATCTCGTTTGCGCTGGAGGTGCGCGATGTCGATGGTGAGCTCCTCGAGCTCGGCCACCGCGAACTGCAGGACGGCGTTCGGGAAGGCAAAACCGGCGGCGATCTGGGAGAGGAAGACGGCGCCCCGGACCTGTTCCTTGTCGGGCATGCCGGGCGCCAGGGCGAGGTAGCCGAGCCGCTGGCCCGGAGTAAGCAACGTCTTGCCGAACGTGTAGACGAGGAACGAGTGGTCGTAGAAGGCGGTCGGGCTGAGAAAGGCGCGACCGTCGAAGAGGATCCGGCTGTAGGCCTCGTCGGATATGAGGTAGATCGGGCGGCCGGCGCGGGCCGACGCATCCGTCAGGAGCTTGGCGAGCACCTCCAGCGCTTCCGCTGGGTAGATCCGACCCGTTGGGTTGTTCGGCGAGTTGACGATCACGGCCCGCGTGCGCGGGGTGATCGCGGCAGCGATCGCGTCCACGGGTAGGTCGAACCCAGGCGCACGAGAGTCCACCCGCACAGGGTCGGCGCCCGCGAAGCGGATCATCGAGTCGTAGAAGAACCAGGGCGGGCTCACGTAGACGATCTCGTCGCCTGGATCGGCGACCGCACGGAAGGCGGCCGCGAGCGCGCCAAACGCGCCGGTCGTCATGAAGACGTCCTCGGGTTCGAACGGGAGACCGCGCCGCTCACGGAGCACTGCCGCAACCGCCGCGCGGGCGTCATCGTCGTTGGGTCTGTAGGCGAACCAGTCGTTGCGCTGCGGCACAGCCCATCTCTGAAGGGTCTCGACGAACGCCGGCAGCGGCGGTTCCTGCGGGTTCCCGGCCACGAAGTCCGATATCCCCGGCTGACCCTGCCGATCCGCCCAAGCCGACTCGGTGAAGAACGAGATCAGGGGCGCCAGTCGCTGGTACAGGTCAGCGATCCGCGAAGAGACGGGCTGACCTCTTAGGCCGTCTCCGCTCAACTATTGGCCGACCAGTGTGGACAGCGGCGGGAAACGCGCGAACAACTGAGGGAAGAGGCCAACGGCCACGACCCCGGCGGCCGCCAGGCCGACGACCCCGGTGACGAGGGCGGGCGCCCTGACCGGTCGGACCGGCTCGGCCACGGGTTCGAAGAACATCGTCCGGACGATCGAGATGTAGTACACGAGCGAGATCACAGAGTTGACCACCATGGCAATCGCCAGCCAGGGTCCGATCCCGCCCCGATCGATGGCGGCGCGGAAAATGAAGAACTTGCCCCAGAACCCCGCGAACGGTGGGATGCCCGCCAGAGATATCAGGAACATCGTCATTGGCACCGCCAGGGCCCCGGCGCGCTGGCCGAGCCCCGCGAAGTCGTCGATCAGCATCCCCGGCGCGTCTCGAGATATGCCGATGACTACCGCGAATGCCCCCAAGTTCATGACGGCGTAGATGAGTATGTAGAGCATCACCGCGGCAAACGCCTCCTTGTCCACGGAGGCGGAGTGCCCCGCCAGCGCGAACGGCAGGAGGATGTAGCCGGCCTGCGCGATGGAGGAGTAGGCGAGCAGCCGCACCACCTGGCGTTGCTGAAGCGCGACCAGGTTGCCGAGCGTCATCGTGAACACCGACAGGTAGGCGAAGATCGGCGCCCAGAAGTCTGCTCTGGGAAGGAACGCGACGAACATGATCTGGAGGAGCCCTGCGAACCCGGCCGCCTTCGAGGCCACCGACAGGAAGGCCGCGACCGGGACGGGCGATCCCTCGTAGGTGTCCGGAGCCCAGAACTGGAACGGGAACGCCGAAACCTTGAAGGCGAACCCGGCAACCACGAACAAGATCGCCGCCAGGGCCAGGTTCGACCCACCGGCCGGCCCCTCGAGCGCCTTGGCGATCCCATCCAGCCGCGTGGTCCCCGTCACGCCGAAGATCAGGCTCATCCCATAGAGCATCACCGCCGTCGAGAGCACGCTGATCAGGAAGAACTTGAGGGCAGCCTCGTTCGACCTTGGATCCCCCTTGCGGAAGCCGGCGAGCAGGAAAGCCGGGGCCGAGACCAGCTCCAGGGAGATGAACAGCATGAGCAGGTCACGTGATGACGGCATCGTGAGCATGCCCAGGAACGAGGACAGGAGGAGGAAGTAGTACTCCCCCTGGTAGTACCTGCCCTCACGAAAGAACCGGAGGGAGAGGGCCAGGATCACCAGGGCCGTCACGGTGAAGAACACTTTGAACAAGACGGCGAAGTTGTCGACGACGTAGGAACCGCCGAAGGTCTCGCGATGCGCCCCGATCAACGTGAGCGTCGCCGCAAGCGACCCGGCCGTTCCGGCGAACGCGAGCGGCATCGACATCCATTTCCTGTCGGCGGGGAGGAACAGGTCGAAGATCAGCACCAGGAAGATCGTCCCGGCCAGCACCAGCTCGGGCGCGATGGCGTGGTAGTCGATGGCCGGGTTCTTGATCACCTGTGTGACCTGGGCCAGCATGCCGAGGTGTGGCATCTAGCAGGCCACCTTCATCCGCCGAACACGCTGGCCAGGGAGGCCACGGCGTCGTTCGTCACTCCGAACACCAGCCGCGGGAACAGCCCAAGTGCCAGGATGCCTACTAGCAGCGGGGCCCATGAGATCCACTCGATGGTGGTCACGTCCGGCAGCGACTTCTCCTTCCAGGCATCGGGAAGTGTTCCCAGGTTCACCCGCTGGAGCGTCCACAAGAAGTAGCCGGCGGTGAGGATGGTGCCGATCCCGCCGAAGACCATGAGCGTTCGGAACAGCGTCAGGTGGCCGGAGAGGATTGCGGCGGGGCTATACGAAGAGAGCAGGGCAAAGACCTCACCCCAGAACCCGGCAAGGCCGGGTAGACCCAGCGAAGCGATGGCTGTGAAGGCGAAGATGCCCGAGAGCAACGGGATCTTCTGGAGCATCCCTCCTCCGATCTCGGAGATCTGCCTGGTGTGGTAGCGGTCGTAGATCGAACCCACCAGGAAGAAGAGCATCCCGGTGATCAGGCCGTGAGCAACCATGCCAAAGATCGCGGCGTTGATCCCGATGTCGGTCAGGGTCGCGATACCGAGCATCACGAACCCCATGTGACCAACGGAGGAAAACGCGATGAGTCGTTTCAGATCCTTCTGCGCCAGACAGGCGAGCGACGCGTACACGATGGCGATCGCGGCTAGGACGCCTATGATCGGCGCCCAGACCCTCGCCGCCTGCGGCAGGATGGGCAGGGCGATCCGCACGAACCCGTAGGTCCCCATCTTCAGCAGGATCCCGGCCAGCAGCACTGACCCCACGGTGGGAGCTTCGGTGTGGGCGTCGGGCAGCCACGTGTGGAACGGCCACATGGGCACCTTGATGGCGAACCCCAGGAACACGCCGGCGAAGATGATGAGCTGGATGCTCTTGGCGAACGGCGCAGTCTGTGCGTTCTGGGCCAGCTGGATGATGTCGAAGGTGTGCGGGTCGGACTTGAAGAACATGGCAAGAAAGCCCAGCAGCATGAAAACGCTGCCGAACAGCGTGTACAGGAAGAACTTGATGGCCGCGTACTCCCGGTTCGCCGATCCCCAGATCCCGATCAGGAAGTACATGGGGACCAGGACCAGCTCCCAGAAGATGAAGAACAGGACCAGGTCGAAGGCGATGAACGTGCCCGCCATACCGGTCTCGAGCAACAGCACCAGCGCGAGGAATGCCTTTGGCCGTCCGGGCGGAGGCAGGATCCGGTAGGTGTAGACGGCGCACAGGAAGGACAGGAGCAGGGTGAGCTCGAACAGCGGCAGGCTGATGCCGTCGATCCCGACGTGATAGTTAGCATCGATCGTGGAGATCCAGGACGCCTTCAGTTCGAACTGCAACCCGTCCTGCGCGCCGTAGTTGAATCCGAACAGCATCACGATGCCGACGACCAGCGCCGCGCCGGAGAACAGGATCCCCAGCGTTCGGATCAGGCGGTCCTGCTCCTTGGGCACCATCGCGATGACAACGGCTCCAAGGGCAGGCAGGAACACCGCCAGGGTGACCGCGGACTTCTCCCAACCGCTCATGAGCTCCCCTCGTTCATGTCACCTATAACCGTGTGATCGCGATCGCCAGGATCGCCACGCCGACGAACAGGAAGACGGCGTAACGCTGGACGTTCCCGGACTGGATGTACTTGAGGAAACCGCCGGTCTTGCTGGCGCTGAAAGCGATGCCGTTGACCGCCCCGTCCACGACCTTCCGGTCGACCTCATCGACGCCCAGGCTGAGCTTGCGGGTCAGCCACGCCGCAGCATTGACCGCGCCGTCCAGGATGTTCTGGTTCGTCCAGTTGACCCACCTCGAGATGCCGTACTGGATGGGCCGGATGATCCCCTTCATGTAGAGGTCGTCCAGGTAGTACTTGTTGACCAAAAGCGTGTATCCGGGCCCCAATGCCGTGAGCGGCTCTCGCTCTCTGTACGTGGCGTAGAGCCGGTAGCCGATAGCAACGCCGGCGAGGCCGACTCCCACTGACAGGACGGCCAGGGCGTATGAGAAGGGTTCGTGCTCGATGGCGCCGAAGTGGACCCACGACTTGAAGCCCCCCGACACGAATGGCGCGCCCACGAACCCTGCCACCACCGATAGACCCGCCAGGAGCAACATGGGGTAGGTCATCGCCTTCGGAGACTCGTGGGGGTGTCCGTTGCCTCGGTACTCCCCATAGAAAGTGAGAAGTACGGCTCGAGTCATGTAGAAGGCCGTGAGCATCGCGGTGAGCAGTGTCACGACCCAGATCGCGTAGTGGTGGGTGTGGAAGGCGGTCGCAATGATCTCGTCCTTCGACCAGAAACCGGCGAAGGGCGGGATGCCCATGAGCGCGAGCGTGGCGACCCCGAACGTGGCATAGGTGATGGGCATCTTCTTTCGAAGACCGCCCATCTCGCTCATGTTGTTCGTGTGTACCGCGTGGATGACCGAGCCCCCCCCCAGGAAGAGCAGGGCCTTGAAGAAGGCGTGGGTGAACAGATGGAAGAGGCCCGGCGTGTATCCGTGCTCGCCCAGGCCCAACGCGGCCACCATGTAGGCGAGCTGGGACACCGTCGAGTACGCCAGCACGCGCTTGATGTCGTCCTGGACCATTGCCAGGAAGGCGGCGATAAGCATCGTTATCGAGCCGATCGTGCCGACGAAGGCCAGGGCGTGCCCTGAGGGCGCGAACACCGAGAAGAGACGGCCGACCAGATAGACGCCTGCGGCCACCATGGTGGCGGCGTGGATGAGCGCCGACACGGGCGTTGGGCCCGCCATGGCGTCGGGCAGCCAGACATGCAAGGGGAACTGGGCGGACTTGCCGATAGCCCCGCCGAAGAGAAGTAGCGCCGCCACCGTCAGCGTGCCGGTGGCTATCTCGTGGTTCTCGGCGAGGTGCTGGATTTCGGGGATGTTGGCGGTACCGGCGGCGAAGGTCAGCACGAAGATCCCGAACAGGAACGGGATGTCGCCGGTCTTGGTCGTTATGAAAGCCTTGATCGCCGCGTTCGAGTTCTCCTTCTCCTCCCACCAGTGCCCTATCAGCAGGTAAGAGCAGATCCCGACCAGCTCCCAACCCACGAGGAGCTGGAAGAGGTTGTCGGCGATGACGAGGTTGAGCATCGATCCGGTGAAGAGCGAAAGCGCCGCGAAGTACCAGGTATACCGGCTGTCTCCGTGCATGTAGGCGGTCGAGTAGACCTGGACGCAAAGGGAGACGAGCGTGACGACGACGAACATCACCGCGGTCAGCCCGTCGATGTTCTCGCCGATCTCCAGCCGGAAGCTCTTGAGATCGAAGAAGGTCAGCGAGTGGACCTCGGGCCCCCCGCCGGTCACGAAGTGCCAGAAGATGCCGAGCGAGATGACCAGCCCGGCACCCACCGCGACGATCCCGACCTCCGCGCCCTTGCCCGGCATTCTCTTGCCGAAAAAGACGATCAGGAAGAAGGCGGCGAGCGGAAGGGACGGGATCAGCCAGGCGAACTTCACCATTTGAGCAGGTTGACCTCGTCAACGTTGATGGTCTCGCGGTTGCGGTAGATGAGGATCACGATCGCCAGGCCGATTCCCACCTCGGCCGCGGCGACGGTGATGACGAAGAGCGCGAACACCTGGCCCGTCAGGGTCTTCAGGTACCCGGAGAACGCCACGAGGTTGACGTTCACCGCGTTCAGCATGAGCTCGATGGACATCAGCACCAGGACGGCGTTTCGTCGCGCGAGAACGCCGTACACGCCGCAGGAGAAGAGCAGGGCGGCGAATATCAGGAGGAAGGGCAGCCTGATCGTCGCCGCCAATAACGAGATCAACGGCGGACCTCCTGCCTCGGTCCCACGATTGTCCTCCGGCTCTCGCCACCAGAGGGCGCCTCGTCCTTGCGCGCGATCACCACGGCGCCGACCAAGGCGGCCAGCAGCAGGACCGATACCACCTCGAACGGCAAGACGAAGTCCCGGAAGATGGAGATTCCGACGTCGGCCGTCTTGGCCTGCTGCAGCTCGATGCGGGTGCCCCGGAACGTGTCCTGGACGAGGAACACCAGCCCGGCCAGCACCCCGGCGCCCACGATCGCGGCGACCCCACGCTGCTGGTTGTCCAGGGTTTCGCGCCCGATAGGCGCCTTCGTGAGCATCAGGCTGAACAGAAGGAGCACCACGATCGCCCCGACGTAGATCAGGACCTGAACCCAGGCCAAGAACTCCGCCGCTACGAGCAGGTAGACCCCCGCCACCATCGCAAGGGTCAGAACCAGGTACAGGGCCGCGTGTACGACGTTCTTGCTCGTCACCAGGCGCAGGGCCGCCAGGCTGCCGATCCCCGCCACGATCACGAACGCGATCTCCTGGGAGGTCATGAGCCTAGCCCTCCGCCTTCTTGCGCGCCGCCCGAATCGCCGCCGCCTTCGCTCGCCCATCCGCGACGCGACGATCGGTCCCCTTAGCGAGCTCCTCCGCCAGCACCCGCTCGTAGGTCTCCTGGTCGGGCTCTACGTCGTGTCTCTCGGCAGGCGGTCGCGGGGCGGGGGGAGCTTCAGGCGCGGCAGCGGCCGCGGGAGCGGCTGCCTCAGCGGGAGCGGCTGCCTCAGCGGGAGCGGCTGCGTCAGCGGGAGCGGCTGCCTCGGCGGGAGCCGGGGCCCGGGCACGAGC
>Ga0184632_10000244_pt1 | contig 19824 bp, 13 predicted proteins | sample PLM31_50_b1_FD_133153 | JGI IMG/M metagenome (GOLD analysis project Ga0184632, IMG submission 133153) | Groundwater sediment microbial communities from an aquifer in East River, Colorado, USA - PLM3-1_50_b1 | ecosystem: Environmental > Terrestrial > Soil > Riparian zone | place: USA: East... | reverse complement strand
GGAGTGGCATGCATACCGTGGCGAGGTTGTTTCCGAGGTGCTCGAATTCGTGCGGGAGGTCCGGTCAGCCCGGGTTCCGGTGGGTCTAGCCACCAACGCGACGTCCCAGCTGGATGCGGACCTCGACAAGCTAGGCCTCGCCGGTGAGTTCGACGTGGTTATCAACTCGTCGGTCATCGGTGTGCACAAGCCCACGCGTGAGTTCTTCACCACCGCCTGTATGGCCGTACGCACGCCGCCCGCCCGCTGCTTCTTCGTTGACGACGATGACCGCCACGTCCGAGGGGCGCGCGTCGCGGGTCTGTCCGCGTACCGATGGAACGGCCCCGCCGACCTGCCCTACCTGCGCGCCGCCCTCGCCCTCTAATCCCAAGATCCCGTCGATCATGACCTGGAGGTCATGATCGACGGGTTTTCGCGACGCTCACATCATGATCACGGCGATCTTGATGGCGACAACTGTCCACTTTGGTGGTTACGGCCGCCACCGTCGCTCGGGCCAACGGAACGGAGCGGGCGACCGGGTCATCTAAACGCGCGCCTGATATTGCCGTATCCCGTAAGGCTCTGACGACTACACTCCCGCTGGTGCTGACGATGCAGGATGTCCTCGCGCGGCTCGCGTCGTACTGGGTCGAACGTGGTTGTCTGACGGTCCAGCCGATGAACACCGAGGTTGGCGCGGGCACGCTGAACCCCGCCACCTTCCTGCGGGTGCTGGGCCCGGAGCCGTGGCGGGTGGCCTACGTCGAACCCTCGGTTCGCCCGGATGATTCGCGGTACGGGGAGAATCCGAACCGGATTCAAACGCATACCCAGTTTCAGGTGCTCCTCAAGCCCGAGCCGGGTGACCCACAGGAGCTCTATCTGGGCAGCCTCGCCGCCCTGGGCATCGACGTCGCCACGCATGACATCCGTTTCGTCGAGGACAACTGGGCCTCGCCCGCCCTTGGCGCGTGGGGTCTGGGCTGGGAGGTCTGGCTCGACGGGCTCGAGATCACCCAGTTCACCTACTTCCAGCAGGCGGGCGGGGTCAACGTCGATCCGCCCGCGGTGGAACTCACCTACGGCATCGAGCGCATTCTCATGGCGCTACAGGGAGTTCGGCATATCAAGGACATCACGTACGCGCCGGGTATCACCTATGGCGAGGTGTTCGGGGAGGCCGAGTACGAGATGTCCCGCTACTACCTCGACGTGGCGGACGTGGCGATGAACCGGGCCCTGTTGGACTACTACGCGGGCGAGGCCCGCCGCATGGTCGATGCGGGGCTGCCGGTACCGGCGCACACGTACGTATTGAAGTGTTCGCATGCGTTCAATATCCTCGACGCGCGCGGTGCGGTGTCAACTGCCGACCGAGCGGCGGAGTTCGCCCGGATTCGGCGACTCGCGGGTGACGTGGCACGGCTGTGGATCGCTCGGCGCGAGGAGTTGGGCCATCCGCTTGGCATCGTCGCGAGCCCACCCACCGCAGCCGCCGACTTGGATCTTCCCGGGAATCTTGGTACGCGGTCTCGCCAGCTCGTCGTCGAGATCGGCACCGAAGAGATGCCGCCCGCAGAGGCGCGCGCCGCACTGGAACAGGTGGAGCGGGAGCTGACGATGCGGCTGGAAGCGACGCGGCTGAGTCATGGATCGGCAAGGTTCTTTGCGACGCCGCGGCGTCTGGTCGCCATCGTTGACGATGTGGCGCCGACCGAGGACGACCACGTCAGGACGGTCAAGGGACCCAAGGTGAGCGCCGGATTCGGCGATGGTGGCAAACCGACCCAGGCCGCCGCCGGCTTCGCCAAGTCGCAGGGTGTGCCGGTTAAGAAGCTGAGCCGGGTCGTCATCGGCGGTGTCGAACACCTTGCGATGGAGCGGCATGAGGCGGGCCGTCCGGCCCCAGCGGTGCTCGCGGAGGTCCTGGCCCCGGTCGTCGCCGGCCTGCGCTCGGCCAAGAACATGCGCTGGCGTGACCCGAAACTCTCCTTTACCCGCCCGATCCGCTGGCTGCTCGCGCTCTGGGGTGACGCGGTGGTGCCGGTTCAGGTCTCGACGCTGGTGGGGGGCCGGCAGACCCGCGTGCATCGCACCGCGGCAAAGCCGATCATCCCCGTCGAGTCCGCCGAGGAGTACCTGGACGCGTTGGCCGTCTCGGACATCGTCGTCGACCAGCAGCAGCGTCGGGGCGAGATCGCGGCCGGTGCGCAGCGACTCGCGGCTACGGTTCAGGGCACCATCGACATCGCTGGCGACGGCGGCCTCATCGATCAGATTGTGTACCTGGTGGAACAGCCAACGCCACTGCTGGGCGCCTTCGACGAGAACTACCTTCATCTGCCTGCTGAGATACTGACGACGGTCATGCGAAAGCACCAGCGTTACCTGCCGATCCGGGACGCGGATGGCCGGCTGCTCCCGTTCTTCATCGCGGTCGCGAACGGCACTGTTGACGAGGAGAGGGTCCGCGCCGGGAACGAGTCAGTCCTTCGGGCACGTTACGAGGACGCCGCCTTCTTCTACCGGGCCGATCGCGCCCTCCCACTGAGCACTTTGAGGGAGCGCCTCGATCAACTGACCTTTACTGACCGGCTCGGCACGGTCGCGGACCGGGCCCGCCGCATCGGTGTCATCGCCCGCCAGCTCGGTGACCGGCTGTCGCTGGCCGGCGACGGACGCCAGACGCTCGAACGAGCCGCGGACCTCGCAAAGGTCGACCTCGGTTCTCACCTGGTCGCGGAGATGACGAGTCTTGCTGGCATCATGGCCCGTGACTACACGGCCCACGCCGGCGAGCCGCCAGATGTGGCGCAGGCGCTCTTCGAGCTGGAACTACCCAGGAAGTCTGGCGATGACGTACCGGCCAGCGTGGCCGGAGCTCTGCTGTCGCTGGCCGACCGGCTCGACCTTCTCGCCGGCCTCTCCGCGACGGTGGGTCTGCCGACCGGAAGCAGCGATCCCTTCGCGCTTCGACGGGCCGCACTCGGCCTGGTGGCGGTGCATCGAGGACTGCCCGACCTGGCCAGACTCTCTTTGATCGACGGCCTCGCGATCGCCTACGCGGCCCAGCCGTTGCCGGTCGACGCGGCGGTGCCGGACGAGACGGCCGGCTTCTTGGCCCGCCGTCTCGAACAGCTTCTTCTGGAGGAAGGTCAACCGGTTGATCGCGTCCGGACAGTGTTGCCGCACGCATCTCGCCCCTACCTCGTCGACCGTCTGCTGGCACAACTCGCCGTCCTCGCCGAACAGGAGACGTTCCGCCGGCTCGTCGAGGCGCTACAACGCTGCAGCCGGATCGTCCCGGCCGGCACCGGCGCCGAGTACGAACCCGCTCGGCTCACCGAGACGGCCGAACTACAGCTACACGAAACTCTGCGGACAGTGCGGGCCGATCTCGGCGACCGCACCGACCTGGTGCATTTCACCGAGGTCGCGGGGCGGATCGTCGGCCCGATCAACGCATTCTTTGATCAGGTCTTCGTCATGGTGGACGACGCAGACCTGCGTCAGGCCCGGCTGGGTCTGCTGGCGGCCGTACGAGACCTGGGGGCGGGAGTGCTCGACTGGCCACAGCTGCGGCTGGATCTGGTCGCGCGTTGAGCCGTGTCCTCCATCACCCACCCGGGCTCATCTGCGACGGCAGGACTTTCTGACGGTTCGGGTGTCGACACGTGTGCCTCCTGTGGCGGACAGCGGTCGAACCATGACTGCCCGCGTCTGACAGGATGCCAGGATGCCCGCCTCCGAGTTCTGGTTACTGCTGGCCTTCGGCCTGCTCATGGTGGCCGCCTTCTACGTGCCGGCGCTGCGCCGCCGTTCACGTGAACGGACCCGGCAGCGGGAGCGCCTTGAGCGAGAGGCCGGGCAGACTTCGACCGGGACCTCGATCGCCGAGCGAGCTGTGCCGGAGGTTGAGGCACCTGAGGTTGAGGCGCCGGACGTCGTCCCGCCTCCGGAGAAGATCGCGCCGCCTGCGCCCGCGCCGCCTGCGCCCGCGCCGCCTGCGCCCGCTCCAGCCGCCCCGGCGCCGGTAGCCCCCGGCGCTGCGCCGCCGGAGATCGAGACGCCGGCACCGACCGCCGGACGGCTTGTGCGGTTGCGCGCGCGCTTGTCCAAATCGCAGAACCTCTTCGGCAAGGGTCTGCTGGCCCTCCTGTCCCGCGACAAGCTCGACGAGGAGACTTGGGAGGAGATTGAGGAGACCTTGATCTCGGCCGACGTTGGGGTGGAGCCGACCCGGCAGATCGTGGAGGGCCTGCGCGAGCGCGCCCGCGTGCTCGGCACAGCGTCGGCGACCGACCTTCGGGGACTGCTCGCCGAGGAACTGGTCGGGGCGCTCGATCCGAATGTCGACCGTACGCTCAAGGCCACGCCACAGGGCGACCATCCCGCGGTTCTGCTGGTCGTCGGCGTCAACGGGTCCGGCAAGACGACCACGTGTGGCAAGATCGCTCGGGTCCTGGTGGCGGACGGGCGCTCCGTGGTACTGGGCGCCGCCGACACGTTCCGTGCCGCGGCCGCCGATCAGCTCGCCACCTGGGCGGGGCGGGTGGGCGCCGAGGTGGTTCGTGGGCCGGAGGGCGGCGATCCCGCCGCCGTCGCCTTCGACGCGGTCAAGCGCGGCATCGATACCCGCGTCGACACGGTCCTTATTGATACCGCCGGCCGGCTGCAGAACAAGGTCGGCCTGATGGACGAGCTGGGCAAGGTCAAGCGGGTCGTGGAGAAGCACGGTCCGGTCGCCGAGACTCTGCTGGTACTCGACGCAACGACCGGACAGAACGGACTCGAACAGGCTCGCGTCTTCACCGAGGTCGTCAACGTCACCGGCGTCGTCCTCACCAAGCTGGACGGCACGGCCAAGGGTGGCATCGTGATCGCGGTGCAGCGCAAACTCGGCATTCCAGTCAAACTCGTCGGGCTCGGTGAGGGTCCCGACGACCTCGCCCCCTTCGAGCCCAAGGCGTTTGTCGACGCGCTCCTCGGCGACTAACCCTCCAAGATCGCCGTGATCATGAGCTGACCGTCGCCAAAAGGCGTCGATCATGACCTCCAGGTCATGATCGACGGGATCTTGGGGAGGCGGTTGCGGGAGCGAACTAGATTTAGCGGGCTTTAGTTCGTCTCGGCCACCGAACGTGGTCGAGCGGAGAGGATCCCAACGGGTGGTTCAGCAGGAAATCCCGCTCATCGGCGGGAACACGAGCACGGTGGTCCGTGTCGCTGATACGGTCCGGCGCAACGCCGGTCCGTGGACGCCGGCCGTCCACTCGCTCCTGCGCCACCTGGAACGGGTCGGCTTCACCGGGGCTCCGCGGGCTCTCGGCATCGACGACCGCGGGCGCGAGGTCCTCTCCTACCTGGAGGGTGAGTGCGGCGCCTACCCGCTGCAGCCGCACTGGGTGACCGACCAGGCATTGGTGGCGGTGGCCACCATGCTGCGCCGGTTCCACGACGCGCAGTTCGGCTTCCGGCCCGCCTCGGGTGCGGTGTGGCGCTCATTTGGCCCGCCGCCGCCGGGCACCGAGGTCATCTGCCACCACGACGCCGCGCCCCACAACGTGATCTGGCGACCCGACGACACGCTGGCCCTCATCGACTTCGACCTGTCCTCTCCCGGGGCGCGCATCTACGACGTCGCCTACGCGGCTTGGACCTGGGTACCGCTCTTCTCCGACCGGGACTCGGTCACGCTCGGCTGGCACAGCCCTGACCGGCCGCGCCGGCTGAGACTCTTCGCGGATGCGTACGGGTTGATCCCGCGCGACCGGCATCGCCTCGTCGGCACCATCCGGGCGCGCATTGTGGACCACGTCGAGGGGATCCGCCGGATGGCCGCCGCCGGTGAACCCGCCTTTGTCCGAATCGTCCACAAGGGACATCTGCGCCGTCCGATGCGGGACCTGCGCCTGATCGATCACGAGCGCAACCTGTTGGAGAATGCGTTGCGTTGACCCCGCCGCTGAGACTCTTCGCCACCGGACGTAGGCACGCCGACCGTGAACCGCAGGCGGCCTTCGAGGTCACGCTGTGGCGGGCCCTGGCCGTGTTCCGGGTGGTCACGCTGGCGTACGCGGTGATCCTGACCGCGCGCAACTTCCAGCGCTACGACCACCCGTACGCGGCCTGGGTCGTCGTGGCTGTGATGGCCGCATGGAGCCTGTTGACAATCTCGGCATACGCGTGGCCGCGCGCCCGAGGCTGGCCCCTGCTCGCCGCCGACGTCGGTGTCACGGCCGCATGCCTATTCTCAAGCCGGTGGATCGTGGGTCCGGAGCTGCTCTCCGACGGCACGCCAACGCTGACGATCACGTGGATGGCGTGCCCGGTGGTGGCCGTGGCCATCGCCCGCGGGCGGTCGTGGGGCGCCGCTGCGGCCGTGGCGTTGGGCGCCTGTGACCTGGCCGTGCGGGGCCTCATCACGCAGGCCACCGTCACCGGTACTGTCATTATGATCATGGCTGCCATCGCCGTGGGCCACATCGCGCTGCTCGCGGACCAGGCGCAGGAGCGACTGCGCCTCGCGGCGGAGGTCCTGGCGGTCAACCGCGAGCGCGAGCGGCTGGCCCGCGGCATCCATGACTCGGTGCTCCAGGTGCTCGCGCTGGTGCAGCGTCGCGGCGCCGAGTTGGGCGGCGAGGCGGCCGAACTGGGGCTCCTCGCCGGCGAGCAGGAGGCGGCGCTGCGGGCCCTCGTCAGCCCGGGCGACGTCGGCCCCGTCTCGGGGATGGTGGACCTGCGAGAGGTATTGGGTGCCCTTACGTCGGCCGGCGTTACGGTATCCGCGCCCGCGACCGGGGTGTGGCTGCGCGCCCGCGTCGCCCACGAACTCGGCGCCGCGGTGGGTGCCGCGGTCGACAACGTCCGCCGGCACTGCCCCGATGGTGTCCGGACCTGGATCCTGGTCGAGGACGAACCGGACGCGGTCACCGTGACCGTCCGGGACGAGGGCCCCGGCATCCCAGCCGGACGGCTCGAACAGGCCGAGGCCGAGGGCCGGTTGGGCGTGGCTCAGTCCATCCGCGGGCGCCTGCGCGACCTGGACGGGACGGTGACGATCACCTCGTCCCCGGGCGCGGGTACGGAGATCGAGATGTGCGTGGGTCGGGCCGCGGCACCCACGACGGCTCGCTCGCCGTTAGCGTGATGACTGTGGATGAGCCCGAGGTCGCCCGCGCAATCCGGGTGATGGTGGTCGACGATCACCCGATGTGGCGGGAGGGCGTGGCGCGCGATCTGGCCGAGGCGGGGTACGAGGTAGTCGCCGCGATCGGCGAGGGCGCGCAGGCGGTTCGCGTCGCCGCTGCGGTGCGTCCCGACGTGGTCGTTCTGGACCTTCAGCTGCCCGACTGTTCCGGCGTCGACGTCATCCATGGTCTACTCGCGGCCCAACCGCAGACCCGTGTGCTCGTGCTCTCGGCCAGCGGGGAGCACAGCGACGTGCTCGAGGCGGTGAAGGCCGGCGCGACCGGATACCTGATGAAGTCAGCGAAGCGGGAGGAATTTCTCGACGCGGTCAGCCGCACTGCGGCCGGCGAGGCGGTCTTCACGGCCGGTCTGGCCGGCTTGGTTCTGGGCGAATTTCGGCGCCTCGCCGCCCGGCCGGCGGACGCCGGTCCCAACGCGCCGAGCCTGACCGACCGGGAGACCGAGGTCCTACGACTCGTCGCCAAAGGCGTGTCTTACAAGGAGATCGCGGAGCGGCTCGGGCTGTCGCACCGCACGGTGCAGAACCACGTCCAGAACACCCTCAACAAGCTCCAACTGCACAACCGCGTCGAACTGGCCCGTTACGCGATCGAGCGCGGCCTCTGACCCCCCGCGCGCGGCGGGCGGCCGCCGAGGGCGAGCCCGATGACGGCACCGGCGAGGCACAGAACGGAGGTGACGAGAAAGATCTCGTGGTACTCGCTGAGCAGCGCCGCCTGGACTGCCTTCTCGTACACCGCGACGGCCTGGAGGTACTCTTCGGTGATCCCGGTCAGCGGCGGCAGCGGCGGCACGAGATTCGCGGTCACCTCCTGGAACCGGTGCAAGCCCCATGAGGTCAGCGCGGCGATGCCGATGAGCATGCCCATGGTGCGGGCCACCACGATGGCCGCCGACGCGACACCGTGCTGGGCGGCTGGAACCACCCGCAGGACGGCGGCGGACAGCGGTGCGATCACCAGGCCGAGACCGAGACCGGCGATGGCCAGATCCACGTCGAGCCGCGGTAGGGAGAGCCCAGCGAGGTCGTGCCGGGCAGCCAGGATCTCGGTCGGCCAGCCCGAGACGAGCCAGTACGCCGCGGCGGCGATCATGAACCCGGCCGCGGTGACCCACCGTTCGCCAAGACGGTGCGCGAGCACGCCGCCGAGCACAGCTCCGATGGGCAGGGCGATGAGGAACCGGCTGAGGATGAGTGCGCCACCGCCCGGGCTGCGGGCGAGCAGGGTCTGGGCGATGAGCTGGATATCCACGAGTGTGACCATCAGCGCAGCGCCGGCGATGAGGCTCGCGCCCACTGTCGCGAAGAACGGTGCCTTGCGTACGCCGGTCAGGTCTATCAGCCGGGTACGCGAGAAGGACTCCCAGAGTAGGAAGAGTACAAAGGCCGCACCGCCCGCGCCGATGGTCGCCGGTCCCCACGACGGCAGCACGGACACGTCCGGGCGGGGATTGTAGAGGCCGACCACGAGCAGGCCGAGCGCGATGGCGAGGAGCAGTCCACCGATAAGATCGACGCGCCGGCGCGGCTGTCCACGTCGGTCCGGGCCACCGGGCAACGCAAAGTGGACGGCGAGCATGGCGATAATGGCGAGCGGGATGTTGACCCAGAAGATGACGCGCCAACCTAGGGGATCGCCAAAGACGATGACCTGCGCGCCTAGGACGGCGAGCCCCGCGCCATAGAGCGGACCGAGCACGCTGCCAAGCTCCTGCGCCGCCCCGACCGTACCCAGGATGACCGGGCGCCGCCGCTCCTCCCACAGGTCGCCAACGAGGGCCATCGTCACGGGCAGCAACGCACCGCCGGCAAGCCCCTGCACCGCCCGTCCGGCTACGAGCACCGGCAGGGTCGTCGCGGCGGCGGTGACGGCGGAGCCGACGAGGAAGCCGGCCAAGCAGATCTGGATGACAGTGCGCCGTCCCCACCGGTCCGATAGCCCGCCGAGAAGCGGCATCCCCGCGACGTAGCCGAGCAGATAGCCGGTGACGATCGGGATCGCCCGCTCGAGGTGGTTGACCGCGATGCTGAGGTCTTCCGCGATCGAGACAAGGACCGTGACGACGACGTACGCGTCGAGCGCGGCCAGGAGTACGGCCACCCCGCCAACGCTGATCGCGACCCCGCGTCGCCTTCCGTGCGATTCCCCCTCCGCCATCGTCGGTGCGGTGACCGACGGCGAGGAGCCCGCCTCACGGGGCATTGACGGTCACCGGCACATTGATGGCGGAGACGTTGACCGTTACGGTGCCGGGCTTGTCCGCTGTCGCGCCGGGCACCGACAGGACCGCCTTGATCAGCTGCTTGGTCTGCGTGTCGAGCCAGAGCTTGCCGGTAACGCCGGGCCCGATACCGGGGACCAGCGTGCTCGCGGCGGTGCTGTCCAGCTTGACGCCGACGCGGTAGGTCTCCTTGCCGTCGACGGTCTCCTTCGCCTCGGTGGTGGCGTCGGTGGCCGTCCCGAGCAGCTTCGCCACTCCGCGGTCGGGGTCAAGGATCGCGGACGGGTCGTAGGGGAGAGCGGCCGTGCCACCCACGGGCATCTGCCAGCCACCGGTCGCGCCCTTGAGCCAGATCGAGTCACCGAGCAGCACAAACTCGAACTCGATCAGCGTGCCGAACGTCTGCAGCTGGACCGTGCCCTTCGCATCACCGTCACGCTTGAGGTCACCTTCGGCCCGCCGCAGTGGAAGGGTGCCGACCTGGCCCTCGATGTCGAGGACGACATGCGCGGACTGGACCTCGCGCATGGCGGTGGCCGCCTCGCTGACCAGGGTGGTGCCGTTCGGCAGCGCCTGCTCCTCCTTCTTGGACGAACAGCCGGCCAGGCCGACGGCGATTACGGCAAACAGCGCGAGCAACGCCCGGGGTCGTGACATCCCCGCATGCTAACGGGGGCCGGCAAACTGCACCATCGGGTGCGCCGACCAGGGCCGACCGGCGCGGACCGGGTCCGCGCCGGTCGTCACACGTACGAAACATCTGGTGACGGTCCGGAAACCGAGCGGAGACATTGCGTGAAACACCGGTCGGTGAGGCTTCCGCCCAACCGGCGAACGGCAACGCTGCCTGCTGCCGGGAGTTGTTGATGGTCGGCTCTCAAGCTTCGCCGACGCGAACGTCTCACCTTGGAGGGCAGCGTGCCTGTCGAAGAAGTGATACTCAGTTCCGGCGACACGGCGTGGTTGCTGATCTCGAGCGCGCTCGTGCTGCTGATGACTCCCGGTCTGGCCTTCTTCTACGGCGGGCTGAACCGGTCGAAGAGCGTGCTGAACATGATGATGATGAGCTTCGCCTCGATCGGGCTCATCTCGATCCTCTGGTTGTTCTACGGCTTCACGGTGGCGTTCGGGGCCGACCAGCCGATCGGCGGGGAGGGTGGAACTCCCGGCTTCTGGGGTGACCTGACCCAGTACCTCGGGACCAAGAACCTCTCCGCGGAGATGGCATTCCCGCCATTCCCGGCGACGCCGATCCCGACGTACGTGATCATGGCCTTCCAGATGATGTTCGCCATCATCACGGTTGCCCTGATCAGCGGCGCGATCTCGGATCGGGCCAAGTTCGCCGGGTGGCTTCTCTTCGCAACCGGTTGGTTCACGCTGGCCTACCTGCCGATCGCCCACATGGTCTGGGGCGGCGGCTTCATCGGTGCCAAGATCGGCGCCCTGGACTTCGCGGGTGGGTCCGCGGTACACATCAACGCGGGTTCGGCGGCGCTGGCGCTCGCACTCATCCTCGGCCGGCGGATCGGCTATCCCAAGGAGAGCTTCAAACCCCACAATGTGCCCTTCGTGGCGCTGGGCGCCGGTTTGCTGTGGTTCGGCTGGTTCGGCTTTAACGCGGGGTCCGAACTGACCGCCGACGCGATCACGGGCGTGGCGTTCATTAACACGCAGGTCGCGACCGCCGGTGCGCTGCTCGGCTGGATCCTGGTCGAGTGGATCAGGAGCGGCAAGCCGACCCTGGTCGGTGCGTCCTCGGGCGCGGTCGCCGGTCTGGTTGCGATCACTCCGGCGTGTGCCTACATCGCGCCCTTCGCGGCCGTGTTGTTGGGCCTGGTCGCCGGAGTGGTGTGCTCGCTGGCTGTCGGCCTCAAGTACAAGCTCCGCCTCGACGATTCGCTCGACGTGGTGGGCATCCACTTCGTCGGTGGCTGGATCGGGTGCCTCTGGATCGGTCTGTTCGCCACGACCGGGTTCGGCGGGTCCTACGTCGTCCGCGAGGGCCTGCTCTACGGCGGGGGCGTCGACCAACTGCTTCGCCAGGCTGGCGGCGCGGGCATCGTGAGCGTGTGGTCATTCGTGATCGCTCTCGTGGTCGGCCTCGTGGTGAAGGTGACGGTCGGCTTCCGCGTGACGAGGGAGGCCGAGCTCGAGGGCATCGACGTGATCGAGCACAAGGAGAGCGCGTACGACTTCTCCAACACCGGTGGTGGCAGCGGCGGCGCGTTCGCGGCGGCCGGAATCGGTGGCGGGGCGTCGTCGTCCGGGTTAGCTGCGGCCAACCCACCCAGCCGATCGGAGGCCGAGCCGCAGCCGGCCCAGCCGGCGAACGCCCGATAGCGTTCTCGTAATGGAGGGTTTGAGCATGAAGCTTGTCACGGCGGTGATCAAACCGCATCAGCTCGACGCGGTGAAGGAAGCGCTGCAGGCGATGGGCGTGTCGGGCATGACCGTGAGCGAGGTCCAGGGCTACGGCCGCCAGAAGGGCCACACCGAGGTTTACCGCGGTGCCGAGTACACAGTGGAATTCCTACCGAAGATAAAGGTCGATATTCTCATCGATGAGATCGACGCTGAGAAGGTTGTCGATGCTGTCGTGGCCGCGGCACATACAGGCAAGATCGGTGATGGAAAGGTCTGGGTGACGTCCGTTGAGGAGGTCATCCGGGTCCGTACCGGCGAACGTGGCCTCGACGCGCTCTGACCCCCGAATGGGTCCAGACCCGAAGCGCGGGCCCGGAGACCACCTCGTGGACGACGGTGGGGGGGACCGTGCGGGGGTGGGTGCCGCCGCGCGCCAGCAGCGCGCGGCGGCGCTCGACCTCTGGCTGGCTGACCTGCTTGACCAGGCCACGCCCGGGCAGGGGGTGGCGCTTGTCGCCCTGGGCGGGCTCGGCCGACGCGAATGTGCCCCGAAGGCGGACATCGACCTGGTCCTCGTGCACAAGGGTCTGCCAGACGTCTGGCCGGTGGCGGAGAAGATCTGGTATCCGATCTGGGACGCCGGACTTACCCTGGACCATTCGGTGCGCACGATCGACGAGGCTCTCGCCGTGGCGACCGAGGACACGAAGGCCGGGCTCGGCCTGCTCGACGCGCGCCACGTGGCCGGCGATCGCGACCTGACCGCACGATTGCGCGAGTCGACGTTGCTGCTGTGGCGCCAGCGGGCCCGATCGCACCTGCCTGTACTACGTGAGCTCACCACCCAGCGCTGGCGTCAGCAGGGTGAGCTCGCCTTCCTGCTCGACGGTGACATCAAGGAGGCCCGCGGCGGCCTGCGGGATGTACGGGTGCTGCGGGGAGTGGCGTACGCACAGGTGGCCGACGCGTGGCGGCCACCGGTGCGCGCTGCGTACACCCGCCTACTCGACGCCCGCGACTGCCTGCACCTCGCCTCCGGCCGCCGCCGCGACCGGCTCTTCGTCGAGGACCTCGACGAGGTCGCAACGATGCTCGGCATCGGCGGCCCGGAGCTGCTCAGGCGGCGCATCGCCGACGACGCCCGGACGATCGCATACGCGGTGGACGACTCGCTACGGGCTGCGGAGCGCTGGCTGGCCACGCAGCGCCACGGTGCCCAACGAGACGGCGGCCGGAGGACGGGCTCCTCGGTCCGGGCACCGCTCGCGCCGGACGTGGTGGCCCAGGACGGCGAGGTTGTGCTCGCCCGCGCCGCGGTGACGCCAACCGTCGACCCGACCCTGTCGCTGCGGGTGGCGGCGGCCGCCGCCCGGCACGGACTGCGCATCTCGCCGGGAACGCTGGAGTGGCTGGCACGACGCTGCCCACCGCTGCCCCGTCCCTGGCCGGACGCCGCACGGGTGGCCTTCGCCCAACTTCTCAGCACGGGGCCGGCCCTGGTCTCCACCTGGGAGGCGTGCGACCGGTTCGGCCTGATCACGGCGTGGCTGCCGGAGTGGGCTCGAGTTCGCAGCGCGCCACAGCACAACCCGGTCCATCGGTTCACCCTCGACCGGCACCTGATCGAGGCTGTCGCCGCCGCGGCCCGGTATGCGCGCGATGTGGCCCGACCGGACCTGCTGTTCCTCGGTGCGCTGCTGCACGACATCGGCAAGGGACTTCCCGGTGACCACTCGGTGGTCGGTGTCGAGGCTGCCGCCGACATTGCGGCCGCGATCGGACTGAGATCGCCGGATGTCGAGGCGATCGGGCGGCTGGTCCGTTGGCACCTGCTGCTGCCGGAGATCGCCACCCGGCGCGATCTCGGCGATCCGCAAACCGTCCGGCACGTCGCCGACACCGTTGGCGACCTGGACACGTTGGAACTGCTGCACGCGCTGAGCCGGGCCGATGCCGTCGCCACTGGGCCGGCTGCCTGGTCGGCGTGGAAGGAGCGGCTGGTCGCGGATCTGGTCACCCGAGTACGCGCGGCGCTGGTCACCGGCACCGTCGCCCCGCCCATGTTTACCGACGGGAGACGTGCCGCCCTGGCCACCCGCCCACTGCCGGCCGTGGAGATCAACCATGATCGCGTCGTCGTGGCCGCCGCGGATCGGCTCGGCCTGCTCGCCGCCGTGGCCGGGTGCCTGACCCTGCACCGGCTCGACGTGGTGTCGGCCGATACGGTCACGATCACGACCGAGCCCGGCCCGGTGGCCGTGGTGACCTTCCGGGTGCAGCCCCGTGACGCGTCGGGCCCCGACCGACGGCGGCTCGTCTCGGATCTGCGCCGCGCCCTCACCGGTGAGCTCAGGGTCGATGAGGCGCTCGCTGCTCGGGTCCGTAGCACGAGCCGCCTGCGCGGCGGGGCCGGCCGTGAGGCCGCCCCACCACGGGTCTTGTGGGCGGTGGACGGGGCCACCGACGCCACCATCCTCGAGCTCCGCGCCACCGACGACGCGGGTCTGCTGCACCGGGTGGCGCATGCGCTGGAGTTGGCCGGCGCCAACGTGCGGGCGGCCCGCATATCCACCCTCGGGTCCGACGTCGTCGACGCGTTCTACCTGGTCGGGGACTGGTCGGCCGCGGCGGCCCGATCCGCGGTGGAACGCGCCGTACTGGCCGCCGCCGCCCCCACCGGCTAACCCCGGCTCGGCCTCGCTACACCTGCAGGAGCTGCGGCAGCACCGCGCTGAAGTAGAGCGCGGCGCCCTTCTTGTAGTAGTGGATACCATCCCACCGGTAGGCGGTGTTTGTGGCGATTGCCGGGTTGGTGCAGAACTCGACCGGCGGCTCGAGGGTGCGGACCCCGGTGGCGTAGGACGCGGCTGCGGCCCGAAGCAGGTCGTTGACGTGGCGCGTGCGGTCGTCGTCGCCCCGCTCCGGCCAGAAACCGGCGCTCTTCTTGAGCGGCCGATAGCACGGCAGCAACGAGAGCGCGACCTCCGCGCCGGCCGTTCGGAGAGTGTCGATCCCGTTCGTGAGCGCCTGGGTGAAGTTCGTGTCCCAGGCCGCCGTGCCAAACGCGAGCGTGCCCCCGGTGTCGAGGGTGAGGTCAAAGACATCCCACGCGCCGACCATCACAACCGCGACGGCCGGCTTGAGCCGGTCGACCTCACGCTGCCACTCCGGCCGCCAGTTGCGGCAGTTGCTGGTCAGGTTGCGCTTCTCGCCACTTCGGCTGGCTACCTTGCCGAGCAGGATGCCGCAGCCCTCGATGGTCGCATCGACCGCGTTGATGTACTTGCCGATGTCCGCCGGCTTGTTGATCAACAGGGTCATGCCCTGCGAGTCACCGAAGAAGGCGACCTTCGCCCCCTTCGGCAGCGGTGGCCTCGGGCTCGCCGAGTCCGATGGCGACGGCCCGGCGCTCGGTGAGGTTGTCGGCAGCGGACCGAGCGTCGCCTCGGGGCCGGCGTCGATGGGTCCGCCCGCCGCGGGCACGCCGGACGCGGCCGAGAGCTGCAGCCCGAGGAACGAGCCGCCGGCGATCATGGCGACGGTTAGGACGACCGTACGGAGGATTGGTACTCGGGGTCGCGTGCCGCCTCCCGCCGGGCGCGCCTTGAACGGGGCGATGAAGCCGCTGCGCCGGATTGGCCGCTCGATGAGCCAGTACGAGATCTCCGCGAGCAGGATCGTGATGGCGATGCGCAGAGCGGCGTTGGCCCAGCCGGTGATCGGGATGTCCACACCGGGCCGGGTGAGCAGGACGACCGGCCAGTGCCACAGATAGATCGCGTACGATCGCTCGCCCAGCCAGCGCAGCGGCTGCGTGCCGAGCATCTCGCCGAGCGCGGTGCCGGGATGCCCGCCCACCCCGATGACCACCGCAGCCAGCGCGGCGATAACCAGGAAGCCGCCGAGATAGAGCGCGTCGTCCGTGTCGCGCAGAATCGCCGCGACGACCGCGAGGACCAGCAGTGCTGTGATTCCGAGCACATCGAGTCCGTGTCGGGTCCGCCGCGGCAGCCGGGCGCGGTGCCGCCACGGCTGGACCGCGATAGCCAGTGCGGCGCCGAGAAGCGGCGCGAGGGCTCGGGTGTCGGTGCCGTAGTAGACGCGGGACGGGTCAGAGAACGGGTCGTACATGATCGCGGCCGCCGCCGTCGAACCGATGACGCCGGCCAGCACGACCAGGAGCATCAGCCCGCGCCGCGCCCGCACCGCGGCAAACGCCATCAGTACCAGTGGCCAGACCAGGTAGTACTGCTCCTCGACGGCGAGCGACCAGAGGTGGGTGAGCAGCGGGGGCCGGTCGCCGGCCGTGGCGAAGTACGAGCTGTTCTCGGCGATCAGCCACCAGTTGGTGACGTAGCCGAGAGAGGCCAGCAGATCGCCGCGTAGCCGGGCCGCCTGCTGGGGCAGCCAGAAGACGCCGATGGCGGCAACCACGAGCAGCATCGCGAAGAGCGCGGGGAGCAGCCGGCGGGCGCGCCGGATGTAGAACTTCTTGATCGAGATTCGGCCATGCTGTGCCTCGACGACGAGCAGGCTGGTGATCAGGTAGCCCGAGAGGACGAAGAAGATGTCCACGCCGATGAAGCCGCCCGGGAGCACGGTGGCGTTGCTCGTCGTGCCGATGTGATAGGCGACGACGGCGAAGACGGCAAGCGCACGGATACCGTCAAGGCCGGGTGCATATCGGAGTCCGTGTGCCTCGGGGGGGCGGGACACGCTCCGACACGTTACGTGATCTGGGCGTTTCTACGCTCGCCGATGTCGGCTATCCGTTCCCGCGGGCGGCTACCCTGGAGTGGCTCGACGGCCGGGCGGGGGCAGTGCCCTCGATACCAAAACAGACTGTTTGAGGATATTACGACGTGTTTGACACGCTGAGCGACCGTCTCTCTGGGATCTTCACCAAGCTGCGAGGCAAGGGTCGGCTCTCCGACGCCGACATCGACGCGACCGCGAGGGAGATTCGACTCGCCCTCCTCGAGGCCGATGTGGCCCTGGCGGTGGTGAAGGCCTTCATCGCCCGGCTCAAGGAGCGGGCGCGCAGCTCGGACGTGTCGCAGGCGCTGAACCCCGCGCAACAGGTCATCAAGATCGTGCATGAGGAGCTCGTCGGCGTACTGGGTGGTGAAGCTCGCCGGCTGCAGTTCGCCAAACACCCACCGACGGTGATCATGCTGGCGGGTCTGCAGGGCTCCGGCAAGACCACGCTCGCCGCGAAGCTGGCCCGCCACCTCAAGGGCCTGGGGCACCAGCCGCTGCTGGTCGCCGCCGACCTGCAGCGCCCCAATGCGGTCAACCAGCTCCAGGTGCTGGGCAAGCGGGCCGGTGTTGAGGTCTTCGCGCCCGAGCCCGGCAACGTCGTCGGCGGGTACGCCGAGCAGAATTACGGTGGCGGGTACGCCGAGCAGAATTACGGTGGCGGGTACGCCGAGCAGAATTACGGTGGCGGCTACGCCGAGCGGCAGTCCGGTGGCGATCCGGTTCGGGTCGCGCGTGACTCGATCGAGCACGCGAAGCGGCAGATGCGCGACATTGTGATCGTTGACACGGCCGGTCGGCTCGGCATCGACGCGGAGATGATGGCGCAGGCGGTTAACATCCGCGACGCCGTCGAGCCGAACGAAGTGCTCTACGTCATCGATGCCATGGTCGGCCAGGACGCGGTGGCCACCGCGGAGGCGTTCCGCGACGGCGTTGGCATCACCGGCGTCGTACTCTCCAAACTGGACGGTGATGCCCGCGGCGGCGCGGCGCTATCGGTCCGCGAGGTGACCGGCCAGCCGATCATGTTCGCGTCCACCGGCGAGAAGCTCGAGGACTTCGACGTCTTCCACCCCGACCGGATGGCGAGCCGGATCCTCGGCATGGGCGACGTGCTGACCCTCATCGAGCAGGCCGAGGCGGCCTTCGACGAGGACCAGAAGGAGCGGATGACCGCGAAGTTGGTCGGCGGCGAGTCGTTCACCCTGGAGGACTTCCTCGAGCAGATGACGGCGCTTCGCCGGATGGGCCCGATCGCCAACATGCTCGCGATGATGCCCGGGATGAACCAGTTCAAGGACCAGCTTGCCGAGGTCGACGACAAACACTTCGACAAGATCGCCGCGATCATTCGAGGAATGACTCCGGGCGAGCGGGAGAATCCGAAGATCATCAACGGCTCACGCCGGGCGCGCATCGCCAGCGGTTCCGGCGTCACGGTCATGGACATCAACCAGCTGCTCAACCGCTTCGCTGACGCGCAGAAGCAGATGAAGCAGATGGGCGGCATGATGGGTCTGCCCGGCATGCGCCGCAAGGCGACCAAGTCGCCGAAGAACAAGCGCAAGGGTACGAAGGGCGGCGGTCGCCCCCGCACCGGCGGCGCCCTGCCCGGTGGCATGCCTACCGGGATGCCGGCCCTGCCGCCGGGCTTGGACCCGAGCGCGATGGATGCCGGTCAGGCCGGCCTGCCCCCGGGCTTCAAGCCGCCGAAGCTGGACTTCTCCAAGCTCACCAAGCGCGACGGCCCGTCCTCTTAGGCGCTGCTACAGCCTTCCTCTTCGATCTAGGGCTTAGTTGCGTGAGTTGATCTCCGATCGCGCGACTACGCCCTAGATCGATTAGGTCATCGTGTAGAAACGTTGGCGTGGCGTTGCACGTGCGCGGGGTGGTGCTCCCCGATGACGAGGTCCGCGATATCTGGCTGGCCGGCGACCGGGTGACGTTCCAGTCGGTGCCGGGAGCGGTCACGCTCGCCGATCGCGGATTCATCCTGCCCGGGCTGGTCGACGCCCACTGCCACATTGGCATCCGGCCGGGAGGCGGGCCCATCGAGGCGGTGGACGAGGCTCGCCGTCTCGCCGCCGTCGATCGTGACACAGGCGTGTTGGCGATTCGTGACGCGGGCTCCCCATACCCGTACCCGGAGCTCGACGACGACCCGGACGTGCCGCGACTCGCCCGTGCCGGTCGCCACGTCGCGCCCGTGCGGCGCTATCTGCGTGACATCGGCATCGAGGTCGACGCGTCCGACCTGCCGCGCGCGATGAAGGAGCAGGCGGCCGCCGGGAACGGGTGGGTCAAGCTCGTGGGTGACTGGATCGACCGCGGGGTGGGCGACCTGGCGCCTGCCTGGCACCTCGACGCGATGGCGGGCGCGGTCGCGGCGGCCCACGCGGCCGGCGCCAGGGTTGCCGTGCATACGTTCGCGGAGGAGTCCGTGGCCGTGTTGGTCCGGGCCGGGGTCGACTCGGTGGAGCACGGCACGGGTCTGTCCGAAGAGGACATCAACGAGATGGCCCGCCGTGGCACAGCACTCGTGCCAACGATGATCAACGTAGCGACGTTTGGCAGCATCGCGGCGGCCGCCAGCTACAAGTTCCCCGCGTATGGCCAGCACATGGTGAGGCTGCGGGACCGGTTCCCTTCGGTGGTGGCGGCCGCGTATGAGGCCGGCGTACCGATCTTCGTCGGCACCGACGCCGGTGGCGGGATCGAGCACGGCCAGGCGGCGGAGGAGATGCTGCTGCTGCACGAACGGGCCGGAATGTCCACCGTGGACGTGTTGCGGGCAGCCTCGTGGCGAGCCCGGGAGTGGCTGGGCTTTCCGGGTCTCGTCGAGGGTGGCCTGGCCGACCTGGTCGTCTATGACACCGACCCGCGCCGGGATCTGAGCGTTGTCCGTACGCCTCGACTCATCGTGCTCCGTGGCCGCGTGGTCCGGTGAGCCGTCCACGGCTCGTGGTCCTCGTCAGCGGGCTCTCCGGTGCCGGAAGACGACCGTTTCGAGCTGGCCCGGCCGGTCCCACTCGGTCGATCATGAGCTGGCCGTCGTCAAGAGGCGTCGATCATGACCTCCAGAGCCTGTTGCAAAATCGCGCGCGAACTCGACAGCAGGCAGGCAGCGAGGCTCCAGTCGCCAAGATCACCGTTGTCCGTACAGGAGTTGAGTAAGGCTCAATGCCGTTAAGTTAGCGTCCTGGTTAATCCCGATCTGAGAAAATTGTAATTAATTGTTACGTTTCGATCACGATCGTTGCTGACCCGGTGTTTCGC
>Ga0184632_10000243_pt1 | contig 19857 bp, 16 predicted proteins | sample PLM31_50_b1_FD_133153 | JGI IMG/M metagenome (GOLD analysis project Ga0184632, IMG submission 133153) | Groundwater sediment microbial communities from an aquifer in East River, Colorado, USA - PLM3-1_50_b1 | ecosystem: Environmental > Terrestrial > Soil > Riparian zone | place: USA: East... | reverse complement strand
GCCGCGGTCCAGGACCAGACCGGTGGCTTCACCGAGTTCGTGCTGCTGCCGTTCATCCACACCAACTCGCCGATCTACCTGGCCGGCGTGGCCCGCCCAGGCCCGACGTACGACGAGAACCGCGCGGTCCACGCGATGGCGCGGGTGCTCCTGCACGGGCGGATCGCCAACATCCAGTGCTCCTGGGTAAAACTCGGCGATGAGGGCACGATCGCGATGCTCAATGGGGGTTGCAACGATCTGGGCGGCACGCTCATGGAGGAGACGATCTCGCGCATGGCCGGATCCGAGCACGGGTCCGCCCGTACCGTCTCCCAGCTCCACGCGATCGCCGCCGCGGCGGGCCGGCCGGCGCGGGAGCGAACGACGACCTACGCGATGGTCTCGCGCTAGCGGTCTCGAGCTAGCGGTCTCGCGCTCGTGCTCTTGAGCACCCTATCGTTAGCGGCATGCCCGATGATCCCGTCCGTACCGCCTTTGTCCTGGGCGGTGGCGGGATGCTCGGCGCCCACGAGGTCGGCATGCTCGCCGCCCTCGCCGAGGCAGGCGTCCGTCCAGATCTCGTCCTCGGCACGTCGATCGGGGCCATCAACGGCGTCTTCGTCGCGGCGGACCCGGAGGGTGCCGCGAAGCGCCTCGAGACGGTGTGGCGATCCGACGTCGTGCGAACCGCATTCCGCAGCTCGATTATCGGGCGGCTGGGCACGCTCGCCCGGTCCGGCACCCACCTGCACGGAAACCTGCCCCTGCGGCGGCTGCTGGGCGAGCATCTGAAGGAGCGGCGCTTCGACCAGTTGGCGGTGCCGTTCCAATGTGTCGCGGCCAGCGTCGAGCGGGCCGCGGCCCACTGGTTCCACAGTGGTGCGATCATCCCGGCGGTGCTCGCCTCCGCCGCCGTACCCGGCCTGCTGCCGCCGGTACGGATCGCCGGTGAGCATTTCTTCGACGGGGGTCTTGTGCACAGCATCCCGGTCGGGCGGGCCGTGCAGCTCGGCGCTCGGCGGATTTTCGTCCTGCATGTCGGGCGGATCGAACAGCCGTTGGTCGTGCCGCGCAGACCGTGGGAGGTCGGTTTGGTCGCATTTGAGATAGCCCGGCGACACAGATTTGTCGAAGAGATGGCGTCGCTGCCCGCCGACGTCACGGTCCACGTCCTGCCGGCAGGGACGAACGGGCGTGCCGACCTGGCCGCCCAACTGCGATACCGCGACCACTCCCGGGTCGAGGAGTACATAAGCCGCGCCCGCGCGGCCACCACGGGGTACCTCGCCGCCGTTGACGACAGCGCCGTCGACGACAACACCGGCGCACCGTTCTAACCGTCCGGAGGTGGCTCGTTGCTCCCGCCCCTTTTTTTGCGTCGCCTGGTCCTCGCTCCGCTGGTTTTGCTGATCACCGTTGCCGCGCTTGTGCTCTCGCCGCTGCTCCTGCTGGTTGCGCTCGTAGCCGCGCCGTCCAGATCGGGTCGGCGCCGGGCATTCCGACTCATCTGGTTCGCCCTGGCCTGGTTGGTGATGGAGTCGCTCGCACTGGTCGCGTGTCTTGGTCTGTGGATCGCGAGCGGATTCGGGGGTCGGCTGCGGACGGAGGCGTCGATGGACCGCCACTACGGTCTGGTCCGCTGGTTCCTCGCCACCCTGTACCGCCAAGCCCTTCGGGTGTTCCGCCTGAAGGTGGAGATCGAGGAGCCACCGGCGACACCGGAGGAGCTGGCGGCCCGGCTGACCCGACCGGTCATCGTGCTGAGCCGGCACGCCGGCCCCGGTGACTCGTTCCTCCTCGTCCACCATCTGCTCAGCCTCTACCGACGCAAGCCGCGAATCGTGATGAAAGCGGCACTACAGCTCGACCCGAGCCTCGATGTGGTGATCAATAGACTGCCACACGCATTCGTCCGTCCACATCGGCCGGTGCCCGCTCCCCGGCCCGTGCCCGATCCGGCCACAGCGGTTCCGACGGAGCCGCCCACGAGCAGCGCCGTCATCGACGAGATCCGCCGGCTCGCTTCGGGGCTCGGTCCTACCGGTGCCCTGGTGATCTTCCCCGAGGGTGGGAACTTCACCCCATCACGCTGGCGGCGGGGGATCAACCAGCTTGAGGAGAGTCGCCGATATGACGAGGCCCGGCGGGCCCGGGGGATGGCGAACCTCTTGCCGCCCCGCTCCGGTGGCGCGTTCGCGGCGATCGACTCCGCCCCCACGGCGGACGTCATCTTCGTCGCGCACACCGGTCTGGACGACCTGGTCACGGTCGGCGACGTCTGGCGTGCCCTGCCGATGGAGCAGGTCATCAAGGCCAAGTGGTGGCGCGTACCGGCCGCCGAGGTTCCCCGAGAGCGCGATGATGTCGTCCGATGGCTGTATGACTGGTGGGAGCGCATCGACCTGTGGATCGCGGAGAACCGCCCCGCCCGCGTCCCGACCCCCTGACCCCTCTCCCTCAGCGTCGATCATGACCTGGAGGTCATGATCGACGCTGTTTCGCGACGGTGACACCGTGATCGTGGCGATCTTGGGAGCGAGCTGCGATGCGGGGTTACCGGGTCGGGGTTTTCGGCGTGTCGGGTCCCGTTTGCCCGTTACCGAGAGGTGCGGTCGCTCGATAGAGAGGCAGCAAGCACCCACTTGACCCCGGTAAGCGCCGTTCGAGCCGGACGCCGAGTGTGCTAGCTACCCAATGCTTTGCGCAGAGTGCACCAGATTCGCCCGCGGGTCAGCGACGCCACGTCGGCCGAACGTGTGCATTTACCAGATTCGGCTTGACGGGGCCCGCATTACACGCGTGTAATTCCACCGGGGAAGTTCTAACGCGAGGCGGCACCACCGCCTCGCAACGGGCTCCGCGAGCTTGCGAGCGGAGCAATGCAACAAGGAAAGACACGTGCGCCTTTCGCGTGGGGGGTTGTGCCGGCCGGGCCGGCACACAGCAAGGAGGCAGAGTATGGAGAGCGGCCGACTGGTCGTGATGGACCTTCTGGGGAACGCACCGGAGTGGCAGGAGCGGGCGCTCTGCTCGCAGACCGACCCCGAGGCATTCTTCCCCGAGAAGGGTGGCTCAACCCGGGAAGCAAAGCGGATCTGCTCGCGCTGCGAGGTCAAGGGAGAGTGCCTTGAGTACGCCCTCGGCCACGACGAGAGGTTCGGCATCTGGGGCGGGCTTTCGGAGCGGGAGCGCCGCCGCCTCAAGCGGCGCGTCGCCTAGTACGTGGTTGGCCCGGCCCGTCGTACGACCGGCCGGGCACCGCGGTGCTCAGTCGGACTGGATGTCTTCCGGATCGAGCCCGAGCAGATTCGCCACCTGTTCAATGATCACGTCGTGGACAAGATCGGCGAGATCGTCCCGGTCCACCGCCCGGAACTCCAGCGGCCTGCGGTAGAGCACGATCCGCGGTGGCGTGTCGGACCGACCGGGCCGACCCGGGAGGAGCCGCGCAAGTGGTACATCTCCGTCTTCGAGCACATCCGTGTCGTAGACGTTGAGATCCGGCGGTACCTCCTCCACCGCAAACTCGACCCCGGCCAACTCCCGCGAATACCGCCCTTCCAGCGACTCCACAGTGTCCAGGACCAGGTCGTCGAAGACTTCCGCCCGAGTCCGCGCCAGCGGCACCGAGGCTGGCACGAGCCGCCCCCGTAACCCACGTCCGTGCCGGTCCCGCCGTGGGCGTCGACCGGGACCGCGCAGACTCCTGCCGCGGCGGCGACGGGCGTGGGAGTCCGGTGTCACCTGGACAGCCTAGCGCCCGCGCGGTGGGTGGCGCCTTGAGTGATCCTTGAGGGCGGCGTGTCGTACCGGCGCGGCGCGCCGCTGCGGACGGTCCTGGGCGATACGTTTTTGCTTCGTGAGCGTGAGGCCCCCCTCCATCGCGATCGAAAGGCAAACTCCGTGAGGTCACCCCGGCGCTGTTCCCGCAACGGATGCCCGAAGACGGCCGTAGCCACACTGACTTATGTCTACGCGGACTCCACCGCGGTGGTCGGCCCCCTCGCCGTCTTCGCCGAGCCCCACTCCTACGACCTGTGCGAGCGGCACGCCGTCGGGTTGACGGCCCCGCGTGGCTGGGATCTGGTCCGCCACGAAGGGGAGTTCGATGCCCCGCCGCCCAGCATCGACGATCTGGTGGCCCTCGCCGAGGCGGTCCGGGAGGCCGCCCGGCCTTCGCCGCGCCGCGACGAGTCGGTTGGGCGAGCGCCAGCGCGCCCGCCTGCCCAGGTGGGCCGGCGGGGTCATTTGCGCGTCATACCACCACCGGCCCGCTAGGTCCGAGGCGGGACGGATTACTGGCCGAGGAGGCGACCAAACAGGGTCGCTCGTCGGGAGGCGCGGCCCGACCGGGCTTCGGCGGTGTCCGCGGACTCCATCAGACGTAGCCCTGCGTTGACTCCCAGCCACCGCAGTGGCTCCGGCGTCCACTTCGGCGAGCGGTGGTTGACCCAGGGATGGGCGACCAGGTCGCTGTCCACCCGCAGGATCAGGTCGGCGAGCGTACGACCGGCCAGGTTGGATGAGCCGACGCCGTCGCCGACGTAGCCACCCGCCCAGGCGAGCCCAAGCTCCCGGTCGAGCCCTACCGAGGCGGCCCAGTCCCGGGCCACCCCGAGGGGGCCGCCCCATGCGTGTGTGATCGATGGGATGCCGATGGCGGGGAACAGTCCCCGCACAACTCGACTTAGTTCGTGGTGGACCCGCGGTTCGTCATCGAATTCCGGGCGCACGGCGGAGCCGAAGTGGTAGGGCGCGCCCCGCCCCCCGAAAGCCAGCCGGTCGTCGGCGGTTCGCTGTCCATAAATGATCAGGTGGCGGTGGTCGGAGAAGGTCTCCCGCTTTGCCAGGCCGGCCGATTCCCAGAAGGACCGGTCGAGCGGTTCTGTCGCGATCATCAGGGAGTAGACCGGCGCCAGGGTTCGGCGGCGGCCGGGCAGCAAAGCGGTGTAGCCCTCGGTCGCCAGCAACACAACCTCCGCCCGCACCGTGCCGTGGTCGGTCTGAACCGTCCACGGCTGGATCGACGTTGCTCGCGTCCGTTCGAAGACTTGAACGCCGCGGCGCTCCACCGCCCTGGCCAACCCGCGAACTAGCCGGGCCGGATGGATCGCCGCACAGTGTGGGGTGTAGGTCGCACCGAGGACGTTCGTGGCCCCGCAACGCGCGCGCGCCTCGTCCGCGTCGAGCAGGGCGAAGTCGTCGGCGCCAAAGCCGAACACCCGCGCCTCCTCGACCTCGTCACGGGCCCTCGCCAGCTGCGCCTCGTTGCGCGCAAGCACGACCGTACCGCCCTTGTCGAAGTGGCAATCGATGCCTTCCGACGCGGCGACCCGCCCGACCTCGTCCACTGTGGCCTGCATCGCGCGGTAGAGCGCCACGGCCTTGGCCCGCCCGTGCTTGCGCGCCAACGCGGCCACCGATTGCGGGAACAGAGCCGAGCACCAGCCCCCGTTGCGCCCCGACGCCCCGTACCCGGCGATCTCGGCCTCGACGACGACGACGCGCAGGGCAGGGTCGGCCGCGACGAGGTAGTAGGCCGTCCATAGGCCCGTGTAGCCGGCACCGACGATCGCGACGTCCACGTCGAGGTCGCCGGCGAGTGATGGGCGTGGGCTAAGGTCATCGTCCACACTGGACATCCAATATGAGACCCCCCGATACCCGTCGATCATGACCTGGAGGTCATGATCGACGGGTTCTGACGACGGTGAGCTCATGATCGGCGCAGAGAATCGGGGTCAGACGTGGGACCACGCCTCGCTGAGCACCGAGCGAAGGATCTGCTCGATTTCGGCGAAGTGGGTTTCGTCGCAGATCAATGGAGGTGCGAGCTGGACGACCGGGTCACCACGGTCATCCGCCCGGCAGTAGAGCCCGCCGTCGAAGAGCGCCTTGGACAGGAACCCGCGCAGCAGCCGCTCACACTCATCGTCGTCGAAGGTCTCCTTCGTGGCCTTGTCCTTGACCAGCTCGATGCCGTAGAAGTAGCCGTCACCCCGGACATCGCCCACGATAGGCAGATCGTGCAGACGCTCCAGATAGGACTGGAAGGTTGCCTCGTTCTTCCGGACGTGACCGTTGAGGTCCTCGCGGGCGAAGATGTCGAGATTGGCCAGCGCCACCGCACTCGCAACCGGATGGCCACCGAACGTGACGCCGTGGGCGAACCAGTTGGAGTCCTTCAGGAACGGCGCGGCCAGGCGGTCCGACGCGATCATCGCGCCAAGCGGGACGTAGCCACTGGTCATGCCCTTCGCGCAGGTGATGACGTCCGGCTGGTAGCCGTAGCGCGTCGCGCCGAAGTACTCGCCGAGCCGACCGAACGCGCAGATCACCTCGTCGGAGACGAGCAGGACGTCGTATTCGTCGCAGATCTCGCGGACCCGCTGGAAGTAGCCGGGCGGCGGCGGGAAGCAGCCGCCGGAGTTCTGCACCGGCTCCAGGAAAACTGCGGCGACCGTGTCCGGTCCCTCAAACTCGATGGCCTCGGCGATGCGGTCGGCGGCCCAGCGGCCAAAGGCTTCGGCGTCGCGGCCGTCGGGACCGGCCGTACCGTTCGGTGCCCGATAGAGGTTGGTGTTGGGAACACGTATCCCCGACGGGACGAGCGGCTCGAAGTCTTCCTTGATGCTCGGCAGACCGGTGATCGACAGCGCCCCCATCGACGTGCCGTGGTAGGCGATGTGTCGCGAAATCACCTTGTGCTTCGCGGGCTTGCCGACGCGCTTGAAGTACGACCGGGCCAGCTTCCAGGCGGACTCGACCGCCTCCGAGCCACTGGTCGTGAAGAAGACCCGATTGAGGTCGCCCGGCGCCAGATCGGCGAGACGGTCGGCCAACTCGACCGCCTTGGGATGGGCGTATGACCAGAGCGGGAAGTAGGCGAGCTCGCTGGCCTGCTTGGCCGCGGCGTCGGCGAGCTCATGGCGGCCGTGGCCGGCCTGCACGACGAACAGGCCGGAGAGGCCGTCCAGGTAGCGCTTGCCGTTGACGTCGAAGACGTAGGCACCCTCGCCGCGAACGATCATCGGTATCGGCGCCTTGGCATAGGCTGACATGCGGGTGAAGTGCATCCAGAGGTGGTCGCGCGCGGCCGTATTGAGGCTCTTCTTGTTCATCGGGTTCCCCATGCATATGTTTGCTTCGCCAACTTGAGGTAGACGAAGGTCTCCGTCCCTGTCACGCCGGGAATCGCGCGAATCTTGTCGTTCAGCAGTGCCAGCAGGTGGTCGTCGTCGGTGCACACCAGCTCGGCGAGCAGGTCGTACGCGCCGGCGCAGATAACGACGTAGTCGACCTCAGGAATCTTGGCCAACGAGTCGGCGACCGATCGCATGTCGCCCTCGACCTTCAGCCCTATCATCACCTGCCTGGCGAAGCCGAGGGTGAGCGGATCGGTGACCGCGACGATCTGCATGACCCCGGTGTCCAGCAGCCGTTGGACGCGCTGCCGAACCGCTGCTTCGGAGAGGCCAACGACCTTGGCCAGACCCGCGTAGGACATCCGGCCATCGCGCTGAAGGCACTCGATGATCCGTTTGCTAACGTCGTCCAAAGCGGGCTCGGTCACGCTAAGGATCCTGTCTCATTCCCTCACCTTTTGCAACTGAATCCGTTGCATCACGTCCTCCATACGCATGATTCCGCAGTGGCGGCGAAGCTCGCCGACCACCCCACCGCCGCGATCAAGGGCGTATGGTCGTGATCTGGTGATCAAAGTACGACCGTAGGTCCTTGATCGGCGGGAAGGGGGGCGCCATGCGGGTTCTCCTCGTCGGCGCTGGCGGCGTCGGGTCGGCCGCGGTAGGGATCGCGGCCCGGCGTGACTTCTGTGAGCAATGGGTGGTCGCCGACTACGACCTGGCGAAGGCGGACAGAGCGGTGGCCGCGGTCACGTCGTCCGCCGCGGCTCGATTCACTGCCGCGCGCGTGGACGCGTCCTCGGCGACCGACGTGATGAGTCTGTGCCGGCAGCACGGCATCACCCACGTACTCAACGCGGTTGATCCGCGCTTTGTGATGCCGATTTTCGACGGGGCGTTCGCCGGCGGGGCTCACTACCTCGATTTGGCGATGTCGCTGTCACGGCCACACCCCCAGCGACCGCACGACGAGTGCGGCGTCAAGCTCGGCGATGACCAGTTCGCCGACGCGGAGAAGTGGGAGCGCACGGAGCGTCTCGCGATCGTGGGGATCGGCGTGGAGCCGGGACTGTCCGATGTGTTCGCTCGCTACGCCGCGGAGCATCTGTTCTCGTCCATTGAGGAGATAGGCGTACGCGACGGCGCCAACCTGGTAGTCGAGGGATACGACTTCGCTCCGTCATTCTCGATCTGGACCACCATTGAGGAGTGCCTCAACCCCCCCGTGATCTGGGAGGCGGACCGGGGCTGGTTCACCACGCCGCCGTTCTCCGAGCCCGAGGTCTTCGACTTTCCCGAGGGTATCGGGCCGGTCGAGTGCGTCAACGTGGAGCACGAGGAAGTGCTGTTGATCCCGCGGTGGGTCTCCGCGAAGCGAGTGACGTTCAAGTACGGCCTGGGCGATGAGTTCATCGATGTTCTCAAGACGCTGCACAAGCTCGGTCTGGACCGGACCGAGAAGGTGCAGGTCGGTGGTGCCGAGGTCTCGCCGCGGGATGTGGTCGCCGCATGCTTGCCTGACCCGGCCGGGCTGGGAGACCGCATGCGCGGCAAAACCTGCGCGGGGACCTGGGTGCTGGGTACGGGCACGGACGGCGCACCGCGAGAGGTCTACCTCTATCACGTGGTCGACAACGAGTGGTCCATGCGGGAGTACTGCTCACAGGCGGTCGTCTGGCAGACCGCGATCAACCCGGTAGTAGCGCTGGAGCTGCTCGCCGCTGGCACTTGGTCGGGCGCAGGGGTACTCGGCCCAGAAGCATTCGATCCCGTGCCGTTCCTGGACAAGCTGATCGAGTATGGCTCGCCGTGGGGCCTGCGGGAGATGAATCCTTAGGGTCGACGGGTAGGCACTCGGTAAACGCGCGAGACTAGGAGCCATGGGCCGCTACGGTGCGATGTATGGACCAGACTTCACGTTTCTCGGAGTCCCCGGCTGTGACCTGGCCGATGTGGACTCGTACGCGGGCGCGGACGTCGTGATTGTGGGAGCGCCGTTCGACGGAGGTACGTCATACCGTCCGGGCGCCAGGTTCGGACCGGCGGCGATGCGTCAGGCGTGTTATCTGCCTCACGACGGGTCGCGTCCATCGCTCGCGCTCCGGGTGGATGCGCTGCAGGATCTGCGGGTGCTCGACGCCGGTGACGTCGAGATGTACTCCGGGGATGCGGAGCGGTCGATCGCGGCACTCGGGACTGCGGTGTACGCCATCGCCTCGGCCGCGGCGATCCCGGTCGTTCTCGGCGGCGACCACACGATCGCGCTGCCCGACGCCACCGGGGTCGCCCGCGAGTTCGGGTTCGGGCGGGTTTCGGTGGTCCACTTTGACGCCCACGCTGACACCGGAGACGTGACGTTCGGATCGCTCTACGGCCATGGCCAACCCATGCGCCGGCTCATCGAATCGGGTGCGGTGCGCGGTGACCGGTTCCTGCAGATCGGCCTGCGCGGCTACTGGCCGGAACCGCCCACATTGGACTGGATGGCGGTCCAGGGGATGCGGTCTTACGAAATGACCGAGGTCGTCGCGCGCGGCCTGGACGAGTGCCTCACGGAGGCATTCGCGATCGCGGTCGATGACTGCGACGGCGTATTCCTGTCGGTCGACGTGGACGTGGTCGACCCGGGCATGGCGCCCGGCACCGGTACGCCGGAGGCCGGCGGTCTGACCGCCCGTCAGCTGCTTGACGCGGTGCGCCGGTGCGGGTACGAGCTGCCAATCGTGGGCGTCGATATTGTCGAGGTGTCGCCCCCGTACGACCATGCCGACATCACCGCGATGCTTGGCAACCGGGTGGTGCTCGAGGTGCTCTCCGCGATCGCCCGCCGTCGGCGCGACGATGCTGAGGGTAGGCGGTGGGACCCGCGCCTGCCTTTACTCGACGGCCGATGACAGCTACCGGGCAGCCGCACGAGTGGATCGTCCCGCGCGGAGAGGGCCACGGCACCGACGCCTGACTCATGCGGCCCAGGCGATCATGCGGTTGGGGTGGCTCATCACGAGGTCGTCGAGGCGAGGGCCTCCGTGAGGATATCGAGTCCGCGGTTCAATGTGTCCTCGGGCATGACGAGTGGCGGCAGGAACCGCAGCACGTTGCCATACGTGCCGCAGGTCAGCACGAGTAAGCCGGCCGCGTGGCACGCCTTCGCGACCGCCTGCGTGGCCGCTGCGTTCGGCCTCGGGCCTTCCGGTCCCCCGGTTCCCGGCTCGACCAGTTCGATGGCGATCATCGCACCGCGTCCTCGAACATCGCCGATGAACGCGTGTTGAGTGGCCAACTCGTTGAGGCGAGGCCGCATGACCGTCTCGATCCGACGGGCTGCGGAGCGGAGGTCAAGCTCGCGCATGGTCTCGATCGAAGCCAGCGCGGCCGCACAAGCGACCGGGTTGCCGCCGTACGTTCCGCCGAGGCCACCCGGGTGGATCGCATCCATGACGTCGGTGCGGCCGGTAACGCCGGCGAGCGGAAGGCCACCGGCGATGCCTTTCGCCGTCGTAACGAGGTCCGGCACCACCGACTCGTGCTCGCTGGCGAACCAGTCCCCGGTCCGGCAGAAACCAGTCTGGATCTCGTCCGCGATCAGCAGCGCGCCATTCGCGGTCGCCCACGCCGATAGTGCCGGCAGGAAGCCGGACGCGGGTACGACGAAGCCGCCCTCGCCCTGGATGGGCTCGATCAGTACGGCGGCGACGTTCTCGGCGCCGATCTGCTTCTCGATGAGGTCGAGGGAGCGCGCCGCGGCCTCCGCTCCGGTCAGCCCGCCATCGCGCAATGGGTACGACATTGGCACCCGGTAGATCTCGCCGGCGAACGGCCCGAACCGGTGCTTGTACGGCATGTTCTTGGCCGTCAGCGCCATCGTGAGGTTCGTCCGACCGTGGTAGGCGTGGTCGAAGGCGACCACGGCCTGCCGTCCGGTGCTGTGCCGCGCGATCTTCACGGCATTCTCTACCGCCTCGGCGCCGGAGTTGAATAGTGCCGACCGCTTGTCGTGGTCGCCGGGCGTGAGTGAGTTGAGCTGTTCGCAGACGGCCACATAGGACTCATACGGGGCGATCATGAAGCACGTGTGGGTGAATCGTTCGACCTGCACCCGGACCGCGTCGACAACGCGCGGCGCGGAGTTGCCGATACTGGTCACCGCGATGCCGGAGCCGAAGTCGATCCACTCCCGACCGTCCACATCGGTCATGACGCCGCCCGCGGCCCGCTCCACGTAGGACGCCAGCATGCTGCTCACGCCACGCGATACGGCCGCGCCCCGACGTTTGTGTAGTTCCTCCGACGAAGTCACTGTCTTATCGCGCATTTTCTACACCTCGATGTTGTGCATCACGTGCTTGACGCGGGTGTAGTCCTCCAGCCCATACATGGACAGGTCCTTGCCATGGCCGGAGTGCTTGAAGCCACCGTGGGGCATCTCGGCGACAAGTGGGATGTGCGTGTTGACCCAAACGCAGCCGAAGTCGAGGCGGCGCGAGACCCTCATGGCACGACCGTGGTCGCGGGTCCACACGGACGACGCAAGCCCATACTGCACGCCGTTGGCCCACCGCACCGCCTCGTCCTCGTCGCTGAAGCGCTGGACGGTGATGACGGGCCCGAACACCTCGTCCTGGATGATCTCGTCGTCCTGGCGCAGGCCGTCGACGACCGTCGGCGCGTAGAAGTAGCCCCGTTCGCCGACCCGGGTGCCGCCCGTTTGCAGCACGGCGTGGTCGGGGAGGCGGTCCACAAATCCGACCACTCGGGTGAGTTGGTTGGCGTTGTTCAACGGTCCATAGAGGACATCATCATCGTCAGGGCCGCCGGTCTTCGTGCTCCGCGCCTGCTCAGCTAGTGCGGACACGAATTCGTCGTGGACGCTCTGACCGGCGAGTACCCGGGTCGCGGCGGTGCAGTCCTGACCGGCGTTGAAGTATCCGGCGACCGCGATCGCCTCCGCGGCGGCGGCGATGTCCGCGTCGTCGAAGACGATCACCGGCGCCTTCCCGCCCAGTTCCAGGTGGGTCCGTTTGAGGTCGGCGGCGGCCGCTGCGGCCACCTCCTTGCCGGCGCGGGTCGAGCCGGTGATCGATACGAGTTGGGGAGTCGGGTGGGAGACGAGGGCACGGCCCGTGTCGCGGTCACCGCAGATCACGTTGAGCACACCCGGCGGCAGGAACTCGGCCGCGATCTCGGCGAGCAACAGAGTCGAGACTGGGGTCGTGTCCGACGGCTTCAACACGACGGTGTTGCCCGCCGCGATGGCCGGCGCGAATTTCCATACGGCCATCATCATCGGATAGTTCCACGGAGTCACCTGGCCGCAGACGCCGATCGGCTCCCGCCGGACGTACGAGGTGTGTCCTGCCATGTACTCGCCGGCCGACCGGCCCTCAAGCACTCGCGCGGCGCCGGCGAAGAAGCGGATCTGGTCCACCATTGGCGGGATCTCTTCGCTGGCGGTCAGGCCGCGGGGCTTACCCGTGTTGCGGCATTCGGCATCCAGCACGTCGTCGGTTCGAGCCTCGATAGCGTCGGCGAGCCGCAGTAGCGCCCGCTGACGCTCGGACGGCGTGGTGTCGCGCCAGGTCTCGAAGGCGTTCGCCGCGGCGCTCATCGCGCGGTCAACATCGGCGGAGGTGGAGACCGGGGCAGCGGCGAAGACCTCGCCCGTACTGGGGTCGACGAGATCGGCATAGCCGCCGTCCGTCGGCTCGACCTGCTCTCCACCCACGAAGTTGCGCAGTACCTGCTTGTCAGTCACCGTCGTATCCCATCTAGAGTGTCTTTCGCCACGATTACCCTAGCTCACTCGCCATCTTCGCGACTGATTCCGTAGCAGGCAACCTTTAGGGCAACTGTTTCCGCATCTATCGTGCTGGTCTAGTCTGCCGGGAGAGCCAAACGCCGAGATAACGGTGACCGAGTCAGACCGTCCGTTCTAGGTCGCCGGGCGTCCGGAGACCAGTCGCGACCCCCTCATCGTGCGCCACCCCTACGACGGCGCGAGGTCGGTCGTACGAGTCAGGCGTCGCCCGTGGCCCACCCATCACCGGCTAGAGGTCGGCGGCGTGATCGTCGGCGACGTGCCGAGCTTCCTCAAGATCCCCGGGATCATGAGCTGACCGTCGCGCAACAGCGCCGATCATGACCTCCAGGTCATGATCGGCGGTAGAGGGGCCGGTAGGCTCACGACATAGCGGTGTCGATTCATGCCAAGGAGACCGAGATGTCGGATCTGACTGCCATCGTCAAGGCGTACGACGTCCGGGGCATCGTGCCGGACCAGGTGAACGCAGATGTGACCCGGGCGATCGGCGCGGCATTCGTGCAGACCCTCCGGGCCGGTGGTGAGCAGGCTGACCGGATCGTGATCGCTCACGACATGCGGGAGTCCTCGCCGGGCCTTGCCACCGCCTTCGGTGAGGGGGCGCGGGCCGAGGGCGCCGACGTAGTCGAAGCCGGGCTGGGCTCCACGGACATGCTCTACTTCGCGACTGGCGCGCTTGCCATACCAGGCGCCATGTTCACCGCGAGCCACAATCCAGCGCAGTACAACGGCATCAAGATGTGTCGTGCCGCGGCGCTGCCGATTGGCCAGGACACCGGTCTGGCCGAGATTCGCGACCGGGCCCAGGCGATCCTCGATGGCCGGGCGAAACTTGGCGAGCCGACAGGACGCGCGGAGGCGCGGGACCTTCTCGCCGAGTACGCGGCGCACTTGCGTACTCTTGTAGATCTTTCAGAGATAAGGCCCCTCAACGTCGTGGTCGACGCGGGCAACGGCATGGGTGGATACACGGTGCCGGCCGTTCTCGGCGACGCGGTCCTCCGCGCCCTCCCGCTAGAGATCGTCCCGCTCTACTTCGAACTCGACGGGTCGTTCCCGAACCACGAGGCCAACCCGTTGGAACCGAAGAACATCGTGGACCTGCAGGCGGCCGTCCGGGAGCACGGTGCGGACGTCGGGATCGCCTTCGACGGCGACGCCGACCGCTGCTTCGTGGTGGACGCCGACGGCAACCCCGTGTCGCCGAGTGCCATAACCGCGCTGGTCGCGTCGCGCGAGTTGGCCAAGCATCCCGGCGACACGATCATTCACAACCTGATCACGTCGCGCGCGGTGGCGGAGATAGTACGAGAAAATGGCGGCGTACCGGTACGCAGCCGCGTGGGCCACTCATTCATCAAGGCCGAGATGGCCCGCACCGGGGCGGTCTTTGGCGGCGAGCACTCCGCGCACTACTACTTCCGCGACTTCTGGGGCGCCGACACCGGCATGCTGGCCGCGATGCATGTCCTCGCCGCGCTCGGTGAGCAGGACCGGCCGCTGTCGGAGCTGGCCCGGGCATACGAGCGGTACGTATCCTCCGGTGAGATCAACTCCACCGTCACCGACCAGGCCGGGAAGATCGCCGAGGTCGAGAAGGCCTTCCCCGAGGCCGAGGTCGACCACCTCGACGGGCTGACCCTCACTTTCCCCGACGGGTCCTGGGCGAATCTGCGCCCGTCCAACACGGAGCCGCTCCTCCGGCTCAACGTGGAGGCCGCCGACGAGGCCCGGATGGCCGCTCTGCGAGACCAGGTCCTCGCGGTCGTTCGTGGCTGACCATGCGGTCTCGGCCGGCGTGCGGCGACGCTCTAAGCTGCGGGGGTCGGCCCTAGGGGGTCGCCGGTTTGGTGACAGTGGAGGGTGCGCGATGTCGCTCGATCCAGAGTTGTTGGAGATCCTCGCCTGCCCGGACACGCACCACGCGCCGCTGCGCTACGACGCCGACAACAACACACTGACCTGCACCGAATGCGCTCGGGTCTTCGAGATCAGGGATGGCATTCCGGTGTTGCTGCTGGACGAGGCTCGGCCGGTCGTGGAGGAGGCCTGATGACCTCGCTGAACGGGTCCGCAGGTGTGCGCGGACACCGTCACGTCGAAGAGTCGCTCCTCAACGACGCCGCCCGGGTTCAGGCCGCGGATGCGTCCGGCATGCTGCGGGCGCTCGCCTCGGCCGGGGCCCAGGTACGGGAGTCCGCCGCACTCGCCGCCGAGGCGAACCTGACCGCGCTGGCCGACGAGGGCCGGCCGCGAGCCGTGGTGGTGGCGGGGGTCGGCACGGCTGCCCGCACTGGTGATCTGTTGGAGACCGTCGCCGGTCCGCGCTGTCCGGTCCCGGTCGTGGGCCACCGCAGCGCCGGCATCCCTGGCTGGGTCGGTGCCGCCGACGCGGTAATCGCTGTCTCGGCCTCCGGTCGAAGTCCCGAGGCTCTCGCCGCCGCAGAGGCGGCTGGGCGCCGCGGCGCCCGACTGGTCGCGATCGGCCCTCCGGACTCGGAGCTTCAGGCGTTGGCAGAACGGGCCCGGGCGCCGTTCGTGCCCGTGCCGCGCCGCGCGCCCGCGCGAGCGAGCCTGTGGGCGCTCACGGTGCCGGTGCTTCTGGCCGCCCGGACCCTCGGTCTGGTCCGCATCAATGAGGCCGACTTCGCGGAGACCGCGGCGCGCCTCGATGACGATGCCGAACGCTGCCGGCCGGACGCAGAGTCGTTCGTCAACCCGGCCAAGGCTCTCGCGCTCGACCTCGCCAACTCCATCCCGATCGTCTGGGGCTCGTCGCCGCTCGCCACCGTCGCCGCCCGCCGAGTCGGGGACATGGTGTCCGCCAACGCCCGCTACCCCGTCGTCGCAGGCTCGCTCGGCGAGGCGGGTCGCGGTCGCGTCGGCCTCATTGACGGAATTTACGGCGGTCTGGTCGAGTCCGAGCGTGACATCTTCGCCGATCCGGGGGATCAGCCCGAACCGACCCGGCTGCGACTCATGATCCTTCGTGACGGAGGACTCGCCGACGAGGAGATGGAGGCGGGTGAGCCGACGGCGGTCGAGGAACGCCGAGCGGACGCCGTCGTGGAGCTCGCCGCACGTCGGGGCGTCCGGTGTGGAGTGATTCAGGCCGAGGGCGCTTCCCCGTTGGAGCGGCTCGCCTCGCTCATCGCGGTGCCGGACTTCGCCTCGGTGTACCTGGCTCTGGCTCACGGTTTGGATCCGACCGCGGTGCCCGCGGTCGACGAGATGAAGGAGTTCACGCGTAGATGAGCGCCGCTAGCGGCACACGGGCGATCATCGCGGCTCTGGCCGCGAACCTGGGCATCGCCGCGACCAAGTTCATCGCCTTCGCCCTGACCGGTTCGTCGTCGATGCTGGCCGAGTCGATCCACTCGGTGGCCGACTCGGGCAACCAGGCCCTGTTGCTGGTGGGCGGCAGGCGGGCGCGGCGCGAGGCGACGCCGCGGCATCCGTTCGGCTTCGGGCGGGAGCGTTATGTGTACGCGTTCATCGTCTCCATCGTGCTGTTCAGCGTCGGCGGGCTCTTCGCGCTGTACGAGGGTTGGCACAAACTGCAGCACCCATCGCCGATCACGGCCTGGCAATGGGTGCCAATCACGGTTCTGGTCATAGCGATCGGGCTCGAGGGCTTCTCCTTCCGTACCGCGATCCAGGAGAGCAACAAGATCCGGGGCAGGTCGAGCTGGGTCGGCTTTGTTCGCCACTCCCGCGTACCCGAGCTGCCGGTGGTCCTGCTCGAGGATCTAGCCGCACTCATCGGTCTTGTCCTGGCACTCTTCGGCGTTGGACTGACCCTCATAACGGGCGACGGTGTCTGGGACGGCATCGGTACCGTTCTCATCGGGCTGCTGTTGGTAGCGGTCGCCATCGTCCTGGCCATCGAGACGAAGAGCCTCCTCATCGGGGAGTCGGCGAGGAGCGAGCATGTGGCGAAGATCGAGGCGGCCCTGGTCGACGGCGGAGATATCGAACGCATCATCCACATGCGCACGCTCCACTTGGGACCGGAGGAGCTCCTGGTCGCCGCGAAGGTCGGCGTGCCAAACGCGGCCAACGCGGCGGATGTCGCCCGAGCGATCGACGCAGCCGAGTCGCGCATCCGCCAGGCCGTCCCCATCGCGCGGGTGATCTACATCGAGCCAGACATCTACCGTGCGTCTGTGACGACGTGAGGCCGCTGACCAACCCCATCCGCCGCTACGCCTGGGGGTCACGAACCGCCCTTGCCTCGCTGCAGCGACGGCCGGCCCCGACGCCGGAGCCCGAGGCGGAGCTCTGGATGGGCGCCCACCCGACCGCGCCGTCGTTGCTGTCCGATGAGGACGGCTCCGTGCCGCTGACCGAGGCGATCGATGCCGACCCGTCGGCAGCCCTGGGTGAGGCGGTGGCGGACCAGTTCGGCGGGCGCCTGCCGTACCTGTTCAAGATTCTCGCCGCGGCACAGCCACTGTCGCTGCAGGCGCATCCAGACTCGGAACAAGCCCGGGTGGGGTTCGCGGCCGAAGAGGCGGCTGGGTTGGCCCGCACTGCGTCGGTACGCAACTACGCCGACCCGTACCACAAGCCGGAACTCCTGGTCGCGATCGAGGAGTTCCACGCCCTGTGCGGATTTCGGGGCCCCGACGCCACCGCGGCACTGCTCGGGTCATTTGGCGTGCCGGCCCTCAAGCCGGTGATCGCGGCGCTCGAGGCGGGTCCGGTCTCCACCCGGCTACGCTCAGCGGTCGAGACCTTGATGCGATGGCCGGTTGATGACCGGATGGGACTCGTCGCCGCGGTGGCCGAGGCCGGGCGTTCGTTCTCATCGCGAGGCGAGTCGTACGCGCTCGCGGCTGATCTCGGGCAGCGCTATCCAGGCGATGTCGGCGTCGTGATGGCTCTGCTGCTCAACCAGGTTCGACTGCGACCGGACGAGGCCGTATTCATGCCCGCCGGCAACCTCCACGCCTATCTGGCTGGGGTGGGCGTTGAGGTCATGGCGGCGAGCGACAACGTGATCCGGGGCGGGCTGACGCCCAAGCACGTCGACGTCTCCGAGCTGTTGCGGGTACTGCGCTACGAGGTGATGTCCGACCCGGTGCTGCGGGCAATGCCGGTTTCACCGGGAGTGGTGACCTGGGCGGCGCCGGTACGCGAGTTCAGCCTCGTGAAGGCGGTCGCGGACGCCGCGGCCGGGCCGGTGTCGGTGCCGGGCGCGGGCCCGCGCATCCTCGTCTGCGTGCAGGGCGCGGCCCGGTTGAGTGTGGGCACGCAGGTTAGGCGAGTCACCTCGGGCGAGTCGGTCTTCGTGGCGGCCACGGAGCCCTCAGTCGAGGTGAGCGGGGACGCGGTGATCTTCCAGGTGGCGCCGGGCTAAGCGGGCGCTCCGCGATCTCCGTAACCCGACCCGGACAGTCGGGACGCCGGGGGTAGGTTTCGGACTGGTTTGTGGGCATTGCGGCGCTTTTTTGGTGTTTCACTTGACAGTACCTGTGCAGAGTGTGAGTCTTTAACCACGCAGCGTCATCGCGACTAAGGTCCGAGCCACGCGCGGGGGAACCAAACCGGGGGGAAGCACGGGGTGGTAGGCCTAGAGTGGAGAGTCCACTTTCGGCTACCGCCCCGTGCGCTATCTCCAGGGCTGGCGCGAGCACTCCGGCAGTGTCACGTATGGTGGGACGTCGGCCGTACCGTGTGACGAATCCGGAGTTAGCTTGATGACCAGCACGCTGCCCACAGCCACCCGCCCCCAGACGGTTGCCGACGGCGACTTCAAGGTCGCAGACCTGGGGCTCGCTGCCTTCGGTCGCAAAGAGATCCAGCTCGCTGAGCATGAGATGCCCGGGCTGATGGCGATCCGACGCGAGTACGCCGAATCGCAGCCGCTTCGTGGCGCGCGCATAACCGGGTCGCTGCACATGACGATTCAAACGGCCGTGCTGATCGAGACGCTGGTGGCGCTGGGCGCGCAGGTGCGTTGGGCATCCTGCAACATCTTCTCCACACAGGACCACGCCGCCGCGGCGGTCGCCGTTGGTCCACATGGGACGGTGACGGCTCCGTCCGGGGTACCTGTTTACGCGTGGAAGGGCGAGACGCTGCCGGAATATTGGTGGTGCACGGAGCAGGTGCTCCTGTGGCCAGACGGTGGCGGGCCGAACATGATCCTCGACGACGGCGGCGACGCGACCCTGCTCGTACACAAGGGCAAGGAGTTCGAGGCCGCTGGCGCCGTGCCGTCGACGGCGGAGACCGACTCCGATGAGTACGGCGTCATCCTGGATGTGTTGCGCCGCTCGCTCGTCGAGGACGGCGAGCGGTGGACGCGTGTCGCCGCCGGCATCAAGGGCGTCACGGAGGAGACCACGACCGGCGTGCACCGCCTGTACGAGATGCACAACGCCAGGACTCTGCTCTTCCCCGCGATCAACGTCAACGACTCGGTGACCAAATCGAAGTTCGACAACAAGTACGGTTGCCGCCACTCGCTCATCGACGGCATCAACCGCGCCACCGACGTGCTCATCGGCGGCAAGGTCGCGGTGGTATTCGGATATGGCGACGTGGGGAAGGGCTGCGCGGAGTCGCTGCGCGGGCAGGGCGCCCGGGTCATCATCGCCGAGATCGACCCGATCTGCGCGCTGCAGGCGGCGATGGACGGCTTCCAGGTCACGACCATAGACGAGGTGGTCGAGACAGCGGACATCTTCATTACCGCGACCGGCTGCTTCGACGTGATTACCGCCGACCACATGGCGCGGATGAAGCACCAGGCGATCGTGGGCAACATTGGCCACTTCGACAACGAGATCGACATGGCCGGTCTGGCGAAGCGCTCCGACGTGCGCCGCGTGAACGTCAAGCCGCAGGTCGACGAGTGGGTCTTCGACGACGGTCACTCCGTGATCGTTCTGTCCGAGGGTCGGT
>Ga0184632_10000242_pt1 | contig 19929 bp, 18 predicted proteins | sample PLM31_50_b1_FD_133153 | JGI IMG/M metagenome (GOLD analysis project Ga0184632, IMG submission 133153) | Groundwater sediment microbial communities from an aquifer in East River, Colorado, USA - PLM3-1_50_b1 | ecosystem: Environmental > Terrestrial > Soil > Riparian zone | place: USA: East... | reverse complement strand
GGATTCACATTCAATTCGTCGTCATACAGCATGAAGCCCGTCACGCCGTAGGTTTCATAGAGCTGCACCATCTCCCGGACGATGTTCTCGGACGTCCGCATCCGGATGCGCCGGAGGAAGGGGCTCATGCGCCCGCCGCAAAAGCCGCAGCCGAAGGGGCAACCGAGTTGCGCGATCATCGACAGCGCGCGCACGCCGTCAATGCTGTAATGATAGCTCTCCACATCTACGAGATGTCGGGCCGGAAATGGTAACTCCGTGAGTGTCTGATTGGTGAGGAAGTAGTCCGATTGGGGGTCATCGCCGTCCACGAGCTTCGGGGGAGCATTCCCCAACGCCTCAAACACCGCGAGTTCGCCGTCTCCGACCACCAGGACATCGAACATCTCCTGAAGCAGCCGGTAGGCGGCCGTCGCTCGCCCCTCACCGCTTCGTTTCTGCTCGTACATGTAGGCAGCATGAATGAGCGTCACATGCGGGCCGCCGAGGATGATTCGGGCCTGCGGCTGAATCGTCCGGAGGGTGCGATAGATCTTGGTCGCAGCCGGCATCTGCGGCGTGGTCGCGGTGATCCCGTAGCAGACCGTTCGACCACCCTGTGCATGGTCCCGCACCACCTCTTCGTAGTTCTCCACGCCGGAGAGATCCAGCATCTCCACTTCGATCCCGGCCCGCTCCAGCACCGCGGCGACCTTCAGGATCCCCAAGGTCATGAAGACGCGCTCATCCAAGAGAAAGATTGATGGTGGCGTAATCAGGCAGATGCGCTTGATCATATCGTCCTCGCGCACATATTTAGAAAATACTCGGCCCGCCGCTCGCAGGTATGGTACTTGAGCAGGTGCGCGCGGCCCTCGCTGATGATCGCCTCGCGCGCCGTATCTTCCCGCAGATAATGCCTCACCAGTTCCGGAAGATCCCGCAAATCCGGCCGGCAATAAACCGCCTGTCGCCGGTCCACAAAGTCGTTGGGAATGAGAGTCTCAGGCGCATCCGACAGCAGCATGGCGCCCATGCCGACGATCTCAAAATACCTGAGTGACGCCGTGCGTCCGCCGCCTCGCAATGCCACTGCGATCTTAGAAGCGGCCATCTCCCCGTAATAGGATCCGGGATCCTCTTTCCGCTGCTGATCGACCAACTGCGCCGGACCATTATTGAAGAGTTTTGTCCGAAGCCGTTCCCATGGACCTACCTTCAATTTGTACTTGCGGTCACCGGGACTCGCATACACCGCGCCTGAGAACCGAATGTCCTTCATGCCGGACAGGATCTGGATCGCCCTTACTCGACGGGGATGGGAGGCTCGGCCTCTGTAGGAGACATCAATTGTCTTGGTCACGTTGTTGAGTGTCGGCAGGGTCTCTGTCACAAGAGATAGCGGCAGCGGAACGGTGCGATCAAAAAGGACGCGGTCCCCACGAAATGTGGTAGCCAAGGCCCATCGATCTTTCCACGCATTGCCCCGTTTCCAGACATAATCTCGCTTGAAATACAGCCGGACCGGATAGCGCGCCAGCACCTCATGACGAATCCGCGTATCATCACTGCCGTCTACAAAGACCATCGGCGGAAAGGGCACACGGCCGTAAAGGTCTGCGCATTCGTCCAGACATTCTCGACGGAATGACGCCACGCATACCAAATCAAAATGTCGGTCTCGCAGCAGATCCAGAATTTCCTGCCGGCTGTGCAATCGTCCCGGTCGTGGCACCAGATACCAGGGAACTTGCTCCGGCTCATGGAAGCTGGCCTTGTAGGGATAATCAACTACGAACTCTTCCCTGAGCACCCGCGAGAGCCCGACATAGAGAGGGTCGGAGGTATAATCAAGATGGTGATCTGTCAGAAACAATATCCGCACGCGCCGTGTAGTTCCTCGCACGCTGTGTCGTCACGACCATTCTCAAATTGAGACTCCGGCGATTATAACAAGCGGAAGGGCTTCAGAACAAAAGAAAAAAACACGAGGACAAGACCAATCCGGCACGACCGCTGGGCCGATTGGCGCCGGGCCCGGCATGAGCGTGCTCCCAGAGCTTCGCGTATTTGAGCAGCACGTGAGCGGCTGAAAAGGCCGAGACCAGAAATCCCGGTAGGCCGTCGCGATACCCGCCCTTTATCACGTATTGCTTCAGAAAGGCCCACAGAGGGTTCACCAGTAAATGCGCCCACGATGCGTGAGGCTTGCCGGCCTGGATGCGCTCTTGCGCTGCCAGGGTGCTGTACCGCTCGATCTTCAATTCATGCGACTTGATCGTGGGGTGGGTGTAGTGGTCGAGAGCCGTCTGAAGGTCTTCTATTGGGCCCTTCACCTCCAAGTGTTCATGGACCGGCAAATCGTTGTACCGGCCGTACCCGCGACGCAGGAGGCGCAGTTGTGGATCGGGATACTGTCCGGCATGCTGAATCCAATGCTCGTAATAAAAATTCCGGCGCGGAATACGGTAGGCGACCGCAGACTCAGATCGCTTTTCCAATACCCCCCTAATCTCCTCTCTCAGCTCTGGTGACACCCGCTCATCCGCGTCCACGATGAGAATCCAGTCGGCCGTTGCTTGCTCCATCCCGAAGTTCTTCTGTGGACCATAGCCGGGCCAGGACCGCACTATGACTTTGGACGTGTAGGCCTTCGCCAGCTCCACTGTCCGGTCGGTACTCTCAGCGTCCACGACGATCAGTTCGTCCACCCACCGGAGAGTGTCTAGGCAGGCACAGATATTCCGCTCTTCGTTCTTGGTAATCACGACCCCAGCGATCGTCACGCGACCTCTATCCCCGGAATCCACGGCGCGCCACCTCTCGATAGAACCGCCAATTCAGCCAGCGATTGCGACGCGGCGCTCTCCGGGTAGCGCTCGAGAGTCGTGTCTGCATGACAGCCGGATGCGTGCCGCGAAATTCTTTCAAAATGGGATAATCCTCGAAGTCGAAGGCTACTTGCCCGTACAGCTTCGCTTCCGAGGGCGGTGGCGCGTCCCCGTGGTAGACTTTCGTCTGTTCCTGTTTTTTCGCCAGCATGGTCTTGGCATCCTTGACCCAGCCATAGTGAAAAACCCGAGCTCCGGACGCCGCCAGCCATTCGCGCGGGCCGCTCTGGAGGTACTGCCCGGTCGCTTTGAGATGAAATCCGACCGCATCGCCACATGACTCCACTTCACCGTTATTGCGGATGATCCGCACCGCCTTGTGATAGAACCAGGGGTTGACCGACCAGTAATCTCCCACGAAGTGGAGATACCGAAAGACCAGAGCACGGACAGCCGGCTCGCCATGGTTGGCCCGTACCGACTCGACAATCAGCGGCAGATCCTCCTCATGGATCACTTCATCGGCTTGCAAGTAGAAGGCCCACTCCCCGGTGCAGTGCGACAGCGCGATGTTGGTCTGCTGGGAATAGATCAGCCCGCCCGTTCGAAGAGTTTCATCCCAGACGGACTCAACAATCCGGATTTTCTTGTCCCCAAGGGACCGAATATGGTCTACCGTCCCGTCCTCTGAGCGTCCCACATTCACCACGAACTCATCCACGATCGGAAGAATGGATCGAATGGACTCGAGGACCGGATAGTCGTAGCGCACGGCGTTCCGGCAGAAGGTAAACCCGCTGATCTTCATAGAGTCCTTTGTGCTCTGTCACCTGCCCTGAGCGTGAAAATCAGATCCTTCATTTGATTCAGGATGACATGCGAAGGATTCAGGATGACATGCGAAAGTTCAGGATGACGGACGAAGCGTTCAAGGTGACACGATTCCCTTCTATGTCGCCTGACACGATTCCCTTCTATGAATGAGTGTCCATCAGTTCAGTGTAGAGCTGCTCCAGCTTGCGGGTCAGCTTCGAGGCCTCGAACTGCTCGCGCGCCTTCTCGTATCCTCGCTGCCCAAAGCGCTCCCGAACGGCTTGGTTCTCCAGGAGTTCGATCACCGCATCAGCATACTGCCAGGCGTACCGCACGACGAACCCCGTGACATTATGATCCACAACTTCCGCCTGAGCATTGCATTTTTTGTGCTGTGGGGTCGCGATCGTCACGACCGGCAAGCCGCTGGCCATGGCTTCCGCGAGCACGACACCATATCCTTCGCCGATGCGGGAACCGTGAGTGTACACGTCCAGGCCTCGGTAAAAATCATCAACCCGGATTGTGGGCTCCGACAACTCGACGCGGTCCTCAACCCCAAGGTGTCGCAGGCGACTTCTCACCCGCGGCGTCACGCCGCGAAACCGGCATCGCATCTGCGGGACCTTCTCCCACACCTTCGGCAACATGTCCACGCAGGCCGAATGCCATTTTTGATCGTCCGGGCGGCTGCACCGGCCGATCGTCCAACTGAATTCCCGGCGAGCCAGGGGAAACTCGTCGAAATCAATGGGACCGTAGAGGACCTCGTACCGCTTGCCATGAAAACGCCCGTACTTGCTCAGATAATCCTCCCGGCACCAGTGTGAAAAGAAGACATGCGCGTCAATCAGCGGATTCCCACCCGGGTCAATCGCGTCAAAGACATTCGTCTCCACGATCTTCGGCCATCCTTGGCGCTTTCGTGGTAAGGTGCCTGGTTCAGCATCCCCGGCCCGATAGACATGATACAGGTCAATCTTCAGATCCCGAGTCAAGGCATCCAGATCCGGCGGTTGAACGACCACGGTAATTCCCAGCCGTTCCAATTCAGGCACTCGGCAGCCGCCGGCCCGGATGCCGCAGACGAAGACCTCGAAGCGTGACTGATCCAGGTGCTTTGAAAAGATTTGAATGGTCTTCTCCGTCCCCCCGATACCGAGCTGATTGCAGGCCATCAGCACTCGAATTCGCGTCATCGGGAGCGCTTCAATTCCCCTCTGCTGGTGCCGCGTGGGGCTGGACCGAGGCGTAGTCCTCCAGAAAGCGCTTCAGTGCGACGCGCCAGGGAGAAAGCCGGATGCCGTATCCCTGGAGTCGCGCTGTGGACAGAGCCGAATAGCGAGGGCGGGGCGCCAGGCGAGGGGAGTCGAAGGTGGAGATCGGTACGTTGCGGCACCGGATCCGCATTTCGTCCAGGATGGCGCCCGCAAATTCGTGCCAGGAGCACACCCCTTCACCGCAGGCATGTATCACCCCGCTGGCGCCTACACGAAGAAGTTCAGCAATGACGCCGGAGAGTTCCCGCGCGTACGTGGGGCTTCCGCGCTGGTCCTCCACCACCCTCAGCTCCGACCCCGTCGCGGCTGCCTCCAAAATCGTTTTCACGAAATTCTTCCCCTGCAGGCCATACAACCATGACGTCCGTACGATGAGCGGCTTATCACACAGTGCAAGGACTTCATCCTCTCCCTTCAGTTTCGAGCAGCCATAGATATTGAGAGGATTCGTCGCATCAGTCTCGGTATACGGTTGCGTCTTGGCCCCGTCAAACACATAGTCGGTGGACAGATAGACCAGACGCGCGCGAAGTTGCACCGCCGCCTGCGCCACGCGGCGGGTACCATCAGCATTAATCCGCATCGCGTTTTCGGGATCGCGCTCGCAGCCGTCCACATCCGTATTGGCCGCGGCATGAATGATGATATCCGGACGTTGCTCTATGATCTTCTGGGTAAGCTGATCATCCGTCAATTCGAACTCCGGCTGATCGGCAGGAATCAGATCCTGGTCGAGCAGGGTTCGCTGTAACTCAGACCCTAGCAGCCCATTAGCTCCGGTGAGAAGAATCCTCATTGGTCCCAGACTCTGATCAAATACTGAAGCCGTATCCGCATATTCAGCTCTTGAGCCGTGCGCCATACATCTTTTGATAATACTCGCGAAACTCGCCGGACTTGATCTTTTGCCACCACAACGGATTGTCGCGATACCACAACACCGTGCGCTTCAATGCCTCTTCAAAATTAAAGCGAGACTGCCAGCCGAGGGTCGCGACCTTCTCGCAGTTCAACGCGTAACGGCGATCGTGCCCCGGGCGATCCGTCACATGCCGGATCAATGTCGTCGGCTTCCCCAAAATATGCAGGATCGCGTCCGCCACGTCCTTATTCCGTCGCTCCCGGCCGCCGCCGATGTTGTAGACCTGGCCCAGACTACCTTTGTGCAAGACGTGATGGATGCCTTCGCAGTGATCCTCCACATAGAGCCAGTCCCGCTGCTGCAGTCCATCCCCATAGAGCGGCAAGGGCTGCTCCTCGAGCGCGTTGGTCACAAAGAGCGGAATAAATTTTTCTGGATATTGATTGGGACCGAACGTATTGCTGCCGCGCGTGATCAAGACCGGAAGACCAAAGGTCGTAAAATAACTTTGCGCCAGCAGGTCAGCCCCGGCCTTGCTCGCAGCGTATGGACTACGCGGCGCGACCGGATCGGATTCCGTTGAACGGCCGTCGGCCACATCGCCGTACACCTCATCGGTACTGACCTGCAGGAAGCGCCGGATGCCGGCGTCTCGCGCCGATTCCAAGAGCACAGAGGTTCCGATCACATCGGTTCTCGCAAACTCACCAGGCTCCAGGATAGAGCGATCCACATGGGTCTCGGCCGCAAAATTCACGATGGTGTCAATATGGTGCTCCGTGATGACCTTGCCGACGGCCGCCGGGTCGCAGATATCGCCGTGTACGAATCGGTACCGCCGGTGCTGCTCCACATCGGCCAGGTTCTCGAGGTTGCCTGAGTAGCGAAGCGCGTCAAGATTCACTACCAGTTCCGCCTCGTCCTGCCGAAATAGCAGCCGCACAAAATGGGAGCCGATAAAGCCTGCGCCGCCTGTCACTAAGACTCGCATCGTCACACCTGAGGCCTCGGAGAAAAGGGGGACAGGCTACTTTTCCGAGTGGTATCAGTCATCACCGCTCATCCCGTTCCGTGGAAAAGTTGCCTGTCTCCTTATAAGCCGGTAAATCCATGTCGCTGTCGGCCAGGGACTTGTATGACTGATCTTTTCGCGACAGCAGCGGCTTGACGATAGGCCAGGCGATGTTCAGCGCGGGATCATTCCACAGAATTCCACGTTCGTCCCCTGGCGCATAGAAGTCAGTGCATTTATACATGACCGCCGCCGCATCGCTTATCACGCAGTACCCATGAGCAAAGCCCGGCGGAATGTAGAGCTGGCGCCTGCTCTCGGCCGACAGCTCCACGCCATGCCATTGCCCGAAGGACGGCGATCCTCGGCGGATGTCGAGCGCGACATCAAAGATCGCTCCCTCTATCGCGATCACCAGCTTTCCCTGGGGCTGCCGGAGCTGATAGTGCAGACCCCGCAAGGTCCCCTGCGCAGACGTCGCAAAATTGTCCTGCACAAAGCGGGACGGTATGCCCGCCTTGGCGTATTTGTCCAAATGGTAAAGCTCCAAGAAAATTCCGCGGTGATCCTGGAGCACATCCGGCTCAATAAGGATCACTCCTTTGAGTGATGTTTCAATGAACCGCATAGACAAATTCCTAAGTCTACCCGCATTTTTGTGTCATTCTGAGCGAGAGCGAAGAATCTAGACCTCTTCACGGAACCTGCCCTGAGTGTGAAAATCAGATCCTTCATTTCATTCAGGATGACAGACGAAGGCTTCAGATTGACAGGATGCTTACCTCCTTCAGGACCCTCAGAGCCGGTTCGCCCCAGTCTGCGAGACCAGAGTGCCGGCCAACATCAGCGACTCAAATGTTCCCGCATCGGTCCACCAGCCGTCCAGGATATCCCAGGTCATCTGGCCGCGCTCGATATACGCGTTGTTCACATCCGTGATCTCCAACTCGCCACGGGCTGATGGCTTCAGCGTCCGGATGATGTCAAACACCTGATGATCGTAACAGTACACTCCGGTTACGGCATACGGGGATTTGGGTTCCTTCGGCTTTTCCTCAATTCCAACGATCCGGTCCCGTTCGAATATCGGCACCCCGAACCGCTGAGGATCTTTGACCTCCTTCAGCAAAATCTTCGCGCCCCCGCTCTGTTTCTGATACCCGCTCACCGCCTGGACAATGTTTCGCTCGATGATGTTGTCGCCCAAGATGACGCAGACCGGTTCCCCCTGCACAAAGAACTGCGCCAAGCTCAACGCCTCCGCGATCCCGCCTTCCCCCTCCTGATAGGTATAATTGAGGTGTTGCAGGCCGAATTCTTTGCCATTCCCCAGCAGCCGCAGAAAGTCCCCGGCACTGGTTCCGCCGGTCACCAGCAGAATGTCCCGGATGCCGGCATTCAGCAAAGTCTGGATCGGATAGAAAATCATCGGCTTGTCGTAGATCGGCAGCAAATGCTTGTTGGTCACCTTCGTCAAGGGAAAGAGCCGGGTTCCCAGCCCACCGGCAAGGATCACGCCTTTCATCTGGGGGGATCTCCTTTTTTTGTGAGCTCCCAGAGCTTGGCGTATTTTACAAAGCTGTAATAGGTGTAGAGTAGCGCCAAAATCAGACCAGGCACGCCATCCCGAAAGCCCTGGCGAAAGGCGTACATCTTGAAGAAGGTAAACAGCGGATGCGTGACCAACTGATGCGTGTAGAACTTCCGGCCTTGCTGCGCCATCTGCTCCGCCATCAGGGAGGAGTACCGGCTCATCTTCAGAAGGAACTGCCGGAGGTCGCGGAACGGCACCTGCAGGACATGGCCGGTGAGATACCCGATTCGGCCATCCGTCTCGAACCCTTCATGGACCAGATCCTCTCGGTACCGAAACCGATGCTTGTTGAAGAGTTGCGGCTGCCGATAATCCGGATACCAGCCCCCATGTCGAATCCACCGGCCCAGAAAGAGATTCTTTCGTGGCACAAAAAACCCCTCGGCCCGGGGTCCGTGCTCAAGCTCCGCCTGGATTTCGTCCCGCAATTCGTCTGTCGCTCGCTCGTCAGCATCAAGACTGAACACCCAATCGTGCGTGACCAGGTCCAGCGCATAGTTTCGTAGTTTTCCAAACCCTTCGAAGTCGCATTGGTACACCTTTTCCGTAAACTCCCGGCAAATCGCGAGGGTTCGATCTGTGCTGTGGGAGTCCAGCACCACAATCTCATCGGCCCACCTGATGCTGGCAAGCGCGTCGCGGATCTTGTCCTCTTCATTGAAGGTGAGGACGTACGCGGACAACTTAGACACGCGCCACCGCGAGCGGCGCGATGGGCCGCCTCGACAGATCCGCTGCGAGGACCTGCCTGATTCGCTGGATCACCGAATCCACCGTGATACGATCCAGACAATCCCAATACGGGCAGGCTTCGTAAATGCATTTTTCGCAGGTGGGAACGTCCGGTATGAGGATCGTGCCCTGTCCAGATGGTTGCCAGCGCGTTGGGGACTGGTTCCGGCGCGGATCGAACAGACTGATCGTGGGGACACTCAAGGCCGCCGCCAGATGCATCGGCCCGGACGACATCGACACCAACGCCTGGCACTCGGCAATGATCGCCATCAGCTCACGCAGGCTCAGCATGCCCATGAGATCCCGTACGCGGTCAGGCCACTGATTGACCGTCGCAGCAGTTCGAAACCGCTCGCTCTCTGCCCGGTTGCCGGTCAACAACACGTCATAGCCCTGCTCGACGAGACGCAGGATCAAGTCTCTGAAATGACCCGGCTTCCAGGTGCGGCTGGAGAACCCCCCGGGATGGACCACCACTCGGGCAGCTTTCGGCTCCCCCAAGAACCGCCTGGCCCATTCGCGCTCCTGGGGTGCGATCACCAGGCGCGGCGGGGAGGCCTCGCCGGGCGGAAGCCCAAGACCGCGCAAGAGGCCGAGGTTGTAATCACTCTCATGACGGGAAAAGTCGCTCCGGTGCTCGTAGACCGGTCGGTTCAGCAAGAAGGAGTACCAGCGGTAGCCGGTTCCGACGCGCAGGGGCACCCGGGCGAGCCAAGCAGCAGCCATGAGCCGGCGAAACGGCTTGAGAAAGATGACCGTGTCAATCGCACCCCGAAACAATCGGATCAGTTCGCCGAATGATTCGCCGCCGTGAACTGTGAGGACTTCATCCACGTCCGGATGATGCGCCAGGAGCGGGGCCGCGTATGCACTGGACAGAAAGATCAGTCGCGTGTTCGGGAGGAGACGGCGCAGCGCGGTCGCCACAGGAAGCGACAGGATTTCATCGCCGATGCCATCAGGTCTGACCAGAAGAATGTTCACGTGATCGGAATAGCCTCATCAATCAACATTACCGGAATATCGTCCTTGATGGGGTACATCAGTTTGCACGTCTTGCACACCAGCCCATCCCCTTTTTCGGTCAGATGGATGTCCGCTTTGCACTTCGGGCAGGCCAAAATGGCTAATAGTTCCTTGTCGATTGGCATAACTCCTCCTCGGGAGAGACGTGAAGAATGGTGAGCGCCTGACGAATCACCTGCGTTGGAGTGATGGTGGTCAAGCATTCGAGCCTCGTGGGATTGTTGCAGCGCCGGCTCAAGCAGGGGCTGCACGGAATGTCGCTACGAAGCACTACATGTCCCGGCGCATAGGGGCCTGTCCTCACAGGATCGGTTGGGCCAAACAGCGCCAACACAGGGATGCCGAGGGCGGCGGCCAGATGCATGGGCCCGGAGTCATTAGTGATCAGCAGCCGCACACGTCGTAACAGCGCGATCAGCTCCTTGATGGAGGTCTTCCCCATAAGATTGATCGGGCGCGTCCGCATGGCGTGGACCACTCCATTCCCGGGAGCATCATCCGCCCGGTCGGCCATCACCACGATACGGAAGCCCTGGTCTTGAAGCCGATCGGCCACCGCCGCGAACGCATTCGGCGCCCATTGCTTCGTCGCCCAGCGCGCGCCTGGGTTTAGTGCCACCAAGCTGGCGCCCGGAGACCCGCCCTCTGAGCTTAACAGTCGGTTGATCCGTGCCTCCGCGTCCACATCATGAGGCAGCGGAAATTGCAGGGAGTCCGGTCCGTGGATGGCTGCGCCCAAGGTGTGCGCGACCAACAGATAGCGGTCTACGGCGTGAAGCTTAGCATCTGGGACGGACACTCGCCGGGTGTAGAACCAGGGGCTGCCCTCACGACCGTTGGCGAATCCGATCCGCACCGGCGCTCCGGAAAGCCAACCTAAGAAAGCGCTCCGAAATAAACCCTGGAGATCCACGGCAAGATCAAAGCGGGGCCGACGTACCGCTTGGACGGCTGCCGGCCATCCGGCGATGGAGAACTCCAGCGGCAGAACCCGATCAAGATGAGGGTTGTCTTGAAGGACATCAGCCCATTGCCGCTTCACCAACCAGGTCAGCGAGGCTCCGGGGAATGCCCGCCGCAAAGCAGCGGCGATCGGCAGCGCCTGCACGATGTCTCCGAGCGAACTGGGCTTGATGAGCAAAATGTTCTTATATGTACTCATCTTTCCCTCTCCGCATTCATCCCCTCACTCACCACCAGCCTTTCCCCCGAAACGGGGGCGAGGAAATAACTTAGGACCCAATCCACTGCTTCACTCAAATCCTTAGCCGTGAAATCCGGCGAAAGGCGACCTGCACCCATCTGGGCCTGCTCCTGGTGGGGTTGATAGCCGCTCAAGACAAATACGCCGATGGCTCCGATGGTCCGGGCGAGCGCGATGTCAATTGCACGATCCCCGATCACAAACGACCGGTGCGCGGGCAGCCCCAGTTCCTGCCGCGCGCGATATACCAATCCGGGAGCCGGTTTCCGGCAGTCGCAGCCCTGGTCGGGGCGATGCGGGCACGCATAGATACCATCCAGCCATGCGCCGGACTCGGCTAACAGGTCGCGAAGCCTTTCATGAATCGCCGCCAGCGCCTCCGGTCTGATCAACCCTCGCCCCACTCCCGATTGGTTTGTGACCAGAACGGCTTTGAAGCCGGCTCTATTCAACCGCGCGACCGCGGGTCCCACACCGGGCAAAAGTTTCATCGCACCGGGATCATTCAGATAGCCGGGGTCCCAATTCAATGTCCCGTCCCGATCCAAGAACACCACCCCCCCGCCCTTCTCTCCCGCCTTGAGCTGGCGGCTGTGGGAGAAAGGCGTTCTCGGTCGTAGCCCGGTCGCCTGCAGCCGTCGCACAGCCGCTGCATGGACCATGTCTGGAACGATCCCGCGCATGCACCGGTGATCAATCGGGCACTCCCGCAAGAGACAGGGGGAGCAGTCCACTGGATGCCGAACAAGTTCGTGACCGCTGCCGAAGGGTGCTGTCCTCCTTGAATCAGTCGGCCCAAAGACCGCGACGACCGGCACGCCCAACGCGTTGGCAATATGCATCGGGCCGGCGTCATTCGTGAGAAGGATCCGACATCGCTTGATCAGGGCCATCAATTGCCGCACGGTGGTCCGCCCGGACAGGACGGTATTGGATGATGTCATCCTCCCGGAGATCGCGTGACCGAGCGTTTCTTCGCCGCGGCCGCCAAAGATCAGCAGATGCGCGCCGTACTCGGCAGCCAGCCGGTCCGCCACTTCAGCGTACCGCTCTGGCAGCCAACGCTTCGCGGTCCCATACGTCGAGCCGGGGTTCAGCCCGATGATCGGTTGACCGGGCACGATGCCGAAGGAGACGAGCTGCCCAGCCGCGGCCCGATCTTCCTCAGGTGTGGTGTACAGGATCGGCAGTGTGGCTGTGAGTTGAAGTCCCAGCGGTCGCAGCAATGCCAGATAGTACTCCACCTCATGTCTCTCGCGAATGCCGGGAATTTGCGGCACGGGATGTGTCAGCAGAAACCCGCGCCCGTCGGTCGCATACCCATAGCGGTTCGGAATCCCGGCGAGCGCTGAGATGAATGCCGCCTCAAAGGCGTTTTGCAACAAGACCGCAAGGTCGAACCGCCCTTGCCTGAGCGTCCGCGCTAAGATCCACTTTCCGCCCATTCCAGCATGGATGCCAGGATTTCGGTAGACAATGGTGTCATCAACCGCCGGATGGCCCTGAAACAGCTCGGCCACGCTGGGCTTGGCGAGTAGCGTAATCCGAGCTTTCGGAAATTCGCCCCGCAGCGCCATCAGTGTCGGAATGGTGAGCACCGCATCGCCCAGCCAGTTCGGGCCGCGGACCAGCAGGCGCCCGACCGCTCCGCGACGGGTCAATTGTTCAAAACGATGCGTTCCCATAGCTCCCGGCCTTCCAGCCAATCCAGCTCAATCCTGGCAGCCCAAATGCCAACTGCGCTATCCCCCTGCTTCGTGATATTTTCGAGGCGCTGTAGCTTCACCGCATCCTTCTCGGTCGTCACAATACAATCCGCACCGCCATCCTTCGCAGCTTCGCGTACACGACCCAGATCGACAGGCGAATAGTAATGGTGGTCCTGAAATGCGCAATGATGCACGACAACCGCCCCGAGACTCTCAAGCAGCTTTCGAAACGATTCGGGATTCCCGATCCCGCTGAGAGCCAGTACCCGTTGACCTTTGAGAACATTTGGACGCTGCTGCTCAGCGGTCACGAGATTCAGCAGCGTCGTGACGGTGAAGTCGGTGACGCAGAGAGGCACATTCGTCAATGCGCGAACGTTGGCGACAGCCGCCTTGAGGTCCATGGCTTGGCGGGCGCGCGTAAGCAGCACGAGCGAGGCTCGCATGACCGCCGACAACGGCTCGCGCAAGCGGCCCCGTGGAAGGAGATAACCGTTCCCGAAGGGTGCCGTGGCGTCAAGGACCAAGATGTCCAGATCGCGATGCAGTGCGAGATGCTGAAAGCCGTCATCCAGGATGAGGGTATCGATGTCAAACCGGTCTATCAGATAGCGGCCCACCTGGTACCGATCCCTCCCAACGGCAACTGAGACCCCCGGGCAGCGCTGAGCAACCAGCAGGGGTTCGTCTCCGGTCTCGTGCGGATCGCGGTTGATCGCCAGCCCATCCGACACCTCCAGCACCTCATCTTTGCTTCGGCGCCCATAACCTCGGCTGATGACCCCTACCCGCCTGCTCCGCTCGCGCAACGCCGTGGCAAGCGCAACCACAACCGGTGTCTTGCCGGTCCCTCCCACAGTCAGATTACCGACACTGATCACCCTGATCGGAAGGGCGCGATGCGAGAAGACACCGCGGGCATACAATCTTTCACGGACCCACATGCCGCCTGCGTAGAGCTGCGACAGGGGGACCAGGGGAGCGAGGGCCCAACCCCAAGGCTGGGCGCCAGAATCCATCATCGTCGGCCGCGAATACTGTTCCAGCCAGAGATTGGTCATTTAGATTCATGGGCTGTGGCACGCCCTCGCTCGAGGAGTTGAGCAATGAGCTCTGCATTTTTTGCCACCGTGCCCTGCTGGGCCTGTACGATTTGCGCTGCGATTCGCCCCATGTCCTTGAGCCGTCCCCGATCCTTCAGCAATGCGGCCATCGCCATCATGAGTTCTTCGCCATCGTTGACCTGAATCCCCCCTCCTTGAGAGACTAGAAGGTCGGCCAATTCGGCAAAATGATCCATATAAGAGCCAAAGACCACCGCCTTGCCACACAATGCCGGCTCTACCGGGCTGTGGCCACCGATCGGCACGAGGCTTCCTCCGACAAAGACAAGCGTCGCCTGCTGATATAGTGCAGCCAGTTCGCCACGTGTGTCCAGAATAATGACGCGAGGCCCAGGCGATCTGCCTTCCGGGCTGCTTCCCAACGTCGTTTTTCGAAGAGGGAGCAACCCCTTCGCTCGCACCATCGCAGCCACCGCGTCGGCCCGCTCAATGTGCCGTGGGGCGATGACGAGAACAAGGCCCGAAGCAATCTTTAGTAAACGCCGGTAGCAGTCCAGCACCACCTCCTCTTCAGCCGGGTGCGTGCTGCCGGCTACGAACAGCTCCTCCCCTGCCTCAAGCCCGAGCGCTATCGGCTGAAAATTAGACGCGATCTGCTGATCAAACTTGAGGTTCCCGGTCCGGACCACTCGCGACGGATCTGCCCCCAGCCGCACAATTCGTTCTACATCGCGGTCCGTCTGCATCAGGCACAGTGAGAACCCTTGAAGGATGCGACGAAAGAAGGGGCGCAGTCGCAGATATCCGTGAAATGAGTCGGTAGACAGGCGTCCGTTTACCAGGACGCACGGCACGCCGCGGTTTGCCGCTTCTCTGAGAAAGTTCGGCCAGAGCTCGGTCTCCACCACGACAAAGAGACGGGGGCGCACGGTCGCTAACACCTTGCGCACCACAAAACCGAAATCGAATGGAAAGTAGAGGTGCTGCGCGAGACCTTCGAGTTGCCGCAACATCGTCTCCTTGCCGGTCTCGGTCACAGTGGAGACCATCACCCGATGCGCGGGATAGCGGGCTTTGAGTTCCTGCACCAAGGGAACAACGGCATTGACTTCCCCCATTGAAACCGCATGCACCCAAATCGTTGGAGCATCCCCCCGGTCGCCGGCCAGGTTCTGGGGCAGCCATCCCAATCGTTGCGCGAGTCCCCCTCGGCAGCGCTGCTTCGCCAACATGATCCCGAGAATCAACGGGAAAGCCAGTACGAGCCCAATGTTATAGATCGCAAACATCAGGCTGCCGAGCAGGTCACGGCCCGTGCCGGATCCCTTTTCGGAATCATCGCCGACCAGGTGATCCGCTTGCTCGTCCAGGTGCTTCAGCGCTGTTTCCAGCTCCATCCGCTTCACCTCCATCTCAACAGCGTCCGCCTCGGGCGAGACCCAGATCGGCTCCCCCCAGAGAAAGTGGGCGCGACAGAACGGGAGCGGCAACTCAAAACGATCCCAGCTTCCGAAGAGTTTTTTTTTGAGGCGGCAAAGGTCACGGGGGCGATCGGCAGGCCGGTGAGCTTCGCCAATTGGATCACGCCCCGCTGTGCGACGCACCGCGGTCCCCGGGGGCCGTCAGGAGTCACGGCAAGATCTTGGCCTGACCGGCCCGCGCGCACCATCTGTCGTAAGGCTCGTGTGCCGCCGCGCGTGGTTGAGCCTCGCACCGTCCCGAATCCAAACCATTGGAGGATGCGGGCGATCAGCTCCCCATCGCGATGCTCGCTGACCAACACCTGAATCCTTGAGCCCGCCATTCGTCGCCGGGTATACACCCATGGCATCATCACTTGCCGGCCATGCCAGAACGCGATGATCACGTTCTTGCCGGCTCCCCACAGCGATTCGACTCGCTCCGCATGGACGGTCCGCAGCCGCAGCGTCTTTCGGAGTCCGCGGATGGCAGCATACCCAAGTGCCGGCAGGAGCCAGAGTTTGAATTTATTCCACATGGACTACTCGTTAGTCGTCATTCGCTACGCGTTTGGCCCTGTCACTCCCCTTTGTAAGGGGAGGCGAGGTGGGGTAGAACCGAATTCCTCTACCTCCCCTAACCTCTCCTTACAAAGGAGGGGGAACGTTTAACGATTCGCATCGTCATCCTGGAACTGCATCTGGTACAGACGGTTATATAAACCCTGGGCGGCCAGGAGATCCTCATGCCGGCCCACTTCAACAATGCGTCCGCGCTCAAGCACGACGATACGATCCGCTCTTTGCACCGTCGAGAGCCGATGGGCGATCACAAACGTGGTTCGACCTTTCATCAGATTTGTCAGGGCCATCTGGACCATCCGCTCTGATTCGTTGTCCAGCGATGAGGTCGCCTCATCGAGGATCAGGATCGGCGGGTTGCGAAGCAGCGCGCGGGCAATGGCCAACCGCTGCCGCTCCCCGCCGGAGAGCTTGACGCCGTTTTCGCCGATCAGCGTGTCGTACCCGTATGGCAGCCGCCTGATGAAATCATCGGCAAAGGCCGCTTTCGCGGCCTCAATGATCGCCTCAGGGTTGACGTCATCTTTTCCATAGGCAATGTTATTGCGGACGGTATCGTCAAACAACAGGGTCTCCTGAGAGACAATACCGAGTTGTCCCCGCAGGGCAGGCAGGCGGATGTCTCGCAGGTCAACGCCGTCAATGAGGATCGCACCGCTGGTCGGATCATAGAAGCGGGGGATCAGGTTGACAAGTGAGGTCTTTCCGGCTCCGCTGCTTCCCACCAACGCCAGCACCTCGCCGGCTTTGACGGTCAGCGAGATGTTGTCAAGGGCCGGCAGGTCGGTGCCATCGTACTGAAACGAGACCCCTCGCAACTCGATGCCATACCGGACTCCGTGACATTCTTGGGTGCCCGTATCAAGCGCGGCCTCCGTCGGCACATCCAGCACCGCGAATACCCGCTCCGCCGCGGACAGCGCCTGCTGGATGGTGTTGTTTGCCGAAGCGAGCCGCTTGACCGGAGTGTACATGAGGAACACCGCTGTCAGAAAAGAAAAGAAGGTCCCAGGTGTCATCACACCATGGATCACCTGAGAGCCGCCATACCAGATAATCCCCGCGACCCCAATGACGCCCACCGCTTCCAGGACAGGGGAGGTAACGGCCGACACCTGCGTGGATTTCATATTGGTGTGAAAGTAGGCCTCATTAAATCTCGCGAAGCGCTGGGTCTCGCCCGCTTCTCGGGTGAAGCCTTTTACGATACGGATACCGGTGAGCGCCTCCTGCAGCGCGGTGGACATGTCCGCCGTCCGTTCTTGGCCGCTGGTCGCGATCCGCCGCAGACGATTCCCGAACCGGACCATGGGGTAGGCCGAAAGCGGGAGCACCACGATAGCAAACAGCGACAGCCGCCAGTTCTGGTAAAAGATGACGCCCAGAAGGACTATGAACGTGAGGGTTTGTTGGAAGAGGTCCTTCAGCACGCCGGAGACCGCATTCTGAATCCAATTCACGTCGTTCACGACCCGGGACATCATCCGGCTGGAAGGATTCCGTAAATGGAAGGTAATCGGCAATCGCATCAGATGGGCAAAGAGCTGTTGCCGGATATCGGTGACGACGCGGCTGCCGACGTAGATCATGAGGTAGGCTTGGCCGTAGCCCGCCAATCCCTTCAGAGCCACCACCAGCATCAGCACCACCGGAAGAACCACCAGCCACGTGACATCCTTGTTGATAAAGATTTCATCAAATGCGGGGCGAACCAGCCAGGCATAGGCGCCGGTCAGAGCCGCGACGACGCCTGAGCACGCGCCGGCCGCCAGGAGCCGTCCCCAGTAGGGCCGCATGTACTGCAACAGACGCAGGTAGCTCCGCATCAGACTCGGGCCTCCCGTCGTTCTAGCACGTCAAGAATAACGGCGGCTGCCCGCTTGGAGGCACCGGGGGCACCCAGCAGCGACTTCACCCGGCTCATCTCGGCCCGCATTGCGTCGCGATATTGGTGGTCTTGGAGAATCCGACAGCCCGCTGCGGCCAAATGTTCCGGCGTCGCCTGGTGCTGGACGAGCTCCGGAATGAACGGGCGGCCGGCGATCAGATTCGCGAGGCCGATGCTCCGGACACGAACAAGGGCCCGCGCCACGAGATACGATACCCTCGGCATCTTGTAGACAATGACCATGGGCGTCCCGACCAGCGCGGCTTGCAGAGTGGCGGTGCCGGAGGCGATGAACAGCAGGTCAGCGGCCGCCATCACCCCGTTCGGATCGCCGGCGATCAAATGAACAGGCACCACGGCTTCCTCACAGATCTGTTTGATCTCGTCTTGATTCACGGTGTCCGCCACCGCCAGGATCAACCGCAACGGTCCGATGTCCCGCTCCAGCAGTGTCACCGCCTTCAGCATAAGGGGCAAGAGCGCGCGCACTTCTCCTCTCCGACTTCCAGGAAGCAAGCCAAGAACCCGCTCCTCGCGCGTCAACCCATACGCCGCCCGAATCCGCTCGCGATCGTACGAGGCAGCCATTTCATCCAGCAGCGGATGCCCGACAAATGTGCACGGCACTCCAGCCTGCCGGTACAGCTCTGCTTCGAACGGCAGAATCACCACGGCATGATCCACCCGGCGCTGCATCCAACTCATCCGACGCGGTCTCCAGGCCCAGAGCTGGGGCGTAATATAATAAACCACGCGATGCCCAGCCTGCTTGGCAATCCGCGCAAAATGAAAATTCATCCCTGGGTTATCGATAAGGACGACGAGGTCCATGGCCTCGTGGCGGAGAAATCGCCGGATCGCTACTACTCGCTGGATGACCGCTCTCAGGGCGCGCGGACCGATCAATCCTACCAGATCCAACTGCCTGATGCCCTCCAGCATCTGAACATTCGCGTCCCGCATATGCCGGCCCCCGACCCCCATGAGCGAAACGCGGGGGTCCAGCGCTCTGATGGCCTGAGCCAGGTGAGCGCCATGAAGGTCGCCGGAGGCTTCACCGGTAATAATAAGGATCCGTTTCGTATCGTTCCCGAAAGACCGCGCAGCGTCCTAATGCGCGCTGGGCCGGCGAATGTCATCCATGATAGCGGCGGCGAGTCGAAGCGCTGCCGCGCCCTCCTGTCCGGAGGCTTGCGGCACCGCGCCGCCTTTAACCGATTGCACAAATGCCTCAAGCTCGAGTTTCAACGGCTCTTGTCCATCGCCTCGAACGACTTCTGTCACAATTTCCGGATATCCCCCGGAACTCATCGCGCGCCGCCCGATCCTGGCGGCCTGTTCCACGAGATCCACCACGAGAAAACTCTCCGGCTCGTAGACACGGATCTGCCGAACCTTGGTTTCCGCCACGCGGCTGGCGCTCAATACCGCAACACATCCGTTGTGAAACACGACGCGGGCATGAGCCACATCCGTCGTGGGGGACACCAAGGCCAGGCCATACGCCTCCACATCCTCCACCTCGCCGTCAACCAGCGAGAGCACGATGTCGAGATCATGGATCATCAGATCCAGCACCACATCCACATCGGCGCCCCGTGAGGTAAACGGCGCCCACCGCCGGCACTCGATCAGCCGGGGCATTTTGATCGCTCCCCGACTGGCGCGGAAAGCCGCGTTGAACCGCTCGATATGGCCCACTTGGAGAATCACCCCTGTGTCGGAGGCCCGTCGAATCAAGTCCTCAGCCTCGGCGACGGTGACAGTTATCGGTTTCTCGACCAGAGTATGAATTCCAGCTTTCAAGCATTCCTTGGCAATCGCATAATGAAGGGGAGTCGGCACCACGATGCTCATCGCATCCACGCCCCCGAGCAACTCACGAAAGTC
>Ga0184632_10000241_pt1 | contig 19937 bp, 17 predicted proteins | sample PLM31_50_b1_FD_133153 | JGI IMG/M metagenome (GOLD analysis project Ga0184632, IMG submission 133153) | Groundwater sediment microbial communities from an aquifer in East River, Colorado, USA - PLM3-1_50_b1 | ecosystem: Environmental > Terrestrial > Soil > Riparian zone | place: USA: East... | reverse complement strand
CGCCGCTATCGCGTGCTCCCGATCCGCCTGACCGATTCCTACCTCGAGCTTGCGACCGCCAACCCGTTCGACCTGGACGCGGAGAAGGCGCTGGCGTTTGCGACGGCGCGCGAGATCAGAATGTTGCTGCTCGCACCCTCCAAGATCAACGAGAAGCTCGATGAGATGTACAAGGGTGACAAAGCGCTCAACAAGCTGCTCGAGGGCATGGAGGGGTCTGCGGATCTCGTACAGCTGCCCGACTCTGCGCCCGATGAGCTGAACGTCTCGGAAGCGGACGCAAGCCAAAAGCCGGTCGTGCGCCTCGTGGACATGATCATCTCGGAAGGCATTCTGTCGCGCGCGAGCGACATCCACGTGGAGCCCGAGGAAGGCGGCGTCGCGGTGCGGTACCGGATCGACGGCGTGCTGCGCCAGGTCATGAAGATCCCGCGCCAGGCCGGCCTGCCGCTGATTTCCCGCATCAAGATCATGTCGTCGCTCGACATCGCTGATCGCCTGCGGCCGCAGGACGGCCGCGCGCGCGTGGCGGTGAACGGACAGCCGATCGACCTGCGCGTCTCGACGCTGCCCGCGCAGCTTGGCGAAAAGGTCGTGATCCGCATCCTCGATTCCCGTGCCACGGTCAAGTCGCTCGACTCGCTTGGCCTCAATCCGGGCGAGGCGGACGCCATCAAACGGCTGCTCGAGAACCACGAGGGAATCCTGCTCGTCACCGGGCCGACGGGCTCAGGCAAGACAACGACGCTCTACTCCGCGATCAATCAGATCAAGAGCGAAGGCGTCAACATCGTGACGGTCGAAGACCCGGTCGAGTACCGGATGCAGGGCATCGTGCAGGTGCAGGTGCAGGAAAAAGCGGGCCTCACCTTCGCCGCCGCGCTGCGATCCATCCTGCGCCAGGACCCCAACGTGGTGCTTATCGGCGAGATCCGGGACAAAGAGACGGCGCAGATCGCGGTGCAGGCGTCGCTGACGGGACACCTGGTGCTCTCCACGCTGCACACGAACGACGCCGCCAACGCGGTCACGCGGCTCGTGGACATCGGCGTCGAGGCGTACAAGATCGCCGCTTCGCTGCGGGGTGTCGTGGCGCAACGCCTGATGCGCAAACTGTGCCCGACCTGCAAGGAAGTGTGGATGGAAGCACCGCCCGAGCGGCTGCGGCGCTGGATCCCCAAGGGGACGCCGCTCTATCGCGCGGCGGGCTGCCCCGACTGCGCGATGACCGGGTATCGGGGCCGGTTCTCGATTCTCGAAATCCTCACGATGACGGCGGAGCTGGAACGGCTGATCGCGGGTGGGGAAGCGGCGGACCGCATCGCCGCCGCAGCGAGGCGAGGCGGCATGAAAGGATTGTGGGACAGCGGGCTCGCGCATGTGACGCGCGGGGAGTCCACCCTCGAAGAGCTGACCCGCGTCGTGGACATCCCGGCCGAAGACGAGGCACCGCCACCCAAGGAAAAGCCACGGCCGCCGGGCACCAGCCGGCAGTCCGGTGGTGCCGAGGCGCTCCAGCCGGCTCCCGTCTCCACGCATTTCGATCTGCTCGAGGAGCAGGCGCCCCCGGCGCGGCGCTCCGGCGCGCACGGCCAGCCCGCCTCGAAGGTGCTGCTCGTCGATGACGAGGACAGTCTTCGCAAAGTCATGCGCGACCTGCTGGAGCGCGACGGATATATCGTCACGGAAGCGCGCGACGGCGTGCAGGCACTCGACCAGGTCGATCGCGTCGGGCCCGACATCATCGTGCTCGATTTGAACCTTCCCGGCCTCGACGGTTACGGCGTGCTGTCGCATTTGCGGTCGCGTCCGGCGACCGCGAACATTCCGGTCATCGTGTTGACCGCGAAGGGCGACGAAGACAACGAAGTCCGCGTCTTCGAGCTGGGCGCCGACGACTTTCTCACCAAGCCATTCCGCGCCCGCGCGCTTTCCGCGCGTCTCGAAGCGGTGCTCGGCCGGCGGCGCTGACTTCTGTTCGCGTGTCCTTCGTGGACACATACGCCCTGCGCGGCGCGGGAGAGCATCTGGAAGTGCTCGTGCTGCACCGCGCCACGCGCGGGGGGGGCCGCAATCCGGGATCGTGGGAGACCATCCACGGCACGATCGAGTCGGGAGAGACGCCGGTGCAGGCGTCGCTCCGCGAATTGCGCGAAGAAACGGGCCTGGAGCCCGAGAAATTCTACAACCTCAGCCGCACGGAAGCGTTCTATCAGCATCGCAGCGACGAAGTGGCGCTGATTCCCGTGTTCGCCGCGTTCGTCGCGCCCAGCGCGACCGTGCAACTGTCCGCGGAGCACGATCGCGCCGAATGGTTGAGCATCGCCGCTGCGGCGCAGCGCTTTGCCTGGCCACGAGAGCGCAGAGCACTGGAGGACATTTTGTCAATAGTGGGGGGTGGGAACGCGGGCTTGCTGGAAGATGTACTGCGAGTAAGCTAGTACTCGGGCTTCCTTGTGAATCCATTCTATCATCGGATCTACCGCGTGGTCCGTCACATCCCCAAGGGGCGAGTGGCGACGTATGGCATCATCGCGCGGTTGGCCGGCCGGCCCGGCGCCGCGCGCACGGTAGGATGGGCGCTCTCCGCACTCCCCGAAGACAACGATGTACCGTGGTGGCGCGTCATCAACGCGGCGGGCCGCATTTCGTTTTCGAGTCATGATCACAGCGCCGTGCTGCAGCGCGCACTGTTGTTGCGCGAAGGCGTGCGCTTCGCGCCGGGTGGGGGAGGCGCCGTGAATCTCGGAACCTACGGTTGGCCGTCGGAGGCCTACGACAGCGCCGTCGCCTCCCACAAGCGCGCCGCCTCGACACGAAGATCGCGCAGGTTGAAAGGCTTGCGGACGTAACGCACGCCGAGACGCGCGAGCGTCTCCTCGGTACTCGGCCGCACGTCGCCCGTCGCGACGATGATCCGCTCCCGCAGCGCCGGCAGTCTCGCCACCAATTCCTCCGCCAGCAGCGTTCCCCGTTTTCCGGGCGCCATCGCGCGCGCGTCGGTGATCACGAGATCGAAGCCACCGCGCTGCGCGAGATCGAGCGCGTGCTGCGGATCGCCCGCCACTTCCACGTCGTGGCCATCGCGCGCGAACAGTGCCTTGATGGTGCGCTGCACCGCGGGATCAGCGTCCACGAGCAGAATCGTGCGTTTCACCGAAGATGCCGCGTTGACCGTCGCTGTTCCGTGGACCGGCGTCAACGCCGGCCGCACGGCATCAGCCGGCGCCGGCGGCAGATCAACACGGAATGCCGCGCCCCCGCGTGGACCGCGAGGCTCGATCGTGATCTGCCCGCCGTGGCTCTCGATGATGGAGTAGGTGATCGACAGGCCGAGGCCGGTACCCTTGCCGGGCTCCTTCGTCGTGAAGAACGGCGTGAACACGCTGGGCAGAAGATCGTCGGGAATGCCGGGCCCGTTGTCGGCGACGCGGAGGTGCACCTGCCCATCGAACCAGGTCGAGACTGTGACCTCGCGACTGCGCTCCCGGGGGTTTTCCGTTACGGCGTGCGCGGCGTTACTCACGAGATTGAGCACGACCTGCTGCAGTCCGTGCCGGTCCCCAAGCACTTCGGGCAGCGCCCCACTCAGCTCGCGTTCGACGCTGACGTCCTTGAGCTTGAGGTCGTACGCCATGAGCGACAGCGTGCGGCGAATGACGTCGTTCAGGTCCACCGACACTCGCTCCGCCGATCCCTTGCGCGCGAACGTGAGCAGGTTGCGCACGATCCGTCCCGCGCGCTGTGCCTGCTCTTGAATCACCTGCAGGTGGCCTCGATCCTTTTTGCCGAGCTCCTTCTGCTCCAGCAAAAACTCCGATAGGCCGGCGATCGATGTGAGTGGGTTGTTCAGCTCGTGCGCGACGCCTGAGACCAGCTGGCCGACCGCGGCGAGCTTCTCGCTCTGCACGAGCTGCGTCTCGAGCGCCTGCTGTTCGGTGACGTCTTCGACCATGACGACGATGCTCTGTTCCGTCGTGGCGCCGGGAATGCGGGCGGCGTTCACGCGTAGCGCGCGCCGCAGCCGTTCGGAGCGCGCGACGAGCGGGGCAGGGCGGTCTCCGCGCCGAGTGGCGGCGAGCAGCTCCAGCAACGCATTCGGCGTGCCGAGCAGCGCCTCGCCGATCGGCGTGCCGACCACGTTCTGGAGGGGCATGTTGAGCAGGCTCGCCATGGCGCGATTCGAGCGGCGCACGCGCCCTTCGTCGTCCACCACAGCGATGCCTTCGCTCAGGGCATCGAATGCCGTCTCCCACTGCTCTTTGGCCCGCCGTACCATCTCGAAGAAGCGCGCATTCGCGATGACCACCGCCGCATGAGTCGCCAGTGTAGAGAGCAGGCGGATGTCCTCCGGAACGAAGACGCCTTCCCGCGGATCGGTGATGATGAGCGTGCCGATGACGCTGCCGTGCGAGCGTAACGGCACGGCCGCCGCGGCGGCGGCCTGGAAGCCCTGCGTGATCGAGGTGGGCTCGGCGCCGGAGTTGCGCACCAGCTCGAGGTGCTCCCGGCCGGTAGAGCGGGCGATAAGGCCGGCGTCATCCACAGGGATCCGCTGCCCGCGCAGCGGTGCGAGCGTGCCTTCGGCGGCGGCGACGTGCAAGGGATCGGAGGCGGCGTCGCCGACCAGCGCCAACAACGCGCCCTGCGCGTCGAGAAAACGCACTGCGTAGCGCACGACTTGCTCGACGATGCGGTCCAGCTCGAGCGAGTCGGAGAGCACGTACGACAGCTCCTGGAGCGAAAACAGCTCCGACAGGCGGCGATTGAGCTCTTCCGCCGCCCGGCGGCGTTCACGCTCGCTCCGGACGAGCCGGGCGCGCAGGCGCCAGATCAGCACGCCAGACGTCACGACCACCAGCCCGAGGATCGCGCCCAAGAGGGGCCACTGCGCCACGGAATTCACGATCCGCCAGTTTAACATCTACTTGCCCGGTTAAATCCGACAAATATATTCGTGTATCCATTCCAGCGAACAATTCCCAGCTACCTTGAGGAAGCAACAACATGTCCTGTCGCAGTTTGTACGTGTGCGCGCTGCTCTGCCTGGTCGCGCTCCCTGCGGTCGCACAAGAGTCGACCACCATCGGAGGGTACGGCGAAGTTCACTACACGAACCGTTCGGGCCGCAACACCCCCGCCGAGGTAAATCTTCGCCGCTTCGTCGTTTATCTCGCTCACACATTCAACGATAAGCTGGCCTTTCGTTCCGAGCTCGAGGTCGAGGACGCCAAGATCGAAGGCGGGTCGGCGGGCGGCGAGGTCGCGATGGAGCAGGCGTTTCTGGATTACCGTCTGTCCAGCCGGGTCACGCTGCGCACGGGCCTGGTGCTTCCTCCGGTCGGCATTATCAACGAGGTGCACGAACCGCCGGCGTTCAACGGTGTCGACCGCCCGGCTTTCGATCACGACGTGATCCCCACCACGTGGCGCGAGCTGGGCGTCGGCATAGTGGGAACGCTGCCCCTCGCCGAGGGCCTCAGTTACCGGCTCTATCTAGTCAACGGGCTGCGTGCGGGCGGTTTTTCGGACGCCGAAGGGATCCGGGCTGGACGCCAGGAGGGACGCGAGGCGTCTTTCGCCAATCCGTCACTCACCGGACGGCTCGAATGGGTCCGGCCGGGGCTGAGGCTGGGAGGCTCGTTCTGGTACGGCGGGACGACAGCGGGCGACACGCTGCTCGGCACGGAGTCGTTCGATGCCCCGGTTACCGTCCTGTCGGCCGACGGCCGCTATGAGACGAGCGGGCTGTCGCTGCGCGGGGTGGTCGCCACGGTCGGCGTCGGGGATGCCCAGCAGGTCAACGCATTGTATGGCTCCGCTGTCGGCAGCCGAATCTCCGGCGGCTACCTCGAAGGCGCTTATGATCTCCTGCGCTTCATGGCGCCTCACACCACGCAGAAGCTGAACGCCTTCGTCCGCCACGAGCGCTACGACACCCAGGCTGAAGTCCCCACGGGGACGACTCGCAATGCCGAGTTTGCCCGCCGCATCACGACGCTGGGGTTGGCGTATAAGCCAACGTGGAATACGGTCTTCAAGGGCGATTACGAGGTCCGGCGGACGGCCGCCGGCACTGCCGAGGGTGAGACCGTGCGCTTCGGGATGGGCTACCAATTCTAGCGCCGCTGATTGCGCTGATCTTGGCGCAGGTCGCCGCAGCGCCACCGCCGAAAGTAGCGACGTCAGTGCGGCGCATCTTTGGCGCGGACGCACGCGCCACCCCGCTCGTCGTGAACGCCGATACGGTGTACCGCATCGTGCGCACCGATTCGTTGCTGGGATTTGCGGTCGTCCGCGAGGTGCGCGGCAAGGACCAGCCAATCACGTTTCTCGTGGCCACAGATTCCACAGATCGGTTGAAGGACATCGACATTCTGGTATATCGCGAGCCCTACGGAGGCGAGGTGGCCTACGACGCTTGGCGCCGGCAGTTTCGCGGCAAATCGGCGGACGACAAGCTCGAGGTCGGGCGCGACATTCGCAGCATCTCCGGCGCTACGATCAGCGTGAACGCCGTCACGCTCGGCGTGCGCCGGGCGTTGAGCGACCTGACGGCGTGGCACCGAAGCGGGGCGATCAAGTGAACTGGTCGTGGGCCACGTTGCCCCGGCCGGTGCGCACCCTGGGCCGCTGGATCACGATCGTCCAACTGGTGGGCTACACAACGTCGCTCGTGTTCGTGTGGCACACCACGCGGCTCGTCCCCTCAGGAGTCGCGACGCGGTACCGTGGCGCCGCGGTCGATTCTCTCGCGACGGCCGCCATGCAATTTCCCAAATCGCTCGGCGAGATGCTCACGATCACGCACACACACCTGCTCAGCATGGCGGTGATCTTCGTGCTCTCGGGGCTAGGCGTCGCGCTCTGCACGCGGCCGGACGAGCGCTGGCGCCGTTTCCTCATCGCCGAGCCGTTCGGGGCCCTGCTCGTCTCCTTTTCGGCCATGTGGCTCATGCGCTATGTGGATGGACGCTTCGCATGGCTGCTCGAGGCGTCCAGCGCGATTCTCGCCGTCACGTTCTACGTGCAATCGTTCTTGATTCTCCGAGAGCTGAACACCCATCAATGAAGCGCCGCCGGTTCGTCGCGACCATCGGCGCGGGGCTCGCGGGTGCATTCGTGCCCCGATGGCCTCGTCTAGACGGCGAGCGCTTTGTGGAGCGCTGGTCGTGGGCGATGGGGCAGGCTGCGCACGTGATGGTGTACGCGGAATCCGAAGACCAGGGGCTGGAGGCCTGCGCCCAGGCGCTGGCCGAGCTGCGGCGGGTTGAGGCTCGGCTCTCGCTGTTTGATGACGCCAGCGATCTGTGCGAGCTCAATCGCCGCGCTGGCCGCGAGTCGCTGCGCGCCGGTCATGATCTGCGGGAGGTGCTCGGCGCCGCAGCTGCATTTCAGGCCCAGACCGCGGGGAGGGGGGCGTTCAACGTCGCGGTGGAGCCGCTCATGCGGGCATGGGGCTTTCACCGCGTACGTCGGGATGAACCGAGTGAACGGGAGATCGCCGAGGCGCGTGACGCCGTCCGTACGGCCGTCGTCAGGCTCCGAGATGATTCGGTGTCGCTCCCGCAGGCGCATACGCAGCTCGACTTCGGCGGCATCGCGGTCGGATACGGAATCGATCGGGCGATTGGGGTGTTGCGAGCCGCAGGCATTCGCCGCGCATTTGTGGACGTGAGCGGCGATTGCTACGGCATGGGCGCGCCGCCGGGGGAGCCGGAGGGTTGGAACGTGAGGATTGCCGGCTCTACTCGCACAGTGCGGCTACGCGACGCGGCCCTGGCGACGTCTTCGAACAACGAATCGGTGATTCATTTGGGCCGGCGAGTGCTGGGGCATGTCATGGACCCCGCGAGTGGCCGGCCGGCGGATACCCATCGCCAGGTGACGATCGTCGCCGGGGCCGCGATGGCAGCCGATGCGCTCTCCACGGCGGCGCTTGTCAGCGGCCGCACACCGACCGGCGCGCTTGCCATGTACATGACCGGGTGAGGTCGCCGCGGTGTGGTCTGCTGATCGCAGTGAGTGCCACAGCTGCAGCCTGCAGCAGTGGACCCCGTACAACGACGGTCACGTCCGCCTGGCAAATGGTGGGCTCGACGGTGAGCGTGGCCGCTTGGGCGAACGATTCGTTCGCGGTGCGGGCCGCGGTTGCGCGTCTGCGTGATTCCACGCGCGCGGTCGATTCGACGACAATTCGCGAAGCGCTGCGCCGGGCTTGGGCCGCCGAGCGCGAAGATCTACGGCTGCGTCCCGAATGGCGCGACGTGGCGGATAGCTATGTCCTCGACCGCGCTACGCCGGCCCTCGCGACAGCGGTGGATAGCGCGCTCCTCGATTTGGGCGGCCTGTTCCTCTGGATTGGCCCCGCGACCAAGCGGATGGTAGGGATTGCGGATCCCGACAACGCACTGAGTGCGGTCGCGCAGGTGGAGCTGCGAACGGGCGCGCTCAGCACCGTCTCGGGCGAGCACCGCTCCGTTACGGTGCTGGCCGGCGGCGCGTTCAAGGCTTCGTCCTGGGCGAGCGCGCTGTTTTCGCTGGGATGCGAAAAGGCATTGGGATTGGCGCCGCGGCTGGAGCGCCGGCGGATCAGCGTGGTGTGTGCGGATTCCGCGGGTGTGCGGTGGACGACAGACCTCCAGAATCGGGTCTTGCTTCCAGCTGCGCGCGAGCCTTGACCCGCGCCCGCTCCTGATCGAGCAGCCGCAGCGAGCGGCTCCACCCTTCACTCGACATCCCCTGATAGCTGACCGTCAGCTGCTCGCGGACGCTGATGCCGGGGTCGTACAGGTAAATCGCGACCGCCTGCTGTCGCGCGTCGAGCTGGTACGAGCTCCACGTCGGTGAGAGGGGCACGATCCCGACCGGCCGGAACAAGCGGCCCCGGCTCGTGATGTTCAGGTCCTCCGGGTTGAACCGCGCCTCGGGGACGACTCCCAGAAACGTCACCAGCACGAGTGTGGGATTGTGGGTCTCGCCGCGCGCCGCGGCGTCTTTGATGTCGCGTGATTTGCTCTGTTCGAGCTGAATAAGCGACCGGTAGGTGTCCGGTGCGAGGAGCCGGATCACCTGCTGGTCGAGCGGGAGGATCTGGACTTCGATCGTGCCCGTGGACATGCGCATGACGACGTCGTCCCTTCGGAGAGTACCGAATCCGGTAGGAACCGTATCCTGGGCGGCGACGGAAGGTTGGAATGTTGGAATGTTGGAAAGGAGAACCATGATCATTCCAACCTTCCAACCTTCCAACACTCCATCCTTCCAACCTTCCATCATTCCATCGTTCCTCTCACCAGGCCCTCAATAGCTTCCCTCAGCTCCCCAATTCCATCTCCGGTGCGCGCGCTCGTCAGCACCACCTGATCCTCCGGCAGCCCCAGCTCCTCACGCAGCTCGCGCTCTCTCGTACTCCGCTTGCCGGGGGAAAGCTTATCCCCTTTGGTGAGGGCCGCGAGCACCTGCGCTTGACCCTCCGCGAGCACATCCTGCATTGCCTGGTCGTCCGCGGATAGCGGGTGGCGGATATCGAGCAGCCAGACCACGCCGCGCAACCGCTCGCGTCGCAAGGCATGCTTCACCAATCCCCGGAAGGCGGCCCGCTGTGCCTTGCCGGCGCGTGCATAGCCATACCCGGGAAGGTCGAGATAGTAGAGCCCCGGTAGCAGGAACACGTTCAGTGCTCGCGTCTTGCCGGGCGTTCCGGAGGTCTTGGCGATCCGTCGCCCAACGAGCGCATTGAGCAGGCTCGACTTGCCGACATTCGAGCGGCCGACGAACGCGACTTCGGGAAGGGGGGGATCGAGCGGCGTATCAGCTCTGGGGAACGAGCCGATGTATTGAGGGTCGGTCAGGCTTCTTTCTTCTGGCGGGGACGCTCGGTGACGAGCAGCGGCGCGCGACCGGCGGTGACACATTCGGCGGTGATCGCGACCTCGCGCACGTCATCGCGGCTGGGCAGCTCGAACATGATCTCCGTCATCATCTCTTCGAGGATGGCGCGCAGCCCTCTGGCGCCGGTGCCGCGCTTCATCGCCTTCGCCGCGATCGCCTTGAGCGCATCCTTCTCGAGCGTGAGCCGCACATCCTCGAGATCGAACAGCTTCTGATACTGCTTGGCGAGCGCGTTCTTGGGCTCGGTGAGGATCCGGATCAGCGAGTCCTCGTCGAGCGCGTCGAGCGGCACGGTGACGGGCAGGCGGCCGACCAGCTCGGGGATCAGGCCGTAGCGCAGCAGATCGTCCGGCTCGACGTCGCCAAACGGATTCTTCTTCACCTTTGCGGCGACGCCTTCGGCGACCTCTTCCTTGGTAAACCCGATCTGCCGCCGGCCCGTGCGCGACTCGATGATCTTCTCGAGCCCGTCGAATGCGCCGCCGCAGACGAACAGGATGTCCTTGGTGTTGACCTGGATGTACTCCTGCTGCGGATGCTTGCGGCCGCCCTGCGGCGGGACGCTGGCAACCGTGCCCTCGAGAATCTTGAGCAACGCCTGCTGCACACCTTCGCCCGAGACGTCGCGCGTAATGCTGGGGTTTTCTGACTTGCGCGCGATCTTGTCGATCTCGTCGATGTAGACGATGCCCCGCTCGGCCTCGGATACGTTGAAATCGGCGGCTTGCAGCAGGCGTACGAGGATGTTCTCGACATCTTCGCCGACGTAGCCCGCTTCGGTCAGCGTGGTGGCGTCGGCGATCGTGAATGGCACGTCCAGAATGCGCGCCAGCGTCTGGGCCAGCAGCGTCTTGCCGACCCCCGTCGGGCCGATCAGGAGGATGTTGCTCTTGTCGAGCTCGACCTCGGTATCGCGGCCCGAGTGGGAGTTGATCCGTTTGTAGTGATTGTAGACGGCGACGGCGAGGGTCTTCTTGGCGCGGTCCTGCCCGATCACGTATTGGTCCAGCACGTCCTTGATCTCGGCGGGCGTGGGGACTTGTGTGATCGCTTCGGCGACTTCGCGCTCTTCGTCCTCGGCCAGGATCTCATTGCAGAGCGCGATGCACTCGTTGCAAATGTAGACCGACGGCCCGGAGATGAACTTCCGGACTGAATCCTTGGATTTACCGCAAAACGAGCAGCGGAGGTGCTTATCGTGCGACATCGTATCCTAGTATGGGAAGGCCTTCGTAGCGGCGCAAGGGATCACTTCTTCGCCTTCCCATCTTCCTTGATTTCCTCGAAGTTCGAGATGACGTGATCGATCAAGCCGTACTCCTTTGCCTCTTCCGCCGACATGAAGCGGTCGCGGTCCATGTCCTTCTCGATCGACTCCACCGTCTTCCCGGTATGCTTCGCGTACAGCTCGTTCAGCTTGCGCCGCAGGAAGAGGATCTCCCGCGCCTGGATTTCGATGTCCGACGCCGTACCCTGGGTACCGCCGGAGGGCTGGTGCATCATGATCCGGGCGTGCGGCAGCGCGGAGCGCTTTCCTTTGCGGCCGGCGGTGAGCAGGAAGGAGCCCATCGACGCGGCCATGCCCATGCAGATCGTGTTCACGGGGGCGCGCAGGAACTGCATCGTATCGTAGATCGCCATGCCCGACGAGACGAGACCACCTGGGGAATTCACGTACAGGTAAATATCCCGCTCCGGGTTGTCCGCATCGAGAAACAGCAGCTGGGCGATGATGATGTTGGCGACATCGTCGGTGATGGACGTGCCGAGAAACACGATGCGGTCCATCAGCAGCCGGCTGAAGATGTCGTAGGTGCGCTCGCCACGGCTCGAGCGCTCGATGATATACGGGGGATAGATGTGGCTTTCGCTCTTCGTCACGCTTGCTCCACGGTGGACTGCGACAGGAGATAGGCGAACACCTTCTCCTCGGTGATGCTCCGCGCGACATCACGGAGCCGCTTAGCCTTTTCCAGCGATGCGAACAGCTGCGCCGCCGGCATGCCCCGCCGCTCGGCGAGCTGCTGAATCCGCTCATCCAGCTCCGCCTCGGTGGCCCGCAGCTGTTGCGACTCGACGACGAAGTCGAGCACCAAATCTCGACGCACCTGCGACTCGGCGACGGTGCGGAACTCCTGCGCGAATTGCTCCCAGCGCTCCTCGGGGACTTCGTACGCCTGCGCGTACATCCCCAACACGCGCTCGACCAGGGGGCGCGGCGCCACGACGTTGTTCGCCTGGATGATCTGCTCGATCAGCTCGCCGCGCACCCGGGCATCCGCCTCTCGCTCCGCTTCTTTCCCTAGATCCGCCGCGACCGCCGATCGGAGCGCCTCGAGCGATTCGAAGTCGCCCATCTCCCGCGCGAAGGCATCATCCAGTGCGGCCAGCTCCTGGCGCTTCACCTCGCGCAGCGTGATCTGCACGTCGCGCGTCTGCCCGCGCTTGGCTTCCTCGGCGAAATCATCGGGAAAACGGACGGTGGCGTCCGCCGATTCGCCCGGCGCCAGGCTCATGATGCGCTCTTCGACGTCGGGAATCGCGCGGCCTTCTCCGAGCACGAACTGGTAGGGCTGCGGGTCCTTCACTTCGCCGTTCTCGCGCGTCGCAATGGTGACGTCCACCAGATCCTTGGGCTTCGGCTTCTCACCAGCCACGGGAGTCCAGGGAGCGCGTTGCTCGCGCATCGTGTTCAGCTGTGCGTCGATTTGGGCCGCTGTGACCGCGGGAACCGTGCGCGTCAGCCGGAAGCCGCCGAGGCGCTGCAGCTTCAGCTCCGGTTTCAGCTCGACGTGAAACTCGAAGGTGACCGGTGCGCCGTCTTCCCACTTCAGGTTGTGAATGTGCGGATCGGCGATCGGCTTGAGCTCTTCCTGCTTCTGCGCGACGCGCCAACTCTCCTGGACCAGCTCACGCAGTGTCTCCTGCCGGATATCCTCGGCGAATTTCTTCCGCACGACTGCGGCCGGCGCCTTGCCTTTCCGGAAGCCCGGCAAGCGGGCGCGCTGCTGGTAGACCTTGGTCGCGCGCTCCTCGGCAGCCTTCACGTTGTCGGGGGGAATAGTGACTTCCAGCGACGCTTCGCCGGGCTCGGCGCGGGTTTTCTTGACGAGGATGTCGGGCATGCTGGGAAGAATCTAATACTGGGGGCTAGGGGCTCGGGACTCGAACGTCACAACCCGGGCCCCGAACCCCTAACCCCCAGTCCCCAGAATGCGACCGGAGGGACTCGAACCCCCACGGGTTGCCCCACCAGCTCCTAAGGCTGGCGCGTCTGCCAGTTCCGCCACGGTCGCGTGTACCGACGGAACATGTATAATAATCCCCTTCCTTGTCCCGGAGTCCGGTTGTGCCCAGCGCCAAAACGCTCTCGCTGCTCGCCCTGTTTCTCGCGGCGCCGCTGGTGGCCCAGGAGAAGGACGAGCTGTGCAACGACATCCAGCGCAGGCCGATGCGGGTGGGGCAGTGGGCGAGCTACAACTGGACCGGCGGCCGCGCCGACGGCACCACGATGCGGATGGCTGTCGTCGGCACCGAGCCGGTTGAAGGGGCGCCGTACTACTGGTACGAAATGGCGATCAGCGATCCGGCAAAAGGAGCCAAGGGCAAGACCATCATCCAAATGCTCGTCCCCGGCCTCTCCTACCAGACCGGCGGCGTGCGGGGGATGATCATGAAGAGCGGCGATGACGCCGCGATGCGCATGCCCGAACAAATGGTCCGCATGATGGGCGGGCGCATGGGCCAGAACCTGGCCGCCGAGATCGCGCGCGGCTGTCTGGAGATGGAGCGGGTAGGCTGGGAGCAGGTGACGGTGCCGGCGGGGACGTTCCGGGCGATGCACATCAAAGATGCGCGCCAGCAAACGGAAGCGTGGGTGCTACCCGATCTCTACTTCGCCTTGCTCAAGGCGACGCTGAAAGACGGCTCGTCCATGGTGCTGACGGGACGGGGCGCGGACGCCAAGTCATCGATCACCGAGACTCCCCAGACGATGCCTTCTCCGCGGTGAGTCGCGCCAAGGCTGCGCGCGCTTCGTCCAGGTAGGGTTGCAGCTCGGGATCCGGATTGCGCCACGCCTGCACGACCAGGCTGTAGCCCTCGATCGCCCGCTCGCGATTCCCCAGCCGTTCATTGACGCGGCCGCGTTCCAGCGCCCGGAGCACTTCGACCGGCGAGAATGCCGGGTTGAAGCCCACGAGCGGTCGGTCGAGCAACGTGGCGGCATCGGCCGCGCGACCACGCGCGAACCGCAGCTGCGCGTTCACGAGATCGTCGATGCTGTTGCCTCCGAATGCGGCCGTGTCGGGGCGCGCGTCGAACAGGCGCAACGCCTCCGCGCTGTCACCTTTGGCGAGCGCGAGCCACGCGCGTTGCGAGGCGACGACGTAGCCAAAGAAGTCCTTCGCGATCGGCGGGAAACTGGGGAGCGGATGCGCTCGCATCTCCTCGGCGGTGCGCAGCCCGGCGGCGATTGCCGCCGTGTCGTGGACGGCAGCGAGCAGTGGGGCAGCAAAGAGCAGCCCGTCCCCGGGGCGCGCCAGCCAGCTGCGCGCCATCCGTGCGGCGCTATCACTCGGGATCGCTCCCACGAGGGCGTACTGCGCTAATAACGCAGGGAACGTCGTGCGCGGGGCGGCGTCCCTGACGTGTCCGCGCGCCGCGAGAGCCGTTGGGAACGCGAAGACACTGGCATTCGACGGCTTGCCCGCCCTCTTCTCCGCGTCCGCACGCGCGCGCAAGAACGCGACCGTTGTCTCCGCTGAATCCAACCACCGCCCGACCGCCGCCCAGACCGTTTGCACGAGGTGATTGTCCGCGCTATCCGCGAGATAAGCAATCGCCTTCGCGCGAGTCGCCGGATCGATCAGTCGCACGATGAGGTCGTTGCTCTGCGCATAGCTGCCCATCGCGCCCGCCGTGAGAAACGCCTTCGCGTAGCGGCGCCCGGCTTCGGCGCCGCCATATTCGAGTGCCAGCGGCACGGCATGCACATACGACGGCGTGAATGCCGAGTCGAGGGCGATCGCACGATCGAAAGCGTCGAGGCTGCGACGGAGCGGCAGACGGGCGAGGGCGCCCGCGTGGAAGCGCGCGTCGCCCAGCATGTACCACAGCTCGGGGTCGTTGGGGTAGCGGCGGACGGCATCGTCCAGCGTCGCGATGAGCCGCTTTCCGTGAGTCCACCACGCCCCTGCGAGCTGCGCCGGGCTCGCATAGACGATCGCGGCGAGTGACTCGGACACCACGATCAGGCTTTCCCGCGGCGCCAGCCCGTGATTCAACGCACCCGCGCGCAGCTTGTACAGCCGCGAGAGCGAGTCCTGTGCCGAGTGCTGCCACCCGCGAGACTGGCCCGCGTGACTCCAGGCGAGCGTGAAGCCGCTGTCCAGGCCGATCGCGCGTTCGTGGTACGCCACCGCGGAGTCCCACTCCGAGCGCCGCAGAAACTGCTCGCCCTGCAGGAACGCCTTCAGCGCGGGGAGCGATCGGGAGCCGAGCGACGCGTTGCGCACAAACCCGATCGCGCGCGTGCGTCCCAGCTCGCGCAGGACGCGCACGGTGAGCGAGTCGGCCAACCGGTCCATGCGGTCGGCACGCTCGCGGATCTCGATCTCTCCGAGGACGTTGGGACCGGGCACGTCGAGCACGCTGGCGGTCAGCCGGACTGAGTCGGGGCCAGCGCGCACGAGGCTTCCGAACACGACCGTCCGGGCGCCGGTCTCCTGTCCGAGCGACTGGGCCGACTGCGCGTCGGCGTGGCCGCTCCACCGCCGCACGACGAGCGTAGGCGAGACGGTGCGGAGTGGTCCCGCGCCGTCCAGGCTACGCGACAGCACATCGACCAGTCCCTCACGCCAGAGCGCGAGGTCCGGTCCCCCGCCCGGCACGTCGAACGGCGCGATGGCAACACGGTTCGGATCCAGCACGGGCGGGGTCCGTGGGCGGAGCGCGATCCATCCCGCGAGCACCACGATCCCGGCGACAGCCGCGAGCGCAAGCATCCGGTTGCGGGGCCGCCGCAGCACGTGTCGGACCGTCGAGATCGGCGACGTGATGGCGACCGAGCCGCTGGGTGTGGCCATGCCTTCGAGGGCTTGCAGAATCTCACTCGCGGTCTGCGGACGGTCCGCGGGGTTCTTTGCCAGGCAGGCCATCACCAGTTCCGCGAGTGCCGGTGGGAGCGCCGGCCGGCGATCGATGACCGGCACGACGGGCTCCGTGACGTGCGCCGCCAGCATCTGATGCGGCGCCATCCCCGCGAACGGCGCGCGCCCGCTCAGCATCTCGTACGCCATCGCGCCGAACGCGTAGATGTCCGCGCGGTGATCGATGTTGGGGTCGCCGGCCGCCTGCTCGGGCGCCATATACGCCGGTGTCCCGAGCGCCACGCCGACCGACGTGAGTCCGGTTTCGGTCTTGGCCTGGCTGACGGCCTTCGCCACGCCGAAGTCGGCGACCATCGCATGGTGTCCCGACAGCAGCACGTTGTCGGGCTTGATGTCGCGGTGCACGATGCCGCGCGCGTGCGCGTAGGCGAGCGCGTCCGCCACGTCCTTGAGGATGCGCACGGCATCGCGCACAGGCAGCTCGCCTTCGCGCGCCAGCCGGGTGCGCAACGCCTCTCCCTCGACAAAGGGCATCGTGTAGAAGAGGACGTCGGCCGAGCCGCCCACCGCGAGCAGCGGCACGATGTGCGGATGTTGCAGCGAGGCGGAGAGCTGGATCTCGCGGTTGAACCGATCGACGCTGATCTCCGCAGCCAGCTCGGGCGGCAAGACCTTGATCACCACGCGTCGCGCCAAGCGCGTTTCTTCCGCCACAAACACACGACTCATCCCGCCGCCGCCGAGCTCCTTTTCCAGGCGGTACGCCGTTCCGAGCGCGCTCTGCAAACGTTCGTACAATTCAGCCATGGCCGCCTAAGATAACGTGCGCGTTGACGTGCTGCGGGGGCCCGTCTAGTTTGACGCCGTGCCGTTAGTTCTCGTCGCAGTCCTGCTACTCCTTACCGGCTGCAGCGGACCTTTCCCGCAATCGGTGTTCGCTCCCAAATCGGATTTCAGCACTGCCGTCGACGGTCTCTTCTGGAATATCTTTTGGTGGGCGGTCGTCGTCTTTCTGATCGTCGAGACGCTGTTGGTGGTCGCGATCGTGCGCTATCGCGCCCGCCCGGGCGCCGCGCCCCCCAAACCGGTCCACGGCCACACGGCGCTCGAGATCGGGTGGACCCTCGCGCCGGCGCTGATCCTCGTGTTCATCGCCGTCCCCACGATGCGCACGATTTTCGCGACCGCGGGCCGCGCGCCCGAGGGGGCGCTGCGCGTCGAGGTCATCGGGCATCAGTGGTGGTGGGAGTATCGCTACCCGACGCTCGACATCAGCACGTCCAACGAGCTGCATCTGCCGGTGGGGACGCCGATCCAGGTCGAGATGACCTCGGCGGACGTGATCCACAGCTTCTGGGTTCCAGCGCTGGGCGGCAAGCGCGACCTCACGCAGGGGCGGACGACGCGCATCGCGTTTCGCGCCGATTCATCCGGTGAGTATTGGGGCCAATGCGCGGAGTTCTGCGGAACATCACATGCCAACATGCGCCTGCGCGTCGTGGTGCAGCCGGATTCCGCGTTTCAGCGTTGGGTAGACCGGCAGCGGGGGGCTCCGGTCGCGCCGGCGAAAGGATCGCCCGAGGAAAAGGGCCAGCAGATCTTCCGGCGCAGTGCGTGCATCGGGTGTCACACGATCGCCGGCGTTTCTCCGGGTAAAGTCGGCCCTGATCTCAGTCACCTCGGGAGCCGCGCCACGATCGCGGGCGCGCTGTTTCCGAACACCAGCGAGTCGCTGCACCGCTGGATCGCGAATGCGCCGTCCCTGAAACCCGGCGCGCTGATGCCGCCGCAGCATTTCTCGGCCGAGGATCTCGCTGCCCTGGTCGCCTACCTCCAGAGCCTGAAATGAAGAGCTGGCTGACCACCACCGACCACAAGCGCATCGGCCTGCTGTATTTCTGGACGGCGTTCGTCTTCTTCCTGATCGGCGGGCTCGAAGCCCTCATTATTCGCGCGCAGCTGGCGCGGCCGGAGGGCCTGGGGGTCAGCGCCGAGACGTACAATCAGCTGTTCACGATGCACGGCACGACCATGGTGTTCCTGGCGCTCATGCCGCTGTCGGCCGCGTTCTTCAACTTCATCATCCCGCTCCAGATCGGCGCGCGCGACGTGGCGTTCCCACGGCTCAATGCGTTCAGCTACTGGGTGTTCCTGCTGGGCGGGCTGTTCATGAATGTCAGCTTCGTCGCTGGGCCGTTATTCGGCGCCGAGAGACTGTCCGTCGCGCCCGATGCCGGATGGTTCGGGTATGCCAACTACACGTCGCGGCAGTTCTCACCCGGGCCCAATGTCGATTTCTGGCTGCTCGGTCTGCAGATCCTGGGGATCGCATCGCTCGCCGCTGGCTTCAACTTCATCGTGACGATCGTCAACATGCGGGCGCCCGGGATGAAGATGTTGCGGCTCCCGGTGTTCAGCTGGATGACGCTCGTCACCCAGTTCCTCGTGATCACCGCATTCCCGGTGATTACGGTGGCGCTGGTGCTGCTCATGTTCGACCGCTTCTTCGGCACGCACTTCTTCGTCCCCTCGGGCGGCGGCGATCCCATCCTGTGGCAGCATCTCTTCTGGCTGTTCGGCCACCCGGAGGTCTACATCCTCATTCTCCCGGCGATGGGGATCGTGTCCGAGGTGTTGCCGACGTTTTCGCGCAAGCCGTTGTTCGGCTACACCGTGGTGGTGTACTCGGGCGTGCTGATCGGCTTCATGGGGTGGGGTGTCTGGAGCCACCACATGTTCTCCGTGGGTTTGGGGCCGATCGCCGACTCCGTCTTCGCCGCGACGACGATGCTGATCGCGGTGCCCACCGGAGTGAAGATCTTCAACTGGATCGGCACGCTGTGGGGTGGGCAGATCCGCTTCACCACGGCGATGCTGTTCGCGATCGGCTTCATCGCGATGTTCATCATCGGCGGTCTGTCGGGCGTGACCCACGCCTCGCCGCCGGCCGACTTGCAGCAGACCGACACGTACTACGTCGTGGCGCACATCCACTACGTGCTGTTCGGCGGCACGATGCTCGGGCTGTTCGCGGGCATGTACTACTGGTGGCCCAAGATGACCGGCCGCCTGCTGTCGGAATCGCTCGGGAAGTGGCATTTCTGGCTGACGCTCATCGGCATGAACCTGGCGTTTTTCCCGATGCATTTCAGCGGATTGCTGGGCATGCCGCGGCGGATCTACACCTATGCGCCGGAGCTCGGCGTCGGTGGGCTCAACCTGATTTCGACCGCGGGCGCCTTCTTGATCGGGCTCGCCATGCTGGTGTTCCTGTGGAATATCGCCCGCACGCGCCGCTCCGGGGCGGCGGCAGGGAACGACCCGTGGGGCGGAGCGACTCTCGAGTGGGCGATGTCGTCGCCCCCGCCGGTCTACAACTTCACCGTGATTCCACACGTCGCGAGCCGCGTGCCGTTGTGGCAAACGGAGCACCACCCGCCGATGACGCCACTGCCGGACCAGCCACCCGCGCCGATCCACGTGCCGGGCGGGTCCTGGTGGCCGCTGATCACGGCGTTGGGACTACCGACGATGGCGATCGGCGCGATCTCTCATCAGCTCTGGCTGGTACTGGTTGGTGTGGCGGTCGTGATCGTCGGTATCTACCGCTGGGCCTACGAGCCCTTCGAGGTCTGAGATGAGTCACCCTCACGCCACCAGCATGGGGCTCGACAGCCGCAAGATGGCGTTCTGGGCATTCATTGGCTCGGAATGCCTGCTGTTCGGCTCGCTCATCTCGACGTACTTGCTCTACAAGGGAAAAAGTCTCGTGGGGCCGTACCCGCACGAGATCCTGAACATTCCGTTCACGTCGTTCAGTACCTTCGACCTCCTCATGTCGAGTCTCGCCATGGTACTGGCGCTGGCAGCGGTGCAGCGCGGCGACATGAAGCAGGGCAAGCTGTGGCTGCTGGTCACCGCGCTCCTGGGACT
>Ga0184632_10000240_pt1 | contig 19952 bp, 13 predicted proteins | sample PLM31_50_b1_FD_133153 | JGI IMG/M metagenome (GOLD analysis project Ga0184632, IMG submission 133153) | Groundwater sediment microbial communities from an aquifer in East River, Colorado, USA - PLM3-1_50_b1 | ecosystem: Environmental > Terrestrial > Soil > Riparian zone | place: USA: East... | reverse complement strand
CTCGCGCGCGGCGCAGCACCTCTCCGTCGGCCGCGAAGCGGGAAGAGCGGCTGCGCGAAAAGAAGAGCCGGGCCGCGCGCAAGCGCGCGCGGGCCCGATCCGCGCGGGAAGAGGACTGAACGGGCTACGGGCCGGAGGTCTGGCCAACGATGTCCTGCGGGCGGCCGGCGATGACCCCGCGCAGGCCCCCCACGGCCAGCTCGAACTCCTCGTTGGTGAACGGCTTCTTTGCGTCGGTGAGAGCGGCCTCGCGGATGAGACTGTACGAGGCCTCGAGCTTCGGCCCCAGGAACGCGGTGCCCACGAAGCCGGCGGCGCGCTTCATGGCGTCGACGTAGGCCTGCTTCATGGCGGGGTCGGTCAGGAGCCGCAGCGTGAGGAGGTTCATCTCCAGCCGCTGGAAGATCGGCCAGTCCGGCTGCACGAAGGACGTGTTCTTGTCCCAGGGGATGAACACGAAGCGGCTCGCGTTCTTGAACTGGTAGACGTAGAAGTTGTTCATGCCCGCGTAGCCCACGAAGCCGTCGTTGTCGGCGGTGGCGTTCTCGGCCGCCACGTAGGTGAGGAACTTCACCGGGTCGATGTAGCCCGCGATGTCGCGACTGAAGCCGGCGTCGGGCAGCTCGTTGATCGCCTTCACGAACGTCACGAGGCCGCTGCCGTCGAGGTGGGTCTCGTTGGTCTCCGCCTGGAAGGGCACCGGGATGTACTTGACCGGCTCGTCGCCCTTGGTCGTGAAGTCCCACACCTCGGTGTATTCGTACTTGAAGAGGTTGCCGCCGTCTTCTCCGTAGCGGTCGGTGAGGAACTTCTTCTTCACGTCCTCCACGAGGTTGAAGAGGCCCCAGTACTCGTCGTTCACGGTCACGCGCGCGAAGGAGATCCCGGGCGCGGGGATGCCGAGGGCCTCGTAGACGGACAGGGCCAGGACCTCGCGCAGGAAGCTCGCGTCCTGGACCGCGTTCTTGACGTGCACCGCCCCGTAGCCGTGGAAGGTCTGGGTCTCCACGTACTTGTTGAAGTCGATCTTGATCGCGGGCTTCTCGCCGCTGCGCGAGCCCTTGCCGCGCGAGCGGATGCCCACCTGCTCGACGACCTGGCCGTCGATCGACACGTTGGCCGCGTAGTACTGGTTGGTGCGGAAGTTGTCCCGCAGCGCCTGCCAGTCCGCGGGGTCGATCACGATGCGGACCTCGTGCAGGACCGCCTGGTTGAACATAGGGTCCGCCGCGTGGACGGCGGCCGCCGCGACAAGCATGGCGGCCACGAACGAGAGCACGACGATCGACGGCCTGCGCATGGCTCCTCCCGAACGAAGCTCCCTCACGGCAACGAGATCTGCAGCCGGCCGAGCAGCGTCGTGTAGTTCCCGCGTCGGCCCGGCTCCGGGGCGAGCAGCTCGTCCTCGAACCTCTCGAGGACGACGTTCCCCATGAGCCGCATCCACTGGCGCGGCCACCACGAGATGCCGCCGGTCAGGGCCCGGTCGGCGGCGAGCCGGATGTTCCGGGCGCGGTTGCCCGCGCCGGCGAATCCGGTCTCGGGGCCGTCGTCGTCCATCCGCACCTCTTCGTAGCGCACGCCGATCTCCACCGCTCCCGGACCGTGGAGCATCGGGCTCCGGGGCCGGATCGTCCTGCGCTTCTTGTCCCCGGTGACCAGCCACGTGCCGGAGACCACCCAGCCCGTCAGGACCGCCTGCGGGAGGTCGTCGAACGTGGATCCCTGGCCCTTCCGTTCCTCCCACCCGCGCGCGATCTCGCCCCGGAAGCCGACCGGCCCTCGCTGGAACTCTCCGTCCGCTCCCAGGCGGCGCCGGCGGCCGTTCACGAAGTGGCGGCTCGAGAAGGTGAAGCCCGCCGGTCCCTTCGCATTGAAGCCCTTCGGCTCCGGGACGAGCGGGGTCTCGTCTTCGGCCTCGACGCGTCCTTCATTGTACGAGACCGCGAGGTCGAGCCCCGTGAGGGCGCTCACGATCAGCCGGGCCGCCCCCATGGTCCCCGCCCGCGGGTGGCTGCGCCAGCCGTCACCCTGGAACACGCCCGCTTCGTAGCTGAAGGGGCCGAGCTCTCCCAGCGCCACGCCGCCCCAATCGCGGTCGACGCCGATGGCGTCGACGATCATCGCCCGCTCGATGAAATCAGTCTTCGATGCCGAGGTCAGGTATTCGGAGCTGAAGGGCAGCTTGAAATGGCCGGCGCGGATGCGGAAGGCCTTGGCGAAGCGGAGTTCCAGGTAGGCGTTCTTGAGGTAGTGCGCGCCTTCGGTCGTGTCCTCGGGCCGCTCCTTGCGCGGGTCGACGTCCACCTCGAAGCTCAGCCGCTTCCACTTCCCCTCCACTCCGATCCGCAACCGGCGCAGCTCCGAGGTGTCGGCGTCGACGAGCGTCCAATCGCGATAGGAGCGGAAGTCCTCCTGGGCGTAGCCGGCGAGAGCGATCTCGAAATCGCCGCCGGGGGATTTCAGCTTGAACGGCTCCGCACGCCAGCCTCCCCGCGCCGTCGACTGGGCCCGCGCCCGCGGGGGCGAAACGAGGATGAAGAGCGCCATCGTGAGGGCCGCGCCGGCGGCCACGGACTTCTTCATGGGCCGCCAGTCTAGCAACGTTGCACGCTGGGGGTTTGGACAGGAGGGATCAGGGACGGGTTTAACTCGATCAGCGGCGCGGTCTCTAGCCCGGGACGCGCAGGCCGGTGCCCCGGCCCTGCTGCGACGGCGCCGAGCGCGCCGGACGCAGCGCGTCCAGACCTCGCTCGATCTTCAGCAAGGACTTGTCCTTATCGTCGGCCAACCACAGGTTGCCCTGGGGATCGACCGCGAGGCCCTCCTGTTGCTTGCCCGGCAGCGCGACCTCGCGCTCGACCGAGCCGTCGGCGCGCAGGACCAGGAGGAGGTCCGCGCTGTCGGCGATCACCAGCAGCCGGTCCAGCTCCGGCACCCAGGTGACGGCGGTCAGATCCTCGTAGCCGTCCATGTCGAAGCGTGCCTTCACCACGTCCGCGCCCAGCGTGCCCGCCGGCCGGTTGTAGTCGAAGGCGACGGCCACCACCATGGACGGCTTGCGCTGGTGCGTCAGGTAGAAGGTCCCTCCTCCCGGCGCCGAGGGATCGGGCCGGAACGCCAGCCCTTCGAAGCCCTCCTTGCGGTCCCCGCGGGAGCGCCCCAGCACGGCGTCAGTGTCGAGGCGCCAGCGCTTGCGCTCCTGTTTCGCCACGGGGTCATAGACGATCAGCTCGGAGCTCAGCTCCGACAGCAGGACGAGGTCGCCGCTGGGGGTGTGTACGGCCACGTCCTCCAGGTTCCCCGGTAGCGACTGCGATTGGACGACCTTGCCGTCCATGTCGACTTCGGAGAGCTTGCCGTCGTCGCCGACGACGAACAGGTGGCCCGTGGGCGCGTGGTACGCGACCCCCGACGGCTCGCTCACGCCGACGCGGGCAAAGCGCTGCGGCTCGGCCAACTGGCTCCCCGACCCCTGCACCTGCTGGGCGGCCTTGGCGTCCAGACGGCGGGCCTTGCCCGACAGGACGAAGTAGGACCCGACGCCGATGAGAAGCACGCCCATCAACGTCAAGACCTGCAGTATGAGGTAGAGCTGGCGTAGCGCCCCGTACTTGGCCTTGTTGATCTGCGCCAAGGCGTGGGCCTGTACGGCGAGCTCCGCGTTGAGCTGGCCGATGCGCAGCTCCCGCCACGCCCGGCGGTAGGCCTCGAGGTCGCGGTTGAGGATGTCCTCGTAGAATCGCAGCCCCACGGGGAAGTCCTCGAGACCGGTCTCGGAGGCATAGCGCACCTGGGGCTGCGCCTTGCGCGGGCGCAGCGACTCGATGGCCTGGATCACGAAGTAGACGGCGATCAACGCATAAATGATGATGACCACGGCCATGACCGGCCGCCAGCTCACCGGGATGGCGTCGAAGACGTCGGTCTGCGAAGCCATGATGAACATGAGGGCGTTGAGCGCGCCCATGATGACGAGGGCGAAGCGGGCCTTGTGGTCGGCCAGGTCGACGAGGTCGATGGCTTCGTCAAGGATGTCGGTCAGGGCCCGGTAGCGCTCCCAGGAATCCAGCGGCCGGTGCGCGTCCTTCAGCAGCTTCTTCTGCTTCTTCTTCAGCTTGCCGGTCACCTTCTTGCCGTTCGTGGGCGTTCCCGAGGGGGCCGGCCCCGGCTGCGGAGCACGTGCGATCGGTTGAGGCGGAGTCGTGGGGACGCTGAGGGGGGCCGGGAGAATAGTGGCGTCGGCCTCCTCTTTGCGGTTCATCGGACGGGGTGGGTCGCCGGCTGCCATTGCTTTGCTCCGTCTTCTTACGGTCCTGCGCTTCCCTTCAATATACCCCGCGATTGAGCCAGTGACAGGGGGTCCATTCAAGTGGTTCCGGAACGAGTTGCGGGCGTCTTTAACGCGGATACTGGAAGCACGGCAAGGAGCAGGCGAATATGACGAGAAAGCCGGAAACTGGGCGCCCAAACAATGTTCGGCCGATTCCCGAGGGCTATCACACGGTGACGCCGTTCGTTCTCGTGAGGGGTGCCGCACGGTTCATCGACTTCTTGAAGGAGGCGTTTGGTGCGGAGGAGACGACTCGGGTCTATGGTGAGGATGGCACCATCGGCCACGCGGAAACCAGGATTGGTGACTCAGTAGTCATGATGTTCGATGCGAAAAAGGAGTGGCCAGACACACCAGCCTTCCTCCGTTTGTACGTCGACGATTGCGATGCTACGTACCGGCAAGCGCTGGATGCCGGAGCCGTCTCGGTGACCAAACCGACGAACATGCCCTGGGGAGACCGAGCCTGCCGGGTGCGCGACCCATTCGGCAACCTCTGGTGGATCATGACGCGTATCGAGGACGTCAGTGCCGAAGAGCAGGGGAAGCGTTGGGAGAACAAGGAATTCATCGATGCCATGCAGTACGTCCAAAGCGCCCAGTTTTTTCCAGCCGACAAGCTCAAGCCCGCGTAAAGCCGGCGCAGGCAAACTCCAGGCTGCAGTATCTTAGGAGGCCCATGCGCCCCAGGCTCGTGCCCGCGCCGCTCGCCGCCAGGCTGACCGTGGCGGCCCTTCTGGGTGCGCCTTCAGCCGTCGCCGGGGCCGACGTGAAATCGCCTCTGGACGCGGTCCAAGCCGAGCGCTTCGCACGCCTGGCCCTCACGTGCGTCCACCGCGAATACCCCAACAAGATCGCCCACACCCTCAACGGCGACGACGACGTCAGGCCACCGCGCGAGCTGACTCCGGCCTTCTACGGCTGCTACGACTGGCACTCCTCGGTCCACGGCCACTGGCTGCTCGCGCGCCTGGCACGCCTGTTCCCCGACGCGCCCTTCGCGCGCGACGCGCGCGCGGCCCTGGCCCAGAGCCTCACGGCGCAGGCCACGGCTGCCGAAGTCCGCTACCTCGAGGGCAAGGGCCGCATCTCCTTCGAGCGGCCCTACGGCCTCGCCTGGCTGCTCCAGCTCGGAACGGAAATGCGCGAATGGCCGGATCCCGAGGCCCAGGCCTGGTCCCGCGCGCTCGCCCCGTTGGAAGCCGTCGCCGCGGCACGGCTCAAGGCATGGCTGCCCAAGCTCGCATATCCGATTCGCGTGGGAGAGCACTCCCAGACTGCTTTCGCCTTCGGCGTCGCGCTCGACTGGGCGCGGCGGAGCGGCGACGTCGAGCTGGCGAGGCTCCTGGAATCGCGCTCCCGCGCGTACTACGAGAAGGACCGCGGCTGCCCGCTGGCCTATGAGCCCTCGGGCGAGGACTTCCTCTCGCCTTGCCTGGCCGAGGCCGACCTCATGCGGCGGATACTGGCCCCACCGGCCTTCGCCTCGTGGCTGACACGCTTCCTGCCGCGACTGCCCGTGAACGCCTCTGCCACCTGGCTGCGGCCGGGCCTCGTCACCGACCGCGCCGACCCCAAGCTGGCCCACATCGACGGCCTGAACCTGAGCCGCGCCTGGATGCTCGAGGGGATCGTGGCGGGCCTGCCGCCGGCCGATCGGCGGGCAGCGGCGTTGCAGGCAGCGGTCCGTGCCCATCGCGACGCCGGCCTCGTCGGCGTCACCGGGGAGCACTACGAGGGTGGCCATTGGCTGGGGACCTTCGCCGTCTACCTGCTCACCCGCCGCGGCCTCTAGCGGCGAGCGAGCCGTGACATAAAATCGCGTCCATGCCATCACCGATCGAGCCGGGAAAGAAGGCGCCCGCGTTCGCGCTCAAGGACCAGAGCGGGAAGACGCACCGCCTCTCGGAGTACGCGGGTCGTCCCGTGATCCTCTACTTCTATCCGAAGGACGACACGCCCGGCTGCACGAAGGAGGCGTGTGCGTTCCAGGCGAGCCTGCCGAGGTTCAAGACCAGCAAGGCGGCCGTGCTGGGGGTGAGCATCCTCGACGAGGCGAGCAAGGCGAAGTTCGCGAAGAAGTACGGACTGGGCTTTCCGCTGCTCGCCGATCCGGACCACGAAGCGGCGGAGAAGTACGGCGTATGGCAGGAGAAGTCACAGTACGGACGCACCTACATGGGCATCGTCCGGACCACGTACCTGATCGGCCCCGACGGGAAGGTCCAGAAGCGCTGGGACAAGGTCAAGGTCGACGGCCACGCCGACGAGGTGCTCGCCGCCCTCGCGTGAGACGCCTCCTTCAGCGGGCGCCCGCGCGGCGCGATTCCGACAGGACGAGCTCGTGCAGCCGGTCGGCTTGCAGTCCACGCCACCGCCAGCGATCGCCGCCGGGCATGCGGACCTCCACGTCCACCGGGCCCGCGTGGGAGCCCAGCCCGAAGTGCGCGCGGAGATCGCTCTGCGAGAGGTAGCTGCCCCCCGAGCGGACCTCCCGGACCTGCCGGCGGCCGCCGGCCTCCAGCGTGACCCGCGCACCGATCGCGAAGCGGTTCGAGCCCGGCGACACCAGACGGAAGGCCACCCAGTGGTTGCCGGTCCGCTGGCGGTTCTCGAGCAGCGTGGGGACGTCGTCCATGTTACTCACCACGACGTCGAGGTCGCCGTCGTCGTCGAGATCACCCACCGCGAGCCCGCGACTCACCCTCTGGACCTGCAGGCCGGCCCCGGCGCGGGCGGACACGTCGCGGAAGCTCGTGCCCTGGTTGAGGAGGAGCTGATTCTTCTGGCGGAAGGTTTCCTTGAGCGCGGGGAAGTCGCCGATGTCCGCGAAGATGTGGCCATTGGCAAAAACCAGGTCCAGCCGGCCGTCCAGGTCGGCGTCGAGGAACGCCGTGCCCCATCCCATGGGCTCGAACGTGGGTGCGGCCACTCCGGCGATCGCGGTGACGTCCTCGAACCGGGTGCCGTCGAGGTTCTTGTACAGCGAGCTGGTGTCGTGGGCGAAGGTCGTGACCACGAGGTCGAGGCGGCCGTCACCATCGTAGTCCCCCGAGTCGACGCCCATGCCGGCCTGGGCCCTCCCCTCGGCGTTCACCGCGACCCCGCTCAGGAGCCCCGCGCTCTCGAACGTCCCGTTCCCCCGGTTGTGATGGAGGAAGTTGGGATTCGAGTCGTTGGCCACGAAGAGATCGATCCAGCCGTCGTCGTCGTAGTCGGTGGCCACGACGCCGAAGCCGTACGCGCGCGCCGGATCAGCGAGCCCGTGGGCCTCCGTCGCCTCCACGAAGGTACCTTTGCCGCGGTTCTCGAAGAACAGATCGGACTCGCCCGGCAGCCCCGTCGGGCCCACCATGATGCGGGGACCGTTCCTCCAGGTCAGGGTTCGGCGCGCGCCGACGACCTCGTCCCAGGTCGCGTGGACGTAGCGCGCGACGTACAGGTCCAGGTCTCCGTCCGCATCGGCGTCGAGGAAGGCGCAGCCGGTGCTCCAGCCGCCGGCCGCAACCCCGGCCCGGGCGGCCACCTCGGTGAAGGTGCCGTCACCTTTGTTCCGGAACAGCAGGTTCGGACCCCAGTTGGTGACGTAGAGGTCCAGCCGGCCGTCGTCGTCGAAATCGCCGGCGCACGCCCCGTTGCCCCAGGCGGCCGCGTCCACGCCCGCCTTCTGCGAGACGTCCTCGAACCGCATCTGGCCGAGGTTGCGGTAAAGGGTGTTGCGGTGCGGGACGCGCTGGCGGGCGGCTGTGAGCTCCGCGGCTGTGACCAGGTAGATGTCGAGGCGCCCGTCGCCGTCGTAGTCGAGAAGAGCCAGCCCGCTGCCCCCCGACTCGAGGATGTGATCCTTCGTGGGTCCTCCGCAGTACGCGCGGGCGGCGAGGGCGGGCACCTCCTCGAACTGCGCCGGAGAGGGCGACCCGGCGCCCACGTCCTCGGCGGTGGCGACCGGGATGGGCGGCGGTCCCATCGCCGAGGCGTGCCCCCCGTAGACCGGCTCCTTGGGCTTCGACTGGCTGTAGCTGCCCTGGAAGTCGAGACCGAGAGCGATCTCCCCTTGGAGCTGTGCTCGCGCCCGTTCGAGCAGGTCGAGATAGGGGCGCGCATCGAATGGTGACGTCTCCTCGGGGCGGGGCGGCGGAGCGCTCCGCAGCTCGCCCGCGGCACGGCGCAGCTCCGCTCGAAGTGTCGCGGAGAGGAGCGCCGTCTCCGCCGGGCTTGACCCCACGTGGGTGTCCGGCTCGGCGCTCAGCGCTTCGATGCGCCGGGCCGCTTCGCCGAGCAGGCGCTGTACCTCATCATGCCCGACCGCGGCCCGCGCCGCCTGCTTCAGCAGGTCCGCGGCCTCGCGCTGAAGCTCCAGGAGCCGGGCGGCTGGAGACGGCCCCGAGCCAGCGGCGCCGGGGGTTTCCGTCGTGGCCGCTCCCACGAGACACAGGGACAGGATGCCGGGTGCGAGCGCGAGGAAACGAACCGCCACGCGGCGCCGCATGGACCGAGGATACCCGCAAACGAAAAGGGTCGGCGCCCGCAACCGAGCGCCGGCGCCGAGACTGCGAGCTGAAACCCGCTATTGAACGCGCTGAAATGCGTTGTTCAACACGAAGTCCGCGATGCGTCGGCCCTGGAGAATGCCTGCGGTCTTGTCGAATTCCCAGTGGATGCCCAGGTAGATCCGGCTCTGGCCGTTTTCTTCCTCAGCCGCCGAGAGGTTCGGGAAACGTGCGCGGAATGCGCGGCCGCACGGTCACCTCGTTGAACGCTCTCGTATCCTCGCGCTGGTCAGGGCGGGCGGAGGCGGGATCCGGAACTGGTCCGCGGACTGCGTGCGCGGCGCCGTCATTGACCCGGCGAGCCAGGATGGCGGCGGCCGCCCGCCGGCCGAGCTCGATGCCCTGGACTTCAGGTCTCCGTAGGGGAATTCGTCGAGGTCTTCCGCGAGCAGCGTATCGAAGGTTGCCGTCTGCGCGGGCCAGAGCGCCACGAGCGTGTCGTGGGCGGCTGCGCGATGGCCACGTTGAGTCCGGCGGGCCGCGTCACGCCCGGAAGGCCGGTGTAGCTTCGGAACCTGTTGCCGGTGGCCGCGTTCACGGCGTCGAACACGGCGATCTGGACGATCGCCAACGCCTTGGCCTCCCGGCCCGGACCAAATTGCTCGCGGAAGGCCCGCGAGTCTGGCGGCTGCGGCGGCGTGTGGTCGAGCGCGGTGGCGTCCATCGCGATCTCGTTCCAGCGAAGGATCCGAGCCCTCGGGTTGTCTCCTATGGGCTGGCTCGAGAGATCCGACAGCCGGGGCTCTGCGAATTGAGCGCCGGCGTCGAGGAGATGGGCACGCTCGAAGACGGAAGTGGAGGGACGGGTTCTCTTCCGACGCTACAAATGCGAGGCCGAAGTCCAGGCATCCGCCAGGACTTTCCCCCTTGGTTGAGGCGGCCGATTATGGTGCGTCGCTTCGCGGAAGCTCTAATGATGGGCGTCACGACCGCGCGGCGCGGGCTGAAGTCCTTCCTATCTGGTCCCTTTCGTTTCGTTCCAGTAGATCTTGATATTTCGGGTCGAGCGCCCGGACGCCACGATGTCGGGCCGCTTGTCGCCATTGAAGTCCCCGACGATCAGGTCCTCCGTGGCCATGCCGCCCGCGTCTACCATCGTCTTCGATTTGAGAGCGCCCTCGCGATCGACAGCGTAGATCGCCACGCCCGGTACGGGGGCCCCGCGCCAGCCGGCGGCCAGCTCGTCGTTTCCGTCGCGGTCGAAGTCACCCCAGCCCAGGGCGTGTCCCTCGGTGAGCGCGGTCTCGATCACCGTGCTGGCCCACACGCCGGGCTTCTCGGCGTAGATGACGATCCGGGCGCCGTGCCAAGGGTCGACGGTCGCCAGCATACGCCGCCCGGCGACGCGTCCCAGCTTGACCTCGCCCGGCGCGCCCTCCCCGATCAGCGTGCGCGACCACGTCCCGTCCTGGCTCCGCTTCAGGGCGTACAACCCTTCCTTGCTCGCGGTGATGAGCTCATCCTGCGAATCTTCGTCGAGGTTCAGCGGCAGGAAATTGTGCTGGATGTGGTTGGATTCGGCGGCCACCTCCATCGGCCACGGGTCGATGCGCGGATGGGCCGGCGGCCTGAACACGAGAACACGCGCGCTCGGGCCGTCCCAATCCGGTCCCTTGGCTCCTTTGCCGTGCAGAGGCGCCACGATCAGCTCCAGCTTCCTGTCGCCATCCACATCCGCCCACCGAATCCGGTGCAGCGTCGGCTCCGCGGAGATGGGGAGCACCTCCCACGCCGGGGTGGCACCGCGTGCGTTCTGCCTGACCCACTGCAAGGTGCCCGTGTTCTGGCCGCTCCATCCCGCGCCGAGGGCAACGTCGAGGCGCCCGTCCTTGTCGATGTCGTGCGGGGCGATCGTCACGTTGTCGGGTGTCGTGGCACCCGCGCCCAGGATGACGTTCTTTTCCCAGGTGGGCGCCGGGAACCAGACGAGCTGAGTCCCGCTGATGGCCAGGATGTCGGTGCGGCCGTCGCCATTGACGTCGCCCGGCACGACGGCGTAGCCGACGCCGAAGCCGCTGGCGATCTCCTGCGCGCGAAACTGCAGCGTCGCGCCGGAACTGCCGCTCTCTGGACCGGCGGCTCGAGCGGCCACCAGGACGATCGACCCCACGCCGAGAGCCGCGGCGGACACCAGCCAACCTGCTGCCATTCGAAGACCCCGGAAGATCCTCGATTATACCGGGCCGGCCGAGCCCGGAGCGCACCTGGATTTTCGGGATGGTGTAGGCTGGCCCAACAGCGCCACCGCTATTTGTGAGGGTTCCATGACTTCACCATTGTCTCGTCGCAGGTTTCTGACCGCAGCCGGAACGACTGCGGCCACCGTCTGGATTCCCAAGGACGTTCGTGGGTACAGCAAGGCCGAGATGCTGGCGCATGTCGTCGACACCAGGCTCGGGATCGGCGTGTCCAAGTGGGAGCTCGACACGCCGGCGCTGTGCGTCGATCTCGACAAGCTCGAGCAGAACATCGCCACTCTCCGCACGAGCCTCGCCGGCGGCAGGGTCGCCAGCCGTCCTCACGCCAAGACCCACAAGTGCCCCGCAATCGCGAAGCTTCAACTCGGTGCGGGATCGATCGGGATCTGCACGGCCAAGGTCAGCGAGGCGGAGGTGCTGTTTGCCGAGGGTGTGCGGAAGCTCCTGATGACGACGTGCAACGTGACGCGTTCGAAGATCCAGCGCGCCATGCGCATCCTGAAAGAGAATCGCGAGTTCATTCAAGCCGTCGACAATCCGGAGAACGCTCGCGACCTGTCCGATGCCGCGAAGGCGGCCGGCCTGACGGCGGACGTGGTCGTCGACGTCGCGGTTGGCACGCGGAGCGGGGTGCCGCCCGGTGATCAGGCCGTCGCGCTGGCGCAGCTCATCGACACGCTGCCGAACCTGAGGTTCCGCGGAATGCTCGCCTACGACGGCGGCGCGCAGCACATCAAAGGCTTCAAGAACCGGCACGAGCAGGCGTTGCAGCGCCTGGAGCCTGCGGTCCAGACATTCGAGAAGATGAAGGCGTCCGGCTTGAACGTGGAGATCTTCAGCGGCGGGGGCACCGGCACCTACAACATCGTGACGAAAGTGCCCGGCTTCACCGATGTGCAGGTCGGGAGCTATGTGTTCATGGACTGCCAGTACCTCGAGATCGGCTGCGAGCGCAACGAGAGCCTGTTCACCGACTTTGCGCCGTCATTGACCGTGATGACGACCGTGCTGAATACGTACTTCCCGGGCCGCCTGACCGCCGACGCCGGCACCAAGGCCCTCACCCTGAACAAACCCGATCCGATCGTCATCGGCGAGCCGGGCTTCACCTACACCGCCGGCTCGGATGAGTTCGGATCGATCCGCTACGAGACCGCCAGCAAGCCATACAAGGTCGGCGACAAGCTCGAGCTGATCGTTCCGCATTGCGACCCGGTGGTGAACGAGTACGACGTCCTGTATGGAACCAGGCAAGACCGGGTGGAGGTCGTCTGGCCGATCTCGGCGAGGGGGAAATCCCAGTAGGCGCCGGAACGGCGACGGAGGCAACATGCGAAAGCGGCAGTTCCTGGGCTCGCTCCTGGGCGGCGCCGGTGCGCTGCTCGTCGACGGCCGGCCCCGTGAGACCGTGGCGGCGCCCCGGGTCTCCCGACTGAAGATCACCCGCATCCGCCTCTATGAGGCGCCGCAGCCGCGTCCATCCTTCAACCAGAGCAATGCCATCGTCACGGTCGAGACCGACCAGGGCCTCACGGGCATCGGCGAGGGCGGCGCCCGCGACACGGTCGAGCAGCTCGGGAGCCTGCTCATCGGACAAGACGCGGCGCGAATCGAGCACCTCTGGCAGCTCATGTACCGCGGCTATTTCTACCCGCCCGGCCGCGAGAAGGTGCACGCGCAGGGCGCGATCGACATGGCCCTCTGGGACATCCGGGGCAAGGCCCTCGACGTTCCCGTGTACCAGCTCCTCGGCGGGCTCGTGCGCGAGCACGTCGAGTGCTACTCGACCGCATTCCCGGATCGGGGCTCGCCCCGCGAGAGCGCGCGGGCATGCATCGAGGCCGGGTTCAAGGCCTACCGGACGCACGGCGCCGATCCCCCCGGCGACAGCTTCGACTCGCGCGCGATGGTGCGGCGCACCCACGAGCTGTGCAAGGAGCTGCGCGAGGGCGTCGGCTCCGACGGCGACTGGGCCATCGACTTCCACACGCGTTTCGACCTGCCCGATGCCATTCGACTGAGCCACCTGATCGAGGACCTCGAGCCGTTCTTCGTCGAGGATCTCGTGCGCTCCGAGGAGCCGGCCGTCTACCGGACGGTGCGCCCCCAGGTGAAGGTGCCGATCGCCGTGGGCGAGCACTTCGGCGACCGCTGGGAGATGAACGAGCTGGTCGAAGAGCACCTGATCGACTACTCGCGCGTGACGCTGCCCAACGCCGGAGGCATCACGGAGCTGCGCAAGCAGGCCGCGCTCTGCGAGACGCACTACGTCGGGCTCGTCCCCCACTTCACGGGACCGGTGGCCACGGCCGCTCTGGTCCACGTCCTCGGCGCGTTCCCGGGACCCGTGTGCATGGAGATCCTGGGCGAGGCGCCCCGGCCGGAGCCCCATTTGCCGCAGCATTTCGACTTCCGGAACGGCAAGCTGTGGCCCAACGAGCGGCCGGGCCTCGGCGTCGAGTTCGACCCGACCCGGGCCAAGCTGGTAGCCGAGGTCACCGAGCACCGACAGCCGACCCGCCTCTTCCGAAGACCCGACGGTTCGATCACGAACTGGTAGGCCGGCATGAAGATCACACGGCGGCAGTTCGTCAGCTCCGTCTGCGCGCTCGCTCTCTCCCCGCACCGGGTCCACGCGAAGGACCGCCCGCGCACGCTCGGCATCGCGACCACCTCCATCGGGATCCGCCGCTCGCAGCTGCGAAAGCGCGCCGCGGGAAAAGAGCCGGTGCTCGACGCCGAGGCCTTCCTCGATCTGTGCCACGAGTTCGGGACCGATGGCGCGCAGATGGACTTCGGCATGCTGACCTCACAGGATGCGGGCTATCTCCGCCGCGTGCGGGAAGGCCTCGACAAGCGCCGAATGTTTGTCGAGCTGATCGTCGACAACCGCGCGCTCGAGGACTTGGAGCTGCTGGAGCGGATCGGGCGAGCAGCCGAGGCGCTGGGCGTGACCCGGTTGCGAGTGGCCTGCCTGCCCGGCCGGCGCTACGAGGACTTCCACGACAAGAAGTCATGGGACGATTTCGCCGGACGTTGGCGAGCGGCCCTGCCGCGGACCGAGCCGGTGCTGCGGCGGCACAAGCTGGCCCTGGGTGTCGAGAACCACAAGGACTGGCTGACGGACGAGCTCGTCGACATCCTGGGTGGGATCGGGAGCCCGCACGTGGGCGCCTGCGTCGACTTCGGGAACAACCTGGCTTTTCTCGAGGACCCGTTGGAGACCGTCGAGAAGCTGGCCCCCTACGCCGTCACCACGCATCTGAAGGACAACGTGATGGCGCCGACGGCGGCCGGGTTCGCTCTCGGCGACGTGGCCCTGGGCGAAGGCGTGCTGCCGCTCGAGCGCATGGTCGGCGTGCTGCGGCGCCACCGGCCGGACATCCACCTGGTGCTCGAGGTCATCACGCGCGATCCGCTCACCGTCCCCTACCGCGAAGACCGGTATTGGGTCACGCGCGACCGGCGCGACCCCGCGGCCGTGGAGCGCTTCGAGAAAGCGTTCCTGCAACGAGCGCCGAAGGCGCCGCTGGCGAGAATCTCGGGGCTCGGTGACGAAGCGGCGCTGGCCGCGGAGAACGAGAACCTGCGACGCAGCGTCGTCTACGCCCGGAAACGACTCGGCGCCTGAGCGCCGGAACAGACGAGGAAATGCCATGAGGCGACGACAGTTCGTCACGAAGACTTCGGCGGCCGTGGTCGGCACGGCGCTTTCGGCGGGGCGTGTGCTCGGCGCCAACGAACGGGTGAACGTGGCGCTCATCGGCTGCGGTACGCGGGGCCGACTGCTGGCCAACCTCTTCAAGCAGACACAAGGCGCCGCGGTCACGGCCCTGTGCGACGTCTACGACCCGCAGGTCGTGCAGGCGCGAGATTCGGCCAGCGAAGGCGCGCGAGCGTTCAAGGACTTCCGTCAGGTTCTCGATCAGAAGGACATCGACGCGGTCGTGGTCGCCACGCCCGATCACTGGCACGGCCTCATCGCCGTCGCGGCGTGCCAGGCCGGCAAGGACGTCTACGTCGAGAAGCCGCTCGCCCATAACATCAAGGAGAGTCGGGCGATCGTGGAGGCGGCAAAGCGATCGAAGCGCATCGTCCAACACGGGACACAGCACCGCGCCGCACCTCATTACCGCGAAGTGCAAGAGATGATCAAGCGCGGCGAGCTCGGCGAAGTCCGCTACGTTCGAATCTGGAATTTCCAGAACATCTACCCGCACGGCATTGGCCGGGAGCCGGACGCCCAGCCGCCGGCGGGTCTCGATTGGGACCTCTACCTCGGGCCGGCGCCCCTGGTTCCCTTCAACAGGGCGCGCTTCCTCAGCACCTACCGGTGGTTCTGGGACTACGCCGGCGGGTGGGTCACGGATTACGGGACGCATCGGTTCGACTCGTTTCACCAGGTGATGGGAGTCGATACGCCCCGGTCGGTGGTGGCGACGGGCGGGCGGCTCGGCCTGAAGGATTCAGGGGAGACGCCCGACCTGGTCCAGGCCACGTACGAGTACCCCGGGTTCGTCATGAGCTACGAGGTGTGCGCGCTCAACGGCCACGGCGCAGGCGGCCGCACGCCGGACATGGCCTACTACCAAATGCGGGGCGACTTCGATCGGCCGCACGGCGAGGCGTACTACGGTACGAACGGAACGCTGATCTCGGACCGCATCGGATACGAGATCTATCCGGAGATGGAACCGCGCGAGCGCGGCCCGGCGCGGGACGCTGCGGGAGCCAAGCCGGTCCAGCGCTCGGAGCGCAAGGTGGTGAAGGGCCGCGACACGACCGACCTGCTGGTGCAGAACTTCGTCGAATGCGTCAAGAGCCGACAAGCGCCGCTCGCGTCCGCCGAGATCGGGCACCGCTCGACGATCGTGCCGCTGATCGGCAACATCGCATACCGGACGGGCCGGAAGCTCCGTTGGAACGCCGAGAAGGAAGCGTTCGAAGGCAGCGAGCCAGAGGCAACGGCGCTCCTCGGCCGGCAGCATCGCGGACCTTGGACAGTGGGCTCAACCGCTTGAAAACAACGACCATCCCCCACATTCTCATTGACAAGGCCATCGGCCAAGCGTAAGGCATAAGAAGACATCCACCTCCTGCCGGTACTCCGCGTTCCTTCCAGCATCGACAGAGGATTCGGAAGCAGAAGATCGCTCCGTTCGTTGTCACGCCGCCCGCCGCGCGTCAGGGCGTGCATGTGAAAGTAGAGAAGCGTGTGAGCCTTCATGGCTTCCCCAGGGGCGGTTTCCTGGAGGCCGCGAGCACCGAGGCTACGGTTTCGCCTGCACGGGGGAGCAACAGCATGAACAGGTTGTTGGCGCTGGCGACTTGCGCGTTCCTCTTCCTACTGGCGCATATGCTCACTCCCCCGGTCGGGAATGCCGACTCGTGCTCGACGTGCAGCGCCGCCGGCCAGCGCGCCTGCTGCGCGTTTCCGATCGACGGGGACGGCTTCAACAAGCCGTGCAATACGTGCGACTCAGGCCTGCTCCAGATCCTCGGGTGCGACGGCGAGTGCGGCTTCGGGCATTGTTCCTTTCACACGTGTTACGCGAAAGCGCCGTGCGGCGGGGACGGAGAGCGCGCCTGCTGTCTGGTCGAAAACGCCGGTCCCGCCTGCGATACCGGCCTGGCCGAGTTCACTCCGTGCGATCTGGGATTCGCGGGGTGTCTCTGCAGCGAGGTCTTCGGGGTGGGCGTCGTCGCCAGCGGCGTGTGCCGGCCGCCGAATTGCGGGGGCGACGGCGAGCGCGCGTGCTGCCTCGTCGGCACCGACCGGGTGAAGGAAGGGATCGCCCGGCCCTGTCACGACGGTCTCATCGAGGCGGGGGACTGCGACCCGCAGCTCATCGCCTGCCAATGCAGTGGGGCCCTGACCGGCGGCATCGAATCCGACGGCGTCTGCATCGATCCGAAGTGCGGCGGGGAGGGCGAGCGCGCCTGCTGCCTGAGCGAGCAGCTGGCGATGGGCGTGGCGAACTGCGAGAGCGGGTCCGTGGAGATCCCGGGCTGCAACCCGGCGGGCGATTGCTCCTGCAAGGGGCCCCTGAATCTCGGGCTGAGCTCGTCGGGCACGTGTCACACGCCCACGGCCTGCGGCGGCGACGGGCAGCGCGCCTGCTGCACCGCCGAGCGGCTTCCAGCCTGCGACAGCGGCCTGAGGGTGGTGCCCGGCTGCACCGGCGATTGCTTCTGCGGCGCAGGCCTCGGCAACGTCGCCGGAGAATCGACGAGCAGCTGCGTCAAGTTCCAGGACATCGCCGAGCCCGACATTCGCTTCATCCCCGCGCTGCCCGGCGAATGCTCGATGCGGGGCTACGCGGACCTGCACATGCACCTGTTCGCCGACATCGCCCATGGGGGCGGCGTGCTCGCCGGCGCGCCGTGTCCTACCGACAACACGACGTATTGCCCCGAGTCCTTCACCCTGGGGCTGCCCGCTCCCGGCGCCTGCACGACGAAGAGCTATTGCGACCAGACCCTCGCTCTCGACGTCAACGACGCTCTCAAGGCCTGCTTCGGCTCGGATCGTGACCTGGTGAAGAAGGATGGCAGCGAGCTGACGAATCCCGAGATCGGCCTCTGCGGCTTTCCGGCGCTCTGCCCGTGCGCCCTCCCCGAATGCGGAGGCAAGCTCTTCCACGGCGAGCACACGCTGTTCGACGACGCGGTCGGGTCGTTCCTGGGGACGCTCGACGGATCGGAATGGAACATCGGCGCCCCTGCCTTCACCGCATGGCCGCAATGGACCACGACCACCCACCAGCAGGCCTACTACAAGTGGCTCGAGCGCGCCTGGCGGGGCGGCCTGCGCCTCATCGTGCAGATGGCCGTGCAGAACACGGCCCTCTGCAAGACGAACAAGAGGCTCCGAGGCGTGGACTGCGACGACTCGATGGCGTTCGTCAATCAACAGCTCCAGGCGGCCTACGACTTCGAGAACTTCATCGACAGGGTCACGGGAAACGGCACGGACAACGACGAGGGGTGGTTCCGGATCGTCCTCACCCCCACGCACGCACGCCGGGTGATCGGCGAGGGCAAGATGGCCGTCGTCCTCGGGATCGAGGTCGACCACTTGTTCAACTGCAAGTTCCCGTCGCACGAGTGCACGGTGAACGAGAGCAGCGTGGTCACCGACTGCAACTTCACCCTGGACAACGACGCGTGCCGCGACCCGGACGATCCGGACAAGTCCTCGGAGCAGTGGGTGCGCGACCAGGTGGACTACTACCACGACGTGTGGGGCGTGCGCCACATGTTCCCCATCCACAACTTCGACAATTCCTTCGGCGGCACCGCCACCTGGCAGAGCGCCATCGACGTCGGCAACCGGTTCATCGAGGGGAGCTGGTACTCGACGCAGGACGAGTGCGCGGACGAGGGGTATGGCTTCAAGCTCGGCGAGGACGGCGAGATCATGCAGTTCATCGCCGGGCTGTTCGGTTTCGGTCAGGGCGTCGACGTTCCGCTCCGCGACGAGGGGGCCAGCTGCAACTTGTGGGGCCTCTATCCGCTCGGAGAAGTCCTGATCGACAAGATGATGGACAGGGGGATGATCGTCGACATCGATCACATGTCGAACCGATCCCTGGACGACACCATCCAGTTGGCGGAGCGGCGCGGGGGCTACCCGCTCGCGGCGACGCATACGCTCTTTTTCGACCTGAACCAGCAGGACATCCGCCACGAGCGCATGCGCACCGCGGCCCAGCTCGCGTCCATGGACGCCATGGGCAGCATGGTCGGCGTGATGCTCAAGGACGACATCCTCGACCGGGGCACCCGGGGGCAGCGCAAGACCATCGACTACCCGGGCAGCGGCATCACCGACGATTGCCGGCACTCGTCGAAGACCTTCGCGCAGATGTACACCTATGCCGTCGACAAGATGGGTGGACGCGTCGGCATGGGCAGCGACTTCAACGGCGTCGCCGGGCATTTCGGGCCCCGCTTCGGCAGCGACGCGTGCGGCCGCGACGCGGGCGAACGCAGCGCTCAGCTGATGGCGAAGAACCAGCTCCAGTATCCGTTCATCCTCGACGGGTTCGGAATCTTCGACAAGCAGGTGAGCGGGCCGAAGATCTTCGACTACAACACGATCGGCATGGCGCACGTCGGCCTGCTCCCCGATTTCGTCGCGGATCTGAAGAAGATCGGTCTCTCCAACGCCGATCTCGATCCGCTGTTCCGATCCGCCGAGGAGTACATCAAGATGTGGGCGCGGGCGCGCGGCGAGACCGTCCTCGACGGGTGCATCGCCGACTGTCGGCCCACGGATACGACCGCGCCGAGGATCACCTGCCCGGCAAGTCCCACGGTCGAGTGCGGCGGCGCCACGACCGTGGCCACGTTCACTGCGCCCACCGCCTCCGAGGAGTGCAGCACCGCCTCCCCGCCGAGTTGTTCGCCGGCGTCGGGCTCCGGCTTTGGGCTCGGCACCACGCCGGTCGTCTGCACGACGCGGGACGCGTCCGGCAACACGGGAAACTGCAGCCTGGACGTGGTCGTGAAGGACACCGCGGCCCCGAACGTCGCCGCGCCGCCGGGCTTGCCCAGCGTCGAGTGCACCTCGCCGCAGGGCGCCTCGCCCGCCCTCGGCTCGGCGACCGTCAGCGACGCGTGCGACGCCACTCCCAGCATCGTGAACGATGCCCCGAGCGTCTTCCCGCTCCGGCAGGCGACGACGGTGACGTGGACCGCGATGGACGACAGCGGCAACCCAGCGAACGCGACGCAATCCGTCACCGTGGTCGACACCACCCCGCCGACGATCACGTGTCCCGCCGCCCTCACCGCCGAATGCACCGGTGGCGGCGTCGCGACGGTCTCGATCGGAGCCGCCACCGGCGACGATGTCTGCGGAGGGGT
>Ga0184632_10000239_pt1 | contig 19968 bp, 20 predicted proteins | sample PLM31_50_b1_FD_133153 | JGI IMG/M metagenome (GOLD analysis project Ga0184632, IMG submission 133153) | Groundwater sediment microbial communities from an aquifer in East River, Colorado, USA - PLM3-1_50_b1 | ecosystem: Environmental > Terrestrial > Soil > Riparian zone | place: USA: East... | reverse complement strand
GGCGATCGGGGAGGTCGTCATCGGCATCGCCCTGATCCTCGGCATGTTCGTCGGGATCATGGCGTTCCTCGGCGCGATCCTGAACTTCACGTTCGTGTTCGCCGGCAGCGCCGGGGTGAACCCCGCGATGATCGCGGTCGCCGGCCTGCTCATCCTTGCCTGGCGCAACGCCGGCTGGTACGGGCTGGACCGCTTCCTGCTGCCCAAGCTGGGCACGCCCTGGCACCGCGGCGAGCTGCTCACCAGGACGAAGACCTTCGCCAACACCACCTGACGACGAGACGTGAGGACCCCGCGGCGTCGCGGGGTCCTCGCCGCGCGCTATCGTCCAGCCGCGACGACCAGGCGCAGGTCGGTGATCCGGTAGCGGAAGAACTCGCCGCCCGGCCAGCGGTCGGTCCCGAAGAACCAGCCCACCCGCCCGGCGCTGGGGATGGTGACGCCGTCGAAGGTCCGGTAGCCGGTGATCTCGCCGCCGAACGGATGCCAGGCGAAGGTGCCGCTGCCGTCGGGATCGCCCCAACGGTCGAACATGAACGACCCGATGCGACCGTCGCCGTCCAGCCGGCAGCGGAGCTCGACGGGGACGTCCCCGATCCGGTAGCCGGCGCTCACCTCGTCGGGCCCGTTGGCCGACCATCGCACCCCGAACCGCGGGAGCAGCGCGGTCGGCACCCAGATCGCCTCGCCGGCGGCCCGCCCCGCCGCGCTGCGGGCGTGGTCGGGGCCGTCGGCGTGCACGACGGTGACCAGGCCGGCCAGCTTCCAGTCCATGCCGCCGGCGCCGTCGAGGTACCGGTCGGACCCGGCGATGACTCCGGCGGCCCGAGCGGCCCACACGAACCCGTGGTGCGGGCCGAGCACCTCGCGGGCCCGGAACGGCAGCCAGCGGCCGACCTTGAGGCGGCCCCGCATCCGCAGCCGCGCGCCGACCGCCAGCGGCGTGCCCGGGGCGATCGCGGCGGCGAGATGGCGCTGGACCGGCTCCGGCAGCCCGTCCAGCTCCGCGCCGCCGAACGTGCCCGGCTCCGCGGCCCGCAGCAGCCGGCCTTCCAGCTCCGACAACGCTGGGGCGCTCATGGCGATCTCCTCCGTCCGCGCGTGGTCCCGCGCCGAGTGTCCCGCCATCCGTCCGATCGGCGTAGGGCCAGGCGGCCCTGTCCGGTACCGGCGGTCGGCAGCAGGATGGAACCCGACCTCCGCCTAGAGGAGAAACCACCATCGCTGCCGCTCCGGCCCCACCCGCACCGACGAGACCCGAGCCGCGATCCCCGACCGGCCTCCCCCAGAACGACGGCGCTGATCGTGGCCTGCGGCGCGCCGCTGGCGCGCGGTTCGCGGCGCCTGGGGACGCCCGCCGCGGGCTGGCTGCGACCGACAGCGTGGGACCGCTGAGAGGAGCAGACGGATGAAGGTGCTGGTGACGGCGGCGACAAGTACGGCGCGACCGGCGAGATCGCCCAGGCGATCGGGGAGGTGCTGCGCGAGCACGGCCTCGACAGCACGGTCGGCCCGCCCGAGCAGGCCAGGACCGTCGACGGCTACGACGCGGTGGTGCTCGGCAGCGCGGTCTACGCGGGCCACTGGCTGAAGCCGGCCAGAGAGCTGGTGGACCGGTCCCGCGACGCCCTGGCCGCCCGGCCGGTGTGGCTGTTCTCCAGCGGCCCGGTCGGCGAACCTCCCAAGCCCGAAGAGGACCCGGTGGACGTGGCGGAGATCGTCGCGGCCACCGGGGCACGCGACCATCGGGTGTTCGCGGGCAAGCTGGTACGCAAGCAGCTCCGGTTCGGCGACAAGGCCATCGCGGTGGCCCTGCGGGTCCCGGACGGGGACTTCCGGGACTGGACGGAGATCAGGGGCTGGGCGGCCGGGATCGCCGACGCCCTGCGGTTCGGACCCTGACCGTCACCCGCGGGACGTGACGGCGGCCAGCAGCCACAGGCCGTAGGCGACGGTGGAGACGGCGAGGCCGCGCAGGACCCGGGCGACGATCCGCTCGGCCCGGCCGCGCAGGACCCGGGCGACGATCCGCTCGGCCCGGCCGCGGAGGCCGAGGTCGAGCAGCACGGTGTGCACGCCGGCGATCCCGTGCCAGGTCACGGTGAGCAGCAGCAGCGCCTCCACGGCGAACACGACCGGGTTGCGGATCCAGGCGACCACGTCCTGGTAGGTCCCGCAGGCCGCCCTCGACCACGAAGTGCTGGGCGACCATGTGGACGGTCATCAGCACCAGCAGCAGCACCCCGGAGACGACCTGCGCCAGCCAGGCGACGGTCGGCCTCGGCCGCCGCTCGACCGCCTGGGTGCGGTCCGATCGGGTCCGCGTGGCCATGTCCACTCCCCTTTCCCGCTCAGGCGAACGTCCGCACCGCCGCCACCAGCCCGACCAACCCGACCAGGACGCCGGCGGCCACCAGTAGCGCCTTGTGCCGGTCCACCAGCAGCCCGGAGCCGACCAGCGCCACCCGCAGCCCGTTCAGGCCGTGGACGGCCAGCCCGAGCACCAGCAGCACGCCAAGGCCAGGAACAGCGGGTGCCGGAACACCGCGACCAGCCCGTCCCAGGCCGCGGGGCCGCGCAGCGCGTGCTCAGCACGATCAGGTGCAGGTACAGGTAGGCGACCAGCTCGAGCCCGGTGAGCCGGTTCAGCGCGAACGCCCAGGTGCCGGGGTGCCGCCCACGCGGGTCGAGCCAGCGGGAGGGGTGGCGGCCGCCGGCCGCGCTGGCTTCTTCCCGGTCATGGCCGCGCCTCCCGGTCGTGCCGGCCGAACGGCCGCGGCAGCCGGTCGCGCAGCAACCGCCGGCGCAGGCGCATGATCGCGCCGGCGGGGTCGACGCCGGCTGGGCAGACCTCCGAGCACTCGAACGCGAGGGGGCAGCGCCAGGCGCCGTGGGCGTCGTCGACCCAGCCGAGCACCGCCTCGGGGTCGGCGCCGCGCGGTTCCTCCAGCAGCCGGCCGGCGGCGGCGAGGGCGGCAGGGCCCAGGTAGCGCGGGTCGGTGGCGGCGACCGGGCAGGCCGACAGGCACAGGCCGCACTCGATGCAGTCCTCGAACCGCTGCAGGTTCGCCAGCTCCGGCGCGGCCCGCTCGCTGGCCCGCACCAGCGGGCGGCCGGACGGCTCCAGGCGCCGGTAGAAGCCTTCCGTGTCGACGACCAGGTCGCCCACCACCGGAGCGCCGGCCAGGGGCTCGACCACCACCCGGTCGCCGAGCCCGTCCAGTGGGGTCACGCAGGCGAGCACCTCCTGGCCGTTGACGCGCATGCCGCAGGTGCCGCAGGAGGCGTGCAAGCAGGAATGCCGCAGCGCGAGGCTCGGGTCCTGCAGGCGACGGACGGCCAGCAGCGCGTCCAGCACCGTCATCCGCGGCCCGATCGGCACGCGGAACTCGTCGTAGCAGGGCGCCCCGTCGCCGTTCCGGTAGCGGAACACGCGCAGCAGTACCGTCCTCGCCTGGTTCATTGGGGTACCCCCTCGGGGTTCCCCAAACCCCTCCGGTCGCTCATGCCGCCCTCTCCCCGGTGTAGTAGGCGGTGTGGGGCTCCAGCACCGCTCGCGGGTGCGGCAGGGCGCCTGGATGCCGAGCTTGGCGCAGACCACGTCGGCGGCCGCCTCGGCCATCGCCCGCAGGGTGGTGGCCTTGCCGCCGGTGATGGTCACGAACCCCTCGATCCCGTCGGTTGCGGCGTGGTCGAAGCACTTGAACGTGCGGGAGAGCTGCCGCCCGCTGGCGGCGGACAGCCGAGCGGCGCCGACCAGCGGCCTGGCCGCCGACCAGGCGGCCCGGAAGCCGGCGGTGGCGACCGCGGGGACGAGCCTGGCGCCCTCCCGGTTCATCGCCTGGACGTGCTCATCGGGCACGTCCAGGTCGTCGGGGTCGGTGACCACCCAGGCGCTGGTGCCCACCACCAAGAGGGCCCGCTGCGGCAGGACGATGTCGCCGTCGCCGGCCGGGTGTAGGCGGTTGACGACCAGGTTGCAGAGCCGCCCGCGGAGCGCCAGCAGCACCCCCGGAGACGGCCGCACGGGCACGTCGGCGCCGGCCATGGCCGCCAGCCGCTCGCACCACGGGCCGGTCGTGTTGACGACCAGGTCGGCCGGGAGCTCGGCGTCGCGGCCGGTCAGGTGGTCGTGGACCGCCACCCCGGTGACCAGCGCACCGTGGCGGAGCGCCGGTCACTTCGGTGAACGGATTGAGGCGCGCGCCGTTGCGGCGCGCGCTGGCGAAGAACCGCAGCGGCAGCCGCATGGCGTCCATGGTCGCGTCCGGCACCCACACCGCGGCCTTCAGCGCCGAGGTCAGGCCGGCTCGAGCCGGAGCGCCTCGGCGGGGGTCAGCTCCCTGGTCGGGATGTCGCAGGCGGCGCAGGCGGCCAGGAAGCCTGGCCTGTAGTCCATGTCCTCGTCGGTGAGGACGACGAACAGGCCGCCGTTCTCCTCGAACGACCCGGGTGCGATGCGGCGCAGGATGCGGTTCTCCTGGATGCACTCCACCGCCGAGGCGGCGTCGGCGACGGCGTAGCGGGCGCCGGAGTGCAGTAGGCCGTGGTGGCGCCCGGTGGTGCCGGAGGTCAGCCCGCCCCGCTCCAGCAGCGTCACCCGCAGCCCGCGCAGGGCGAGGTCGTGGGCGAGGGCGGCTCCGGTCCCGCCCCCGCCCACGATGGCGACGTGCGGCCTGCCCATCTGCCCGGCCGCCGGCTCAGCGCGCGATCAGCACGGGACGGCGGCTGAGGTGCAGGACCTTGTGGGCGACGCTGCCCAGCAGCAGCGCGCTCAGGTCGGAGCGGCCGCGGGAGCCCATCACGATCAGGCCGGCGTCCAGCTCGTCCGCCAGGTTCGCGATGATCCGGGCGATGTGGCCGTACTGGCTGTGGCGCAGCTCGACGCGGGCCTTGAGCCCGTCGGCCTCCATGTCGGCGGCGTAGCCCTTGGCGAGCTCGATCGCGTCCTTGTCGAACTCGTCGTCCAGGCCGGGCTGCACCTGGTAGCGCGAGGGCAGCAGCTCGGTCACGTGGGTGACGACGACCTCGTCGTTCCCGGCGATCGCGAGCTGCGCGGCCAGCTCGGCCGCCTTCTCGGCGTGCTCGGACCCGTCGACGGCGAGCAGGATCGTCTTGAACATCGGACAGCCTCCTCTCCAGCAGTATCGACCTCAGGATGGATCGGGGGCCGTCCGACGCCGAGTGCCGGCCGGCCCGCGTGCCGGGTGCCGTTGGGCCCATGCCGGCACCGCCCGCGTGGGCTGGTGTTACGCTGCCGCCGATGCCAGGCACGCAGGAGCGGTACGAGCGCTTGCTGGAGGCGGGGCTGGCCCTGTCCTCGGAGCTGTCGCTGCCGGCCATCCTGCAGCGCATCGTCGAGCTGGCCGCCCAGATCACCGGCGCCCGCTACGGCGCGCTCGGGGTGCTGGGACGGGACGGCCGCATCACCGAGTTCATCACCACCGGCGTCACGCCCCGGCAGCGGGCGGCGATCGGCCACATCCCGGTCGGCAGGGGCATCCTCGGGGTGCTCATCGAGGACGCGGTGCCGCTGCGGCTGCGGGACCTCGCCGAGGACCCCCGTTCGGTCGGCTTCCCCCCCAACCATCCGCCGATGCGCTGCTTCCTCGGCGCCCCGGTCACCGCCCGCGGCCAGGTGTTCGGCAACATCTACCTGACCGAGAAGCAGGGGGCGGCCGAGTTCGACGCCGAGGATGAGGGGGCGGTGGTCCTGCTCGCCGCCCAGGCCGGCGTGGCGATCGAGAACGCCCACCTGTACGAGGAGGCCGACGACCGCGCCAAGCGCCTGGAGGCGCTGCGGGCCATCACCGTCGCGATCCTGGCGGGCACCGACGCCGGCGACCCGGTCGGCCTGGTCGCGCGCCACGCCCGCGAGCTGGTCGGCGCCGACCTGGCCACGCTCGCCATCCCGGCCGCCGACGGCGAGCTGGTCGTCGAGGCGGCCGACGGGCTGGACGCCGACGAGCTGCGGGGAGCGGTCTTCCCGCTGGAGGGGTCGGTGACCGGCGAGGTGATCCGCACCGGCAAGGCGGTGGTCCTCGCCGACGCCGCCGCCGACCCGCGCACCTCGCAGCCGGTGGTGGGCGGCGGCATCGGCCCGGCCGCGTTCGTCCCGCTGGCGGTGCGCGGCCGCACCTTCGGCACCCTGATGGTCGGCAACGCCGGCGGCGGCCCGCCGCTCCGCGACACCGCCGTCCAGCTGCTGGAGACGTTCGCCGAGCAGGCGGCGGTGGCGCTGGAGTACGCCCGCCTGCAGCGGGAGCTGCACCGGCTCGCCGTGCTGGAGGACCGCGAGCGGATCGCCAAGGAGCTGCACGACGGCGCCATCCAGGCGCTGTTCGCGGTCGGCATGGGCCTGCAGGGCTCGGCCATGCTCGCCGGCGACCAGGAGCTGCGGCGCCGGATCGAGAACGCCGTCGACGAGCTGGACCGGGTGATCCGGGACCTGCGCAACTACATCTTCGGGCTGCGGCCTGGGATCCTCGCCGACCGCCAGCTCGACCAGGCGCTGCAGCGGCTGGTCGAGGAGCTCCAGCAGCGCAGCGGCGTGGTGGCGGTGGCCGAGATCGACCCTGCCGCCGCCGCCGAGCTGAGCGGGAAGGCCGGCGACCTCGTCCAGCTCGCCCGCGAGGCGCTCTCCAACGTCAGCCGCCACGCGGGCGCCGCGACCTGCCGGTTGTCGCTGTACCTGACCGAGGAAGGCGCGGTCCTGGAGGTCGACGACGACGGCCACGGCTTCGACCCCGCCCGGACGGGCGGCGGCCAGGGCCTCCGGAACCTCCGCGAGCGCGCCGAGGCGCTCGGCGGCCGCGCCGAGATCACCAGCGCGACCGGCGAGGGAACCAGGGTCAGGGTCACCATCCCCCACTGACCCTCACGTCCAGGCCGGACGGCCCTCCCGTTGCGGGACCTTCGCCTGCTTGGCCGGCGCGGCCCGAGGTCATATCCTCCCGACCATGGCCAACCACCCGAGCGACGCGCCGGTCCGGCGGCGTCGTTCTCCCGACCTGCCGGCGAGCCTGGCCGGCGCCGCGGCCGCGGCGGTCACCGCCGCCGCCATCTGGCTCGGCAGCCGCAACCTGCGCCACTTCGACGCCGCGCTGATCGGGTATGCGACCGCGACGGTGATGCTGGCATTCGGGGTCGTGTACCGCTACGCGGTCTGGGTCTCCAGCCCACCGGCCCGCCGCTACCTGCGCCGCGGCTGGCAGGCGTTCTTCTCCTGGCGCAACTTCCGCCGGCTGCCCACCGCCGTGCCGCGGTCGCTGGTGACCTACCTCGGCCTGCAAACCTTCATCCGCGAGCGCGGCCGCGGCCGCTGGGTCGCCCACCAGCTCCTCTTCTGGGGGGTGGTACTGGCGACGCTGATCACCTTCCCGCTGACCTTCGGCTGGTTCGCGTTCCTGTCCGACAGCGCCACCGGCCCCGGCTACACGATCTACGTGCTCGGCTTCCGGACGGTGAGCTTCGACGCGCTGTCGCCGCTCGGCTGGGTGGTGTTCCACGGCCTGGACCTGGCGGCGGTGATGGTGCTGGCCGGCTGCGGGTACTTCCTGTGGCGGCGCTTCCGCCACCGGGAGGCGACCACCGGCCAGCGCTTCGGCTACGACTTCTTCCCGCTGGTCGGGCTGGTGGCGATCTCGGTGACGGGGCTGCTGCTGACCCTGTCGAGCTGGCTGCTGGAGGGCCGCAGCTACGACTTCCTGGCGATCGCGCACATGGCCACGGTGGTGCTGACGCTGGTGTTCATCCCCTTCGGCAAGTTCTTCCACGTCATCCAGCGGCCGGCCAGCGTCGGGGTGGAGGTGTACAAGCGTGCCGCCCTGGAACGGGACGGGGTGTTCCCGTGCCGGCGCTGTGGCCAGCCGCTGGAGGCCAAGGCGTTCGTCGCCGACCTGGAGCAGACCATGGACGAGCTCGGCCTCGGCTTCGCCGAGTGGGCCGAGACGTGCCCGCGCTGCAAGCGGCTGCAACGCGGCCGCGCCTACCTCGACGCCGTCAAGCGAGGCTACCGGTAAGCTACCCGGTGGTCCCGCCCGGCGCCGGGGACTTCCGCGGCGAGGCCGGCGGCGAGCCGGCCGCCCACTGGAAAGCCACCGCCGCCGGCGAGCGCCTGGTCGCCACCCACTGCTCGTTCTGCGGCGTGCAGTGCGGCATGTACCTGCGGGTCGCCGGCGACCGGGTCATCGGCGTGGAGCCACGCAACCACGACATCAACAAGCAACGGCTGTGCCCCAAGGGCGTCGTCGCCTACCAGCAGGTCCACCACCCCGACCGGCTGCTGGTCCCGCTCATGCGCCAGCGCCGCGACGCGCCCCTGCGCCCGGCCTCCTGGGACGAGGCCCTGGACCGGATCGTCGGCGAGGTCCGCCGGATCCAGTCGGCCCACGGACGGGACGCCTTCGGGCTGCTCGGCGGGGCCAGCCTCACCACCGAGAAGACCTACCTGGTCGGCAAGTTCGCCCGGGTGGCGCTGCGCACCCGCCACCTCGACTACAACGGGCGGCTGTGCATGGTCTCGGCGGCGGCCGCCAACAAGAAGGCCTTCGGCATCGACCGCGCCGGCAACCCCTGGGCCGACCTGCTGGAGACCGAGCTGATCATCGTCGCCGGAACCAACATCGCCGAGTGCTTCCCGGTCGCCATGCAGTACTTCTGGGGGGCGCGCGACCGCGGCGCCAAGCTGGTGGTCGTCGACCCGCGCGAGACGGCCATGGCCCGCACCGCCGACGAGCACGTGGCGCTGCGGCCCGGCACCGACGCCGCCTTCTACAACGGGCTGCTGCACGTGCTGGTCCGCGACGGGCTCACCGACGAGCAGTTCATCGCCGAGCACACCCTCGGCTTCGAGGCGGTCCGCGACACCGTCGCCGGCTACCCCCCAGAGCGAGTCGGCGAGATCTGCGGGCTCGACCCCCGCCAGGTCGAACGGGTCGCGCACCTGTGGGGCCGGGCCGGACGCGCCTGGGCGGCCCACGGACGCGGGCTGGAGCAACACCTCCAGGGCGTGGAGAACGTCCTGGCGGTCATCAACGTGTCGCTGGCCACCGGCCAGATCGGCCGGCCGGGGGCCGGCTACGGGACGCTCACCGGCCAGGGCAACGGGCAGGGCGGCCGCGAGCACGGCCAGAAGTCCGACATGCTCCCCGGCGGCCGGGACCTGACCAACCCCGAACACCGCGCCTACATCGCCGGGGTGTGGGGCATCGACGAGGCCGACCTGCCCGGCAAGGGCACCTCCATGCACGAGATGGTCCAGCAGATGGCCCACGGCGAGATCCGCGGGCTGCTCGGGATCTGCAACAACCCGCTGGTCTCGCTGCCCAACCAGGCGGTAGTGCGGCGCGGCTACGACGCGCTGGAGTTCCACGCCCAGTCCGACTTCTTCCTGTCCGAGACCGCCGCCCGCGCCGACGTCGTGCTGCCGACCACCGTCTGGGCCGAGGACGAGGGCCTGGCCACCAACGGCGAGGGCCGGGTCATCAAGCACAACAAGGCGGTCGAGCCACCCGGGGAGGCCCGCACCGACTGGGAGATCCTCTGCGAGCTGGCCCGCCGGCTCGGGGCCGGCGACAAGTTCGCCTTCGCCAGCCCCCAGGAGATCCTCGACGAGCTGCGGGTCGCCTCCAAGGGCGGGGTGGCCGACTACTACGGGATCACCTACGAGAAGGTCGAGCGCACCGGCGGGGTCTTCTGGCCCTGCCCGGACCTGGACCATCCCGGCACCCCGCGCCCGTTCGAGGGCGGCCGCTTCTACCACCCCGACGGCAAGGCGCGCTTCCACGCGGTCGAGTGGCGCCCGCCGGCCGAGCCCCCCGACGAGGCGTTCCCGCTGCGGCTGACCACCGGGCGGACGGTCGCCCACTACCTGTCGGGCAACCAGACCCGCCGCCTGCCCGGCCTGGTCGAGCAGACCCCGCGACCCTGGGTCGAGATGCACCCGTCGCTGGGGTTCGGCGACGGCGACCCGGTGCGGGTGGTCACCCGCCGCGGTGCCGTCAGCTACCCGGCGCTGGTCACCGAGACGATCCGTCCCGACACCGTATTCGTCCCCTACCACTGGGCCGGGCCGGTGGCCGCCAACCTGCTCACCATCGACGCGCTGGACCCGATCTCGAAGATGCCGGAGTTCAAGGTCTGCGCCTGCCGGGTCGAGCGCGCCGAGCAGGTCGACCCGGTGCCCGAGCCGCCCATGCCGCCAGGGCGGCGGCCCTACCAGCCCGAGACCGCCCCGCTCGCCGACCGGCGGCCACCGACCATGCCACAGGGAAGGGGGACCGCGGAAGGATGACCGGCTCATGATGGGGACCACCCTGTTCATCGACCCGGGCCGCTGCATCGGCTGCCAGGCCTGCGTGGCCGCCTGCCGCGAGTGCGACTCGCACCGCGGCAAGTCCATGATCCACCTGGACTACCTTGACGCCGGCCGCTCCGCGGCCGCCATGCCGACCGTCTGCATGCACTGCGAGGACCCGGTCGCGCCCTGCGCCCAGGTCTGCCCCGCCGACGCGATCCTGGTCACCGCCGACGGCGTGGTCCAGGAGGCGGCCAAGGAGCGCTGCATCGGCTGCGGCAACTGCGTCGACGCCTGCCCGTTCGGCGTGCCCAAGCTCGACGTCGCCGAGATGCTGCAGTACAAGTGCAACCTCTGCTACGACCGCACCTCGGTCGGGCTGGCCCCGATGTGCGCCACCGTCTGCCCGACCGGCGCGATCTTCTACGGCAGCGTGGAGGAGCTGGAGGCCGACCGGCCGGGCGCGCAGGCAGTCGACGTCTTCCAGTTCGGCGACGCCGAGGTGCGCACCGGCTGCGCGGTGGTGGCGCCGGCCGGCTTCGACGGCCCGGCCCCGGGAGGCTGCTAGATGGCGCGGGACCACGGGGAGTCCGGGGGGCTCAAGCCTAGGCCGCCGGACTATCCGGCCACGCGGGCGCTGCTGGACCGCATCCGCGCCGACGCGCCGGTGACCCGCCGCGACTACCTGCGCATCCTGGTCACCGTCTCGGGCGGGCTGCTGGCCGGCGCCGCCGGGGTCGCGGCCGGGGTGTTCCGCCGCCACGGCGGCGCCACCGCCGCGCCGGCGAAGGTCGCCGACCGGCTCGCCCCCGGCGAGGCGGTCGCCTTCCGCTACCCCGGCCGGGACGACCGCGCGCTCGCCGTCCGCCTGCCCGGCGGCCGGCTGGTCGGCTACTCGGCCGTCTGCACCCACCTGGCCTGCGCCGTGCTGTGGCGCGCGGAGGACGGCAAGCTCGAGTGCCCCTGCCACGACGGGGTCTTCGACCCGGCCACCGGCGAGGTGCTCGCCGGGCCGCCGCCGCGCCCGCTGCCCAGGGTGCTGCTGCGCGAGGACGCCCGCGGGATCTGGGCCGTGGGGACCGACTGATGGCCGCCGAACCCCCCGACCAGGACCTGGACCGCGACGTCGACCCGGCCCGGCCGTACCGCGCCCGCCAGCTCGCCCCCTACCGGCGCGACGCCGGCCTGTACGACAGCGGGCTCACCGGGCGCTACCCGGGCCTGCGCGGCAGCGGCGCCCGCGACCCACGCATCCGCTCCTCCGGTCCCGGCCCCGGCGGCGACCACAACCCGGACCGCGCCTCGATGCTGGCCGCCCGAACCACGATCGTCGCGACCATCGTGGTCGGGCAGCTCTGGGCGCTCACGGTCGCCCTCAACGCCTGGCAGGAGGACCGCATGGGCCAGGTATGGCTGCTGCTCGCCTTCCAGGCGCTGTCGTTCGCGCTGGCGGTGGCCGTCTGGCTGGCCGAACCACGCGACCGCTGAGGAGGGATCGCCATCCACCAGCACGCCCCCGGAGGGGAAGGGTCCGGCCGCAACCTCGCCCTGGCGCTGGCCACGGTGGCGTTCGCGGTCAACTTCTGGGCCTGGTCGCTGCTGAGCCCGCTGGCCCCCAGATACCAGGAGCTGCTGGACCTGAGCCCGCTGGCAGTGTCGGTGATGGTCGCCGTCCCGGTGATCGTCGGCTCGCTCGGCCGCATCCCGCTCGGCGCCCTCACCGACCGCTACGGCGGCCGCATCGTCTTCGCGCTGCTGTCGTTCGTGACGATCGCCCCGGTGGTGTACCTGGCCTTCGCCACCGCCTACCCGGCGCTGCTGGCCGGCGGGCTGCTGCTGGGGCTCGGCGGCGCCTCCTTCGCGGTCGGGGTCCCGTTCGTCAACGCCTGGTTCCCGCCCGAGCGCCGCGGCTTCGCGCTCGGCCTGTACGGGATGGGCAACATCGGCACGGCCATCTCCGGCTTCCTCAGCCCGCGGATCGCCAGCTCGCTCGGCCGGCCCTGGGCGTTCCTGGTGGTGGCCGTCGGCCTGGCCGCGGTCGGGATCGCCTTCCTGCTCGTCGGGCGGGACGCACCCGGGCGAGCACGCGCCACCGAGCCGTTCACGGCCCGCTTCGCGGCCGCGCTGCGGCTACGCATCGCCCGCGACCTGGCCGTGCTGTACGCCATCACCTTCGGCGGCTTCGTCGCCTTCGGCGTCTACCTGCCGACCTTCCTCAAGGCCGTGTACGGGCTCGGCACCACCGACGCGGCCAGCCGCGCGGCCGGGTTCGTGCTGCTGGCCACCGTGGCGCGGCCGGTGGGCGGCTGGCTGTCGGACCGCGTCTCCGGCGTACAGGTGCTGGAGGTGGCGCTCGCGGTGGTCGCCGTCGGGGCGATCGTCACCGCCTTCCAGCCGCACATCGCGCTGGCCACGGTCGCGTTCCTCGCCATGGCGGCCGCGCTGGGGCTCGGCAACGGCGCCGTGTTCGCGCTGGTCGGCAAGACCGTCCCCGCCGTCCAGGTGGGCAGCGTGACCGGGCTGGTCGGCGCCGCCGGCGGGCTCGGCGGCTTCCTGCCCCCGATCGTCATGGGCCTGGTGTTCCAGGCCACCGGCGACTACGCCATCGGGCTGATGCTGCTCAGCGACGTCGCGCTCGCCGGGCTGGTGTACACCGCCTGGCGGCTGGGCGCCGGCGCCGCGGCGCCGGCGAGGGCCTGAGGCGGCCTCACCCAGGCTGGGTGTCCTCCACCACCCGCCAGGCCAGCGCCGCCACGGCCAGCGCACGAAGGCGCCGAGCCCCAGCCCGGCCAGCCACCAGCCGGCACGGCCCGCCCAGCCCCCCGGCGGCCAGGCCACCAGCAGCCCCACCCCCAGGTTGGTCGCGGCCACCCGTGGCCGCCAGCCGGTCTCCAGCACCGCGGCCAGCCTGCGGTTGCCGTCGGCGCCGCGGCCCCACACGACCGGCAGCAGGTAGGTGAGCGCACCGGTCAGCACCTGGAGCCCGAACCCCACCGCGACCGCCGGGACCAGCCGGTCGACCCGCCCATCGAGGTCGACGACGCGCTGGCTGCCGGCGAGGGCGACCAGGTCGGCGGCGACCGCCAGCGCGAACCAGGCGATGCCGGCGGCGAGCATCCAGGATGCGGCCGTGTGCGGCCGGCGACGTAGCGCCGTGCGCACGAACGGCTGCAGGGCGACCAGTAGCCCGGCCACGTAGCCGGCCAGCCCGGCCAGCGCCAGTGGCTGCCGCTGGGCGAGCAGGCCCACGGTGGTCACCGCCAGTCCCCCGGTGGTCAGCGGCAGCGACCAGCCGACCGCCCGCCGCGGGTCGGCCACCATCCGGGTGCGTAGGACCGTCGGCCAGAGCGTGAACTGCGTGCCGACCACCGCCAGCCCGACCCAGCCGAGCACGTTCAGGTGCACGTGGGCCAGGCGCATGGCCCGGTAGGCGTCGGCCGAGCCGGCCGCGCCGCCGGCCAGCAGCACGCCGAGGCCCATCCCGGCGAGCAGGGCCGCGCTCGCCGCCACGTAGAACCAGACCGTGCCGGCCAGGCGGCCACCGAGGGCCCGGCGGATCCCGGCCGCCAGCGCGGCCGCGTGCGCCGCCACCACGGCGCCGACCAGCCAGGCGCCACCGGCGAACAGGACCGGCCGGCCGGTGTGGACGCCGCCGAGGATGGCCAGCACGCCGAGGTTGAGCGCCAGCGCCCTGGCGGTGGCAGCCCGCTCGCCCGCGCGGGGGACGCGCAGCAGCGCGGCGGCGAAGTGCTCGCTCCAGACGACGATGGCGTTGGTCGCCGCCCCCAGCAGCACCAGGTGCAGCGCCAACCAGGTCCCGCCGGCCACCCGGTCGCCAAGGGCGAGGGTCGCTCCGGCGGCCGCCAGGTAGCCGAGCACCAGGCCGGTCACCAGGACCTGGCGTCGGGCCCGCCGGCCACGCCCTGGCCCGTCCGCCCTCATCGCCGCGGGCTCGACGCTCCGCGGGCGGCGTCCCTCAGCCCCACCAGGTGAACGGCAGGTCGGCCGGGAGGGCGATGCGCCGGCCGGTGACCGAAGCGGGCCGGATGCGGACGTAGCGGGCCTTCGCGCCGGGTGCCCACGGGTACAGCGGCAGGGCGCGCAGGCGTTCGAGGTCGGCGGGCTCGGAGACCTCGCCGGCCTGGCCGCGGACGACCACGCTCCAGCCGGTCCGGTCGCGCTCGTCGACGGCGTCGGCCTCGAACGCGACCGTCGCCCCCGCCGCGGCGGCGTCCAGCTTGCTGCCCGGGTCGGTGCGGAACACCACCGAGCCCTCGTCGAGGGTGTAGTTGACCGGCAGGATCACCGGCCCGTCGGCGTCGACGAGGGCAAGACGGCCCAGGTGACGCTCACCCAGCAGCTTGCGGCACTCCTCGTCGGTCAGCTCCTGCCAGCGGTCGTCACGCACGGATCTGGCTCCTCCTTCGGTCGGGGAAAGTCCTGGCCTGGCCGGGACCTTCGACCCTAGGGCCGAGCCCGGCGCACGTCCACCCTGGTCGCCATGTTCGTTCGCTACTACCTGGAGCTGCCGCTCCCGCCCGCGCGGGTCGAGCAGGCCCTGCTCGGCTCGCCGGAGTGGCTGTCCGAGCTGGCCGGCGAAGCCCAGCGGCGCGGTGACGTGCTGCTCGCCGACGTCGGGGTCGGGCCGCTCGGCCCGCGTCTGGGCCGGCGGGTCGCCGTCCAGCTCGGCAAGCCGGTGGCCTTCCCCTCGATGACGTCGCTGCCCATGACCTGGGAACCGCTCGGCATGGACGGACTGTTCCCGCGCCTGGACGCCGACCTCGAGGTCGGCCCGCTCGGCGAGGACCGCACCCAGCTCGCCATCAGCGCCCGGTACCGGCCACCGCTCGGCGTGGTCGGGCAGGCGATCGACCGGGTACTGCTGCACCGCGTGGCCGAGGCGACCGTCAAGGACTTCCTCGACCGCGTCGGCCAGACGATCACCTTGAGCCGGCCTCGGGGGCCTGCCACGATGTGGCCATGAACGCGCAACCACTCAGGGTCATGCTGGTCGACGACCACGAGGTGGTCCGCGACGGCATCAGGTCCCTGCTGGACGCCACCGACGACATCGTGGTCTGCGCCGAGGCCGGCTCGGTCCGCGAGGCGGTCGCGGTCGCCGAACGGGCCCTGCCCGACGTGATCGTGATGGACATACGGCTGCAGGACGGCAGCGGCATCGAGGCCACCCGCGACATCCGTGCGGCGCGGCCCGCCACCAACGTGCTGATGCTGACCTCCTTCGCCGACGACGAGGCGCTGTTCGCCTCGATCCTGGCCGGCGCCGCCGGCTACGTCCTCAAGCAGATCCGCGGCGACGAGCTGGTCACCGCGATCCGCAGGGTGGGCCAGGGCCAGAGCCTGCTCGACCCGGCCGTGACCAAGGGCGTGCTCGACCGGCTCCGCAAGGGCAAGCACCTGCTGATGGACGAGAAGCTGGCGCGCCTGTCGCCACAGGAGGAGCGGATCCTCGGGCTGGTCGCGGAGGGCGGCACCAACAGGGAGATCGGCGAGGAGCTCGGCCTTGCCGAGAAGACCGTCAAGAACTACGTGTCCAGCATCCTGACCAAGCTCGAGGTGACCCGCCGGGCCGAGGCGGCCGCCTACCTCGCCCGCCACACCACCACCCCGGGAGCATGACGACCCCGGGCGCCTAGCGTCGCCGGCAGGGGCCGCTGCAATGAACGGACGCTCGGGTCCGGTGGTGTCGGCAATGACGCATCCTGCGTCATTGGTCATCAGCAACCGAGGCCCGAACGTCCGTAAGGTCCTGGCCGTGCGACCCATGGCGTCTGAGCGGGATCTTGCAACGCTGAGGCGGGAGCCGACATCCAGGCACGAAGAGGAAGACGATCAGCGATGTGGAACGTGCTCCTGGGCCGTTCCGTCTGTTCCACCCTGTGCTGGCTGGTGGACTGACGCTGAGCTCGACACAGGGCCTGGCGTCCGGGGGCTGTTCGACCCTGGGATACCGACTCCATCCCGTAGAGGCTGAGGAGGCACCACACAGGCTGCCCGAGCCCAGGGAGGCGATCCAATTGGCAGCGCGCACGATACCCGGGCGCGACGACGATGTCGGCTACCCCACGCCGCGGCCGCGAGTAGCCGCGAGAGGGCCTCGATCGGAGCAGCACCAGTCCCGGGATCAGCGGGTCGCGGGGCTGCTGCTGTCGCTTGCGGGTGGCGCGATCCTGATGGCATCCATCACTGCAGAGGCCCTGTATCCCCGTGTCTTCACCACCCACACCGACACCCTCAGCCACCTTGGAGCCACCGAGCCGCCCAACAGTGTCGCCCTGCAGCCGTCGGCCGCGATCTTCGACCTCACGATGCTGCTGGCCGGTGCCATGATCCTGGCCGGCGCGTGGCTCGCATATCGAGCCTTGCGGCGTAGAGCCGGGCTGATCCCCACCGCCCTGCTAGGCATCGGCGTCCTTGGGGTCGGGATCTTCCCACTGACCCACCAAGGCCCACACACGCTGTTCGCGCTCACCGCGTTCTACGCGGGTGGTATCGCCGTGATCCTTGCGTCCCGCATCACCACGGCGCCGTTCCGATACGTCTGGATGACGCTTGGAGCGATCGCGCTGGTGGCGATCACGCTCGGGATCTTCCTCCCGGAGTGGACACCGATCGCACGGCTTGGCGAAGGCGGGATCGAGCGGTGGAACGCCTATCCGATCGTCCTGTGGCTGGTGGCGTTCGGCAGTTACCTGATGGCGGCTCCGACCGCTGCCGCCACGAAAGCAGCTGCCGCCTCCGGCTGATGAGCGCCAACTAGACGAACGAGCAGCAATTGGGCGGGAGGCGACGATGAAGCTTGTCGTACCCGCCTTTGGGTTGGGGTGGTCATGGTCGGCTATGCGGGCTGGCTTCGGCCGCGGATGGCGCGGCGGGGGGCCACCTCCACCGAGGTGGCCAGGCACCTGGCGGGTGATGACGTCATCCCTGGAGGCCGCGCGACGGCGACCAATGCGGTCACCATCGACGCCGCACCCGCTGCGGTGTGGCCGTGGATCGTCCAGATGGGCCGCGGCCGGGCAGGGTTCTACACCTACTTTTGGATCGAGAACCTCCTCGGCGCCGACATCCACAACCTGGACCGCATCGAACCAGCCTTCCAAACCCTCGGCGAGGGCGACCGCGTCTGGCTCACGCCAGAGCGATACCTGGGCCGCCCCGGCCAGTACTGGCAGGTGCGGCAGGTCCAAGCGGGACGGCTTTGGTGCTGGAGCAGCGCCCACCAGCCAACCCGACCGCGTGTACGTGGGCGCTGGTGGTGGAACCGTCAGCCAGCGGGGGAGCGCGGCTGCTGAGCCGACACTGTGAGCAACCACCCCAAGGCATCGTCGTGCGGCTGTGCGCCAACACCAGCCCGCAGTCCCAGCGGGCCGGCCGCTACCTGCCCGCCTCCACCGCCCACCCCGCCAAGATGGCCCCGGAGCTCGCCCGCCGGATCGTGGCTGAATACTCGCGACCCGGCGAGCTGGTCGCCGACCCGATGTGCGGCATCGGCACCACCCTGGTGGAGGCCGCCGCGCTCGGCCGCCGCGCGGTCGGCGTGGAGCTGGAGCCGCGCTGGGCCGACCTCGCCCGCGCCAACCTCGCCCGCGCCAACCTCGCCCGCGCCGACCTCGCCCGCGCCGACCTCGCCCACGCCGGCGCCGCCGGCGCTACCGGCAGCGGCAGGGTGGTCACCGGCGACGCCCGCCAGCTTCCCGAGCTGCTCGGCCGCGGCCTGACCGGCCGGGTCGCCCTGGTGGTGACCTCCCCGCCGTACGGGTCCAGCGTCCACGGCCAAGTGGACGCCCGCCCAGGACAGGGCGTGGTCAAGTACGACAACGCCTACTCCACCGACCGGGCCAACCTCGGCCGCGTCGGGCAGCAGGCGCTGGTGGCCGCGCTCGCGGAGATCCTCGCCGGCTGCCACCAGCTGCTGCGCCCCGGCGGGCTGCTGGTGCTGACCGCCCGACCCTGGCGCCGCCGGGAGCAGCTGGTCGACTTCCCCGGCCAGCTCACCCGCACCGCCGAAGCCGGCCGGCCTGGTGCCGTTCGAACGCAACGTGGCGCTGCTGGTCGGCCTCAACGGCGACCGGCTGGTCGGGCGACCATCGTTCTTCCAGCTCGACCGGGTCCGCAAGGCGCGCCAGCGCGGCCTGCCGCTGCGCATCATCGCCCACGAGGACGTGCTGGTGTTCCGGCGGGCCTAAAGCTGCGCGGGTTCACGAGAACTGAAGGATGCTCAGCGGGAACCCGAGGGCCTGGTGCGCCCAGACGCGGGGATGGACCCGCCGGTTGAGGGCGACCGGGCCGGGGAGCCCAGCGCATGACCGCCCCCCGCACGCCGAACCGACGCGACCCGCCGTCCCACACCCCGCGGCGGCGGTCCTCGCCAGGGTCCCGTCCTTGCGCTCTGCCAGCGCGGCCGGCGGCGGTGCGCCACGCCGCCACACCGCTGGGGGGTGCGGCCCCCCGAGCTGATCCCCCTCGACCCGACCACCGAAGCCGAGGTCGTCACCCTGCTCGCCAGGCTGCTGGTCGACTGGCTCAACCAGCGCGACGGCGAGCCGACGCCACCTCGCCTGCGGTAGCGCCAGCGCGACCCGATCGCGCCACGGCCACTGCCGCCCACGGCCGCGGCTCGATCGGGCACGACCACGCCACGGCCTTGACGTCTGGTGCGGTTGGAGCGCTCCTGACGATCCCGATCCCGGGCACCCGTCGCAACCGCACAGCTACCGATCAAGGAGGAGCGATGCACCACCACCGCCGCGACCGCGCCGCCGCCACCCCCGCCATGGCAGCCTCACCGGCCATCGGCTGCTGGCCTGAGTGACGGAGCCCGCCGATGCCCCTGCGCGTTGCCACCCTCACCCGCCGCTCCACCGACGACCAGCACCAGCCCTTCACCATCCAGGCCCAAGACAGCAAGCTCGCCGCCTACATCCAAAGCCAAGACGACTGGCGGCTTATCGAGAACTGCCGGTACACCGACGACATGAGCGGCGCCACCCTGGACCGCCCGGCCTCAAGCGCGCCCTGGCAGACGCCCGCGCGCACCGCTACGACATCCTGCTGGTCTACCGCGTCGACCGCATCGCCCGCACCCTCCGCGGCCTGCTGGAGGTCCTCGACCAGTTCGACCAGGCCGGCGTGGCGTTCTGCTCGGCCAGCGAACACTTCGACACCCACACCCCCGTCGGTCGCATGATCGTGCAGATCCTCGGCGCGTTCGCCGAGTTCGAACGCGCCACCATCATCGACCGGGTCATCGCCGGAATGGAACGCAAGGCCGCCAGCGGCGCCTGGTGCGGCGGCTACCGCCCCTACGGCTACCAGGTCGACACCACCACCGGCTACCTCACCCCCCACCCCGGCGAGGCGCCGCTGGTCCCAACCATCTTCAACCTCTACACCAGCAAGCGGCACGGCGCCCGCGCGATCGCCACCTGGCTCAACCGCGCCGGCCACCGCACCCGCGCCGGCCGGCCCTGGAGCCACGCCTCGGTCATCACCGTGCTGCGCAACCGCGTCTACCTCGGCGAGATCTCCTACCGCGGCCAGCACCACCCCGCCCCCCACCCCCCCCCGATCCACCCCCCCCCGCTCCCCGCGGCCCCGCGGCCTCCCCAGGGGCGCGGGCGGGACCGCCCCGGCCGCCCCCCCCACGC
>Ga0184632_10000237_pt1 | contig 20010 bp, 15 predicted proteins | sample PLM31_50_b1_FD_133153 | JGI IMG/M metagenome (GOLD analysis project Ga0184632, IMG submission 133153) | Groundwater sediment microbial communities from an aquifer in East River, Colorado, USA - PLM3-1_50_b1 | ecosystem: Environmental > Terrestrial > Soil > Riparian zone | place: USA: East... | reverse complement strand
AGCATGCAAAACCGGGGACGCCCAGCTACGTGTACACGCAACTGCCGGGTGTTCTCGTCGCAAGGCTGCGGCGGACCATCTGAGGCGTTCTGCTACTCGGTTCTTGCTGCCAACGACGTTCGCCGTGCCTGCGCTGCCCAACCCTCCCAATCCGCCCTCAACGCTCCTTGTGCGTACACCTGGCGAAGGAGGCCTCATGCGCTGGGGCGCTTGGCAAGTTTGAGCGTGTGAGGCCTCTTCTAGGTGAACCAGCGATCGATCAGGCGTCGTCGTCGTGGGCCAGGGACGAGGACAGCTCGCGGTAGGCCTCGGCCTGGGCCAGGAGGTCCTTGGCTTTCTTCTCGACAAGCTCCACAGCGTCGGCTCCGGCAACCCATCGCAGCGGCGGCTCGTCCTGACTTGCGAGCTGGACCAGCGCGTTGGCGAGCTTGGCGGGGTCACCTCCCTGCTGGCCGTTCATGCTGTTCCAGACAGCGACGGTCTGCTCGGTGCGCTCGGCGTAGTCGTCGATCGAGGGCTCGGCGTACTTCGTCGACTCCGGCGTGAGCAGCTCGGTGCGGAAGAAGCCGGGCTCGACGAGCATCGTGCGGATGCCGAACGGCGCGACCTCGGGGGTCAGCGACTCGATCCAGCCCTCCACCCCGAACTTGGAGGCGGCATAGGCGGTGCAGAACTCCTGGCCGACGATGCCGGCGGTCGAGGAGATCGCGACGACGAGGCCGGAGCGCTGGGCGCGCATGACAGGAAGGACCGCGCGGGTGACGTTCATCGGGCCGAACAGGGTGGTCTCGACCTGCGCCCGGAAGTCCTCAGGGCTGATCTCCTCGAAGAACCCCGCATAGAAGTTGCCGGCGTTGTTGACCAGCACGTCGATGCGGCCGAACCGTTCGACGGCGGCCGTGACGGCCGCCTCGGCGTCGGCGGGGTCGGTGACGTCGAGCTTGACGACCAGGAGGTCCTCGTCCTGGCCCAGGGCCGCTGTGACGGTGTCGGTGTTCCGGGCGGTAGCGACCACAGCGTGGCCGAACGCGAGCGCTGCCTTGGCGATGTCGACGCCCATGCCGCGGCCGGCGCCCGTGACGAACCAAACCTTCTTGTCAGTCATCCGAATGCACTTCCTTCTGGTTGATCTGCGTGTGGGACACCGCGTCATCGGCGGTGCACCCTCTACGAAACCAGCCGGCGCGGGAAGATGGGAGACCCTGACAAGAGGGGTACTGACAGGGACCCCCAACCATGCGGAAGCGCTCGGTAGAGTGGAAGACATGGCAGGCAGCAACGACAACCGCGACACCCGTGGCGACGTCCGCGGGGAGATCCGGGAGTTCCTGAGCACACGACGGGCCAGGATCAGTCCCGAGCAGGCCGGGCTGCCCGTGTACGGCGGCGACCGCCGGCGGGTCTCGGGCCTGCGCCGCGAGGAGGTGGCCCTCCTGGCTGGCATCTCAAGCGAGTACTACACCCGGCTCGAGCGCGGCAACGCCACCGGCGTCTCCGAGAGCGTCATCGACGGCATCGCCCACGCCCTGCAGCTGGATGAGGCTGAGCGGGCGCACCTGCTCGACCTGATCCGCACCGCCGGCACGACCCGTCCGCCGCGCCGCCGGCCAGCCCGACAGCGCGTCCGGCCCACCGTGCAGCGCGTCCTGGACTCGATGGTCGGCACGCCCGCGTTCGTGCTCAACAGACGCCTGGACATCCTGGCCGCCAACGACCTCGGGCTCGCGCTCTACTCACCGATCTACGCCGACCCGGTCAGGCCGCCCAACAACGCCCGGTTCATCTTCCTGGATCCGCACGCGACCGAGTTCTTCGGCGACTGGAACAAGGTCGCCAACGACACGGTCGCCCTGTTGCGCGCCGAGGCCGGCCGCGATCGCTACGACCGGCAGCTGTCGGACCTGATCGGGGAGCTGTCGACCCGCAGCGAGGAGTTCCGGGTCCGATGGGCCGCCCACAACGTCCGGATCCACACCACCGGCGTGAAGCTCCTCCACCACCCGGTCGTCGGCGACCTCGAGCTGGCCTTCGAGTCCTTCCCGCTCGCTGCCGATCCCAGCCAGAGCCTCCTCACCTACACCGCCGAACCGGGGTCGCTCTCGCAGGACGCCCTACGACTGCTGGCCAGCTGGGCCGCGACCACCGACGCCTTCGAGCAACCAACTCCCTAAGCCGTTCGCGCACTGCATCCCATGGTCGCGATGTACGACGGAGGCCGACGGAAGGAGACGCCATGACCGTCAACGGTGGACCGACGACGCCGGACACCATCGTCCTGATCCACGGGTTCTGGGTGACCCCGCGCAGCTGGGAGGAGTGGAAGGCCCACTACCAGGCCAAGGGCTACCGCGTGCTCACGCCCGCCTACCCGGGCTTCGAGGTCGAGGTCGAGGCGCTGAACGCCGACCCGACGCCGATCGAGAACCTGACGGTGCCCGCCGTGATCGACCATCTCGAGGACGTGATCGGCGGGCTCGATAAGCCGCCGATCCTGATGGGCCACTCCGCCGGCGGGGTCTTCACCCAGCTCATGCTCGACCGCGGCTACGGCGCGGTGGGCGTCGCGATCAACTCGGCACCCACCGAGGGCGTGCCCGTGGTGCCGCTGTCGCAGCTCAAGTCGACCTTCCCGGTGCTGCGGAGGGTGGGGAGCAAGAAGGCCGCCGGCTTCACCCACGAGCAGTGGCACTACGCCTTCTGTAACACCTTCACCAAGGAGCGCTCCAGGCAGCTGTACGAGCGCTACCACATCCCTGCGTCGGTGCGGGTCCTGTGGGGCAGTGCGCTCGCCACCCTCCAGCCCGGCCACCAGGACACCTTCGTCAACTACGACAACGACGACCGGGCGCCGCTGCTGTTCATCTCCGGCAGCGACGACAACCTCATGCCGCCCTCGGTGCAACGCTCCAACGCCAAGCACTACAAGTCGAATACGGTCACCGAAGTCAAGAAGTACCCGGGTCCGCACCTGCTGCCCTCCAGGGACGGCTGGGAAGAGGTCGCCGACGACGCCCTGGAGTGGGCCGTCAGCCACGCGCGCGAGGGCAACGCGCGGCAAGCACCAAGCGCCGGCGCATGACGACGCGTATCACCCACATCGGCGGCCCGACGGCCCTGATCGAGGTGGACGGCTGGCGGTTGTTGACCGACCCGACCTTCGACCCCCCGGTACACCTTCGGCTGGGGCTCAAGCTCACGAAAGCTGACCGGACCGGCGATCGCCGCCGACGCCCTCGGGCCGATCGACGCAGTGTTGCTCAGCCACGACCATCACGGCGACAACCTGGACGACGCCGGCCGCGCTCTGCTGCCGGCGGTCGGCGTCGTCCTCACCACCGCCGCCGGTGCCAGGCGACTCGGCGGCAACGCCCGCGGTCTCCAGCCCTGGGCGACCACCCAGCTGGAGGCGTCGGGACGGCCACCGATCCAGGTCACCGCCACCCCGTGCCGCCACGGCCCACCGCTCAGCCGCCCCATCGCCGGGGAGGTGGCCGGCTTCGCCCTGCGATGGGAGGGCCAGGAGCACGGGACCCTGTGGATCACCGGCGACACCGTGCTGTATGACGGTGTCCGCCAGGTCGCCGACCGCCTGCAGGTCGGCACCGCGGTGCTCCACCTCGGGGGCGTGCGCTTCCCGGTCACCGGGCCGGTGCGCTATAGCATGACCGCCCGGGAGGCCATCGAGTTGTGCCAGCTGGTCCGCCCCCGGACCGCCATCCCCGTCCACTACGAGGGCTGGACCCACTTCCGCCAAGGCCGAACCGCGATCGAGCGGGAACTCGCCGCTGCACCCGACGACATCCGCCGCAGCATCCGCTGGCTGCCCATCGGCGAGGCGACGACCGTCGCCGGATGAGCACAACCGGGTCCCGGTCCTGGAGGCCCTGTATCAGAACGCCTTACTTCACCCCTCACGGTCCGACGCGACCAGCGGAAACACGGGTCGGCACAGCGGTGGCCCGGTCCTCACTCGCACGGAGGCCTTCTGTGCGCTACGTGGCATCGAACTGACCGCATGCCCTGACATGGGAGTTCACATCACCCATCCCGCTCCGCGAGATCCGTGCTGCCCGCCCCGGAAAGCCAGTGAGAGGGCCGTCGGTCAGGTCCGGCTCCGGCATCCGGGCTAGGCGTCATCGTCTCCCCATCCAACCAGACGAACTGGCGATGGTCCTTATCGCTGCCATTCCGGATGCCGCCAAGGAGACCGCTGCGGGGGCTATCGGTGAGTTGCGTGTTCGGTCAGGGTTGCGATACGAGACGCAAATGAGATTAGGAGGATGCCATGCAACCGACGGTTCGTCTGCCAGACCTGTTGACCCGCCGGCGGTCAGCGTTCGTGCTCTGGCGGCCGCGTGAGACCCAGCCGCCGCCGCGGCTGGTGCTTGGCCGCTTCCAGCCTGGGAACCCGCCTAGCCTTGCCGACGAGGCGGTCCACGACCTCGCCCTGGTACCGGGAATGCCCGACCTGTGGGTCAGGTCCGGGGCCGACTGTGGACTCGCGGAAGGGGAGGTGTACCACTACTGGTTCGAGGTCACCGACAGCCGCCCAGATGGCGCCGGGGCCCGGCTGCGGCGGACTGATCCCGCCGCCACTACGGTGGACTGGCGATTGCTGTCGCCGCCGATGCCACCGCCGTACGGTGAGGACGACCGCTGGCCGGCGGCAGTCGTCTTGTGGCGCGGTGGGGAACTGGTCACCTGCGGCCCGGACGGCGGCGTGGCGGACTGGTCGCAGGACGCGCCAATCGCGTCCCTGCCTGGCAACAACCGGACCGTCTACTACAAACTCCCGACGCGCTGGGCGCGCCGGTCGGTCGAGGGCGGGGTCGAGGTCGGGGTCGGCACCTTCCGCGACGTCCTCGCTCTCGTCGACCCCGATGCGACGCCGGTGAACTTCCGCGGGGTACCCGCACTGGCTGCTGGGCGGGCCTACCTGCGCGAGTTGGGCATCAGTGCCCTCGAGTTGGCCCCCGTCGCCGACAGCTGGGTGGTCCGCGAGTGGGGCTATGCCACCAGCAACTACTTCGCGCCCGATCACGATCTGGGCTTCCCACGCGGGTTCTCTGCGCCGCGCCCTAACACCGACCTGGCCGCCCTAGTGGTCGCCTGCCACCGGACGAGCATCCGGTTCGGCTACGACGCGGTGATGGCGTTCAGGCAGCGTGACCCCTACCGCGAGGTCAACTTCCTCGATTTCCATGTCCAGTGGGACGCGGGAGACCCAGAGCAGGACGGGCGTGATGGCTTCGGCGGTGACTTGTTCAAGTACAACTACTGGACGGAGGGCTACGACCCTGTCGAGGGCGGAGTCGGCGTTGAGGTTCCCGCCCGGCAGCTCATGAAGGCCCACATCGGGCAGTGGATCCTCGACCAGCGTATCGACTCCATCCGTGTCGACAGCGTCAACAACGTCTACAACCTCGACTTCGTGCAGGAGTTCACCGGGTACGCGCGGGCGCTGCACCGTCAGCGCTGGGCCGCCGAGGGTGGCGCTGATGGATCGGGCCACGACCGCTTCCTGGTGGTCGGTGAGGAGCTGGCGGTACCGATCGACCTGGTTCGGCAGGGACGGCTCGACGCGCTCTGGAACGAACGGTTCAAGCGGGCCGTGCGCTGCGCCATTCTCGGCGAGAACGACCCTGATGCGCCGACGTTCGAGGAGACTGTCCGTAGGATGATCGACTGCCGACGGCTGGGGTTCGCCGACGGCGCGCAGGCCGTCCCCTACGTCACCTCACACGACGTTGAGGGGTTCAGGAACGAGCGTCTATACGAGTTCCTGAACAACAACGGCATCGCCCGTACCGAGGAGCGGATCAAGCTGGCATTCGCCTGCCTGCTCACCGCGGTGGGAATACCGCTCATCCTGGCCGGCGAGGAGTTCGCCGACGAGCACGACCTGCCAGTGGGCCACCCGCACAAGCAGATGGACCCAGTCAACTTTGACCGGCTCGACGATCCGTGGCGACAGCGGATCCGCAACCACGTCGCGCGGCTGGTGCAGCTTCGGCGCGTGGCGCCCGCGCTTGGTGTTAACGAAACCGAGTTCCTTCACGCCGACTTCACCGACGGGCGGCGGGTGCTGGCATGGCAGCGCGGCGGCCCGGGGCAAGACCCGGTAGTCGTCGTGGCGAACTTCTCTGACTGGGCCACGCCCGACCCGACCAACTCGGCGTCCGAGTACGTCGTCCCCAACTGGCCCGCTACCCCGCCCGGGCGCTCCTGGTGGGAAGTGACCCAGAACCGAGACGTCCCAGACGAGTGGATCGCTCGCGAGCCGCTCTTCGCCTGGGAAGCCAAGGTCTACACCCTGGCCTAGCCGAGCGGTGCCCGAACCATCCACACTGCGTGGCCCGTTGATATGTAGGCAGGCTGCACCTGGTCCGCGCGGCGGCACATCTCTGTTCGAGGACACCGTCGCGGCGGATGGATCTAGCCGCCGGCTGGCCGAGGCCGGGGCAGCCGGCGCTGAGGAGTCAACATCCCGACTAACGAAGAGAGTCGCACAACCAGATTTCTGCCAATGGCTCCGGTGAACCCGAAAGGTTATGAAGTCAAGGGTTCTCCTCCACTGTGGAGCTCAATCTCCACGATCCGGACAAGGAGCTGACCACGTCCCCACCCATCGAACCGACCCCTAGATGTGAAGGTGAGCGCCGTTTCGCTGGTCATCGGCTTGGTGGAGCCCCCGCCGGAATCGAACCGGCGACCCCATCCTTACTATGGAACCACCGGGAACCGCTGTGCGGAACGCCGTTTCCCCAGGTCCCGCCCGACCGTAGGGGGCGAAGTTATCGGTTCTCTTTCGGCGAAGTTATGTGCTCTGTCAAGCCACGTGATGCGGATCGGCGCTGGAGCAAGCCATCCCCGGTCAGAGTCGCGAACTCAGCCCACCATCCATTGATCATATCCCGCTCGTTCTTAGGGATGGGCTTCAGGGGCCGTCATGTATCCGGCGCCGCCCTGACGCGCGCGAAGAGGTCGTCGCCTTCAGCACGACAGCGGTGAGACCGGTGTCGGTGCCGGTCTCGTGCTCCTCACCCCTGTCCCAGAACGCGGCCGGGCCACTCACCCAGCCTTCGCCCGGTGACCACCAGAGGAGCTGGCGGATCCCGCCTCGTGTCGGCCGATCACTCGGGTGGCAGGTGGAAGCAGGCGGTTAGGCCACGGTCCTCAGTGGTGGGGTTCCGGTGTTCGCCTGGCTGCTTGCTGCCGCTCGAGCCAGTGGATCAGGTCGTCGGGCGGGACCGGCCGGCTGACGTGGTAGCCCTGGATCGCATCGCAGCCGAGCGCGTCCAGCGCCTGCCAGGTGGCCTCGTCCTCGACCCCCTCGGCGACGACCCGCAGGCCGAGGTTGCGGCCGAGGTCGATGGTGGAGCGCACGATGACCTCGTCGCTTGCATTGTTGATCATCTGCGACACGAAGGAGCGGTCGACCTTGAGCTCGTGCACGGGCAGGGTCTTGAGGTGGGCCATGGAGGAGTAGCCGGTGCCGAAGTCGTCGATCGACACCTGGACGCCCATGGCGTCCAGCCGGCCGAGGACCTGCAGGGCGTGGGTCGGGTCGGCCATGATCGTGCTCTCGGTGATCTCCACCACCAGCAGGCGGGCGGGCACTTCCCAGCGGGCGAGCAGTTTAGCGACCTGGTCGGGGAAGGCGAGGTCGAGCAGACTGCGGGCGGACACGTTGACGGCCATGCTGAGCTCGTGACCGGTCTGCTGCCATGTTCGGCACTGGCGCAGCGCGGCGTCCAGCACGTAGTTGGTCAGCGGGCCGATGAGCCCGGTCCGCTCGGCCAACGGGATGAAGTCACCGGGAGAGAGCAGACCGTGCTCGGGATGCTGCCAGCGCACCAGTGCCTCCACACCCAGCATCTGTCCGGTGTGGGCGTCGACCTTGGGCTGGTAGTGCAGCACCAGCTGCTGCTGGTCGATGGCGCGGCGCAGCTCCCCGAGCAGGGCCAGCCGGTCGGGGCTGTGCTGGTCCTGCTTGGGGTCGAACAGCACGAAGCCGGCGTGGGTGTCCTTGGCCACGTACATGGCGATGTCGGCGTGTTGCAGCAGCTCGTCGGTGTCGCTGCCATGCTGGGGGTAGATGGCCACGCCGATGCTGGCCTCCACGTCCAGGGCCAGGTCTTCGAGCAGGAACGGCTCCTCAAGGGCGGCCTGGAGCTTCCTGGCGACGGTCGTGGCGCCGTCGGCGGTCTCGATGCGGGGCAGTAGCACGGCGAACTCGTCGCCGCCAAGCCGGGCCACCGTGTCGACCTCCCGCAGGCTGCCACGCAAGCGTTCGCCTACCTGCACCAGTAGCTGGTCGCCGTAGTGGTGCCCGAGGGTGTCGTTGACCTCCTTGAAGCGGTCCAGGTCGATCAGCAGCAACGCGGCCGGGACCAGTTCACGATCGGCTTGATGGATCGCCTGGTCGGTCCGGTCGCGCAGCAGGGTGCGGTTGGGCAGGCCGGTGAGCCCATCGTGGAGTGCCTGGTGCTGGTTCTCGGCCGCCTGCTGCTGGTTCTCGGCCGCCTGCTGCTGGTTCTCGGCCGCCTGCCGCTCGGTACGACGCTGGTAGCCGACCACAATCGCCCAGAACACGCCCAGCAGCCCAAGTCCAGCGGCGAACGCGATCGGGGTCGCCACCACCACGAAGGTCTCCGTGCGGCGCAGGGCATGCAGGCTGGCCAAGGCCTGCGCGTGGTGGGCGTCGGCGGCGGCGTTGACCTGCGCTTCGATCGCTGCGAACGCCGGTTCGGTCTCAGCGCCGTCGATCGCCAGCACCCGCTTGGTGTTACCGGCGTCAACGGCAGCGAACATCCGACCGATCGCGTCCAGGTACCGCGCGTGGTCAGCGCTAAGCCGCGCTTCCAGCACCCGATCCTGCCGGTTCCCGCGCTCGGACACGACGTCGAGCGCAGCGGCCAGCGCGGCGGCGGCCTGCTGGTATCTGGCTCGGATCTCGGGGCCTGGCTCCAGGCGGTACTTGCGCTCCAGCGACTCCTCCGCCGCGACCGCGAAGCGGGCCTGCTGGTAGGCGTCGCTCAGGCGGTTGAAATAGTCGGCCTCCCGGGCGGCCCGGTTGGTGCTGTGACTGGCCCACAAGCCGAACCCGGTTAACGCCAGCAGCACGGCCGCCAGCCCGGCGGTCGCCCACCGGGTGACGGTCCGGCCCTTCGACCACTGCTCGTCCACGCGGCCCTCTTCTGGATCCAATCGCGGCGATCGGGTCCGGGATCCCCACTGACCGACTGAACTGCTCAGGTAATCGATTTCGGCAGCAACACTGCGGACTTAAACGCACAGCGCATCCTCCGACAGCGACCACCTCCAGGCAGCCCAGCGCTTGCCGAGGGAGCAGGCGTTGTCGTTGGCGGCCAGCTCGTCCTCACTTGAAGCGTCTGGCCCCGTTGAGCAGAGAGGGAGGCCGACCTGCACAGCGTCAGCAGCGCGCCCCTGCGAAATGCCGAGGTTCGTGTGGCTCAGGTGGCACTGACAAAAGGCCGCATTCAGCCCTGACGGCGCTCCTCGATACGGGTGATCACTCGTTTGGCGTAGCGCTTGAGCTGGGCGAGGTCATATTCGGTGAAGCTGCGGGCCTCAGGTCCCTGCACGCAGAACGAGCCGATCACATGCCCCCTGAAGGTGACCAGCGGGACACCGGCATAGCAGCGGACTCCCTCCATGCGCACCAGCGGGCTGTCCTGCATCACCGGGTGCTTCTGCGCATCCTCCACCACAAACGGTGCACGGTTGCGGACAACGTGCTGGCAGAACGACCACTCGGCGGGCGTGCCACGGGTCGTAGCCATCCAACCGTCGAGGCCATGCGAACCACGGAAGTACTGGGCCTGGTCCAGCACGATGCTGACCAGCGCGACCGGCAAGCCGAACTGCGCCGCCGCCTCGGCTGCGATCTCCGAAAGGATGCCGTCGATGTCGGAGTCGTGGAGGCGTAGGTCGGCGATCTCCTGGAGCCGGGCAGTGTCGTCGAGCGTCTGGGCGTCGGGCGGTGCGCCGCGGGAGGGGGCCGTCATGCCGGCGTCCTCGCAGTGGACAGCGCGACGTAGGTATGGACCCGGACCGCCAATGAGCGTCCAAAGACGCCAGCGACGTCGGAGCGGGCCGCGAGCTGCTCGGCGATGCGCAGCAGCAGATCTTCCTGGTTGCCGCGCGGCCCGGTGTCCTCGTGCGAGTCGGAGGCCTCCCGCCAGGCGAAGATCGCGACGTCGGCGCCGACGAGCTTCATCAAGTCGGCGATCACCTCGGCCTCCGACGGCAGCGTCAACCCGTAGTCAGCGGGGCTCGGCTGGTCCGTGCTCACATTCGTGCTCCTTGCAGCGGTGCTGATGTGCCCGGAGGCCTGCTCTGGCGCTCACCATCTGTGCAGGCGCTACCAGTTCATCGGCAGGTTGCCGGGTTCGCTGGACTCTCGACGAGGGTGGTGCGGCCGGCGGACCGACCCGCTTGGGCAACAGCCGCTCGACGGCCGCTTGGGGGAGCGGTCGGGAGAAGTAGAAGCCCTGGCCGGCTTGACACCCGACGGCCTGCAAGCGGGCGAGCTGGCGGCGCAGCTCGATGCCCTCGGCCACGGTTTCGATGCGGAACGCCTGGCACAGGGCGATGATCGCGTCTGGTAGCGCTGATTCCTCAGGTCCTTTGCCGACATCCTCGACGAACGAACGGTCGATCTTGACGACGTCCACCGGAAACCGTCGAAGATAGCTCAGTGAGGAGTAGCCGGTTCCGAAGTCGTCGAGCGCTAACTGCACCCCGAGCAGCTTGAGCTGGGCGAGCAGGTCGATGGTGGCCTCCGTGTCCTGCATCAGCGCGGTCTCGGTGATCTCCAGTGTCAGGCGGTGCGGGTCGATACCTGCCTCATCTGCCCCTCGGCGGACATCGGTAAGGAACGTCTCGTCCTGGAGTTGCCGCGCGGAGATGTTGATGCTCATGCCGATTTGCTCGTGGTCATGATCCCAATGGCGGAGCTGACGGCAGGCCTGCTGCAACACCCACCGACCGATCGGCACGATCAGGCCGTTCTCCTCCACACGGTCGATGAACTCTCCGGGAGCAAGCAGGCCTCGGGATGGGTGCTGCCAGCGCAGCAACGCCTCGACCCCGAGGATGGCCTGCGTCGCAAGGTCCATGATCGGCTGGTAGTGGATGACGAACTCGTTGCGGTCGACGGCATGTCGTAGCTCAGCGTCCAGCTGCAGTTGCTGCATGACCCGTTCGTGCATGGCATGTTCGAAGAACGTGTACGACGCCTTACCCGTTCGCTTGACCGTGTACATCGAGGTGTCGGCGTTGCGTAGCAGCGCATCGACGTCGTCCTCGTCGACCCCGGGGACGGCGATCCCGATACTGGCGCGGGCGAGGACTTCGCTGCCTTGCACGGTATGTGGCTCGTCGAGCACCGAGACGATGCGGTCCGCGACGGCCTCGACCTCGGCTTGGCTGCCGACGCCATCGAGCAGGACGGCGAATTCATCCCCACCGATCCGAGCGGGCAGGTCGTGGGTACGCAGGCAACTCTTCAGGCGTTGGGCGACGTGGATCAACAGTTCGTCCCCTGCGCTGTGCCCCAGGCTGTCGTTGACCGTCTTGAAGTCGTCCAGGTCGAGGAAGAGCACCGCGAGGCCGGAGGCGCGACGTCGGGGGTCCAGCAACGCGGCTTGCACCCGCTCCTGGAATTGCTGTCGATTGGCGAGGCCGGTGAGGCTATCGTGAAATGCGTGATGAGCGAGCCGCTCTTCCAGGGTCTTGCGCTCGCTGACATCCCGGGTCGCGAGTACTAGCCCAGCGACGGCCGGGTCCTCTAGCAGGTTGCTGCCGACGGTCTCGCCGTGCAGCCAAGAGCCGTCCATGCGCCGCAGCCGCCAGGCCACAGGGGGAAGCTGCGTGCAGCTCTGGGCGGGACCGGCCAGGAACGGTATGGCCCACTCCTGGTCCTCAGGGTGCAGCAGATCGACGAAGGTACTGCCTTCGAGCGCCTGCGCCTGGTGGCCCAGGACTCGCTGCACCGACGGGCTGACATAGCGAATGGATCCCTCGGCGCTGACGATCATGATGATGTCAGAAGCATGCTGCACAAGGGAGCGGAAGCGGCGCTCCTCGAGCCCTGGGCGGTCTGGTGGCACCTCGCTCCTCTCAGCCGCCCGCGGTCCGACTGCAGGCCGACCGCCGCCTGTGAGCCGGTCTCTGCCCTCACTGGCTATATCGGATCGTGGTCGCTGGAGCTGAGCCAAGCGGCACGGGTGGTCCTGCTCACCGGTTCTGTGTGGTGCGACCTCTACATCTGGGCGTCTCGCATGCCGAGACAGCGGTATGCGGTGGCCGTGCCAGGGTCGCCGCTCCCGGAAGGAGGCAGCGACATGGCAGAGCCCCGCACGACAGCCCGTCGCGATCTCAGCGGCACGCTCGCTACTCCCGCCGAGCAGCCGACTAGGGCCGAGGCCGCCACCGCGATCTCGCCGACCCCGCTCGCACAGGCCGTCGCCGAGCTCTTCGGTACCTTCGCACTGATCTACGTCGGCGTGATGGTGCTCGTCGCCGGCGCGCCTACCCTGTTCCAGAACGGGACCAAGGACCTGGTCGCGGTGGCGCTCGCGCACGGTCTGACCATCGGTGTGATGGTCTCGGCCACGATGCAGATCTCCGGCGGGCAGCTGAACCCGGCAGTCACCGTCGCGCTGGCGGCCGCCCGCAAGCTCCCCATCAATCAGGCAGGCATCAACGTCGTTGTCCAGGTGGTCGGGGGGGCGCTCGGCGGTTGGGCGGCCAAGGCGAGCTTGGGCGGCGCGAGCATCAACGACGGCATCCCCGCACTCGGACAAGGCGTTGGCACCGGTCGCGGTATCCTGATCGAGGCGATCCTCACGTTCTTCCTGGTTTTCGTTGTATTCGGCACAGGCGTGGACCAGCGTTTCGGCGCTCGCCTTGGCGGCATGGCGATCGGCTTCACCGTGGCGCTCGACATCCTCGCGGGCGGCCCGCTCACCGGTGCAGCGATGAACCCGGCCCGCTGGCTCGGCCCGGCAATCACCGAGGGCGCCTACGCAGACACCGCGGTCTATCTGATCGGTCCGGTGGCCGGTGGTCTGGTCGCTGCACTGGTCTGGTCGTTCGTCCTACTCGAACGCCGCACGAACTGATCGGCAGCGCTCCGGTCACGCCGGCGCCCGGACCCCGTACGCGACTGGTGCCAGCGGCCGAGCAACCTGAGTACGTTACAGTGCTGCGATCACAACGGGCTGAACGGCGCGGCCACCACGTCTGCGCAGGGCCACCAGGATCAATTTCCAGCTGGGATCGCCACCGTCCCCGACCTGTACCAGGGGGCGACGTTCTCCACCCTCCAGGACGGGGTGGCACACGCCGAACAGATCGGCTTGGACGAGCTCATCGACCGAGGCGTGGCAGCCGCCGCCAACCTCCCAGCGTCCATCGTCTACGCGGGTTCTCCCTCGGCGTCCTCCCGGCGCAGAAGCTCGCCCAGACCCGACCGGGCGCCCTTGGCGCCCTCCTCTACCACGAAGGCGTCGCCGCCTCCACCTTCGGAGCGGCCTGGCCTGACCACGTCGCCTTGCAGGTCCACGTGAGCGAACACGATGCATGGTGCGAACTCGACATCACCCGAGCGTTCGTGGAGGGCGCCGCCGACGCCGAGCTCTACCTCTACCCCGGCTCGGCCCACCTGTTCACCTTCACCGACGCAACCCTCGCCGACTATGACGAATCGGCAGCCAGCCTCGTTCTCGAACGCTCAAAGGAGTTCCTCAGCCGATGGCCCTGACCCGCACCGGCGCAGCGCAAGCCCGCCGGTACCCCAAGAGCGGCGAGCTCATCCAGTGACCTGGAACCGCCTTTCCTCGGTGGGCGGCTCGAACATACGACTCCTTACTCGCGTCCAGGTATGCGTTCTTGACCGCTGTGGAGCCGAGTGACCCTGATGGCGAAGGCTTGGGGGCCGGGCGACGACCCTGGTCAGAAGCCATCGACAATCACTGATGGACGACCGGTAGTCAGAGCGCTTCCCGACATGGGATGTGCTCTCGGACGGCACATGCCTCTCCGAACACCACAGCGACCAGCGTTTCCGCTGGTCAGCCTGGGTGTGGAGCCCCCCGCCGGAATCGAACCGGCGACCCCATCCTTACCATCGATGCGCCGGTGGTTCACCACGCCGTGCGGCACCTCGCTCGCCCACACAACCACGCAGGTGAGAGGCGCTGTCGAGGGCTGTGTTGTGGGGCGTGGTGAGGTTGCGTGTAGCGCAGTTTCTGGCAAATCTCTGGCACGCCCAGAGTCGCGCAACACAGACCAGTCACCGACCACCAGATCGGCGAGCGGCCGTGGCCTCGGTCGACGCCGGTGTCGTCCGCAGTGGCCTCTACCCGCTTGCTGGTGGAGAGCGGACCGGGTTGGCGACCTCGAAGGTGCCCACCGGGGCGATGCGCACGCTGGTGGTCGACGGCTGGAGCCGGGCGTCGGCTCGTCGCTAGCAGCAGGTCACCGATACGGGCAGTACCCTGACCTCTTGTGACGAAGGGGGTTGCTCGCCGTTACGCCCCGGCAGCGGCCGTACCGGGACCAGACGAACATCTGGAACAGGACGACTAGGAAGAAGTTCGTAGTCCCGCTGCTGCACATGCCGGAGGTGGCCGCCGCCGCCGCACCCTACCGTTCACCGTATGGCTTCCTTCCGTTCACCAGCGCCCACGGCGGCGACGGCGGCCGTCGCGCAGGCGCCGATCGTCGTCACCGGGATGGCGCGCTCCGGTACCAGCTGGGTCGGCAAGCTCTTGCAGGCGAGCGGCGAGCTCACCTATATCAATGAGCCGCTCAACCCCGACCACCCGCCGGGACGCTCACCAGGTGTGCTCGACGCCTCGGTCGAGCGGCACTACCAGTACATCAGCGAGCACAACGAGGACGGCTGGCTGGCCGCGTTCGACGAGACCCTGCACCTGCGCTACCACGTCGGTGCCGAGCTCCGGCGCAACCGCTCGCCCTACGACCTGGCCAGGATGGCCAAGTACGCGACCAGCTTCCTGGCCGGGCGCCTGCTCGGGCGCCGTGCGCTGCTGGACGACCCGTATGCGCTGCTCGCCTCCGAGTGGCTGGCGGACCGGCTGGGTTGTCGCGTCGTTGTGGTCGTGCGCGACCCGGCCGCCATGGTGGCGAGCTGGAAGCGGCTGAACTGGACGACCGACCTCGGTGAGCTGTTGCACCAGCCGGCACTGATGCGGGACTGGCTGGAGCCGTTCCGCGGGGAGATGCAGGCGGTGGCGGCGACGCCCGGGGACTTGATCGGCCGGGTCGGGATGCTCTGGCGGCTGCTGTACCTGGTCGCGGCCGAGTACGAGCGACGCTGCCCGGCGGTCCGCATCGTCCGCTACGAGGACCTGGCGGCCGACCCGGTCTCGTCCTTCGCCGGCCTGTACGCCGCGCTCGGCCTCAGCTTCGACGAACGAGCCGAGGGGGAGGTGGTGCGGTCGACGACGGGCAGCGCCCACCGCACGGCGCACCGCTGGTCGCTGTCCAGGAGGGGCCTCTCCAAGACCGGCTTCCGGCCCATGGACAGCCGGGCCAACCTGGTCGCCTGGAAGCACCAGCTCGGTGCCGGCGAGGTGGCCAGGGTTCGTGCGCTCACCGCGGGCGTGGCGGACAGATGGTACCCGCCGCAGTGCTGAGGGCACCGGGCGAACTCCGGGGGGTCGATCAAGGGTGAAGGTGCAGATCCTGTGCACGCTCGGGCCGTCATCGCTGCGGCCCGACGTGATCCATCGCATGGACGAGCGTGGCGTGGACCTGTTCCGGGTGAACCTGTCCCACACGCCGCTAGAGGCGGTGGCGCCGACCATCGAGCTGATCCAGGGCTGCTCCATGACCCCGGTCTGTCTGGACACTGAGGGGGCGCAGGTCCGCTGTGGGCCGATGGCGCCGGACGTGACCCTTGAGGAGGGCCGGACGGTTCGGCTCGCCGCGGCCGGCCGGGTCGGCACCGCAGAAGAGTTGATCCTGCAGCCGGGCGCGACGCTGGAGGTCCTGCGGCCCGGCAGCGAGCTCAGCGTCGACTTCAACGGGGCGCTGCTGCGGGTCGCCGAGGTGGGCCCGGCCGGCGTGACCGCAGTGGTGCTGGAGGGCGGGCAGGTCCGTTCTAACAAGGCAGTGACCGTTGATCCAGCCCCGGCGCTGCCTGCCCTGACCGATAAGGACGTGGAGGCGATCGGTGTCGCGTCGTCGCTCGGGGTGCGGCAGTTCGCGCTGTCGTTCGCCAGCTGCGCCGAGGACGTCGCCCTGGTCCGTGGGCTGCTGGGGCCCGACGCCACCGTGATCTCCAAGATCGAGAGCCGGGCCGGGATCCGGAACATGGACAGCATCATCAGTGTCTCCGATGCGGTGCTGATCGACCGGGGCGACCTGTCGCGTGAGATCCCGCTGGAGCACGTCCCGTTCTACCAAAAGGTGGTGGTGCGCCAGGCCAACCGCTGGAACCGGCCTGTCTTCGTGGCCACCAACCTGCTGGAGTCGATGGTCACCGGCCGCCGGCCGACGGTGGCCGAGGCCGACGACATCGCCAACACGCTGCTGGACGGTGTCCACGGGCTGGTGCTGGCCGCCGAGACGGCGATCGGTGTGGACCCGGTGGGGACGGTGGACATGGTCCTGCGGGTCGTCGCCGCCTTCGAACGTTGGAACGTGAGCTCCTTGCTGGAAGAGGACCGCACGCCGCTCTCGAGCGTGGTCGCCGCCCGGTGAGCCTCTCCAGCGCCGACCTGACCCACCTGATCGCCGCCACGGTCCTGCTGCTGGTGGCGGCGCACGGCCTTGGACGGCTGGCGGCACGGCTGCATCAGCCCCGGGTGGCCGGCGAGATCCTTGGTGGGCTGCTGCTCGGCCCCACCTTGTTCGGCCTGCTCGCACCCGGCTGGCAACGGGCCATCTTCCATGGCGGCACGGCGACCCAGGCAGGGCTGGGCATCGGCTACCAGCTTGGCCTGCTCCTCCTGATGTACTGCTCGGGCACGGAGCTGCGCGCCCTCCTCTCCCGGGGCGAACGCAAGCCCATCCTCGGGATCGCGGTGGTCGGTAACGTGGTGCCGTTCCTGGCCGGGCTGGCGTTTTTGGGCCTGCATGACACCAGCCGCTTCCTGGGCCCAGCGGGTGACCGGTTCTCCTTCGGGCTGGTCTTCGCCCTGGCCATCGCCGTCACCAGCATCCCGGTCATCTCCCGGATCATGGCCGACCTCGGCATCCTCGGCAGCCGGTTCGCCCGCGTCGTGCTGTCGGTCGCGGTCCTGGAGGACCTGGTCGTTTACGTGGTGCTCAACATCGCCCTGGCCCACGGCGTTACTGGCGACGCCGAGACCTCCGGCGTCCTCGGGATGCTCGGCCTCGAGACCGGCGGCACCGTTGGCATCGGCTACCACATCGCGGTCACACTCGGGTTTTTCCTCCTGCCGGTCTTTGCCGGCCCGGGGCTGGTGCAGCGGCTGGCCGACTGGCCGGGCAACCTGCTGCACCGGGCCAGCCCGATCGCCTTCCAGCTCGTGTTCATGCTGACCCTGGCCGGGCTGGCGTCGTTCGTGGGGGTGGCGCCCATCTTCGGGGCGCTGGTGGCCGGCATCCTGGCCGGTGACCTGCGCGGCAAGGACCTCGAGGCTCGCCGGGCCATCAGCGACGTCTCCTCGGCCACGTTGGTGCCGCTGTACTTCGCGGTGGTCGGCCTGCGGCTGGACCTGGTTGGCTCCTTCGAGCCGTTGTTCTTCCTGTTCCTGCTCGGGTTCGCCTGCCTCGTCAAGTCGGTCAGCTGCTATGTCGGCGCCCGGCTGGTCGGGGAGGGCAGGTCGGGCGCGCGCAACCTGGCGGTGGCCCTGAACGCCCGCGGCGGCCCTGGGATCGTGCTGGCCTCGGTGGCCCTGGACGCCGGCATCGTCGACGACAGCTTCTACACCATGCTGGTCATGCTCGCCCTGGTCACCTCGGTGGCCGCCGGCAGCTGGCTGGAGGCGGTCCTCAAGCGTGGCAAGGGCTTGCTCCCCGGCGAGCCGGACGACGACCTAGTGGCAGGGGTGGCTGCCCGAGTCGGTGAACGTCCGGCCCGCCTCTGAGACGAACCGCCAATCGTAGCTGGTCGGGTGCAGTGTCAAGGTCAGGACCCCGAAGGCGCTGGCGCTGCGCGCCTGGGAGTTCCGGGGGGGCGTACCGCTCAGACCGTGGTGGCTCTTGCCCCCGGTCCCGACGATGAACTGGCGAATACCGTTGACCGCGTCAGCGACGCCGAAGGGGGTTTGGGGCGCGAACCGCTCGTAGATGTGCTCGTGACCGGTGAGGACCACCTCGGCGCCGGCGTTGTGGAGCTCCTGGATGAAGTAGCTCGAGCTCCCGGAGGTGCCGCCGTTGTCTTTCCATCGCGGCCGGTGCCAGTACGCGAGGGTGCACTGGCTGGGATGGGCGGCCAGGTCCGCGGCCAGCCACCGGCCCTGCGGCGAGGACCTCGTGCAGCCCCCGACCCCGGGCCGACTGCATTCGGTGTTGAGCACCACGATGTGCCAAGCCCCCAGGTCGTAGCTGTAGTAGCCGGCGCACGCGGTCCGGCACGAAGGCTGCCGCGGCGTGGCGGCTGACCCGAAGTAGCCGAAGTAGCCGGAAGCACCCGACGTCGAGCAGCCCGTCCCCGAGTACTCGTTGTCGCCGACGGCCGGGTGGCTGACGGCTTTGACGCGGCCCCAGGATGGGTCGTAGACCGACTGGTAGGCACTGGCCTGGCCGCACTCGTACTGCACGTCCCCGAGGGGCAGGACGGCGTCGTAGTCGCCGGCCACCAGCAGGTCCGAAGTGTCGCGATGATGGCAGCCGCTCGCGGTACGGGTCGCCGGCGGCCTGCAGGCGATGTCGCCGGCCGCGGCCACTACCGGGTCGCCGACCGCTAGCGGGGTCGCCGTGGGGTCGCCGCTCGCGACCCCGACCCCGGCGAGCGTGCTCATCACCACAGCCGCGGTCACGGCGACCGCCCAGCGTCGACCCATCGCTGCCCCCGTTGTCGGGCGGCGGCTCCGTCGCCGCATGATATGAACGCCGACGGCGAACCGACATAGCTAATCTGTGGTAGCGGGACGTCGTCACCAGCCGTACCTGCCGTTCGCGCAACGGCTGATGGATCGGGCCGGCGCCGCCCTCCGGTCAGAGGCGGCGACTAGCGCCATACCACCCAGAGATGGCCACCCAGGTGGTCGTGGCCATCCAGATGCGGCTTATGGTCGTGTCCGCACCGCCGAGGAGACCCTGCAAACCTACCCGAACCAAGCACCACGCCACGTGTTCTGACGACTACGCATCATGGTTCTGGCAAATCTCTGGCAAACGGCGTTCCGACCCCTCCAGGCTACAACAGGCCGGGCGCTGGACCCGGCCTGACCTGGTGGTTTGTGGTGGAGCCCCCCGCCGGAATCGAACCGGCGACCCCATCCTTACCATGGAACAACCAGGAACCGCTGTGCGGAACGCCGTTTCCCCAGGTCACGCTCGACCGTAGGGGCCAAAGTTATCGGTTCTCTTTCGACGAAGTTATGCGGTCACTCTCCGGGCATCCACTGATCGTCAGTGACGCGAGCCATCCTCCCTACCAGCGATCGGCGAACTCAGTCCACATCGCCCCCTGGAGTCGTGGACAACGAGTACAGCATGCCGCGTGCTGGACCAGTGCGGTCTCCAAGAGCTCGGCCCGTTCAATGGTCCCCGGATGGCGGATAGCCCAGTACGAACCATCCTGACCACCTCCAACCAGCCACCTCCAACCTGCCACCTCAAGGTTCGAGCGAAGGAAGCCGGGCCAGCCTGGCCGCCTCCTCCGAACGCACCGTCCTGATGCCAGGGCAGCGACAAACAATAGGGAGATCTACCTCGAGCCGAGGTGCTCCAGGAACCAGTCGCGGGCTGCGCCGCTGGCGGTATCGAAGTCCTTCACGTAGGCGTCGAAATGGCCGCCGGGCAGCAGCATCAGCTTCT
>Ga0184632_10000236_pt1 | contig 20022 bp, 16 predicted proteins | sample PLM31_50_b1_FD_133153 | JGI IMG/M metagenome (GOLD analysis project Ga0184632, IMG submission 133153) | Groundwater sediment microbial communities from an aquifer in East River, Colorado, USA - PLM3-1_50_b1 | ecosystem: Environmental > Terrestrial > Soil > Riparian zone | place: USA: East... | reverse complement strand
GTACGCGAACCGGCGAGCATCCGCCCGCGCACGGAGGCGAACAGTGCCCACGGCACCCAGACGAACTCCAGCACGATGCGCACCACCGATGGCGGTACCGGGATCCACGGCAGCATCACCAGGCTCCGATCGACGGCGCCGAGCAGCGCGAAGACTGCCAGCGCGATCGTGACCCAGCCAAGCCCGGCCCTGCCTCGGCGGCGCAGCGCTACACCGCAACAGAGCCACCCCAGTCCGAGCACGCCGAGACCGACCGCACTGAGCGGCGTCGTCTCGCGCAGCGTCCCGTAGACGCCGACGACGAGGCCGGACAGCGTGAGAAGCACGCCGAGGAAGGCCAGCCGCGACCCGCGCAACAGACGCCGCCACATTACGATGAGCGCAAGACCGAGCAGTACAGCCTCGCCGAGGGCGTACTTCACCTCGATGCGCTGCAGCCCCCGGGCGCCGAACCAGTCGCAATCCGACGGGATGCGCTGCGAAGCCTGGTCATAGTCGGCGCACACGTAGAGCTTGAGCACCTTTCCCGGCTCGGCAAGGTACCGCGCGGTGCCCAGGCCGGCTGGCATCTCGTCCGCGCCGCACTGCGGCAGCACCACCGGCTCGGCGCCGTCGCTCGAGGGGGTCTGCCAGCACGAGCCCACCCCTTGACCGTCCCACCAGAAGTCCATCCCGTTGGGCGCCCTGGTCCCGTCCGGTTTCACGCCCATGCGGTTGCCGTAGTAGCGGTTGTGATGTGACGTGTCGAACTGCGCGCCCAGGCGGGTGTCGTTGCGGACGAACCCGGGCACCCACGAGGTCACGAACCCGGCGTAGGAGTTGTTGTAGACGAAGTTCTCGCGCCAGATGTTGTAGTTGCCGCCGGGGTTGATGACACCGGTGCCGACGGGCACACCGACGGCCGGACAGACCACGCCAGTCTCATAGCCGCGCTCGGCGTACGGCTTCTTGCACGTGCCGTCCCGTACGTGGCCGTAGTAGTCGACGTTGTTGTCCGCGATGATGTTGCGTTCGAAGAGCGCGTGGTTCTGCGGCAACCCCGGGTGGTTGGGAAACGCGCTGTCGGTCGCCACGCCGACGGTGTTCTGCGTGAACACGTTGTCGTGAGCCCACACCGAGTCTCCGGCCGTACCCGAGTAGCCGAGCAGGTTGTCGTGGCTGCTGCAGCGGCGGATCTCGATCGCGTACCGGTCGACGGCGTGGCGACGAGTCGCGTTGATGTCCGACGCCGCACCGGGATAGACGCCGGAGTCCCCGTTTCCGTACGCCTCACAGTCGGTGTAGAGACCGTGGTCATCGGCGAAGGTGAGGAACCCGTACTCGTCGTTCCAGCGCCCGACCATCCTGTCGATGACGAACCCGTCGGACTCCATGATGTACACCGCGTTGAACGTGGTCCGTTGCGCGGTGAAGTTGCGCAGGTAGATGCCGGAGGCTCGGTCCGCGCGTACCGCGTTGAGCCGTCGGTACTGCGCGTCGATGACGACGTCCTCAGGCTTGGCGCCCATGCCCTCAACCTGGAGATCCTTCTTGTCCAGGATCGCCACCAGGTTTTGGTTGTTGGGGCAGGTCACCTGCTGGTCCCAGGAGAGCACCTGGTAGCCCAGCGCCGCCGTGCGGGCCGGTAGGTTGGCGCACCACGCCGAGGGTGTGGCGAGGCTCGGCTCCTCGCGGTAGACGCCGGGCAGCACCTTGATCGTCATGCCGGACTGCTTGACGTTGTTCACCGCCTCCTGCAGGTGGCGGTAGCCAGTCTTCTGGCACTGCGTCCAGAGAGAGAGGTTGATTGTCCTCAGATCGGCTGGGAAGCCGGTGATGCGCTTGTCGAAGTCGGCCTTGTCGGTCTTACAGACGAGCAGCGCCGGACCTGCGGTGCGGTAGGTGGGGACTTTGCCCGAACCATCCGGGGCCACCGCGTCGCGCTCGTCGTGCGCCGATGCGGCTCCGGCCGGACTCAACAGGACCAGCCCGCCGACTGCCGCTAACGTGACCACCGCGAGGGCCGGGATCCGGGCCAATCTCCTCATGCCGGCGAAGCCTAGAAGAAGCCTCACATCTCAGCTATCCGCAGGCGGCGTATCTTCCCTTTTACGCAGATCGTCCTCGCGCTTCTTGAGGTCCTCTTCCCACCGCCGGAGCAGGTCATCCTCTTCCCGCTTGCCCTTGTTATCGATCTTTCGAAGGAACTCCGGGTCATCGTCTGGGGCAAGGATCCGCTTCGGCCGAGTCGCCTCGGGGTAGCCGCTGCCCGGCCGCCACGCACCCGGCGCCGCAGTGGCCTTTACGGGGCGGCCGGCGAAGTAGTACGCCACCGAGCCCAGCAGCGGGAAGAACAGGATGATCAGCACCCACAGGATGCGCGGAAGGCCGCGCACCTGACCGTCCTCGGCGGAGAGGCAGCTGATCAGCGCGAGGACAGCGAAGATCAAACCGAGGAAGAAGAAAGCGACACCTACGCGGGCCATGCCTGAATCATGCCGCGCGGATATGTCGTTTGCGAACCGCCTACGCTCAGTGGCGTGAACGACCTCGATCCGGGTGCGCTGCGCACGGTGTACGACGCCCAACTGCGTGCCTGGATGCCCGAGCGACTCCCGCCCGAAGCGACCGTTGAGACCGACGGGCCGCTGATCCGCCTGACCGGCCTCGACCGCCGCGGATTCGTGACCTACCGCTCCCTCGACGGTGTGACCGGCGCCGAACTCGACGCCCTCATCGCCCGCCAGCGTGACTTCTACGCCGCCCGGGGCGAGGCCATCGAGTGGAAACTGCACGGCCACGACCTGCCCGAGGATCTGCCCGTCCGGCTGCGGGCGGCCGGGTTCGAGCCGGAGGAACAAGAGACCGTCGTGATCGGGTTGGCCGCACCGCTCGCGGCCGACACGTCCGTCCCTGCGGGCGTGGGTCTGCGCGAGGTGACCGCTCGTACGGATCTTGATCGGATCGCCGCGATGGAGACCGCCGTGTGGGGGGAAGACAGGTTCTTCCTCGCCGAGTCCCTCGAGAAGGAACTTGCCGCGGACCCCTCCGGCACGACGGTGGTGGTAGCCGAGGCGGGTCCGGATGTCGTCTGCGCCGGCTGGATCCGCTTCATCGAAGGCACGGCGTTCGCGTCGTTGTGGGGCGGGTCCACCCTTCCCGATTGGCGTGGGCGTGGCATCTACAAGGCGGTGGTGCGCTATCGCGCGGCGCTGGCCGTTGCGCGGGGATTTACCTATCTCCAGGTCGACGCCTCCGACGACAGCCGTCCGATCCTGCAGCGGTGCGGGTTCGTCGCGGTGACCACCACAACCCCGTACGTCTACACGCCTAGGCGTCCGCTGTCATGATCAAGATCGTGGCCAGGACGGCGTAAGCGGTGACAAGGAATGCCAGGACGGCGGGCCATCGGCCCGCGGTCGCGGTTACCCCACGGCCCAGTGCACCGATCCGGCGGTGCGCGATGACGAGGATCGCGAGCCAGGCCCACGCTAGGAGAGCCGCGGCAGCCAGTCCGAGAGGCGTGGGGCGGTCCACGATGGCCGCGGACACGGCGAGCAGTGCGACGGCCGTTGCCGCGAGCGTCGTGCGCCGCCACGACAGTCGGGTCCGCTCTGCTGAAAGCCCCGGCGGCGGCGGATGACCCGTGCTCATGTCCGGAGCCCACTGACGAGCACCACGACGAGCAGAGCTACCGCGCCCGCTCCGATCACCAGCGCGAGTATTGCGGGAAACCGTGAGCGGGGCAGCGGCCGGCCGAGCCGCATAGCCCGTTCGCACCGGGCCCAATGGTCGACCGCCCGCAGCGCGACGGCCGCGCCGAGTAGGAGCAGGGATACCGTGATCACCTCGCGCACGTGTGGCCACCGCAACGGCGGGACGAACGCTGCCACGGCCAGGCCGCCGCCGATCAAGGCCAGGCCGGTACGGACCCAGGCCAGGAATGTGCGCTCGTTGGCCAGCGAGAAGCGATAGTCGGGGGCCGTGCCAACCTCATCGACATCCGTGGGGTCGAACCACTGCCGGATCGCGCGGATCACGTCATGATTCAACAGCGGGCTCACGCCGTACCCCCGAGCGGATCCAAACCTACTAACGGGTAACATTGGCGTGGCCAACCCCACAGTTCGCCAGGTTGACCGACGAGCGCCGCACGCGGGAGCCTTGCGGGCAGCGTTGAACGGTCGTTCAAGCAGAGGACTTCGGAGAGCGATGAAGATCGTCGTACTCGTCAAGCAGGTGCCGGACTCCGGTGCGGAGCGCAACCTGCGAAGTGACGACAGCACCGTCGACCGTGATTCAGCGAACAACGTCATCAATGAGATGGATGAGTACGCCATCGAGGAGGCGTTGAAGCTCAGGGAGGCGCACGGGGGTGAGGTCACCATCCTCACCATGGGCCCGGAACGCGCCGCCGAGTCCATCCGCAAGGCGCTGTCGATGGGTCCGGACAAGGCGGTCCACGTACTCGATGACGCGCTGCACGGCTCGTGCGCGCTGGCCACCTCGAAGGTGCTCGCCGCGGCGCTGAAGTCCCTCGAACCCGATCTCGTCATCGCCGGCGCCGAGTCGACCGACGCTCGCGGCCAGGTCATGCCGCACATGCTCGCCGAGCGCCTCGGGGTCGCCGCATTGACCGGCGCGCGCAAGCTCACCGTCGACGGCGCCGCGCTGACGATCGAGCGGCAGACCGAGGAGGGGTACGAGGTCGTCACCGCCTCCACCCCCGCCGTTGTCTCGGTCTGGGACACGATCAACGAGCCCCGTTATCCCTCCTTCAAGGGGATCATGGAGGCCAAGAAGAAGCCGGTCCAGACGCTCTCCCTCGGCGACCTCGCCGTCGATGCCGGCGAGGTCGGCGTCGCCGGCGCCTCGACCACCGTCGTCGAGCATGCCAAGCGCCCTCCCCGGCAGGGTGGCACGCGCGTTAACGACGACGGTGAGGGCGGCGTCAAGCTCGTCGAGTTCCTCGTATCCGAGAAGTTCGTCTGAGGGGTCTTGTGATGGCTGAGGTTCTCGTTCTGGTCAGGCCCTCGCAGGGCAAGGTCACCAAGTCGACGCTGGAGGCGCTGACAATCGCCCGTGGGCTCGGCGAGCCCGCCGCGGTAGTCGTCGGCGAGCCGGGGCTGGCCTCGTCGCTCACCGACAGGCTCGGCGAATACGGCGCCGCCAAGGTTTACGTCGCGGAGTCCGACGAGTTCGGTGACTACCTGGTGACGCCCCAGGTTGCGGTGCTGGAGAAGCTGGTACGCGACGGCGCGCCGGCCGCGGTCCTCATTCCCTCCACGCAGGAGGGCAAGGAGGTCGCCGGGCGGCTCGCGGTGCGCCTCGACAACGGTGTGCTCACTGATGTGGTCTCCCTGGACCCCGACGGCATCGCCACCCAGGTCGTCTTCGCCGGCTCGACCATTGTCAAGTCCAGGGTGTCCCGCGGGATCCCACTCGTGACCATCCGCCCGTCGTCGGTGACCCCGACGCCCGCGCCCACCACTGCGTCGGTGGAGCCGGTGGCGGTATCGATCGGGGATTCGGATCGGCTCGCCCAGGTGAAGGAGCGCGTCACCGAGGCCAAGGGCGCCCGCCCGGAGCTGACCGAGGCGTCCATTGTGGTCTCCGGCGGCCGCGGTGTCGGCTCGGCCGACAACTTTAAGCTGGTCGAGGAGCTGGCCGATCTGCTCGGCGCGGCCGTCGGTGCCTCGCGCGCGGCGACGGACTCCGGCTTCTATCCGCACCAGTTCCAGGTCGGGCAGACCGGCAAGACCGTGTCGCCGCAGCTATATGTGGCCCTCGGCATATCCGGCGCCATCCAGCATCGGGCTGGCATGCAGACGTCGAAGACGATCGTCGCGGTGAACAAAGACAACGTGGCACCCATCTTCGAGCTGGCCGACTTCGGCGTGGTGGGTGACCTGTTCAAGGTTGTTCCCCAGGCCGCCGAGGAGATCCGCAAGCGCAAAGCCTGACCCACTGCTCCCCCCGGCGTCGATCATGACCTGGAGGTCATGATCGACGCGTTTTCACGACGGTCAGCTCATGATCGGCGAAGGACAACCGGGGCCACGGACTAGGCTGGGCGGCGATGACCTATCTCGATCACGCCGCGACCACCCCGATGCTTCCCGAGGCGGTCGAGGCATACGCGATCGCCGCGCGACATGTCGGCAACGCCTCGTCTCTGCACGCGCCCGGTCGGCGTGCCCGCCGCATGGTCGAGGAGGCGCGCGAGCGCGTGGCCGCGTCGCTGGGAGCCCGGCCATCGGAGGTTATCTTCACCAGCGGTGGGACGGAGAGCGACAACCTTGCCGTTAAAGGGATATTCTGGGCGCGCCGCACGGACGATTCGAAGCACAACCGGGTAGTGGCCTCCGCTGCCGAGCACCACGCGGTGCTGGACGCGGTCGACTGGCTGGGCCGGTTCGAGGGCGCCGATGTCAGCTTGCTGCCGGTGGACGAACTCGGCCGGGTCGACGTCGAGGCCGTACGGTCCGAACTCGACCAGCGTAGTGGCGAGCTCGCCATGATCACGGCGATGTGGGCGAACAACGAGGTCGGCACCGTGCAGCCCGTCACCGAGTTGGCCGCCATGGCTGCGGAGTGCGGCATCCCATTCCACACCGACGCCATCCAGGCCATCGGCCAGGTGCCGGTCGACTTCGCTGCCAGCGGCGCGGCCGCGCTGACCGCCACAGGACACAAGCTCGGCGGCCCAACGGGAGTGGGCGCGCTGTTGCTGGGCCGCGAGGTCGGCTGCACGCCGCTCCTGCACGGCGGGGGCCAGGAGCGCGATGTCCGATCCGGCACGCTGGACGTGGCCGGCATCACGGCCTTCGCGGTGGCGGTCGAGATGGCGGTGAAGGCCCAGCAGGAGACCGCCGCCAGGGTCGGATCGCTCCGCGATGAGCTGGTGTCGCGGGTCCGAGCCGCGGTGCCGGACGCCGTTCTCAACGGTGACCCCAAGGATCGGCTGCCGGGCAACGCGCACTTCTCATTCCCGGGCTGCGAGGGCGATGCATTGCTGCTGCTGCTGGACGCGCAGGGCATCGCGTGCTCGACCGGATCGGCGTGCTCGGCCGGTATCGCCCAGCCATCCCACGTGCTTCTCGCGATGGGGGCGGACGAGGCGCGAGCGCGCTCGACCCTGCGGTTCAGCCTCGGCCACACCTCGACCCTCGACGATGTCGACGTGCTCGCAACGGCGCTGCCGAGTGCGGTCGAACGGGCCCGCCGCGCCGGTTCGGTCCGGGCTGGGCGCAGCTGATCAAGCCGCCCATGGCTGGACCTGCCGGACTGGCTACCCTCTAGTGGTGAGAAGTGTTGGGCATATGCGCCCGAGAGCTCGTGGGACCCGGGTGTTGGCCGCCATGTCGGGCGGCGTCGACTCCGCGGTCGCGGCTGCTCGGGCGGTCGACGCCGGCTATGACGTCACCGGGGTGCACCTGGCGTTGGCCCGCAACCCCAAGACCTATCGATCGGGTGCCCGTGGTTGCTGCACGCTTGAGGACGCCCGCGACGCGCGGCGCGCGGCCGACGTGATCGGGATCCCCTTTTACGTTTGGGACATGGCCGACGAGTTCCACGCGACCGTCGTGGACGACTTCGTCGCGGAGTACGCCGCCGGTCGAACCCCCAATCCCTGCCTTCGCTGCAACGAGAAGATCAAGTTTGCGGCCGTCCTCGACCGCGCGATCGCGCTTGGGTTCGACGCCGTGGTCACCGGACATCACGCTCGGCTCGGCCCCGACGGGTTGCTGCGGCGCTCGGTCGACATGGGCAAGGACCAGTCGTACGTCCTCGCGGTGCTCACCCGCGAGCAGCTGGCGCACTCGATCTTCCCGCTGGGCGATTCGTTGAAGACCGGGGTGCGCGCGGAGGCGGCCGAGCGCGGGCTCGCCGTCGCGGAGAAGCCCGACTCGCACGACATCTGCTTCATCGCCGACGGCGATACCCGCGGCTTCCTGGCCCAGCGACTCGGTGAGGCGCCTGGCGACATCGTGGACGCCGCCACCGGGGACGTTGTCGGCAGCCATGCCGGTGCGTTCGCCTTCACCGTTGGTCAGCGCAAGGGCCTGAACCTCACCAGACCCTCGGCCGACGGCCGGCCCCGCTACGTGCTGTCGATCACCCCGGTGACGAACACCGTCACGGTCGGCCCCGGCGAGGCACTGGAGGTCTCCGCCGTGGCGGCGGAGCGTCCAGTGTGGACGGCGGGATCGCTGCCGTCCACTCCGATCGAGTGCGAGGTGCAGATCAGGGCACATGGTGAAACCGTCCCGGCCGTTGTGACGGTGGAGGCCGGGCAGATGACCGCCACCCTGCGCCGGCCGGTCCGAGGTGTCGCCGCAGGCCAGGCGCTGGTCGCGTACCGCCCCGACCCCGCCGGCGACATTGTCCTCGGTTCGGCGACGGTCAGCCTGACGCGCAGCTGACTGCGCGGCTAAGGTACGTGGGTGGAGTCGAGGCCGTGGATGCCAGCGTCCGCGACTGGTGTGGGGTCGCTGCCGGGCACCGATGTGGTGGAGGCCGTCAAGCTGGTCTTCGGAGAGCTGACAGCACTCCCCCATCTGCCGGAGCTCCCGGCCAGGGGTCCGGGCGCCGACATGATCGGTCGCGGCGCGGGCCTGCTCTCCGAGTTGCCGGTAGAGCTGTATGCGGGGCGGTGGCGGGTCGCGGCTAGGCCCGGCCGGGATCTGCGGCGTACCCGTGACCTGCTCGATCGGGATCTCGACGCGCTCACGGCGGCCGGCGACGGGTACCGGGGACCGCTCAAGCTGCAGGCGCCCGGCCCGTGGACGCTCGCCGCGAGCCTCGACCTCCCGGTTGGGGGGCGGGTCCTGCGCGACCACGGTGCCACTCGCGACCTCGCCGCGTCGTTGGCCGACGGTTTGCGGACGCATGTGGCCGACGTCGCCCGCCGGGTGCCGGGGGCCTCGCTGCTGCTGCAAATCGATGAGCCGTCGGTGCCTGCCGTCCTCGCCGGGCGGGTGCCGACCGAGAGCGGTCTGCACACGTTGAGGTCGGTCGAGTCGAGCACGGCGGAATCGACTCTGCGCTCCATTGTGGAGATGGTTGGGGTACCCGTCGTGGTCCACTGCTGCGCGCCCGGGTTACCGCTTGGGTTGGTGCGTGGCGCGGGCGCCGCCGCGGTCTCGCTCGATCTGGCCATATTCGATCAGGCCAATCTGGACGTTCTCGATGCGCTCGGCGAGCTTCTCGACGCCGGCCTGGGTCTGTTCGCCGGGGCGGTGCCGACCGTTCCGCTGGACGAGGGCCGCCCGCCGTCGTCGCAAGAGGTCGCCGACGCGGTCACGGCGCTCTGGCGCCGCCTCGGATTCCCACTCGACCGGATCCCTGCGCAGGTAGTCATCACGCCCGCGTGCGGACTCGCCGGGGCGACGGCGGAGTATGCGCGCGCCGCACTTGGCACCAGCGTAGAGGCCGCGAAGCGACTCTCCGAGCAGTAAGTCCGACGATCTCGCCGGGGAACGGTAACCTCCGGAGCATGCGACGGGCGACAGGAAGCCTGTTCGGGTTGGCGTACGGAGACGCGCTCGGCAAACCGACCGAGTTCCTGTCTGTGCCGGACATCATGGCGCGGTACGGGCACCGGGGTCCCCAGGATCTAGACGGCGAACCGGCCCTCGTCACCGACGACACCCAGATGACCCTGGCGGTCGCGTGGGCGCTTGTCGACGCTCAGCCCACCGAAGGCCGACCGTGGAATGCCGCGACCCTGGAGCCGCCACTGCGGCAGCGGTTCCTGGCGTGGGCGCGCAGCCCGCAAAACAACCGGGCGCCGGGGCAGACCTGCCTTCGGGCCTGTGCTGCGCTCGAGGACGGCTACCGCTGGCAGCGGGCCACCGTCGCCGGGTCGAAGGGGTGCGGCGCCAACATGCGGGTGACCCCGGTCGGGCTTCTGCCGGGCATCGACGACGACACGCTCGCCGACCTCGCCCAGCTTCAGGCGGGGATGACCCACGGCCACCCGACCGCACTCGCGGCGGCTGAGCTTACGGCGTACGCAGTGAAGATCCTGGCCCGCGACGGTGTTCCGCTCGACGACCTGCCCTCGCGCCTGCGTGCCCGCTGCGTGGAGCAGCGATTGGTCTACCGCGACGACTGGCTGGGGGACCTGTGGGAGCGGCCGGGCGCGACGACACCGGACGAGTACATCGCTCGCGGCTGGGACGAGTGCCTGGCCGTGCTGGACCGGCTCAACGCGGCGCTTCTCGCGCCGGACCGCGAGGCCGACCCGTGCGACGCCACCGGGGCCGGCTGGGTCGCCGAGGAGGCGCTGGCGACCGGACTCCTCTGCGCGCTGCTGTTCCCCGACGACCCGGTCGACGCGCTCGGCCGTGCGGCGATGACGTCGGGCGACTCGGACTCCATCGCGTGCCTGACCGGGGCGTTCCTGGGCGCCGCGCATGGCATGGATGCCTGGCCGGAGGGGTGGGCCGGCCGGATCGAGTACGCCGACCAGCTCGCGGCGCTGGGCCGGGCCTGGGACTGAGTTCGGGGCGTGCCGTGTGCCACTGTCAGACCGGCTGGTTACGGTGCAGGTGTGAGCGGCGAGAAGGGAGCAACGACCTGCCATGCCAACCGAGCCCGCAGTCGCGAGCGAAAGGCGGACTAGGTGAGTGAAGATGAGATTCCGGCACAGGTCGGGGGCAAAGCGCGAGCGGCCGAGGCCGGCGGAGAGCCGCCCGCCGAGGCCCGCGACCGGCATGCCATCCTCGCGACAGAGCTCGACGAGCACCAGTACCGCTATCACGTGCTAGACGCACCCACGATCGGTGACGGCGAGTACGACGTACTGATGCGGGAGTTGGAGGCGCTGGAGGCCACCTACCCGGGCCTGCGCACGCCCGATTCGCCGTCGCAGCGGGTCGGCGGTGCGTACTCGACCCTGTTCGAACCGGTCGCGCATGCCGAGCGGATGCTCAGCCTCGACAACGCGTTCACCGACGACGAACTGTCGTCCTGGGCGGAGCGGGTCGAGCGCGAAGTGGGCGCGGACGCCGCCACCTACCTGTGTGAGCTCAAGATTGATGGTCTGGCGATCAGCCTGACGTATGAGCGGGGCCGGCTCGTGCGCGCGGCCACCCGCGGCGACGGGCGAACGGGCGAGGACGTCACCCTCAATGTGCGCACGATTGCCGATGTACCCGAACGCCTGACCGGTCGGGACGTGCCGGAGCTGGTCGAGATCAGGGGCGAGGTGTTCTTCACGGCCGAGGCCTTCACGAAGGTGAACGACGTCCTGATGGAGCTGGGCAAGACGCCGTTCGCCAACCCGCGCAACGCCGCGGCGGGCAGCCTGCGCCAGAAGGATCCACGAGTGACGGCGTCGCGGCCGCTGCGGCTCATCGTCCATGGCGTCGGAGCCCGGAAGGGCTTCGCACCGCGCCGGCAGTCCGAGGCGTACGAGCAGCTCAAGGCGTGGGGTCTGCCCACGTCGGATCGGTGGCGGGTGCTGCCCGATCTCGCCGGCGTGCGGGACTTCGTAGCCCACTACGCGGAGCACCGCCACGACGTGGAGCACGAGATCGACGGTGTCGTGGTCAAGGTGGACAGTGTCGCGCTGCAGCGCAGGTTGGGCTCCACCAGCCGCGCACCGCGGTGGGCGATCGCCTTCAAATACCCGCCGGAGACCGCCACCACTCGACTGCTCGAGATCCGGGTAAACATCGGACGGACCGGGAGGGTCACCCCGTACGCCGTTCTTGAGCCGATCTTCGTGGGCGGCGTGACGGTCACCAATGCCACGCTGCACAACGCCAACGACGTTGTCCGACGGGGAGTTCTCATCGGCGATACCGTCATTGTCCGGCGTGCCGGCGACGTGATCCCCGAGATCGTTGGCCCGGTCGTGGAGAAGCGGGACGGCTCGGAGCAGGAGTTCGTCATGCCGACCGAGTGCCCGGTGTGCGGCTCGGCGCTAGCTCCGGCGAAGGAGGGCGACGTCGACATCCGCTGCCCCAACTCCCGGTCGTGTCCGGCGCAGCTTCGCGAGCGACTCTTCCACCTCGCCGGGCGCGGTGGCTTCGACATCGAGGTGCTGGGTTACAAGGCCGGCGTGGCCCTGCTGGACTCGGGGATCATCGAAGACGAGGGGGATCTGTTCGCGCTCGACGCGGAGAAATTGGCCCGAAGCCCGTTCTTCGTCAATGCGGACGGCAGCCTCTCCACCAACGCCGGCAAGCTGCTGGCGAATCTGGAGGAGGCCAAGACACGTCCACTGTGGCGCGTGATCGTGTCGCTCTCCATCCGGCATGTCGGGCCGACCGCCGCGCAGGCGCTCGCCGCGCATTTCGGCTCTCTCGACGCGACAGCCGAGGCATCGGTGGAGGAGCTAGCCGCGGTGGATGGCGTGGGGCCGACCATTGCGGAGTCGCTCAAGGAGTGGTTCGCCATCGACTGGCACCTTGAGGTGGTGGACAAGTGGCGCGCTGCCGGGGTGAGGCTGGCGGAGGACAGGGTGGACACGGGCCCGAAGCCACTGGCCGGCCTGACGGTCGTGGTGACCGGGTCGCTCACCGAGTTTTCGCGCGACGGGGCCATCGAAGCGGTAGCGGCGCGCGGCGGCAAGGTGACCGGGTCGGTGTCCAAGAAGACCGACTTCGTCGTCGTTGGGGACACCCCCGGGTCGAAGTTCGACAAGGCCATCTCGCTCGGTGTACCCGTGCTGGACGAGGACGGTTTCACGGTGCTCCTGGCGGACGGCCCCGATGCGGCTCGCGACATCGCCCGCCCAACGAGTGAATAACATCTTCAAGCTACCGAGGTTTCCCCACGCTTGGAGGAAAAGCGCGCGTTGTCCGTTTTATCGTGCCGGATTGGTTACACATTCGGAATGGCGCGACTCTTAAATGCTGAATTAATGGGTATACCGGCAATAATTGGTGTATCGCGTTACTGGACCCTGGTGGGGTCGTTTCAGCGGACGTACGGCGGGTGCGTCATGGAGGGTGATGGAGGCGACCTCATGCGTGACGCCGGGCTGAACCAGATCGGGCCGGGCGACGTCGGAGCGCGCAGCGTGGCGGGGCGGAACATCGTGCCCCGCGATCGTGCGGCCGGCGTGTTCGCGTACGTCGCGTTTGTGGTGCTCGGCGCCGTGGCGACGGTGGCGCTCTCCTTCGCCGACCTCCCCGAGGTCGTCCGGACGGCCGGGCCCTCCTTCTGGGTGATCGCCGTGATGGCCGTGGTGGTCGACGCGCGACCGTTCAACGCGCCTGGTCGCGGGCCGACGGCGACGGTCTTCCCGTCCATCGCCTTCACCTTCGCGTTGCTGCTCGGCTGGGGGCTGGCGCCGGCAGTGGCGGTGCAGGCCGCGGCCGTCGTGGTCTCATCGATCCGGCTGCACCACGCGCCATGGCGCGCCGTGTTCAACGCGGGCCAGTATGCGCTGGCATTCGCGGCCTCGGCGCTGGTGCTCAACCTCGCCGGCGTCCCGCCCGTCTCCGGTCCCACGATGTCGCCGGATACGAGTCTGGGCATCGTGGGCGTCCTGGCGATCCTGGCTGCTGCCTGCGTGTGGTTCGCCGTCAACGACGCGCTCGTGACGACGGCGATTTGGCTCCGGTTCGGCGGCAGTTGGGCCAGGACCCTGACCGGCGGCCTGCGTCAGGAGGCACTGTCCACACTGTCCCTGCTGGCACTAGGCCCACTCGTGGTGGCGGTCGGGAATGTCAGCGCTGTGCTCGTGCCGCTCATCCTTGTGCCGCTCTTCACGGTCAATGAACTGGCCCACTTCACCGAGCAGGAGCAGCTCAAGTCGGTACGGGACGAGCTCACCGGCCTGCCCAACCGCAAGGCCCTCTACTCCGAGATGCGGGCCCAGGGGCGAGCCTATGCGGAACGCTCCTCTCGCATGCCCGCCGACCGGCGGCGGATGGCCCTACTGCTGCTCGACATCGACCAGTTCCGGCGGGTCAACGACGCACTCGGCCACGCCGTGGGGGACCAGCTCCTCGGGGCCGTGGCCGAACGGTTGCGGGAGTGCGTCGGCGCCGACGGCTTTGTCGCCCGCCTCGGCGGCGACGAGTTCGCGATTCTGGCCCCACGCCTGGTCGACCAGGCGGCGGCGGGCGTGCTCGCCGAGCGGGTCGCCGACGCACTGGCCGAACCGGTCACGTTGCACGGCCTGCCGCTGGATATCAGCGCGGCGACCGGGGTCGCCATCTACCCCGACCACGGGACCGACAACACGTCGCTGCTTCGCCACGCCGAGGTCGCGATGTACGACGCCAAGGACCGCGGCGCGACGTACGCCGTCTACACGCCCGAGTCGGACCACAACTCGCCGGAGCGTCTCGAGCTGCTCGCTGACCTGCGCCGAGCTCTTGACGTGGCGCGTCCCGATGAGATCCAGCTGTTCTACCAACCGCAGATTCAGATGGCCTCCGGCGCCGTGATCGGGGTCGAGGCACTGCTTCGCTGGCACCATTCCAAGAAGGGTGTGATCAACCCGGAGCACCTGATCAAGGTCGCGGAGCACACCGCCGTGATGCGCCGCCTCACGTCGCGGGTGCTGGAGGACGTGATCGCACAGCTGGCGAAGTGGCGGGCGCAGGGACTCGTCGTTCGAGCATCGGTCAACGTGAGCGTCCGTGACCTGCACCGGCCCGAGCTGGTGGACCAGTTGGCCGCAACACTTGCCGAGCGGGGCGTCCTGCCCAACCAGGTTCAATTGGAGATCACCGAAGGGGCCCTGATGGCCGACCCTCGGCGGGTACTCGTCACGCTGCACCGGCTGGACAAGCTTGGGGTGGCGCTGTCGTTGGACGACTTCGGCACCGGCTATTCGTCGCTGCAGCATCTGCGCCGCCTCCCGCTCGCCGAGGTGAAGATCGACCGGTCGTTCGTGCTCGGCATGGCGACCGATCCGGACGACGCCGCCGTGGTGGGTTCGATCATCGACCTCGCCCGTGCACTGGGGCTGCGCGTTGTTGCCGAAGGCGTGGAGGACGACACGACCCGGCGGATGCTGCTTCGGGACGGGTGTGAGGTGGCCCAGGGCTGGTTCTATGCCCGTCCGATGCCCCCGGATGCCCTCGTCGCGTGGCTGGCCCGATACCGGCCCCCACGCCTGAGCGAGGAGACAGAGCTGCGCTGACGGGGACAGCCAGGCTAGACGTGCGCGGCCGGCACCCGTACACGGGAGCGGCGGGCCAGACACATAGACTCGCTCGGGTACATCTTCGAACGTGGATGAGGGGGGACCATGGCCGCCATCTCCCGCGAGGAGGTCGCGCACCTCGCGCGGCTGTCGCGGCTCGCCGTCACGGAGGCGGAATTGGATCGATTCGCCGGCCAGCTCGACGTGATCCTCCAGGCGGTGACCCGGGTCGGTGAGGTGGCCGCGGCTGACATCCCACCCACATCGCACTCGGTGCCCCTGATCAACATCCTTCGCAAGGACGTCGTCGTACCCGGGCTGAAGCGCGACGAGGCCCTCGCCGGTGCGCCGGACACCGCCGATGGCCGCTTCCGGGTACCCCGGATCCTGGACGAGGAGGCGTGAGCATGAGCGACGTCACAAGGTCCACGGCGGCCGAGTTGGGTCGGCGGCTCGCGGCGAGAGAGGTCTCCGCCGTTGAGGTAGCGCAGGCGCACCTGGACCGCATCGCGGCCGTGGACGAGCGGGTGCACGCGTTCCTGCACGTCGACACCGAGGGCGCGCTCAAGGCGGCTCGCTCAGTGGACGAGGCGCGCGTACGCGGGGAGGAGCTCGGGCCGCTGGCCGGCGTCCCGGTCGCGGTGAAGGACGTCATGACCACCCGCGGCGTGCCCACCACGGCCGGGTCGAAGATTCTGGAAGGCTGGCGCCCGCCCTATGACGCGACGCTCGTGTCTCGGATGCGCGACGCCGGCCTGGTGATGCTGGGGAAGACCAATATGGACGAGTTCGCCATGGGCTCGTCGACGGAGTACTCGGCATACGGGCCGACGTTCAACCCGTGGGACCTGGCCCGGATTCCGGGCGGCTCCGGCGGGGGCTCGGCGGCTTCGGTGGCGGCCTACGAGGCGCCGCTCGCGATCGGGACCGACACTGGCGGCTCGATCCGCCAACCCGGCGCGGTTACCGGAACCGTTGGGGCGAAGCCGACGTACGGCGGGACCTCCCGTTATGGGCTAATCGCCTTCTCGTCCTCTCTGGACACACCGGGGCCATGTGCCCGGGCCGTCGAAGACGCCGCCCTGTTGCACGCGGTGATCGCGGGCCACGACTCCAGGGACTCCACGTCGATCCCGGCACCGGTGCCGGATGTCGTCGGCGCGGCCCGGCTCGGCGCGACCGGTGACCTCACCGGAGTAAAGCTCGGTCTGGTGCGGGAGTTCTCCGGGGACGGGGCCGAGGCCGGCGTCGGCGCGGCGTTCCGGGAGGGCGTGGAGGCGCTCGTCAAGCTGGGTGCCGAGGTGGTCGAGGTCTCCTGCCCTCACTTCGATTACGCGCTGCCGGCCTACTATCTGATCGCGCCGAGCGAGTGCACGTCGAACCTGGCCCGCTTTGACGGTGTCCGGTATGGACTGCGGGTGGGCGACGACGGCTCGAAATCACTCGAGGAGGTCATGTCGCTGACCCGTGAGGCCGGCTTCGGACCCGAGGTGAAGCGCCGCATCATCCTGGGCACGTACGCGCTTTCGTCGGGCTACTACGACGCCTACTACGGGCAGGCGCAGAAGGTGCGTACGCTCATCTCCCGCGACTTCGCGACCGCCTTCGAGCAGGTCGACGTGCTCGTCTCGCCGACGACTCCATTCGTGGCGTTCCCGTTCGGCTCGCGGACGTCGGACCCGTACCAGATGTATCTTGCGGATCTGTTCACCATCCCGGCCAACCTTTACGGTGGGCCGGCCATCTCCGTCCCGTGTGGACTATCGGAGGGCCTGCCGGTCGGGTTCCAGATCATGGCGCCCACCATGGCCGACGACCGCATGTACCGGGTGGGCGCCGCCCTCGAGTCCGCCGTCCCGCCTCTGACGCCCCCTCCCCTTTAACTCCCCCTTTGGCGCCTCCGCTTGGCGCCCCCGCTTAGCGCCCCCGCTTAGCGCCGATCATGACCTCCAGGTCATGATCGGCGCGTTTTGGCGACGGTGAGCTCATGATCGTGGGAATCTTGGGGCTATTCGCTGGTCCAGGAGGCGGGACCGGGGAGATCGACGCGGTGCTTGCGGGCTCGCGAGTTCCACGACCATCGTCCGATCTTGATGCTCCAGGACGAGAAGCCGTGCTTGGTGAAGTTCAGCCGCACCGGCCCAAGCCGGATCGTCTTGCGGAATATCAGTCCCATGTGGGCACTCCTTTGCTCGCAAGCCTGCTTAGCCAATTGTGGGTCGAACTACACGCCTGTGATTCGGCCGGCCGCCTCACCATACCTCGCGCAGTCTCGTTACCTCCCCGGTTCCTGGTGCGAGTCGGCGACTAGGCTGGGGCAGGTCCGTCACCCGCTGTCCGAGCTGGAGCATCGATGAGCACCGTGGCACTGCTGAACTTCGACGACGTCGTTGCCCGCTACGAGCCGGTCATCGGTCTGGAAACGCATGTCGAGCTCGGTACCCGTACCAAGATGTTCTGTGGTTGCCCGACCGAGTTCGGCGCCGAACCGAACACCCAGATCTGTCCAGTCTGCCTCGGCCTGCCGGGTAGCCTGCCGGTCGCCAACAAGGCCGCTATCGAGGCGACCATCCGCATCGGACTTGCGCTGAACTGCCGCATCGCGACGTGGTGCCGGTTCGCCCGCAAGAATTACTTCTACCCCGACATGCCGAAGAACTTCCAGATCAGCCAGTACGACGAGCCGCTGTGTGTCGACGGCTGGCTCGACATCGAGGTCGAGGGTGAGACCGTCCGCGTCGGCATCGAGCGGGTACACCTGGAGGAGGACACCGGCAAGACTCTCCACATCGGTGGCGTGACCGGGCGGATCCACGGCGCCACGGAATCCCTTGTGGACTACAATCGCGCCGGGATCCCACTCGTGGAGATCGTGACCAAGCCTGTCCCCGGAACAGGTGCGCTGGCGCCGGTCGTGGCGCGTATCTACGTGACAGAACTGCGCGACCTGGTCCGCTCGCTCGACGTGTCGGACGTCCGGATGGAGCAGGGCTCGTTGCGGTGCGACGTCAACACCTCGCTCAACCGGCCCGGCGAGCCGTGGGGCACCCGGACCGAGACCAAGAACGTAAACTCGCTGCGGAGCGTCGAACGCGCCGTGCGCACCGAGATGATCCGCCAGGCGAATGTCCTTGAAGCTGGCGAAAGGATCATCCAGGAGACCCGCCACTTCCACGAGGACTCGGGTGAGACCACCTCAGGCCGGAGCAAGGAGGAAGCGACCGACTACCGCTACTTCCCGGAGCCGGACCTCGTGCCGCTCGAGCCGGACCCGGCCTGGGTGGACCAGCTGCGCGCTAACCTGCCGGAGCCTCCGCGGGTGCACCGCCATCGGCTACAGAAGGCGTGGGGCCTGGCGGATAGGGAGATGCAGGCGATCCTCAATGCGGGCGGGGTCCAGCTGATCGAGGCGACCGTGGCGGCGGGCGCCACGCCCGAGGGTGCCCGCAAGTGGTGGATGGGGGAGCTGGCCCGACACGCCAATGAGCAGGGCATCGAGCTCGCCGACGTGGGTGTGACGCCGGAGCAGGTCGCCGAGGTGCAGCGCCTTGTTGATGATGGGAACCTGAACGACAAGCTCGCCCGTGTCGTCCTCGAGGGCATCCTGAACGGCGAAGGCTCACCTACCGACATCATGGCGGCGAGGGGGCTCGGAGTCGTCTCCGACACTGGCGCGCTCACCAAGGCCGTCGATGAGGCAATCGCCGCTAACCCGGACATCGCCGCGAAGATCCGTGAAGGCAAGCTGGAGGCGGCCGGGGTGCTGATTGGCGCCATCATGAAGGCCACCCGTGGCCAGGCCGACGCGAAGGCCGTTCACGAGCTCATCCTGGCCCGCCTCACCTGACGGGAAGCTCACGACGCCGACCGTTGCCGCGTGGCGTCAGGACTTGCTCACACCGCCCGCGCCGGAGACAACGATGCGGATCACCTTGTCGTCGCCCTCCTTCGGAGGGATCTTCCCATCGTGGTTGGACGTGGTCACCCAGATCGAGCCGTCCGGCGCGACCACGGCCGCCCTCAGTCGCCCATACTTCCCGACGAGAGCGGCGGTGGGTGAGCCGAGCACCTTGCCCGAGTCCGTGACTCGGACCAGCCAGAGCCGCTGCCCACGGAGGCAGGCCGCCACGAAGATATTGCCGGTCATCGCCGCACCAGAGCAGGACGCGTCCTTCGTGGCCCACTGTTGGATCGGATCCACGAACGCTTCTTTGCCGCCGATTCCCTCAACGGCCGGCCAGCCGTAGTTCTTACCTGGCTCGATGAGGTTGATTTCGTCCCACGTGCTCTGGCCGAACTCGGTCGCGAAGAGGTGCTTGTGAGCGTCCCACGCGAAACCCTGCACGTTGCGGTGGCCGTAACTCCATATCAGCGAGTTGGGGAACGGGTTGCCCGGTGCCGGCTTGCCTTCCTTTGTCATCCGCAGGATCTTGCCGCCAAGGTTCTTGATGTCCTGGGCGAGTCCGCCATGCGACGCGTCGCCGGTCGACGCGTAGAGATAGCCGTCGGGGCCGAAATGGAGCCGGCCGCCATTGTGGATGCCGGACACCGGAATGCCGGTCACGATCGGCTCGGGCTCGCCGCCCAGCTTCAGCTTCGCGATTCGGTTGTCTGTCTCGGTGGTGTAGTAGATGAACAGCGTCTTGTCCGTGGCATAGTCGGGGGAGACGGCGATGCCTAGCAGACCGCCCTCGCCCCGCGAGCTGGCCTGCTTGATCGTCTGCACGGGTGTTACCACCAGACCGGCCGGCCCGCCGCTTGGGCCGATCGTGACGATCCGAAGCGTGTCCCGCTCTGTGGCCAGCGCCGTGCCGTCGGGCAGGAACGCGACCGCCCACGGAATCTTGAGCCCGGTCGCGATGACGGTCGCCTCGACGCTGGGCGGTCCCTCATCGGGCGTGCGGCTCGCCGCTGGAGCCGGCAGC
>Ga0184632_10000235_pt1 | contig 20054 bp, 16 predicted proteins | sample PLM31_50_b1_FD_133153 | JGI IMG/M metagenome (GOLD analysis project Ga0184632, IMG submission 133153) | Groundwater sediment microbial communities from an aquifer in East River, Colorado, USA - PLM3-1_50_b1 | ecosystem: Environmental > Terrestrial > Soil > Riparian zone | place: USA: East... | reverse complement strand
GGTGATTTCGAGGAGCGTCTGAAACGGGTCATCGATGAGGTTCGAGTACACAGCGACGAGCTCATCGTGTTCCTCGACGAACTGCACACGCTCGTGGGCGCCGGGGCGGTCGGATCCGAGGGCGGCATGGATGCCAGCAATATGCTCAAGCCGGCCCTGGCCCGAGGTGAGCTGCGCGTGGTCGGCGCAACGACGCTCAACGAATACCGCGGCAGCATCGAGAAGGACGCCGCCCTGGCCCGACGCTTCCAGCCCATCCTTGTCCCGGAACCCAGCGTCGAGGAGACCATCGCCATCTTGCGCGGACTGCGCGACGGATACGAGGCGCATCATCAGGTTCGCTACACCGATGAGGCACTCGTAGCCGCCGCGGAACTCGCCGACAGGTACCTGGCCGACCGGTTCCTGCCCGACAAGGCCATCGATCTCGTCGATCAGGCGGGTGCCCGGGTCAGGCTGCGCGTCGTTGCACCCGCGGCCGGGCGACGCGAGGTCGAGCAGTTCCTCGACCAGCTGCACCGTGACAAGGAACAGGCGGTCACGAACGAACAGTACGAACGCGCCTCGGCGATCCGCGACGAGATGACCGAGGTTCGCCGGCAGCTCGACGCGGCACACGAGGACGGACCGGGCGCGCCTGTGGTCGACGTGGAGGACATCGCCGAGGTGGTGTCGCGCGCGACCGGCATCCCGGTAAGCCAGCTCACCGAGGAGGAGCGGGAGCGGCTGCTGCGGCTGGAGTCCCATCTGCACCAGCGCGTTATCGGCCAGGATGAGGCCGTACGCGCGGTGGCCGAGGCGGTGCGCCGATCACGAGCCGGCATGGCGGATCCAAACCGGCCCGTGGGCAGTTTCCTATTCCTCGGGCCGACCGGTGTGGGCAAGACAGAGCTGGCCCGCGCCCTCGCGGAGGCTCTGTTCGGCGACCGGGACCGCATGGTGCGACTGGACATGAGCGAGTTCCAGGAACGCCACATGGCCAGCCGCCTGGTGGGCGCACCGCCGGGCTACGTCGGGTACGAAGAGGCCGGGCAGCTGACCGAGGCGGTACGCCGGCGCCCGTACGCGGTGATCCTTCTCGACGAAATCGAGAAGGCTCATCAGGACGTGTTTAACATCCTGCTCCAGGTTCTCGATGATGGCCGCCTCACGGACAGCCAGGGACGAACCGCCAGTTTTAGGAACGCCGTACTCGTCATGACCAGCAACGTCGGCTCGGACCTCATCGCCGGACACCGGCAGCCCCTGGGCTTCTCCGGGCCACCGGGAGATCAGGAGTCCGGTGCGGGCGTTCCAGGTACGGATCCAGCCCTGCGCGAGCAGCTGATGCGCCGCATCCGCGAGCATTTCCGGCCGGAGTTCATCAACCGCATCGACGAGATCATCGTGTTTCATCGTCTCGAGATCGAGCAGCTGCGCCAGATTACTGAGCTGATGCTTGAGGAGACCCGGCGCCGCCTGCACGCGCAGGACACCACCATCGAATTCACCCCGGCGGCCATCGACTGGATCGCCGAGAGCGGTTACGAGCCGGAGTTCGGCGCGCGCCCGATGCGCCGTACCATCCAGCGAGACGTGGACAATCGACTCTCCACAATGCTCCTGGGCGGCGAGCTGGCGCCGCGAAGTCAGGTCACTGTGGACGCACGCGACGGTGAACTGGTCTTCGACGCCCGCAAGCGCGATCAGCCCGAGCAGCCAGGCTAGGGAGACGCGCTGGGGCTCGGTTCGACGCTCTGAGTCGCCGAGGGCGCCGGCGACACCGGCGGAGCGGCGGGCGGCGTCGGCGTCGGCGTCGGAGCGGCGGTCGGCGTCGGCGTGGAGGATGACGACGGGCTTGGCGGCGGCGTCGGTGGAGGGGTGGGTGCCGAGGCGGTCAGGGTCGGCGGCTTCCTCGAAGCGGGCGCGGAGGTCGCCTTGATCGGGGTCGCCCTCGAGATAGTGAAGGGCCTTTGGGTGGTGGAGGCGACCGAGGCGGGCGTGGCCGGGGGTACCGGCGTCGTCACCGACGCTGTGGGCGCCGGCGCGGGGGGCGCCGACGCCGGGGGCGCCGGACTCGGTGTCGCCGTCTCGAGGAGAAACTCGGTCGGCATCGGGAGCCGGGGCATGCTACGGGAGGCGGCGTCGGAGGTCCGCGCTGGCGTCGCACGGTCATGGCCAACCTGGTCGTTTATGGTCAGCGCGATGCCGATGCCGGCGCCGGCGACGACGACAGCGCTGAGGACACGAAACGTCGCGCGGCGAACCGGCTCGTCGCGGCGGTGGGAGGCGACCACGGGGTCTCCCTAGCTTTTGATCAGGGACTACGCGGGGAGGGCGCACTGGTCTTTGACCATGCCCGCGCCCGGCCGCACACCCAAGTTGATGGCGGCAACAGTGAGCGATGTCACAGCTAATCGGCGAAATAAGGATGAGAGTCCTGGATAGCTCGCATATCGGAAATGCCGGTTAACGGGCGATGCTGGCGTGTGGAGTGAACGGCGCGCCGTGTCCCGGAATGATCAGGCTTGGCGCGAGGGCGAGCACCTGCTCCCGCGAACGTCGCAGCACCGCTCGGTCTGGCGCGTACGGATCCTCGGCCGGACCATCCGCGTGCCACCACAGGTGCGTGAGCACCGTCAAACCTGAGTCGGTCTGCACCAGCGTGGTGATGTCCTCGGCCGAGTGACCCGGTGTGCGCAGCAGCCGGACGGAGTCACTGAGCCCCGACTCGTCGTCGTGCCGGTCGATCCAGAGATCGGCCACGTAGGTGGCCATGAAGTCGTGTACCCGGGCCTCGGGAAACAGCGCCGCGTTGAGCGTATGGTCCGGATGGTGATGGCTGAGCACGAGGTCGGTCACCGCGCCCGGATCCACGCCGAGGTTGGCCAGCGGATCGAGGATGGCGCCACGGTTGGCGACCATGCCCGGGTCGACAACGATCAGGCTTTCGCCGTCGCGGATCAGAGTGACCGTACTGGCCACCCGATCGCCCACGTATCCGTTCGTAAGGACGTGCACCTCGGCAGTCATTCGTGGATCTTGGCACTTCATGGTGGTTATAGCCACCACCAAGTACCAAGATCCTTTTGTCGAGCCATCTAGGGCGGTAGGTCGAAACGGTAACAACCTGACAAATGATGCGCTAACGTCATCGCTGTAATGGTGGGTCGACGACGGGGGCGAATCTCATGACCACCGGCGGAGGTAACCCGTCCACCTGGGGCACACCGGACGACGAGTCTTGGCCGTCGGTGGCAGACGTGCCAGTGACAGAACGGGCCGTGGCGGAGGACTCCGCGATGGCGCTGTCCGAGATGGAGCTGGGGGCGGCCGAAGCCCAGACCTCGTTGCCGGAGGACGGGCATACGCACCCGGCGCGACTGGCTCTGGGCATGGCGGTGCTTGCCGCAGAGCGCTTGCGCCCAGGGGCGCCGACCAGCGAGGCGTTCGTAACAGGTGTGGGCCTTCTCCAGCAAGGCGCCGCCGAGGCGCGGACTTTGGCCAGACGCGTGATGGGCCCACCCACCCGGATGGCGTCACGGACGGTCGGCTGGGCCTCCGGCCTACCCGGCTCCGAACGGCCGCGACGGTCATTCTCGCGTTCCCGCGATCTGCTGAGCCGGGTTGTATCCGAGGCGAAGAAACGCGGAGAGGCCACCGTGGCCGCCGGCCGCGCGGACGCGTCCGCGTTCGTCCAGGCGAGCGTGACGGACGGCATCGCGTGGGCCCAAACACAGGCGGTGCCGCAGATCGTCGACGGCATGCTGCCGCACCTGATGGATGATGTCGTGCCACGCCTTATCGACGGGGTCATGCCGGAGATACGCACCCGCGTCCTGCCGGCCGTCATCGACGATCTCACCCATGACCCTCGCCTACGTGACCTGCTGCTGGAACAGAGCAAGGGCGCGGTCGGCGAGGCTACGCAACACCTTCGCGCCACGACGGCCACCGCCGATGATCGGGTCGAATCCGCAGTCCGGCGCCGGGGGCGCAACCAGCCGCCTACAGACCGTCCGGACTCGAACGTGATCGATGAGGCCAACGCTCGCACCAACGACAGGTGAGCCTTGCTGCCGCCACCAGTGCTGCGCAACGCGTACGCCGGGCTGGTCTCGCGAATCGCCGCTCTGGTCATCGACGTCGTGGTACTCACCGTCACTGCGCTCGCCATCAGCACGCTGCCCACGCTCGCGTGGGAGCAGGTCGTCCTTCGCCCCGTTCCGGGCTGGCTCACCGCCGGCTCCGCGGCGGCGGCGGCGCTACTACCATGGGCCTACTTCACTGCTTGCTGGTGGCTGACCGGCCAAACAGCGGGCGACCTCCTGTTCGGCATCGCTGTGCGGAACCGAGACGGGGGCGATGTCTCTTTCCCCCAGTCGGTCGCGCGCGCCGCGGTCGGCCTCCTCTTTGCCCCACTGTGGATGATCGGCCTGCTCGGGGTGCTCTGGGACGAACGTCGCCGTGCCTGGCACGACCGGTTGTTCCGGACGGTCGTGCGCTACACGGCCACCTCACACAGACGAGAGGTCTCCGGGCTGGCGGACGGTGTTTCTCCAGAGTGGATGTCACGAAGGGCTGCCGACGGACCATAACCGCGTGACTCGTGGGGCAGCCGTGGCGGGCGCGTCTCGTGGGACTATCCGCTCGGGCTCGTCCGATCGAATGGTTCGGAGTTCGGGTCCTGACGAGGGTTAGCCGTGGATAGGCTCCGCAACGCCCCGTTACCTCATGGCAGGCACGGGCGGCGACGGAGGATCGATGCCCATTGGAGCGACGGCGGCCACGGCGACCGCGCCGCCGGACCCTGGTGTCCTCCTTCGGTCACGCCAGTACCTCGGGCTCCTAGTGCTCGCCGCCGTGATCGGGGTACCAATATCCGCGGCGGCGTACGGCTTTCTCGCCTTGATCCACTACGTACAGGACTGGGTCTTTGATGACCTTCCCGGGGGGCTCGGGTTCGACGGTGCACCGGTCTGGTGGCCGTTACCCGTGCTCGTAGTGGCGGGCTTGCTGGTGGGGCTGGCCATCCGCTACCTACCCGGCGAGGGTGGCCACAAACCGGCCGAGGGGTTCAAGGCCGGACCGCCGACCACACCGATCGAACTCCCCGGGGTTGCGTTGGCCGCACTTGCGAGCCTCGGCCTCGGAGTGGTGCTCGGACCCGAGGCACCGCTCATCGCACTCGGCGGCGGACTCGCAGTCTGGGCCGTACACCTCGCCAAGCGCGACGCTCCCCCGAACACGGTCGCGGTCGTGGCCGCGGCCGGAAGTTTCGCCGCAATCAGCGCACTGCTCGGCTCGCCGCTTCTCGCTGCGTTCCTGTTGATGGAGATATCGGTGCTCGGTGGGCCAATGCTCGGGGTGCTCCTGATCCCCGGCCTGCTCGCCGCCGGCGTCGGTTCGCTCATCTTCGTGGGTCTCGGCGACTGGACCGGGCTCGGCACGCTCTCGCTGGCGATCCCAGACCTTCCAGCCGTCGGGCAGCCCGACATCGCCGACTTCGGTTGGGCTGTCGTGATCGGCCTCGCGGCCGCGCCTCTCGGTGCCGGGATTCGGTGGCTCGGTCTCCTCCTCCAACCTCGCGTGGAGCGAAGGATGCTGCTCCTCACCCCAGTTGCTGGTGTGGCGATCGCACTGCTTGCCATCATCTTCGCTGAGGCAACCGGAAAGAGCTCTTCCGAGGTGCTGTTCTCGGGGCAAGAAGCCCTCGGGCCGCTGCTCAATCAGAGCGGCAGCTACTCGGGCGCGGCGCTCCTGTTACTCATCGTCTGCAAGGGACTCGCGTATAGCGTGTCGCTGAGCTGCTTCCGGGGTGGACCTATCTTTCCCGCCATGTTCATCGGAGCGGCCGGCGGACTCGCCCTTTCTGATCTTCCGGGGCTGCCCGCAATCGCTGGGGCCGCGATGGGCGTCGGCGCGATGTCCGTGGTGATGCTCAAACTCCCGTTGACCTCGGTTCTGTTGGCAACACTGTTGCTGGCGTCGAATGGCCTCACCCTGATGCCGCTCGTGATCGTATCTGTTGTGGTGGCCTATGTGGCTTCGGCCAGGCTGACCTGACCACGGTGCCTGGAACCCGCTCAGTCCGACGGTCGCGCCAGCGAGACGCGGCGTGAGCGCCGCCGGCCTCCGGCCTTTTCGCGGGCGGATGACGATGGCCACGTGCTCGCCCCTGGGGAACCTAGCGGGGGCGTACGCGCAAGTGGTCGATCAACGCGGCCGCGTCCATACGTCCAGCGGCCACGGTGGCGCTCCCACGCTGCCGTGCGTCGTCCATGACCCGACTCAGCCGATCGAGGTAGCGTACGCAGGGCTTCATCACCCGCCGGGCCAGCCGTCGGGCGCCGGTGCGAGTCTGCTGCAGCAGACCCACCGTGACGAGGAACGCGTCGCTGTTCGGCACGTCGGCCCTGAATCGTTCCGCCGCTAGCACGGCCGCGCCCAAGGCCAGCCGAACGGCATGTTGAGTCTCGTCGACCAGCGGCGCCTGGGCATCCGGCCCAGCTTGCACATCACTGGTGGTCATCAGCCGTGGCGTCAGCAACTCCACCACATGCCCTCGCCGCTACAGGTCGTCGACCGGTTCAGTTGTTCGGCGGCGCGGAATACACCGCCGAGGCGAACTCGCCGACCTCGTGCTCTCCCAGATGTGTCGCCACATCTGCCTCGCTAATCATCCCAACCAGTCGGTCGTTTTCGACCACCGGCAACCGGCGGATCTTGTACTGCTCCATCGTGCGCAGCACGTCGCCGATATCGGAGCCGGCATTCACCGAGATCGGAGAGCCGTGCACCATGTCCTGCGCGGCTGTTGTCTGCGGATCGTGTCCCTCGGCCACGCAGCGCACGACAATGTCGCGGTCGGTGATGATTCCTTGCAACTGGTCACCAGCGCCGCGGATTGGCAGCGCCCCTATGTGCAGGTCGCGCATCTTGGCCGCGGCGGCTGCGAGCGTCTCATCATGCCGTACGCTCTCCGCGCCCGTGTGCATGATCTCCCTAGCCGTACCCATCTCGCTCCCCGTTTCTGTGTATCCACAGCCTAACGAGGACGAGTTCGTGGCGTTGGCGAATCGAGCCCTCGCAGTGGACCAGATTCTCGAGATCGCGTCCGGTCGCTAACTGAGTGATCAGCGCGTTGGCCGCATAGAGATTGCGCCATTCGGCCACATCCCGGGCGGACAGCCACGAGCATATGAGGAGCGGCGGCCTACGCGGGGGGCAGGGAATGAGCGAGCCGGACACCACCCATGTCGTCATCGTCGGCGGCGGGTTCGCCGGCGTAGCGTGCGCGAAGCGGCTCGCGGGCGACCCGTCGGTCCGGATCACCCTCGTGGATCGGAACCGGTATCACCAGTTCCAGCCACTGCTCTACCAGGTGGCCACCGCAGAGCTGACGCCAACCGATATCCGGTTCGACCTGGCACACATCTTTCACAGAAACGACAACATCGAGGTACGGACGGCCGAGGCCACGTCGGCGGATCCGCGTACCCGCACAGTCACCTTGGCTAGCGGCGCAACGATCGAGTCCGACGCGCTGGTGCTCGCCGCCGGAGCGCAGCCCAACTTCTTCCATACCCCGGGCGCGGATCAGTTCGCGTTTCCGCTCTACTCCGTCGAGGACGCCGAGCGGGTGCGCTCGCAAGTGCTCCAACTGTTCCAAGACGCGGCGGCGAAACCTGAGCTAGTCGGGGAGGGCGCATTGACGTTCGTCGTCGTTGGAGGCGGGCCAACCGGGGTCGAGACGGCCGGCGCGCTCGCCGAGCTCGTGCATGACGTGATGCCCCACCTGTACGAGCACCTGGCCGTCTCTGGCGCCAAGGTGATCCTGGTCGACCTAGGCCATCTTCTGCTGGCCGGCTTCTCCGACACAGCCCACGCCTACGCGACACAACAACTCCAGCGACGCGGCGTGCAGCTTCGACTCGGCGTCTCCGCCATGGAGGTCGGTTCGGACCACGTCCTGCTCAGCGACGGCACGACGATACCGACCCATCTGGTCGTGTGGGGCGGCGGCGAGATGGCGGCACCGCTCGCCGCCCGGTCGGGGCTCGCCCAGGGCCGCGGCGGGCGCATCAACGTCCAGCCCGACTTGACCGTAGACGGGTACCCGGGCGTTTACGCTCTTGGCGACTTCGCGAACATTCCGTACGGGGACGAGCCAGCGCTGCCCCAACTCGGCAGCGTCGCGGCGCAGGCCGGCGACTGGGCCGCCGGAAACATCATCGCCGACCGCCTGGGAGCCGGCCGCCAGCCCTTCCACTATCGCGACAAGGGAATCATGGCGATGATCGGCCGCAAGGCGGCGGTCGCCGAGATCGGCGAACATCGCCACGAGTTGCACGGGCGGTTTGCGTTCGCCGCCTGGCTCGGCGTCCACGCGGAGCTCCTCGCCAACACCGGAGCAGAGCTCAAGGCGTTTACCGCCTGGGCGGAGGATTTCTACGTTCGCCCGCACCACCGTTCGGCAGAGCTGCTTTCCCCCGACACCATCGACACGCCCCGCATCGCCTGGGACAGCGGGTAATCGGGTTCTTCACTCTTCGCGGGCGAGGTCCGCGACGGGCGCCGGGTGATCGTGAGCTGATTGAGTGGAAGGGCAAGACGATGGAGAAAGAAGGTACAGGGCAGCAGGCGGCGGACGTCCTCGTGGTCTTCGGCATCACCGGCGACCTCGCGAAGGTGATGACGTTCCACTCCCTGTACCGCCTGGAGAAGCGCGGGCTGCTCAACTGCCCGATCGTCGGTGTGGCGGCTGATCACTGGAGTGCCGACGACCTGCGCAAGCATGCCGCCGAGGCGATTGAGGCCACTGGTGAGGACGTTGACCCTGATGTGTTCGACCGGTTCGCCGCCCGGCAGGTAGGACAAGCGGGCGACTTCACCGACGCGGCCACCTATCAGCGGGTCGCTGCGACCATCCACGACACCGAGAACCCCGTGTTCTATCTGGAGATCCCGCCGTTCCTGTTCGGTCCCGTGGTCAAGGGGCTCGCCGACGCAGGTCTGAACCGCACGGGCCGGGTCGTAGTGGAGAAGCCTTTCGGACACGACCTCTCCTCCGCCCGGGAGCTAGCCGACGAGCTGCACGAATACGTCGACGAGTCTCGTCTTTACCGGATCGACCACTTCCTCGGCAAGACAGGAATGGAGGAGCTGCTCTATCTGCGGTTCGCCAACACGATGCTCGAGCCGGTCTGGAACCGCAACTACGTCGAGGCGGTGCAGATCACCATGGCGGAGAGCTTCGGCGTTGAGGACCGTGGCCATTTCTACGACAAGGTCGGGGCGCTGCGCGACGTGATGGTCAACCACCTGATGCAGTTGGTCGCCGCCGGAGCCATGGAACCACCCGCCGGGCGCGACCCCGACACGATCAAGAACCAGCAGGTCGCCCTCTGGCGCGCGGTCATCGAGGCAGACCCGGCACATTATGTCCGCGGGCAGTACGACGGCTACCTCGCCATCGACGGAGTCGCGCCCGACTCGACCACCGCTACCTACGCCGCGCTGCGCCTCGAAATTGACAACTGGCGGTGGTCCGGCGTGCCGTTCTTCATCCGCACCGGCAAGCGCCTACCGGCGACCCAGACCGAGTTTCGGATGATCTTCAAGCGACCGCCCCGGCTGGGCTTGCAAAGACTCGGGCAACGCGCACCCGAACCCAACCAGCTCGTGGTCAGGCTCGACCCCTCGGCCGGCGTCCGGTTAGAACTCGACGCGCGCCCGCCGGTTACCGAACAGCCCGAGTTGATGCCGCTGCAGCGGGGGCTCGGCCGGGAGGGCGGTGACGCGCCCACTCCATACGAGGTGCTGCTACACGCCGCGTTGATGGGCGACAGCACCCGATTCGCCCGGCAGGACGGAGTCGAACAGCAGTGGCGGATCATGCAGCCACTCCTCGACACGCCGCCGCCGGTCCATTCCTACCCCCCGGGTTCGTGGGGTCCGGCCGCCGCCGACACCCTCGTGGCCGGAAGCGGTCGCTGGCAAGAACCGTGGGTCGAGTCATGACCACCGTCGCCAAACGTGCCGGCACCAGGGTCCGGCGCCGCGCTCAGGACGTACCGCGGGTCGCAGTACCTGCGCCGTTCCCTCCCATCGAAAGCTATGCGTTCCTGTCCGACTGCCATACTGGCGCGCTCGTCGCACCGGACGGCTCCGTCGAGTGGCTCTGTGTGCCGAGCTTCGATTCGCCGAGCATCTTCGGCGGCCTGCTCGACCGCGAGGCAGGACGGTTCCGGTTCGGACCATACGGGATAAACCACGCGACGGCCCGGGCGTACCAACCGGGCACCAACGTGCTGGAGACGACGTACCGTGCGCCATCCGGCTGGCTGCTTATCCGCGACGCCCTCTCCATCGGGCCGCGCAGTCCCGAGGATCCGATCACCCCACACCGGCGGCCGCCGACCGACGAGGACGCCGACCATGTGCTGCTTCGCACCGTAGAGTGCATCGACGGTCATGTCGAGGTCGAGCTCATCTGCACACCGGTGTTCGACTATGGCCGGGTACCCGCAGATTGGCAATTGGTCGACGGTGACCGTCACGTCGCCGACGCGAGCGGGGCAGGGCAGACGATCCGCCTTCGCACCGATCTCGCCGTCGGCATCGAGGGAAACCGTGTTCGCGCCCGGCGCATGCTGCAGGCGGGCGAGCGGGCGTTCTGCGCGCTGTCGTGGGCCGAGCGTCTGACGGCGCCGCAGAACACCGACGAGGCGACCGCCCGAATGGCGGCAACCGCACGCTACTGGCGCACCTGGCTGGCCGGGGCACGAATCCCGGACCACCGGTGGAGCTTTGAGCTGCAGCGCTCGACGTTGGCCATCAAGGGGTTGACGTACGCGCCAACGGGTGCGGCGGTCGCCGCATTGACGACGTCGCTGCCCGAGACGCCCGGCGGCGAACGTAACTGGGACTACCGCTACACCTGGATGCGCGACGCCACCTTCACACTTCAGGCGCTGCACTGGCTGAACCTGGACTGGGAGGCCGACGAATTCATGCAGTTCGTGGCGGACGTCGAGCCCGATGAGAACGGCGCCCTGCAGATCATGTACGGCATCGACGGCCAGCGCGACCTGACCGAGTCGACGCTCGACGACCTCTCCGGTTACGAGGGCGCTCGCCCAGTACGCATCGGCAACGGCGCCTTCAGCCAGCGCCAGAACGACGTCTTCGGCGCCGTGTTGGACTCGATCCTCCTGCACAGCCGGCGAAGCCAGCGCCTTCCTCGGCGCCTCTGGCCGATCGTGAAGTCTCAAGCCGAGTGCGCGAGTCGCGTCTGGCGGGAGCCCGACCAGGGCATCTGGGAAGCCCACGGCGAGCCACAACACTACGTCTCCTCGAAACTCATGGGCTGGGTCGCGCTCGACCGCGCGGCGATGCTGGCCGAGATCCGTGGGGATCCGGGACAGGCGGACGAGTGGCGGAAGACCGCCGAGGAGATCCGCGGGGACATCCTCGCTCACGGCGTTACCGGTCGTGGCGTGTTGCGTCAGCACTACCATACCGACGCGCTGGATGCGTCCACATTGCTCGCTGCATTGTTCGGTTTCCTACCGGCTGACGACAAACGTCTGCGCGCCACGGTCGACGCCATCGCCGAGCAGCTGACCGAACACGGCTTCGTGTTGCGCTACCGCACCGAAGAGACCGACGACGGTATGTCCGGCAAAGAGGGTACCTTCCTCATCTGCTCCTTCTGGCTGGTGTCGGCGCTCGCGATAGTGGGCGAGATGAGGCGGGCACGCGAGTTGATGGAGCGGCTGCTGAAGGTCGCCTCGCCGCTCGGACTCTACGCCGAGGAGTTCGAGGCCGAGACCGGGCGCCATCTGGGCAATTTTCCACAGGCCTTCTCCCATCTGGCGATGATCGAGGCGGCAGGGCGGATCATCCTGGCCGAACGGTTGGAGGAACTGATATGACGAGCGCCGCCAGCGCGTACGACGTCATCATCATCGGGACGGGGGCCGGCGGCGGCACGCTGGCTCGGCACCTCGCCCCCTCGGGGAAGCGAATCCTCCTGCTGGAGCGCGGCGACTGGCTGCCCCGCGAACCCCAAAACTGGGACACGGCGGAGGTGTTTGTCAACAACCGCTACATCTCGAAGGACACCTGGTACAACGCCGACGGCAACGCGTTTCAGCCGCAGGTCCACTACTTCGTCGGCGGGGCCACCAAGCTGTACGGTGCGGCCCTCTACCGGATGCGCGCGGAGGACTTCGGCGAGTTACGCCACCACGACGGCGTCTCGCCCGCGTGGCCGATCTCCTACGAGGTCATGGAGCCGTACTACACCCAGGCCGAGCAGCTTTACCAGGTACACGGGGCCCGCGGCGAGGATCCGACCGAGCCTCCGGCGAGCGCGCCCTACCCGTACCCTCCGGTCTCGCACGAGCCACGCGTCCAGAAGCTCTCGGACGACCTCGCCGCGACCGGCCACCACCCGTTCCACGCACCGTGCGGCATCATGCTCAACGAGGCGGACATGGCATACAGCAGGTGCGTGCGTTGCCCGACGTGTGATGGGTTTCCGTGCCTCGTGCATGCCAAGGCCGACGCCGAGGTGATGGGCGTTCGGCCGGCGCTAGAACACCCCAACGTCACCCTATTGACCCACGCACAGGCGGTCCGGCTCGAAACGAACCCAGCCGGCAACGCCATCACCGAGGTCATCGTCGACCACGAGGGCCACCTCGAGCGGTACCGCGGCGATCTGGTCATCGTGTCCTGTGGCGCGGCGAACTCGGCCAAGCTCCTGCTGGCCTCGGCCAACGACCAGCATCCGAGTGGGCTCGCCAACGGCTCGGACGAGGTCGGTCGAAACTACATGTTCCATGCGAGTCAGGCCGTGCTCGCGCTCTCGCGGGAGCCGAACCCTACCGTCTTCCAGAAGACGCTCGGAGTCAACGACTACTACTTCCGCGGACCAGACTTCGACTACCCGATGGGGAACATCCAGATGATCGGCAAGTCGCAGGCTGCCATGTTCCGCGGCGAGAAGCCGCTGGAGACCAAGCTCGCGCCGACCTGGTCGCTCAAGGACGTCGCCAGCCACGCGATCGACTTCTGGCTGTCCACTGAGGATCTGCCCAGCTCGGACAACCGGGTCACTCTGGACCGGGCGGGCAACATCCAAATCAAATACCGGCCGAGCAACCCGACCGCGGCCGAACGCCTATACCACCAGCTCAAGTCCATGCTGGGACGGCTCGGCATGCACCCCGACCACCTGATCCACCGCTTCGCATACATGAAGAGCGAGATCCCGCTCGCCGGAGTCGCCCACCAGGTCGGCACCTGCCGGTTCGGCACGGACCCGGCTAGCTCGGTCCTCGACGTCAACTGCCGGGCGCATGAGGTGGACAACCTCTACGTCGTCGACACCAGTTTCTTCCCCAGCATCTCCGCGGTGAACCCGGCGCTCACTGCCATGGCGAACGCGATTCGGGTCGGCGACCACCTTCTGCAACGGATGGGCGCCCCGGCGCAGGCCGTGACCGGACAGCAACGAGTTCAATAGGAGCGTGGGACATGACAGATGAGACATCGGAGTTCTTCGACAGAATCTCCCAACCAATGCCGCGACCCTCCATGGGCGGCGTCACGGCGACCCTACGGATCGACCTGGATCGGGGCAAGGCGACCGAGCACTGGCTCGTCACGATAAACAAGGGCAACATCTCCGTGTCGAACAAGAACGTCAAGGCCGACGCCGTGATGCACACCGACAAGGAGCTATTCGACCGGCTCGCTCGAGGCGAGGCGAACGCGATGGCATCGGTGCTACGAGGTCTCGTTGCCATCGAGGGTGACCAGAAGCTCCTCATAATCTTCCAGCGACTCTTCCCCGGACCACCCAAGGCCCGCGCTGCACAGTCCACAATGACCCAGGGGGCACGACCGGCATGAGCGACAGCCTTGTGAACATCCTCGACGGCAACACTTTCGTCGTCAGCGACAACCGCGGCGACATCGAGGCAACTCCTACGGACACCACCGGCCTGTTCTCCTTCGACACGCGCTTCCTGTCGAAATGGGTGCTCACCATTGATGGCAAGCGGCTCAATCCGCTCTCCGTCGATGATCTCCAGTACTTCGAGACCCGCTTCTTCCTCGTGCCGGGGACCGGCACCATCTACGTCAACGCAACCCTGTCGGTCATCCGCCAGCGGGCCGTCGGGCGCGGGTTCCACGAGGAGCTGACCATTCTGAACCACGACGACAAGCCCGTGGACATCAACGTCCGCATCGACGCGGGCAGCGACTTCGCCGACATCTTCGAGATCAAAGACGCCAAAGGTAAGAAGGGCAAGTACTACCATCGCATCGACAAGGACCAGCTGCTGCTCGGTTACGAGCGGGAGACGTTCCGACGCGAGACGGCGATATCGTCGACGGCGCCGGCGCAGCTCGACGAGGACGGCCTCTCCTTCTCCCTCCACATCGAGCCACACAGCGAATGGACGACGGACCTGGACGTTGTGACCGCGCTCCTCGGTGGGGGTGAGAGACACGACCGGCCGAAGTACGGGCGAGAACGCACCAAGGCCATGCCGGACATGCAGAAGAGCTTGGAGAAGTGGCTCGATGACGCCCCTTCGCTGGTGACGGACTGGGAGTCGCTCAAGGGGACGTACCGGCGCAGCCTCATCGACCTCGCCGCCCTCCGGTTCGCGCCGCCGGTCGCCGGCGGCGCGAGCCTACCTGCCGCCGGCCTCCCGTGGTTCATGACCATGTTCGGCCGCGACAGCATCCTGACCAGCTTGCAGGCATTGCCGTTCGCCCCCGAACTAGCCGCCACGACGATCCGCGCTCTCGGCGCTTGGCAGGGCAGCCGCGTGGACGACTTCCGCGAAGAGGATCCGGGCCGGATTCTGCACGAAATGCGCTACGGCGAGACGGCCGGGTTCGAGGAACAGCCGCACTCGCCGTACTTCGGCAACGCCGATGCCACGCCTCTGTTCGTTGTGCTGCTGGACGAGTACGAGCGATGGAGTGGAGATACCAAGCTCGCGCGCGAATACGAACTCCAGGCGCGCGCGGCACTGGCCTGGATCGACGAATACGCCGACCTGCAAGGCAACGGTTACATCTCGTACAAGCGGCGCAACGAGGAGAACGGTCTGGAGAACCAGTGCTGGAAGGACTCCTGGGACTCGATCTCATATCGCGACGGCCGGTTGTCCGGCTATCCGCTGGCGACCTGTGAGTTGCAGGGCTACGCCTACGACGCGAAGGTCCGCGGAGCCCGGCTGGCCCGGACCGTGTGGAAGGACCCGGAATACGCCGAGACGTTGGAGAAGCAGGCCGCCGATCTCAAACGACGATTCAACCGTGACTTCTGGGTCGCGGACGACCAGTACTTCGCGCTTGCCCTCGACAATGACGGCAGCAGTCAGGTCGACGCGCTGTCATCGAACGTTGGTCACCTGCTGTGGAGCGGGATTGTCGACAAGTCGAAGGCGAAGGCCGTGGTGCGGCATCTGATGGGTCCACGACTCTTCTCGGGTTGGGGAGTACGGACGCTCGCCGAGGGTGAGGGACGGTTCAACCCGATCGGATACCATACCGGCGCGGTGTGGCCGTTCGACAACTCGTTCATCGCCTGGGGGCTGCGGCGATACGGATTCAAGGCGGAGGCGGCGCGCATTGCCGCCGGAATCCTTGACGCAGCCGACTTCTTCTCCGGCCGGCTCCCTGAGGCGTTCGCCGGCTACGAGCGGACGTACACGATGTACCCGGTCGAGTATCCGACCGCCTGCAGTCCCCAGGCGTGGTCCACCGGAACTCCTCTCCTTCTGCTGCGTACGATGCTCGGCCTGGAGCCAATGGGCGAACATCTGGTGGTAGATCCGGCTCTACCGACGGCGATCGGACACCTCGCCATGCTCGACATTCCCGGGCGTTGGGGGACCATCGACGCCTTCGGACGTGGACGGGTCATTGTGGACACCAAGACGCGACTGCGGCCACAACTCACGGAAGGCGCGACCGGGCGGTGAGCCTGCCTCAGTAGGACACGCTGCTGCTTCGCCTAGCACCGACCGCGACCGCGGCAGCCGGGTAGGCGACCACGGACAGGACGCCGGCACCGACGAGCGCAGCCGCGTTCTCGGGAAACATCGTCCCGTTCGCCAGACCGATCTGGGTGAGTGCGACGAGCAACGGCAGCGTCGTGGCGGTGATGAACATCATCTGTGTCCGCTCCAACGGCGTGAGCGCTCGGCGGTAGACCAGCAGCGCCGGCAGCCCGCGAACCGCGAGCAGAAGCACGAAGAAAAGGACCAGGCGCAATGGAGCGTCGACGATGGAGCGCACGTTGAGGGTCATGCCCGAGTAGACGAAGAAGACCGGGATGAAGAAGCCGTAGCCGATGGCATCGAGCTTCTCTTCGAGCGAGCGCACGTTCCCGGGTGCCCATTGGCGCAGCACGATGCCGGCCAGGAAGGCCCCCAACACGATGTCGAGGCCCTCCCGGGCCGCGAACGCGAGCAGCGCGAGCAGGAGCACGACAGTCCAGCGCAGCGTGGTCTGGGAGGTGGCACCCTCGCCGGCGAGCAGGACGCGCTCAACTCGTCGGCCGCGGATCAGCCTGGGGACCTGGGTGAAGAGGAGAGCGAGACCGCCGATGACGATCAGCGAGACTATCGCGGCCACGCTGCTGGTCGTACCAAGGAAGATCGCGATCGCCACAATCGGTAGCAGTTCACCCGTTGCTCCAGCGGCGATGACATACCGGCCGAACGTGCCGGCCAGCATATTGTTGTCGCGCAGGATCGGTAGCAGCGTGCCCAGTGCCGTCGTGGTCAGAGCAATGGAGATCGGAACGAAGGCGCGGACAACTCCCGTTGCATCCAGGATGCCGACTACGATCAGAGCCAACGCCACGGATATGCCCCACGCGATGAGGGCCAGACGACCGGCGCGTTCTCGGAACATGGCCACTTCCAGCTCCTGGCCCGCGAGCAAGAAGACAAAGCCCAGGCCAACGTCGGAGAATAGCTCAATGGCCTGGGGGTCCGCCCAGCCAAGGGCCTGCGGTCCTATCAGGATACCGCCCAGAATGAGCACCACGACCTGAGGAATCCAGTGGCCGGGCAGCAGATCAACCACGAACGGCGCGAGCCCCGCGACGATCGCTACGTAGAGCAGCGTGTCGATGCCACTCTTCAGATCATCCACGTCGGCCCCGATCGAGGTCAGGCCGGTCCGGCCGGTATGGGCGTGTCGCCTGTGGTGGTGGGATCCTCGACCAGTTCGCCTCGTTGGTCGAGCCGGTACAGCACAAACAGCGCAGGTCCGAGCACGACCAGCGCGACGGCGAACCAAGCGAGGAGCCACCGCTGGGTTACGGTGGCGCCGGCGCCCTGAGCGATCGTGAGCTCAAACGGCAACAGGTACGGGTACTGCGCCACCGCCCACGTCCAGACCAGCGCCGCGACACCCACCGCCGCGGCGACTCGCAACCCGCGGACCACGCCGCGCGCCCCGAGCAGGAACGTCGCGGCGAGCGCTAGAACGCCGAGCGCGATGAGGGGCCAGCTACGACCCACGACACGGTCGAACATCTGCCGCTGATTGAAGAACAATGCCGTGAGCGCCGCGGCGCCGAGTGCCAGTCCGACCAACCCGGCGACGATCGCGCGCATCCGAAAGTACGTCTGCAGCTTCGGCATGCCGCGCCGTCGAGCCTCCGCGACCAGGTAGACGGCGGACAGGAACGCCCCCAACGCGACGGCGAGCAGCCCGACCGCGACCGAGGTGGCGTTGAGCCAACTCGTCCACTGGTCTCCGGCGGCGTTGCCGGGAGGCACCCGGGCGCTCATGACTGCACCCAGGGCCGCGCCGAGGCAGAACGGGGTGAGTATCGAGCCGATCCCGAACAGCCAGCCGGCCAGGTGCCGGCGCCCTGCCTTGGCGGCGTCCTTGCGGAGGGCGAAGTTCGCGCCGCGCAGCACGACGCCGACCGCGGCCAGGGAGAGTGGTACGAACAACGTGCTCATGATGGAGCCAAAGGCGAGGCCGAAGCCGGTCCAACATGTCACGAACAAAAAGATCAGCCAGACGTGATTGGCCTCCCATACGGGCGTGACAACGGTGTCGATGAGTGCCCGCGGGCGCCGGCCCGTCTCACCGCCGCCGGCCATGAGATCCCAGAAGCCAGCGCCGTAGTCGGCCAGTCCCGAGCAGGCGTACAGGGTCACCGCGAGGGCCAGAAGCGCGGCGACTCCGTCGGCGGCGGTCACGGCCCGGCCCGCCTGGCGGTATCGACCTCCGGATCGGGGGCCTCCGGTTCAGGCGCCGGCCTCGGCCCGTACGGCGCCGCCTCGTCCCCCGTGTCCTGGCGCCGCCAACGCCGCGACATGGCGCGCAGAACCGTCACGGTGGCGATCCCCAGTCCGGTGTAGAGCACGAGCACCACGATGAAACTGATCCACACGCCATCGGCCTTGGTCACGGTGTCGGATGTTCGCTCGATGTTATAGACGATCCACGGCTGGCGTCCGACCTCGGTGACGATCCAGCCCGCCTCGATCGCCAGATACGCCAGAACTCCAGCGGAGGAGGCGACCCATAGGAAGAGCTTCGATCTCGGTACCTGCCGGCGGCGCCAGTACGCGATGGCGAACCACAGGACGAGCCCGACGAGCAGGGTGGCGACGCCGACCATGATGTCGAAGGCTGTGTGCACGATGTTCACATTGGACGGTCGATTCTCCGCCGGAACGACGTTCAGTCCCTGGACGTAGGTATCCCTGCTGCCGCCGGTGAGAAACGAGTTGAGGCCGGGGATCCGGATACCGCCGGACACGGTGTTCGTGTCGGCGTCATACCGACCGAAGATGATCTCTGGCTGATCTGAGCCGGACTGGGTGACCACCTCCATCGCCGAGAACTTGGCCGGCTGGTTGCTCGCCAGCCACCGGGCGATGCTGTCGCCCACGACGAACTGCACCGGGGTGGCTATCGCGGCGACGGTGAATGGGATGAGGATGCCGAGCCGGTGGTAGCGGTCCCGACGACCCCGCAACCAGCCCACCACGTAGATCGAGGCAACCGTAAATCCAGCCGCCATGTAGGCCGCAACCACGAAGTGGGCGAGCTCCAACGGCAAGGCCTTGTTGAAGATGGCCGCGATCGGATCGATGTTCGTCGGTTCTCCGTTGGGACCGATGGTGAACCCGGCCGGCGTGTTCATCCATGCGTTGGCCGAGATGATGGAGAACGCGCCGACCAATGCGACGAAGGGGATGGGAAACCCCAGCCAGAAATGGGTCCACCCGTTGAGACGCCGCCACCCGTAGATGTAGATCGCCACCAGGATCGCCTCTAGGAAGAAGGCGACGCCCTCGATCGCGAACGGCAGGCCGAACACGTCGCCGTACTTCTGGGTCAGCCCCGGCCACAGCAGCCCCATCTCGAACGAGAGCACCGTGCCGGAGACCGCACCCACCGCGAACGTGAGCCCGGCGGCGTGCGACCACCGGCGGGCGAGCGTGAGGGCGACCGGGTCGTTGCGCCTGAGGCCCTTGTAATTGGCGATCAGCATGAGGGCGGGTAGGGCGACCCCCATCGGCACCAGGATGATGTGGAACATCAACGTGAAGGCCATCTGGGAGCGTGCCGGCAGCAGCTGCGTCGGCTCCGCCGCGATCAGCCAGTCGCTCACGATGCGGACCGATGCAACCATGACCACACTTGAGAGCCTAGGCATTCGCGCCGTTGCGGCGGGTCGGCTTCACGCGAATCACCCCCGCCAACCCCCCCGTCGATCATGACCTGGAGGTCATGATCGACGCCTTTTGACGACGGTCAGCTCATGATCACGGCGATCTCGAGTCGGTTCAGCCAATCGCTGCGGCCGCTTGCTCGTAATGTCGACTGGCGGCGTTGATGGTGCCGAACACGACGTTGTTGGTCAGCACGAGTGCGTTGTTCATTGCGTTGACGTCGGCCTGGACGGAGTGTGTCCCCATCGGCGGTTTGGCCTGCGCTGACTGGGCAGTCAGTCGGACCTTGACACAGTGAAATCCCTTCGCCACGGTGTGCGCGATGGC
>Ga0184632_10000234_pt1 | contig 20060 bp, 20 predicted proteins | sample PLM31_50_b1_FD_133153 | JGI IMG/M metagenome (GOLD analysis project Ga0184632, IMG submission 133153) | Groundwater sediment microbial communities from an aquifer in East River, Colorado, USA - PLM3-1_50_b1 | ecosystem: Environmental > Terrestrial > Soil > Riparian zone | place: USA: East... | reverse complement strand
GCCCACGGGCGGTAGCTTGGACAGGGTCTGGGCGGGCACCGAGACCTCGTACCCCACACCCCCGACCGAGATGACCACGCGTCCGGCTCCCTTCTCGGCAAGCTCTCCGTCCAGGAACGAGATCACCGCGCGGCCGCTTTCGTCAGCCTCCGAAGCCGTGACTGTTGTAGGTGGCAGAGCGCTACCGCGACAGCATCGGCCGCGTCGGGATCTGCCGGGACCGCGGACGGTCCGAGCAGGAGCGCGAGCGCTCTGCGAACTTGCTCCTTTGAGGCGTTTCCGACCCCGCTGACTGCCATCTTCACCTCCAGTGGGGCATATTCCTCCACAGGGATACCCGCCTCGGCGGCCGCTAGGACGATCACGCCCGATGCCCTGGCCACTCCCATGGCGCTCTCGGTGTTCCTCCCCCACATCAGCCGCTCGATGGCCATCACGCTTGGCCGGTGCTCGACTATCGCTTCACGAACCCCCTGGTAAAGCATCCGCAGGCGCGACGCGGTCGCCAGGCCAGCCGGGGTTCGCAGCGTCGACGCCCATTCGACCGAGCCGCGGCCGTTCCCGCCCCTGCCTACGACGGCAATACCCACGGCGGCCGTGCCCGGGTCCACACCGAGTACCAAGCCCTCGAACATACGTTCAGGAGCGTAGCCGGTGACGCGGTCAGGTTCAATCACGCCAGTTTCACACCGGAGGAGCCCTCTCCCGGGTGTTGTGCTCTACCCTCCAACGTCGGAGGATCTGAGGTGATGCCCTTAGTGCGGATCGAGATCCTCAAGGGACGGCCAACTGCCGATAAGAGGCGTCTTCTCCAAGCGGTTCACGCTGGCTTGGTTGAGGCGTTCGGCATTCCAGAGGATGATCGCACTCAACGGCTCATCGAGCATGATCCCGAGAACTTCGAGATCCCACCCGGACAATCCGAGAACTACACCCTGGTGGAAATCACCGCCTTCCCGGGCCGATCGCCAACCGCCAAGCAGGCGCTCTACAAGGCGATCGTCCGCAATCTGGGAGAGGTGGGGGTCCCCGCCGACGACATCCTCATCGTTCTTGACGAACCTGCCATGGGGAACTGGGGAGTCCGCGGCGGCCAATCCGCTGACGAGGTCAATCTCGGCTTCCCATTGGATGTCTAACCCACCTCAGCAGACACCGGATCAGGACACTGGAGAGGCGGCAGACTGACCACCTCCTGCAAAGCTAGCTGGTCTGGACGAGGACCTCCTCGGGGATATCGAAGTTCGAATAGACCGCATGGACGTCGTCCAGGTCTTCCAGGGCCTCTATCAGCCGTAGCACCGACTCCGCCTTGTCCCGCCCCACCGGTACCCCAGACTGCGGCAGCATGGTCAGCTCTCCGGAAGCGATCGCGACGCCAGCGTCCTCGAGTGCCTTGCGTACCGCATGGAGGGCCTCCGGCTCCGTGACGATCTCCCACTGATCGCCTGCGTCGCTCAGGTCGTCGGCTCCCACCTCCACGATGATCTCCAAAAGCCTGTCCTCCTCGGGAGAGGTGGCCTTGTCCAGGACGATCAGCCCGCGCCTGTCGAACATCCATGCCACGCTGCCCGGATCCGCGAGCTTGCCTCCCAGCCGCGTGAGCGCGTGCCGGACCTCCTGGCTGGTTCGGTTGCGGTTGTCGGTCATCGCCTGGACTACCACTGCCACGCCAGCCGGCCCGTAGGCCTCATAGGTGGCCTCCTCGAATCGGGCCGCTCCGGCCTCCCCCGCCGCGCGCTTTATGGCTCGGTCGATGTTGTCCCAGGGGACCGAGTAGTCACGGGCCTTCTGAACGGCCGAGGCGAGAGTCATGTTGCCCTCCACGCTCGGCCCACCCTCCCTGGCGGCGACCTCTATTGCTCGCAGGAGCTTCGCGAACATGCGGCCGCGCTTTTCGTCCGTGGCGGACTTCTTCCGCTTGATCTGGCTCCACTTCGAGTGGCCCGACATGTCGCTAGCTTGCCAGAGACAGGAGCACCCCGTGAATGCGGGGGTCGCCGGCGATCTCGGGGTGGAAGGCGGCCGCGAGTACGTTGCCCTGCCGGACCAGGACGGGTCTGTCTCCGTGCTCGGCGAGGACCTCCACTTCAGGCCCGATCCTTTCGACCCGGGGAGCTCGGATGAAGACGGCGCGCACCGGCCCGATCCCACTCACGTCAACGTCTGCCTCGAAGGAGTCGACTTGGCGGCCGTAGGCGTTGCGACTGACGTCGATGTCCATCACCGACAGCAGCGGTTCGCCGTCCCGGACCCCTTTGGCCATGACGATCATCCCGGCGCAAGTGCCGAAGATGGGCATCCCTTCCTGGGTTCGGCGCCGGAGCGGTTCGACGAGTTCGTGCTGCCGAGCCAACTTCGCGATGGTCGTGGACTCTCCGCCCGGGATGCACAAGCAGGAGACCGAGTCCAGCTCATCAGGGGTGCGAACGAAGACGGGCGTTGCCCCGCATTCGGACAGCATTGCGGCGTGCTCTCGGAAGTCGCCCTGTAGGGCCAGCACTCCGGCTTTCACCTGCGGACTACCAGCCTCGGGTCTGGAGCAGATCTTCTTGGGCCATCTTTGAAACGTCGATTCCGCGCATCGGCTCGCCCAGCCCGCGGGACACCTTCGCAACGATGTCTGGGTCCTGGTAATACGTCGTAGCCTCCACGATGGCCCGCGCACGTGGCGCGGGGTCATCGGACTTGAAGATGCCCGAGCCCACGAAGTTCCCGTCTGCCCCCAGCTGCATCATCAGAGCGGCGTCCGCCGGCGTCGCGATCCCGCCCGCCGAGAAGTTCACGACCGGCAGCTTGCCCGTGGCCGCGATCTGCCGGACCAGTTCGATGGGAGCGCCGAGCTCCTTCGCGGCACCCGCCAGCTCGTCCCCTCGAAGACCCGAGAGCTGGCGGATCTGCCCGGTGATCTTGCGCATGTGCCGTACCGCCTCCACTATGTCGCCGGTCCCCGCCTCGCCCTTCGTCCGGATCATGGCGGCGCCCTCACTGATCCGCCTGAGAGCCTCACCCAGGTCCCGCGCCCCGCACACGAAGGGGACGGTGAAGTCCCATTTGTTCACGTGGTGCTCCTCGTCGGCCGGGGTGAGGACCTCGCTCTCGTCGATGTAGTCCACACCCAACGACTGGAGGATCTGAGCCTCGACGAAGTGCCCGATTCGGCACTTCGCCATCACGGGGATGGAGACCACCTCCATGATCTCCGTGACCCTGATCGGGTCCGCCATGCGTGCCACGCCGCCTTCCTTTCGGATGTCGGCAGGCACTCTTTCAAGCGCCATCACTGCGCAGGCCCCTGCGTCCTCGGCGATCTTGGCCTGCTCGGCTGTCGTGACGTCCATGATGACGCCGCCCTTTAGCATCTCGGCGAGCCCAGTCTTCACCCGGAGCGTCCCGGTTTCGTTGTCCATCGTTGGCCTCCTATCGATCCGGCGAGCCGACGTCTCGCCGGGTGATAACCAGTCTACTCGTGCAGTCTGAGACCCCAACGGCTAGGTTGGCACGCTAGTCGCCATACGACCAGGCTGGCTCTGGGACCACGCTCCACATTTCGACCCAACACGAAATGTGGAATGTAATCAGCGCCACGGCAGGGCAACTCCGTGTCCGCTAACCTGACCGCACCATGCGGATCTTCTCGGGCATCCAGCCGACGGGGCGAAAGCACCTGGGCAACTACATCGGCGCCATCACTCAGTACGTGGCCGGCCAGGACCGCGGGGAGGCCATTTACTGCATCGTCGACCTGCACGCGATTACCGTCGCGTACGACCGCGACGAGCTTCGCGACCGCCTCTACGACACGACGGCCATACTGCTGGCGGCTGGGCTCGATCCCGGGCGATGCATCCTCTTTCGCCAGTCGGACGTCAAGGAACACACCGAGCTCTGTTGGCTGCTCGCCAACGTGACGGCCTACGGTGAGCTGTCACGCATGCATCAGTTCAAGGACAAGTCCGCCGAGCAGAAGGACTTCGTCTCGGCCGGCCTGTTCTTCTACCCAGTCCTGCAGGCCGCCGATGTGCTCGCCTATCAGACCAATGAGGTCCCCGTCGGCGAGGACCAGAAGCAGCATGTCGAGCTGATGCGCGACATCGCGGAACGCTTCAACTCGCGCTACGGCCAGACCTTCGTCGTGCCCGAGCACCGCATCCCGGAGATCGGCGCGCGCATCATGGACCTGCAGACCCCCGACAGGAAGATGTCGACGACCGGCGGAACGGAGCTGGGCACGCTCTACGTGCTGGACGAGCCCTCGGCGATCGAAAGGAAGTTCAAGGTCGCGGTCACCGACTCGGGGACCGAGATCCTCCGCCGCCAGGACAAGCTGGGCATCACCAACTTGATCGAGATCCTAGCCTCCGTCCGGCAGGTCACTCCAGAGTCCGTCGAGAAGGAGTTCGGAGGTTCCGGATATGCCGCGTTCAAGCAGACGGTCGGCGAGGCGGTGATCGACTGTCTGGCCCCAGTCAGGGAGCGTTACGAGGCGATCCGGCCCGACGAGTCCACCATGGAGACCGTCCTCGCCGAAGGCGCGGACAAGGCACGCGCCATAGCCTCCAAGACCGTAGCCATTGCGCGCGAGCGAATGGGCATAGGGCCGCGCTAGCTGTAGCTGACAGGGATCCCATTCGGGAGCAGCTCGACCCAGGTGTTCCCAGGCGCGAGCGGAATCTCTTTCCCCTTGGAGTCGAAATAGCGGGTCACATCTGCCAGCGTGGGGCGGCTCCAGGTGCCCACCACCAGTTTCCCCTTGCGAAGCACGTAGGCTTTCCCCGTCCCGGTCGCAACGACCTCGGGCGAATGCACCCCATTGGCATCCGTGACATCGGTCATCGTGATCTTCACGATCTGAACGATCACGTTGATGGCTTGGAACTGCGCCCCGTTCGAGGACACGTGCGGGACATCGCCGTGGAAACGAAGCCAAGCTTTCTTCGCCGAACTCCATTTCCAGTACACGTCGGACGAGGAGGAGAAGGGAACATGGATCTGGTTCACCAGCTTGCCCTTGACCTTGCCCGAGGTGTAGGTGAACACAGGACCGGGTGGGCCGGCTGTGGTGAGCGACTCACCGGCCGCGTATAGCTCATCTGTGCTCGAGTACAGGTTGTGAGGAGCCTCTCGGTCTAGGTCGCGGTGATAGGCCGCCGCCCCCGCTTTGGTGTTGTAGTTGATGTCCAGCAGCCCCGCCTCGCGAACTCGCGTGACGACCTTGGGAACGCCCCCCGCGTAAGCGAACAAAGGCTGTCCGAACTGCACGAGTACGCTCGCGTCGGTGAACCTGGCGCTCCGGATCGGCTCGATCCGGTCGGCGTCTCGGCACTGGTACACGACGATGAAGCGTGTTATCCCCCCCTCCACCGGTTCCTCGAAGACCACGTCTGCGGATCCCAGACCGGTCTGGGGTCGGGAGGCCGGCAGGTTCTCGACCTTCACGGCCAGGGCCGGCCGGTCGGGCAATTCGTCCACCGTCGCCCCGGTCAGTGGGCATACGGACGGAGGAGGCTCTGTGGTGGGTACGCTGCCAGGGCCGCTGGCCGAACTGCTCGGACCCCCAAGCGGACTGCCCTTGCTCCGGCCGCCGATGAACGAGACCGTTAGGACCACACCGGAGGCAAGAAGGATCAGCGCAAGGAGGCCGATGAATGTCCGGCCGCGCCTGGTCAGGCTCATCCTCGGGTTCTCCTTCGGATCGGGGGGAAGCGGGTCTGCAGCCAGATGCTAACCGGGGATGCTGGCTCTCACAACGATCCTCTTGTCACATTTCTTCGAGGATTCGGATGCGCTCCTGGATCGGCGGGTGAGTGGAGAAGAGGTTCTCGAACCAGTGATTCCCCTCGCCAGGCACGCGAGAGGGCTGGCTCAGCCACAGGTGCGCGGTGGCATTGTTCGCGGCCCGCAAGGGCGTCGTGTCGGCCGCGATCTTGCGGAGTGCGCTCGCGAGGCCGGGCGGATATCGCGTCAAGAGCGCACCCTCCGCATCGGCCAGATATTCGCGGCGGCGCGACATTGCCAGCTTGATGATCTGGGCGAAGAAGGGCGTGACGATGGCGAGCACCAGGCCGACCAGCGCCAGGATGGCGAAGCCCTGGCCGCCCCCGTCGCGGTCCCGGCCGCGACGTCCCCCGAGCCCTCCGCCCCACCAGAACCACCGCAGCATGAACTCGGCTATCAGCACGACCGCGCCCACGAGGGTCGCCACGACCGTGCCCAGCAGTATGTCGCGGTCGCGGATGTGGGACATCTCGTGGGCAACCACGCCCTCCAGCTCGACCCGGTTCATCTTGTCGAGCAGGCCCTGGGTGACCGCGATCGAGGAATGTTGCGGATCCCTGCCCGTTGCGAAGGCGTTCGGGGCCTGTTCCGGGATCACGTGGACCGCAGGCTTGGGCAGCCCGCCAGCCAGGGCCAACCCCTCGACGATGTTGTGAAGCCTGGGCTCCTGCTCGTGGCTGACCGGCCGGGCTCGAGCGGCGCGGAGCACCAGGCGGTCGCCATAGGCGTAGGAGTAGTAGGACAGGGCCCCCACTATCGCCAGGGCCACGAAGAGGCCCGCGATCCCCACGTTCAGGAGAAGTCCGAACAGGTAGCCCAGGCCCCCCGCGAAGATCAGGGCGCCAAGAACTATCAGGATCGTGCGCCGCTTGTTCCGCGCTATCTGTTCGTACAAGGGAGGCCTAGAACTGGACGGAGACCGGCCCGCGCGCGGGCTCCTCGATCTCGAAGAACTCCCTCGGCCTGAACCTTCCGAGAGAGGCCACGATGCGGGAGGGGAACGTCTGGATGAGAGTGTTCAGGAACTGCACCTGATCGTTGTAGAACTGCCGGGCGAAGGCAATGCGCGATTCCGTTCCCGTCAGCTCCTCCTGCAATGCCAGGAAGTTCTCGCTCGCTTTCAGCTGAGGGTAGTTCTCGGCGACGGCGATCAGCCGGCGGATCCCCGCGGTGAGCTGGTTCTCCGCCTGAGCCTGATCGCGCACGCCGGAGGCGGCCTGCGCCTGACTCCTGGCTCGAGCGACCTCCTCGAATAGCTCGCGCTCGTGCCCAGCGTAGCCCTTGACCGCCTCGACCAGGTTCGGGATCAGGTCGTACCGCCGTCGCAGCTGGACATCGATCTGGGACCAGGCATTCTCGCAGCGGACGCGAAGCCGGACCAGGCGGTTGAAGACATAGATCCCGTACAGGAGGACCAGTCCGAGGATGCCGAGAATGATCCAAGGTACGAGCACGAAAGCAATCTTATCAGCGGCCTAGGGCGCGTCCGTATGCGGCATCGACCTCGGCCGCCACGGTCTCCCACCTGTACCTTTCTGCCCGGACCCTGGCGGAGGCCTTTAGCCGGTCCGAGAGCGCCGGCTCGGCAAGGACCCGGCGAACGGCAGTCGCCAGAGCGACCGGATCCCCGGGCGGGACGAGCAAACCGTCGATGTCATCCCGGACCACCTCCCGATACCCGGGTATGTCGGACGCCACGACCGGCAGCCCGGCCGCCATCGCCTCCACCAGCACGATCCCGAAGCTTTCCCTGCCGGTGGCGGGCCCCAGGAACACGTCGGCCGCGGCATGGTACGGCGGCAGGTCCTGGTGAGCCACGTTCCCTAGCATGATCACCCTGGTCCGTCTCTCCGGCGGCAGCAGCTCGAGCGCTTTCCTCTCGCGCCCGTCCCCCGCGACGACAAGCAGCAGATCCGGATGCTCGCGAAGGAGCAGGTCGAAGGCCCGCAGCGCCACGGCGAAACCCTTTCTCGGCTCGAGGCGATTGACGAACAGGAGCCGCCGGCCAGCGGGCAGATCGGCGGGGACGGCCCCGGCGAACAGCTCGACGTCCACCCCGTTCGGGACCACGTCGATCGTTCCCTCGAAGTGGCGGCCGGCGAAGGCCGCGGCCGCATCCGACACGGCCAGCCGGACCGCCAGACGGTTCCACACGTGACGCAGGAGAGGCGAGAACACCGCTGGCCCGGCCGAGCGCTGCGCGTAAGCGTGGAAGGTCGCCACCACGGGCGCCACCTGGGTGAGCGCTGCGAACATCGAGGTGCTGGGGGTGAAGGGCTCGTGCGCGTGCACGACATCCGGGCGGAAATCGGCCAGCGCGCGACCTATCCGGGTCCTGCTCCGGGGATCCGGGCAAATCGGCGCGACCGAGCCGTTGAAGGGTATCCGGACGGGCCTGCCCACGATTCGGACGCCGGGATCGTTGGACGGGCGGCGGCCCGGCGCGAGGATGAGCGTGCCGTGGCCCCGGCGTGACAGGTTCGCCGCCAGCTGACGGACGTGCACCTGGACGCCTCCCGGCGCATCCCAGTCGTATGGACAGGCCAGGGCTACCCTCACACCGCGGCGCTTGGGGCGCCGTCCTCCTCCCACGCGGGCTGGAACATGTGCCAGTCGGCCGGGGCCGCCGCGATGAAGCGCTCGAATTGGGCGGCTATGGCTATGGTCGCCGCGGAGACGTCCTCACGCGTCACTCCGGTCCGCTCCATGACGATCGGCGGGTTGATCACGCAGTGCCAGCCCTGGTCCGTCGTGAAGACGGCAGCCACCGCAAGTGGAGAGCCGGTGGCCAGTGCCAGATAGGCCGGGCCCGCCGGCAGTAGGCGAGGCGCACCGAACATCTCCACGCGCACTCCTCGCCCGGTGAGGTCGCGGTCTGCCACCAGGGTCAGGACGTGGTTCTCGGACAGGAGCCGCACGAGCGTCTGTCCAACCTTACTCCCACCGGACATGGGCACTATGTTCATGCCGAGCGCGCGACGGTGACGGAAGAACAACTCGAAGACACTCGGGGGCTTCAGCTCCTCCGCCACCGCGGTCATCCTGTACCCGTGCAGACAGAGCCAGTGGCCGGCGGCGTCCCAGTTCCCCATGTGCGGCAGGGCGATCACCATTCCTTGGCCGTCCGCCACTGCCTTGTCGATGTGCTCCAGCCCGTCGAGGCTGAACCTTCGGTCGACCTCCTCGGACGGCATCGTTCGCAGCGCGAAGGTCTCGTACCAGTACCGGCCGTAGAGCCGAAAGCATTCTCGAGTGGCGCGTTGCACCAGGGGTGACTCGGGCGCATGCCCGAGGACCCTGGCAAGGTTGCGCGAGACCGTCTCTCGGTGTCGCCCGGCGCGTTCGAAGAAGACCCGGAAATAGAGATCGGCGGCGGGCAGACCGAACGACCGCGGCAGCCGCATGCCCAGGGACTCGACGGATCTCATCGTCAGATAGGAGAGCCGGTCTCTGGTGCCCTCCGGTAGGGCTGTGGCCGCGCTCACCGGACGGCGCGAGGCCTTCGTTCCTGAAGCGCCACGTTCCACGCTCGAACCACCGCGGCCGTAAGCGTGAGAGCCAGGAATAGCGATAGGAACGTCTTGACGAGGCCGGTGAGCAGGGCCAGAGCAAGGAGCAATGCCCTGATTGCACGGTATACGGGCGTCTCCGAGCCGCGATAGCCGAGCGCTTGGCCCTTGGCTCGCTCGTACGAGGCAACGAACGATGCCCCAAGCGCCACCATCGCGAGGATGGCATCGGCGTTCGAGCCCGACCTGGAGACCCATGCAAGCGGAGCGAGGACGCATGCCTCGAAGACCCAGTCGGCCACTCGCGAGGCAAAGGTGCCCCGGCGCCCGTCGCGCTCCTGGCCCGCCACGGCCGCGGTGATAAGCAGCAGAGCTCCGATCAAGGCCGTAAGGCCCGAATAACGCCGGTGATGGGTCAGCTCGAGGGCGGCGGTCCCCCCGGCCGCAAGGAGCGAGCCTCCGAGGTACGCGTAGATCGAGCTGGAGGAACCGCTTGATCTTGGCGGGGCCTGGTCCAGCATCTCGGGAATCGAGCCTATCACCGCTGCCGCCCGACCTCCGTTTCATATAATCGCCGCTCCGACCACGGAAGGGATCGATGAACGTCTACCAGCCACAGAACGTACGGAGCGTCGCGCTCGTGGGACATTCCGGGGCGGGCAAGACGGCGTTGACCGAAGCGTTGCTATTCACGGCCGGCGCGATCACCCGGATGGGCAAGATCGAGGACGGAAACACGGTCTCCGACTACGACCCGGAGGAGGTGCGCCGGGGAATAAGCGTGTCCCTCTCTCTGGCTCCGGTGGAGTGGGCCGACGTGAAGATCAACATCCTGGACACGCCCGGGTACGCCGACTTCATCGGCGACGTAAAGGGGGCGCTCCGTGCCGTGGACGCCTGCGTGTTCGTCGTCTCGGCGGTGGACGGCGTGGAGGTCCAGACAGAGGTCGTCTGGGAACTAGCCGCGGCAGCCGGGCTCCCGAGGGCGATCTTCGTAAACAAGATCGACCGCGAGCGAGCCTCGTTCGAACGAACGCTCGACGCCCTGGTCAGGGCGTTCGGGACACAGGTGGCCCCGATCCAGTTGCCGATGGGTGAGGAGCACGAGTTCGCGGGAATCGTCGATCTCCTGTCACGAAAGGCGTACAGGTATCCGGGGGGGCCGAGGGGAGAAGAGAGCGATTGGCCTGAGGACCTGACCGCCAAGGCAGAGCCCTACCGCGAGCGCCTGGTGGAATCGGTCGCGGAGGCCGACGATGCGCTGCTCGAGAAGTACCTGGAGGCGGGCGAACTTTCTAATGAGGAGATAGTGAGGGGCGTCAAGGCCGGACTCGGGCAGGCGAGGTTAGCTCCAGTCCTGGTGGGGGCGGCAGCCAGGCCCGCGGGCGCCGACCGCCTGGCGCAGTTCGTCGCCGAGGCCTTCCCCTCTCCCGTGGACCGCCCCGCGGTCATCGCTCGGACCAAAGGCGGCGAGGAGATCGAACGTCTCTGCGATCCTCAGGGACCACTCACGGCCCTCGTGTTCAAGACGGTGTCCGACCCGTACGTCGGCCGCATAAACCTGTTCCGAGTGTGGAGCGGCAGGGTCAAGCCGGATTCGGCCCTCTACAACTCGACGAAGCACACGGACGAGAGGGTGGGCCAGCTCTTCACGATGCGGGGCAAGGAGCACGAGACGGTCGCCGACGTCCCGGCCGGCGATATCGGGGCCGTGGCTAAGCTGGCCCACACGGCGACCGGGGACACGCTCTCCGTGAAGTCGGAGCCGGTCACACTGCCGCCGATCGAGCTACCCGAGCCGCTCCTAGCGATCGCGATCGAGCCGAAGACCAAGGGCGACGAGGACAAGCTCTCGACGGCCATCGCTCGGATCCAGGAGGACGACCCGACGCTTCGGGTGGAGCGCTCCGCCGAGACTCACGAAACCGTCATGTACGGCATGGGCGAGGCGCACATCGACACCATGGTCGAACGGATGAAGCGGAAGTTCGGGGTCGACGTCCTCACTCGGCCCGCGAAGGTGCCCTACAAGGAGACGATCAAGACCAAGGTCCAGGCCATGGGCAGGCACGTCAAGCAATCGGGGGGCCACGGCCAGTATGCGATCTGTTATATCGAGGTCGAGCCCGTCCCCCGCGGTTCCGGTTTCGAATACGTCGACAAGATCTTCGGTGGATCCGTCCCTTCCCAGTTCATCCCTTCCGTCGAGAAAGGTGTCGTCAAGACCATGACCGAAGGCGTCGTTACCGGAAATCCGATGGTGGACATCAGGGTGACTCTCACCGACGGCAAGTTTCACCCAGTCGACTCATCCGACATGGCCTTTCAGATTGCCGGCGCCCTGGCCCTGAAGGAAGCGGTGGCCAAAGCAGGGGTGGCGCTCCTGGAGCCGATCCAGCAGGTGGAGGTGGTGGTGCCGGATTCCTACACGGGCGACGTCATCGGCGATCTCAACTCCAAGAGAGGACGCATCCTGGGGATGGAGTCGGCGGGAACGGGGAAGCAGCAGATCAGGGCGCTGGTTCCTCAGGCCGAGATGACGCGGTATGCGATCGACCTGCGCTCGATGACACACGGGCGTGGAGTGTTCAGCATGAAGTTCGACCACTACGACGAGGTCCCGCCGCACGTGGCTGAGAAGGTCATCGCCGATTTCCGCAGGGAGAAGGAGGAGGGCTGACCGGCCCCGAGACCCAGTCGGACACCGCCCGGCTGGAGATGTTCGCCGACGGCGTAATGGCGATCGCAATCACCCTGCTGGTGCTGGAGATCCACGTGCCTCAGGTGGAAGCCGGCCAGTCGCTCGCGCGCGCCCTCGCCCACCAGTGGCCCAGCTACGTAGCCTACGTGACGAGCTTCCTCACCATCGGGATCGTCTGGGTCAATCACCACCGGATGTTCAAGCTGATCTCCCGATCGAACCACACGTTCCTGATGATCAATATCGCGTTCCTGATGGTGATCGCCTTCATGCCGTTCCCGACGGCGCTCGTGGCGAGCTACGTCAGGCAACGCCACGAGGTGCGGACTGCGGCGCTCTTCTACGGCGGCACGATGATCCTGCTGGCGCTCATGTTCAACGCGGTCTGGACCTACGCGTCCAGAGGCCATCGGCTACTGGTGGACGGATTGGACCCCGAGTCGATCCGCCGGGGCACCGCCAGCTATCGAAAGGGCCCGGTGATCTACGCGGCGATCACGCTGATCGCGCTGGTGAACCCTTACGTTAGCCTGGCGCTGTTCGTCGTCCTGGCCGCCTACTGGCTACTGCCCAGCTCCGGGCCAGGCTAGCCCAGCAGCGGCTTCAGCTTCGCGTACGTGGCGGCAAGCGCCTCAGGCAGGACCCGGGTCGCGCCCAGTACGGTCATGAAGTTCGTGTCGCCGTTCCACCTGGGCACCACGTGCCAGTGGACATGCCCCGGGATGCCCGCCCCGGCCACCCGCCCCAGGTTGAGGCCCAGGTTGAACCCGTGGGGGTCGGATGCGTCCTTCAATGCTCGAACGGCGCGCTGCAACAATCCGTCCACGTCGGCAAGCTCGTCGGGTCCCAGCTCCTCCAGCTCCGCCACGTGCCGCAACGGGGCCACCATTAGATGGCCGGGGTTATAGGGGAAGGCGTTCAGGATCGCGAAGGCTCCGCCGGTCCGCGCCAGGACGAAGTTCTCTTCGTCGTCGGCGGCCGATGACTTGTCGCAGAATAGGCACCCGCTGCCTTCGTCCTGCGGCGCCTCGATGTACTCCATGCGCCAGGGCGACCAAAGTCGATCCAAGAAGGGCTTCCTATGCGAGCCCGGCCAGGTCGATGCCGGAGAGCGATCGCTCGTGAGCCTCCCGGGCCGCCGCGTCGGCAAACCGGTCGAACAGCACGCCGCGCACCTCATTGCCGAGGCGGTCGCGCACGGCAACCGTGTCCGCCTCGATCTCCTTGTCCCCCACCACCAGCGTGTAGGGGATCTTCATGAGCTGGGCGGCCCGTATCTTCTTCGGAACCGTCTCGCGGCTGGCGTCGACCTCTACCCGCAGACCGCGCTCGAGCAGCTTCGCCGCAAGGTCACGGGCCGGCTCCGTATGGCGGTCGGCCACCGGCACGATCCGGATCTGTTCGGGCGCGAGCCAGAGCGGGAACGCCCCACCGTAGTGCTCGATGAGCACCGCGCTGAAGCGCTCGAGCGTTCCAAGGATCGCCCGATGGATCATGACGGGGCGATGGCGTTCGTTGTCCTCACCCATGTACTCCATGGCGAAGCGATCGGGTAGAGCGAAGTCGCACTGCACGGTCGTGAGCTGCCAGAGCCTGCCGATCGCATCGCGGGCATGGAAGTCGACCTTTGGACCGTAGAATGCGCCCTCCCCCTCGGCGACCGAATAGTCGAGGCCGCTGCTGTCAAGGGCCCGCCTGAGCGCCTCCGTGGCCCGCGCCCACATCTCCTCGTTCCCGATGGCCGCTCCGGGCTTCGTCGAAAGATTGATCACGAAGTCCTCGAACCCGAACGTCCGGTGGATCTCTAGGGTGAGCTCGAAGGCTCGGAGGATCTCCTCGATCAGCTGATCCTCCCTGCAGATGATGTGCGAGTCGTCCTGGGTACCGCCCCGGATCCGAAGCAGGCCGTGGAGCGTACCGATCCTCTCGTGGCGATAGATCGTCCCCAGCTCGAAGAGGCGCATGGGCAGATCCCGGTACGAGCGCGTCTGCGACTTATAGATCAGGACGTGAAATGGGCAGTTCATCGGTTTGACGAAGTACTCCGCGCTCTCGTCCTTCATGGCCGGGTACATGTTGTCCGCGTACTTGGCCAGGTGGCCCGAGGTCTCCCACAGCACGGATCTGGCGATGTGCGGGGTGAAGACGGAGACGTAGCCGTTGGCGAGGTGGATCTCGCGTTCGAAGTCCTCGATCTGCTTGCGAAAGGCCCCGCCCCGGGGATGCCAGACGAAGAGGCCCGGCCCGAGCTCCTCGGGTGAGGAGAACAGGTCCAGCTGTCTTCCCAACCGGCGATGGTCGCGCCGTTCGGCCTCCTCGAGGCGGTGGAGATACGCGGCCAGGTCCTCCTCGCTCGCCCAGGCGGTGCCGTAGATCCGCTGGAGCTGCGGCTTGGCCTCGGCCGCGCGCCAGTAGGCTCCGGCGAGCATCAGCAGCTTGAACGCGCCCAGCCTTGATGTCGCGGGGATGTGTGGCCCAAGGCAGAGGTCAGCCCATCCGTCGTTCCGGTACACGGAGAAGCGGTCGCCCAGGGCACCTTCGTCAGCCTCGGCGGTCTCGATGATCTCCCGCTTGAAGTCGTTCCAGCCGAACTGGTTCAGTGCCTCGGCTCGGTCCAGCTCCTCCCGGACGAAGGGTTGGCCCGCGGCCGCGATCTCGCGCATCCGCGCCTCGATCCGTTCCAGTTCCTCCGGTGAGAGCGAGACGGGCAGGTCGAAGTCGTAATAGAAGCCGTCCTCGATGGGAGGCCCGATCGCGTATTTAGCACCCGGGTAAAGGTCGCAGACCGCCTGGGCCATCACGTGGGCCGTCGAGTGGCGAAGCACGCGGAGACCATCTGGCTCCGTGACGAGCACGGCTGCAGCGGTTACGTCGTCCCGGACCGGCCAGGAGAGGTCGACCAGCTCGCCATCGACTCGCGCGCATATGGCGTCGCCGTCCAGAACGTCGCCGACCGGGGTCCCGGCCTCGACGTCCCGGATCTCTCCACTCTCGAGCGTCACCTTGGGCATGATCCGTCGATGATAGGGCGTAAGCGGTAGGAGGCGGTTAGATTGACACCCACGAGGAGGGCCTCCAGAAGCCCGAGGGGATCAAGCAATGCTGAGACGACTCACCCTCATCCTGGTTTCTATCACGGTCGCGGGACTGATCGCTCCCAGCCATGTTCTCGCCACCGAACGGAGCCTCTCCTACGCGGGCCCAGTTCCGCTCCCGACCACAGGCGCGTTGTTCGGGGTCCACCTCAACCTTGACCGGCACAACGGGTTGGATCGCCGGATCGCCATGACGAAGTTCGAGACGCTGACAGGCCGGGCTATGGCGATCGACCGGCAGTACTACTTCTGGAACGCCGACTGGCCCACGTCGGACGACGAGTGGTCCAGGGACAAGGGACGCACGCTGTACCTCAGCTGGAGCGCCCATCCGGACGACATGTCCGGGTGCAAGAAGTGGACCGACATCGCCGCTGGGCTCTACGACGCCGATATCGACGCGCAGGCCGCCAAAGTCACCGCGTTTGGGGCACCTATGTTCCTTGCCTTTCACCACGAGCCGACCACCGTCAACAACCACGACAGATGCGGTACGCCTGCGGAGTTCATCTCTGCCTGGCAGCACGTCCACGACCGGTTCACCGCAGATGGAGTCACGAACGTGACATGGGCATGGACCATGACGGCCTGGTCGTTCACCCAGGAAAACGCCTACAAGTACTATCCGGGAGATTCCTACGTCGACGTGATCGCCTCCGATGGCTATAACTGGTTCGGCTGCGTCTTCCACCCGGGGCCCTGGCGCGAGCCGGTCGAGGTGTTCCAGGCATTCCACGACTTCGGCGTGGACCACAACAAGCCCATGGTCATTGCGGAGTACGGCACTGGGGAGGACGTGGACATCCCCGGCCGGAAGGGCCAATGGTTCACCAACTTCGCCGATCTCATGAAGCAATGGCCTGACATCAAGGGAGTCGCCTACTTCAACGTCGGCAACGGGTCGTGCGACAGGTACATCGACACGTCAGAGACATCATTGGACGGGTTCAACACGAACGGGGCCGATCCCTACTTCAATCCCCCGACCGGCACCAGCACGGTTACGGTCGCGGACTTCTCGTTCACTCCAGAGGCCGTCACCGTACCGCAGGGAGAAGGGGTCGAGTGGACGTTCACCGGCCCGAGCGACCACACCGCGACCGACAACACGGGCATGGGGCTGTTCGACTCAGGGCCCCGTTCCGTCGGGTCTTCCTACACGTTCTACTTCATCTCGTCCGGCATCTACCGCTACCGTTGCACGATCCATCCGATCATGACTGGCCAGGTCAAGGTACCGATCCTTGCGTCGCCATCGACCGGAAACGAGACGACCGAGTTCACTATCACCTGGGCCGCAAACAACGCGCCATCCGGCTTCGTCTTCGACGTCCAGATCAGACGCCCGGGGACGACTGACTGGGTGGACTGGCTCACGGATCAGACCGTCAACAGCGCCACCTTCGTCGCCGACGCTGGGACCGGCACCTACGGATTCCGCGCCCGCTATCGCAACACCACCAACGGGGCGAGCTCCCAATACTCAACCGCGAAGACGATCAAGGTGAGCTGAGGTGGGCGCGGGAGGTTTTGAACCTCCGACCTCTTGCGTGTGAAGCAAGCGCTCTCCCACTGAGCTACGCGCCCTCTGTGACCTGCGGAAACGCTCCTAAGCCTTGCGCATAACGCTCGAAGAGCGTATAACTCTCTCGGTGCGGGGGAACCGCACCGAGAGGAGAGTCATGGCACAGGAGCGCTCCACAGGCACGAGGGAAAGCATAGGTGAAGTCGCCCCTATGGTCACGTCGTTCATCCGGCACCTGAAGGCCGAGAACAAGGCCGCGCAGACCATCATGGCCTACACCTACGCGGCCAACGGCCTGGCCGATTTCCTGGCCCGCCAGGGGATGCCGACCAGGGCGGCGTCCATTCGTCGGGAGCATGTCGAGAGCTACATCGAGGACTTGCTGGCTACTCGCGCGCCGGCGACGGCGCACAATCGCTACCGGGGCCTTCAGGTGTTCTTCCAGTGGCTCATCGACGAGGGCGAGATTCGCGAGTCCCCCCTCGCCCACCTTAAGCCACCGATCCTCCCCGAGCGACCCGTCCCCGTACTGACCGCGGACCAGCTCCGCATTCTCCTCGCCACCTGCGACGGGTCGACATTCGACGGGCGCCGAGACGAGGCAATCCTCCGCACGTTCATCGACACCGGGGGGCGGCTGTCGGAGATCGCGAATCTCCGTCTGGATACCGAAGACAGCGACGTCGACCTCGATGGCGGCGTCCTCCGAGTCCTCGGGAAGGGACGGCGACAAAGGCTCCTGCCGATCGGGGCGAAGGCCACGAAGGCACTCGACCGCTACCTCCGTCGTCGCGCCCAGCACCCTCAGGCCGACCTTCCCTGGCTCTGGCTGGGGCGCTCAGGGCGAATGACGGGCTCCGGGATCCGCCAGATGACCTGGAAGCGCTCCGAAGAGGCCGGACTCCCCCGCGTTCACCCTCACCAACTTCGTCATACGTTCGCCCATCAGTGGCTCGCGTCTGGCGGCTCAGAGAGCGACCTGATGCGGCTGACCGGATGGAAGACCCGGGCAATGATCCAGCGTTACGCTTCCAGCACAGCCGAGGCCCGAGCCCTCGCCGCGCATCGGCGTCTGAGTCCAGGAGACCGTCTGTGACAAAGGCGATGACTCAGGTCGTCCACCTTTTGTGCGGGGCACGGGCGGGGCGGGCTCGCCGGTGCGATCGCCACATCGCGATGGCCTGGGTCGCCGAGGACGGCCTTCTCGTCACCGACCCCGCGACTCCGGTCTTCATCCACACTCCGACGGGATTTCGCGGCGTCCTCGCCCCGTGCTCAAGACACGGGATGATGATGATCGGCGAGGAGGTCATCCTGGCGGCACTCGATGCGGGGCAACGAGCGGTCCACCTGATACAGCGGGCAGAGATGCTCACTACCCCGGGCCACAGCAAGAAACGTCCAGCCTCCACCACACCGCTTTAGCGTTGTAGTACGCTCGCCCTTCGTAAGTCCAGGGTTCGCCTCGGCGTTGCCGGAACAACCCACCGCTTTAGGCTCGCGGTGCACCACGGAGGTGGTGTGCCATGGGTCAGACGGCCGAGGCCCGAGCCCAAGCGGGCCGGATCGGCGCCGCTGTTCTCCACTCCCGCTACGATTCCCGCGAGCTTACTGAGCGCGGACGGGCGACGTTCCTGTCGCGCTTTGATCGCGAGGTTGATCCCCTAGGTGAGCTGGATCCAGCCGAACGGGCCCGAAGGTCGGAGCAGGCCAAGAGAGCCTATTTCCTGCGCCTCGCCCACCGTTCGGCGAAGGTGCGGGCGGCCCGAAAGGCGGGCTCCAAATGAAAGGGCCGGCGCGGCTAGCGCCGACCCCCACGGACTCGGATGAGGAATCCAACCCGATTCTACCCGACGTCCAGGACACGAACAGGAGGTCGCCACGGCTACTCGGAAGTCCTCGCGCTGCTCGCTCCCGACCCTCGGCGCCGCTGGCTGGGCCACGCGAAGGCCGAGACCCTTTCCGGCTCCAGGATTGGTGTCCCGTCGATGGTCTCCACGCGTACTACCTCGGCCGGTGCCTCAAGTGCGCGAGACCCGTCTCGATTAGAGAGGTCTCGCCATGACTCCAGAGGAGATGGCTCTCCTGGAGGATCAGGGGTATGTCGTCGACCGGCTTGGCTGGGCCTCTGACCGGGACGGCAGGATGTTCCTCGCCGAGGACCTGCTCGCACGATATCGGCCGAACGATGCATCTAGTAGCACTGGTAAACAAGATAAGCCGACCCTTCCAGATCGCGTCATTCGCCTGCTCCCCAGTTCGCAGGTCCGTACCGAGCCGGTGACCTGGGTGATTGAAGGTGCCGTCCCGGCCGGGAACGTCACCTTGTTAGCCGGTCCCCCCGGCTTGGCCAAGACCACGCTCCTTTGTGAGTGGGCGGCCCGACTCTCGCGCGGCCAGCTTCCCGGCGCCTTCCATCACAGACCCGCCGATGTGGTCCTGGTATCAGGGGAGGACTCAATCGAGAACACTCTTGCACCTCGAGTTGAGACGGCCGGGGCGGACCTAGACCGCGTTCACTTCATGGTGTTCGGGGAGAACGATGAGTCCGACTTCGTCATCCCGGGCGACCTGGACCGGCTAGGAGCAGCCCTGCGGGCGCTGAGCCTGCCGGTGATCGTGGGGATCGACCCGCTGATGGCATTCGTCGACGATCGCATCGACTCCCACAAGGACCACCACATCCGACGAGCGTTCAGGGCGCTCCGGTCGTTCGCCAGTGACCTCGGGGTGGCCGTCGTGGCCGTCTCCCACCTCAACAAAGGGGAGTCCCGCGACTTCCTGCTCAGGGTCAACGCGAGTGTTGGCATCGGGGCAGCGGTGCGATCGGCCTGGGCCGTGGTCCGTCCCCCAGATCAGCCAGACGGAGCGGAGCGAGTGCTCGTCCACATCAAGAGCAACCTCGGATCGGAGATGCCGAGCGAGCGGTTCCGGGTGGAGGGCCGGATCACCGAGGCTCACGACGGCCGAACCATCAACACATCGGGGATTGTGTGGATGGGGAACGACCCCACCATCACAAGGGCGAATGTCCTGGATGCCTCCGAGCAGCGAACAGAGCGCGACGAGGCTACGGACTGGCTCCGAACGTTCCTGGCTGAGGGTCCGGAGCCGTCCGAGCAGACAATCAAGGCCGCGAAGGCTGACGGGATCTCCTACGCCACCCTCAGACGGGCCAAGGACGAGCTCCGGGTCCGCTCCAAGCCCGATCGAGGACCTGACGGGCGAAGGGTCCAAGCATGGACGTGGGCCCTCCCGAGTTCTCTAGATGCTCAACCCCAGGGCCCCCCACCTGAGCACCTAGAGAATGGAGACGAAACCGCAGGCCAAGGGGTGCGGACCTTTCCTCAAGATGCTCTAGATGCTCACTTGCTCACCTCTCCCCATCGTGAACAGGTAGATCCCGACGAACAGTCCCCCGGACCCGACTTGGCGGCGCAGGCTCAGATCCT
>Ga0184632_10000231_pt1 | contig 20171 bp, 13 predicted proteins | sample PLM31_50_b1_FD_133153 | JGI IMG/M metagenome (GOLD analysis project Ga0184632, IMG submission 133153) | Groundwater sediment microbial communities from an aquifer in East River, Colorado, USA - PLM3-1_50_b1 | ecosystem: Environmental > Terrestrial > Soil > Riparian zone | place: USA: East... | reverse complement strand
GGGCCGTGGTTGCAATAACCGTTCGGGTTCTTCTGACTTGAAAGGTACTGCTGGTGGTAGTCCTCGGCGTAGAAGAAGGGCCCGGCGGGGGCGATCTCCGTCGTGATGTCGCCCAGCCCGGCCGCATTCACCGCGGGCGCGAACGCGTCGCGTGACGCGGTGGCCGCAGCAAGCTGCTCGTCCGACGTGGTGTAGATGGCCGAGCGGTACTGCGTACCGACGTCGTTGCCCTGGCGCATGCCCTGAGTTGGATCGTGGTTCTCCCAGAACAACTTCAGCAGGTCCTCATAGGACACCTTCGCCGGGTCGTAGACCACCTGAACGGCCTCCGTGTGCCCAGTCCGGCCGGTGCACGTCTCCTCATAGGTCGGGTTCTGGGTGAACCCACCCTGGTAGCCCACTGAGGTCGAGTAGACGCGCGGCATCTGCCAGAAGAGCCGCTCGGCGCCCCAGAAACACCCCATCCCGAAGTACGCGACCTGCAGCCCCGTCGGCCAAGGCCCGCGCAGAGGTGTGCCCAGCACGGTGTGGCGGTCGGAGACGGGGATCTCGGCGGAACGCCCCGGCAGTGCCTCGGCGGGCGTGATCATGTCGACCTTCTTGTGGCGCAGAAACATGCTCCAAGCATGCCGCGGCGGCGCGGCGTCGGCCATTACGAGCCGAGAACGGTCGAACGATCACTGCAGCGCGGCCGCGATCCGAGCGGCGTACGACGCCGCCTCCTCGGGCGAGTCGTACTTGGTCCGGGGCCAGAAGAATCCACGCAGTCCATCGCCCTTTGTGCGCGGTACGACGTGAGCGTGCATATGTGGCACCGACTGGCTCACCCGGTTGTTAATGGCGACAAACGACCCAGCTGCGCCTAGTCCCACCTCAACCGCCGCCGCGAGGCGCTGAACGTCGCGAAAGAACGGCCCGACGTCGGCTTCGGGCAGGTCCGCCAACACGGGGACATGCGCGCGTGGGACCACCAGCACGTGGCCCTTGAACACCGGACGGTGATCAAGAAAGGCGAACGATGTCGCCGAGGACAACACCACGTTCACTGACACCGAACCCGCGACCGCGGCACAGAAGAGACACTCGCCCACGGCGCTGACGGTACAGCGGGATAGCCTCGGGCCATGACCTTCGGCTTTGAGACGCTGGCCATCCACGCCGGGCAGGAGCCCGAGCCGCGAACCGGTGCCGTGGTGCCACCGATCTACCAGACGTCCACCTACGCTCAGGACGCCGTCGGCGCCCCCCGGGAGGGCTACGAATACTCCCGCACCGCCAACCCCACCCGCGAAGCCCTGCAGGAGTGCCTCGCCGCGCTCGAGGGAGGCCGTCGTGGCCTCGCCTTCGCCAGCGGCCTCGCGGCCGAGGACACCCTTCTGCGCACCGTCTGCCAGCCAGGGGATCATGTCGTGATCCCCGACGACGCGTACGGCGGCACATTCCGCCTCTTCGCCAAGGTTGCCCAGCGCTGGGGCCTGGACTGGACCGCCGCGAAGGTCTCCGATGTCGACGCTGTCCGCGCCGCGATCACACCGACGACGAAGATCATCTGGGTAGAGACCCCGACAAACCCGCTGCTCGGCATCGCCGACATCGCGGCGCTCGCGGCGCTCGCCAAGGACAGTGACGCGTTGCTGACGGTCGACAACACGTTCGCGAGCCCGTACCTCCAGCAGCCCCTCGCACACGGCGCGGACATCGTCGTCCACTCGACCACCAAGTACGTGGGCGGGCATTCCGACGTCGTGGGCGGTGCCCTCATCGTCGATGACGAGGGCCTCGGCCAGAAGCTGGCCTACCACCAGAACGCCATGGGGGCGATCAACGGCCCGTTCGACGCGTGGCTCACGCTGCGCGGCGTCAAGACTCTCGGCGTACGCATGGACCGCCACTGCGACAACGCCGAGCGTGTGGTGGAGTTCCTCGCCTCGCACAGGAAGGTCGCTCAGGTGCTCTACCCGGGCATGCCCGAGCACCCCGGTCACGAGATCGCGGCCAAGCAGATGCGGCGCTTCGGCGGCATGATCAGCTTCCGGGCCGCCGGGGGAGAGGATGAGGCCATCGCGATCTGCAACCGGGCCCGGCTGTTCGTACTCGGTGAGTCGCTTGGCGGCGTCGAGTCATTGATCGAGCACCCCGGTCGGATGACCCACGCGAGCGTCGCAGGCTCTCCGCTTGAGGTCTCAGGCGACCTCGTCCGGCTCTCTGTCGGGATCGAGACCGTCGACGACCTGGTCGCGGATCTGGACCAAGCGCTCGGGTGAGTCGTTAAGGGAGTGAGAGCGGCGAATGGCGACAGGGGAGGCACGCCATGCTCGGTCAACACTCCTGGGTCGGCGCCACCGCGCAGCAGATTGCCCGGGCCGTGCAGCGTGGCGACGCGACGGCCACCGAGGTCGTGGCGGACCACATTGACCACGCCCGCGTGGCCGACCGCGTCCTCGACGTGCTGCGCGTCTTACGCGATTGCGAGGGCATCGCCGAGGCGGAGCAGGTTGATGAGCAGCCCGACCTGGCGAACCTGCCGCTCGCCGGCGTACCAGTCCTGGTGAAGGAGAACACCCCGGTTGCGGGGCTGCCGACCTGGAACGGCTCGGCGGCGGCCCGTACCGGGGTGGAGCCCGAAGACCACGAAGTGGTCCGGCGGCTGCGAGGTGCTGGGGCGGTCGTGCTCGGGGTCACCCGCATGTCCGAACTCGGCCTGTGGGGGATGACCGACGACGCATCCGCCGTGACCCGCAATCCGTGGCGCAGCGATCGGAGTCCCGGCGGTTCCTCGGGTGGGTCCGCGGCGGCGGTCGCGGCCGGCGTGGTACCGATCGCGTACGGCACTGACGGGCTCGGCTCCGTGCGCATCCCGGCCGCCTGTTGTGGCCTGATCGGGCTCAAGCCCGGCGGCGGAGTCATTGCGCACAACCTCGGCATCACGGACTGGTTCGGCCTGGCCGAACACGGCATCCTCGCCACGACGGTGGCCGACGCGGCCCTCGGCTTCGATGTGCTCGCGGGCAGGTCGCCGGCGCCCCTACCGGAACCCGGACGGCTCCGCGTCGCGGTCTCGTTGCGTAGCCCGATGCACGGCGTGACTCCAGACTCCGACGTCCGCGAGGCGGTGGCCCAGGCCGCCCGCCTGCTCGTTGGCCTCGGCCATGACGCTGTTACCGCCGATCCGGCCTATCCGGCCCGCCTGGCCATGATGGGTACGGGCACCTGGTTCGCCGTCGCGTACCGGGAGTCCAAGGCCGCCGATACGGCGAACCTGCAGCCGCGTACCCGCCGCCACGCGGCGCTGGGCGCGCAGGTCCTGCGGCGCGGCCTGGTCCGTGAGGGCGAGCGAGCCGACTGGCGCGAGCGCTGCGTCGCTTGGTTTTCGGACGGCGGATTCGACGTTATCGTGTCGCCCACTCTGGCCGGTCCGCCGCCGGCGGCTATGAGATGGTCTGCCCGGTCCTGGCGGACGAACATGGGGACGTGCCTGCGCTACGCCCCGTACACGGCGGCGTGGAACCTCGCCGGCCTACCCGCGATGGCCGTGCCGATGGGGGTACGCCGCGACGGCCTGCCCGCATCGGTGCAGCTGATCGGGCCGCCCGGCGCGGAGGCCCTCCTGCTCGCCGTTGCGGCACAGCTCGAAGAGGCCGCGCCGTGGCGGCCACACGCACCGAGCTGGCCGCGCGTCGGGTCGGGCAGTCGACCAGCCCGTCGCGCCGCTGTCGGCGCCCAGTTCGGGTAAACGCATCGTGCGCCCGGCTTCTCTGGGTGAACGTTCGGCGCGGCTGCGTGCGACGATCTGGGCATGACCTCGGATCCGCCAGCAACGGAGCTGGTGACTCTGGAAGACGTCGAGGCAGCGCGGAAGGTACTTGCGGCGGTCGTTCGGTTGACCCCCATGGAGCCGAGCCGTCCACTCAGCGCCGCCTTGGGCGGTCCGACGTGGCTCAAGTGCGAGAACGTCCAGCGGGCGGGCTCGTACAAGATTCGCGGCGCGTACCTGCGGATCTCGCGGCTCAGCTCCGAGGAGCGGGCGCGTGGCGTGGTTGCGGCCAGCGCCGGAAACCACGGCCAAGGCGTGGCGCTGGCGGCCGGCATGCTCGGCACGGCGGCCACCGTATTCATGCCCGTGGGTGCACCGCTGCCCAAGGTCGCCGCCACGAAGGGCTACGGCGCGAAGGTCGAGTTGGTCGGGGCAACGGTCGACGAGAGCCTCATCGCCGCACAGGAGCACGCGGAGCGTACCGGCTCCGTCTTCATCCACCCCTTTGATCATGCGGACGTCATCGCGGGGCAGGGCACGGTGGGACTGGAGATCCTGGAGCAATGCCCGGACGTGCGCACGATCGTCACTGGAGTCGGCGGGGGCGGACTGATCTCCGGCATCGCGGTCGCCGCGAAGGCGATCAGCCCACAGGTACGCGTCATCGGCGTGCAGGCCGCCGGGTGCGCGGCGATGCCGGCCTCGCTGAAGGCGGGCCGGCCCGTGCGCCTCGAGTCGTACGCGACGATCGCCGATGGTATCGCCGTCGGCCGCCCAGGCGACCTCACCTTCGCCCATGTCAGCAAGCTCGTCGACGAGATGGTCATCGTGACCGAGGAAGACATCTCCCGGGCGCTGGTGATGCTCCTCGAGCGCAACAAGCTGGTGGTGGAGCCCGCGGGCGCCGTCGGCGTCGCCGCCCTGATGGCGGGGGTCATCCAGGCTGTTGGGGCGCCGGCGGTCGCAGTCCTCTCCGGCGGAAACATCGACCCGCTCCTGATGATGCGCGTGATCGAGCGAGGACTCGCGGCTGCTGGGCGCTACCTGCGCTTCACGGTGCAGTGCACGGACCGCCCGGGCCAGCTCGCGGCGCTGCTCACCTTGATCGGCCAGCAGGGCGCCAACGTCGACGACGTCGTCCATCGCCGCCACGACCCGAGGCTGCGCTTGGGGGAGGTGGAGGTGGAGCTCTCGGTGGAGACACGAGGGGCCGAGCACTCCGACCGGCTCATCTCCGCCCTCCGTCGGGCCGGCTACCCGGTCACGCTCGCGCGACCCGACCACGCCTGAGTTCAGGTCAGCCGGCGAAGGCTTCGAAGGACACCACGGTGACCTTGATGTCCGCGCCGCTGGGTGCCGTGTACGTAACGGTCTGACCGGCCCGCGCGCCGAGGATCGCCCGTCCCAGCGCGGACTCGGGGCTGTAGACGGTCAGCTCCGTGCTGGACGAGATCTCCCGGGAACCCAGCAGGAAGGTCTCGGTGTCGTCGGTGTCGTCATCAAAGTAGATCGTCACGACGGTGCCAGGCGAAACGATGTCTGCCACCGGCGCCTCGCCCACCTGCGCGGTGCGGAGGAGTTCCTTCAGGTAGCGGATGCGCCCCTCCATCTTGCCCTGCTCCTCGCGGGCGGCGTGGTAGCCGCCGTTCTCGCGCAGGTCGCCCTCCTCGCGCCGGGCGTTGATCTCGGCCGAGATGGCCGGACGGTGCGCGATGAGCGCCTCGAGCTCTGCCTGCAGCCGGTCGTGCGCGTCCTGCGAGAGCCAGGCGGTGGACGCGTCGCGGTCGGTGGTGGACACGGAGATCTCCTCGGCGGTGGACAGTCGGACTTTCCAAGGTACCAGTGACCCGGCTTTCGCCGACCATGTCGATCAGCGGTGAGATGCGAAGTCACCGAAGATCCGTGCGGTCCCGGCCCTGGTCAGCGCGTCGGACCGCAGCCGGGCACCTCGCCGGTGACCGGCCGTTTTGTGGTCCTGAGTGTAAAGGTGATCTGCGTCGTGGTCTCCTGTGGTCCGCCGGCAGGCACGTCCACCTCTGCCTTGCCCACCTCCTCGCCGGCGCGGGTATGGGCGAGAACGGTGCACGTCGCGCCCTTTCCCGCCGGTCTGCGGACCTCGAAGGTGACCGTGACCGCGCTGTCGGTGAGGTCGGTGACACTGACGATGCGGACCTGGTACGGGGCGTCGGCGTACTGGCGGTAGAGCTTGACTGAGATCGCCACTCCGGCGAGCACGACAATGGTCGCGAGCGCGTACGCGATCCATCGGCGCCGGCGCTGGCGCGATGGGTCGCGCCTGCGTCCATACCGCCCAGTCGGGAATACGGGCGGGGCGTCGGGAGTCTGCACGGTGTGGCTGACCTCTCATCTGACGGGTGAGCTAGCGTGGCATTCTCCCAGCAGTCAGCGGACCAGCCGTACCCGGAGGAGACATCGGTGTCCGAGACGCCCGAAACTCTGCGCCTCATGGCCGTCCACGCCCATCCCGACGACGAGTCGAGCAAGGGTGCGGCGACGACATCCCGCTACGTGGCGGAGGGCGTGGACGTCATGGTCGTGACATGTACCGGCGGGGAGCGGGGCAGCGTGCTGAACCCGAAGCTCGACCGGCCGGAGATTGTGGAGAACATGAGGGAGATCCGCCGCGCGGAGATGGACCGCGCCCGCGAGATCCTCGGTGTCCGGCAGGAGTGGCTCGGCTTCGTCGATTCGGGCCTCCCCGAGGGCGATCCGCTGCCACCGCTGCCCGAGGGCTGTTTCGCGCGGGTGGATGCGCAGACCGGCGCCGAGCCCTTGGTGCGACTCATCCGCGAGTTCCGGCCGCATGTGGTCACCACGTACGACGAGAACGGCGGTTATCCGCACCCCGACCACATCATGTGCCACACCGTGAGCGTTGTTGCCTTCGATGCGGCGGGCGACCCGGACCGTTTCCCCGGTACGGGTGAGCCGTGGCAGCCGCTGAAGCTCTACTACCACATGGGGTTCTCCAAGGAGCGCATCACAGCGTTGCATGAGGCGATGCTCGGCGCGGGGCTGGAGTCGCCGTTTACCGAGTGGCTGGAGAAGTGGGGCGATAGCGACGACGCCCGGGACAAGGGCCCGCGGGTGACCACGCGCGTCGTCTGCGACGACTACTTCGATGTGCGCGACGACGCGCTACGTGCCCATGAGACCCAGGTCGATCCGGACGGGTTCTGGTTCCGGGTGCCGATGGAGATCCAGCGTGTGGCGTGGCCGACCGAGGATTATGAGCTCGCCCGATCGCTCGTCGACACCGGCCTCCCGGAGGACGATCTCTTCGCCGGAGTGCGGGAAACGCTCCCGTGCGGCGAGCCCGTGGCGCGGCCGTGACAGGTCGGGCGTAGCGTGACAGTGCCGGCGTAGCGCGTGCCCGGTCGGAAGGAATGATCATGATCGAGCTGCTCGCGGAGAACAACTTCGGGGATACCCGCTCCGGCGGCCTCGCGGGGCCGACCGGTCTGGTGATCATCCTGCTGCTCGTGGTGGGCACCGTCCTGCTGATCCGAAACATGAACGCGCGTCTTCGTCGGCTGCCGGACCGCTTCGAGGAGCCGCCAACGTCGGCGGCGGGTGAGCACAACCGAACCGAGGACGAAGAAGCGAAGTAAGCCATCCCGATTGTCAGGACCCCATCGCCTTGATGGATCATTGAGAGATGGCGAACCGGCTGGCCGAGGCGACAAGTCCGTACCTGGAGCAGCACAAGGACAATCCCGTCGACTGGTGGCAGTGGAGTCCAGAGGCATTCGAAGAGGCGCGCCGGCGTGACGTTCCCGTGTTGATTTCGGTCGGGTACGCGGCGTGTCATTGGTGTCACGTCATGGCGCATGAGTCCTTTGAGGACGCTTCGACGGCCGCAGTGGTCAACGCGTTTTTCGTACCGATCAAAGTGGACCGTGAGGAGCGGCCGGACGTCGATGCGGTCTACATGACCGCCACCCAAGCGATGACCGGGCACGGCGGCTGGCCGATGACCGTCTTCGCGACCCCGGACGGCGAGCCATTCTTCTGCGGCACCTACTACCCCAGGGATGCCTTCGTGAACCTGGTGCAGGCGGTCTCGCAGGCGTGGCACGACCAGCGCGACGCCGTCGTGCGTCAGGGCGCCGCCGTCGTCGAGGCGGTCGGACGGTCCCAGGGTCGCGGCTCCTCCGTGGTCCGGGGTTCGGTCACCGTGGAGCTGCTAGATTCGGCCGCCGCGTCCTTGCATGGCGACCACGACCCCACATACGGGGGGTTCGGCGGCGCGCCGAAGTTTCCGCCGCACCTCGCGCTGCTGTTCCTGCTGCGGCATTACCAGCGCACCGGCGACCCAAGATCGCTGGAGATCGTGCGCCACACGTGCGAGGCGATGGCCCGCGGTGGCATCTACGACCAACTCGCCGGCGGGTTCGCCCGCTACTCCGTCGACGACAGGTGGACCGTGCCGCACTTCGAAAAGATGTTGTACGACAACGCGCTCCTCCTGCGTCTGTATACCCACCTGTGGCGACTCACCGGTGACCGGCTCCCGCTTCGGGTGGCCGCTGAGACGGCGCAATTCATGATCCGGGATCTGTTTCACGATGGGTTCGCGTCGTCCCTGGACGCCGACACCGACGGGGTCGAGGGGTCGACCTATGTGTGGACGCCGGCCCAGCTGCGCGATGAACTGGGCGACGACGACGGAGCATGGGCAGCGGACCTGCTCGGTGTCACAGACCGTGGCACCTTCGAGCATGGGACCAGCGTCCTGCGGCTGGCCCGGGACATCGACGCCGCCGACCCGGAAATCTCATCGAGGTGGGCCGCGATCAAGCGGCGCCTGCTCGCTGCCCGGACCCGGCGTCCCCAGCCCGGCCGGGATGACAAGGTGGTCGCGGCCTGGAACGGACTCGCGGTGACGGCACTGGCCGAGTTCGCCGCCCTCGCCGATGGCCCGGTCGCCGCCCAGGCCCGTGAGTTCGCACAGCTGGGCGCGCGGGTACTGGCAGACCGGCACATCGTCGACGGGCGGGTGCGGCGCGCGTCGCGGAACGGGATCGTGGGGGAACCGGCGGGGGTGCTCGAAGACTACGGCAGCACGGCGGAGGCGTTCTGCGCCATGCACCAGCTCACCGGTGAGGGACATTGGTTGGCTTTGGCCGGGCAGCTGATCGACACGGCTTTGGCCCATTTCGCCGACGGCGACAGCGGATTCTTCGACACTGCCGACGACGCGGAGACGCTCGTTGCCCGGCCGGCCGACCCGACCGACAACGCCACTCCATCGGGGCTTTCGTCGATGGTGGCGGCGCTCGTCGCGTACTCGGCCCTGACCGGTGAATCCCGCTACCGCGAGGCGGCCGAGCGGGCCTTGGAGGCGATCGCGCCGGTGATGGCGCGCCACGCCCGGTTCGCCGGATACTCGTGCGCGTCGGCGGAGGCCCTCGTCTCCGGTCCGTACGAGATCGCCGTCGCCGGCGCTGGCGATTCTGACCTGGCCCGGGCCGCCCGCCGGCTGGCGCCCCCCGGCGCGGTGGTCGTGACCGGCGCACCGGACGCACCCGGTGTGCCGCTGCTCGAAGGCCGACCAATGATCGACGGGATAGCGACCGCGTACGTCTGTCGCGGCTTCGTCTGCGACCGTCCCGTGACCGCGGTGGAAGACCTGGCCGGGATGCTCCAGCCGACGCGATGACGGCACCCGACGTGCTGACGGCACCCGACGCACCGCCCACTCGTTGGCCACGGTGACGCCCTCGCTGCTACCCCACCCCACCCCAACCCCACCCATATCGCGTCGATCGAGGACATATGGTCGTGATCAAGTCCTTGATCGGCGGGGAAGGGCTCGTGACATGGCCGGTCTCGCCGCAGTGCTCAACGCACCCGGATCCATCGACGCCATCGCGGTTGCCCTGGCATCGCGCGGGGCAGACGGTGCACTCTGCCAGCTCGACGGCCGCGGCGGAACCCAATTGGAGGTGGCCGTCCGCGCCGTCATGCCGGCGATCCCCAGGGTGGCTGACGACCACGAGCACACCGTAGCGGCGTTCGCCGTTGACGGCGTCGCCTCGATCACCGCACTTGATGCCGGCTACACGGCGCGGGGGCCGGCCGGGCTCACCGCGGGGGACGACGAACCGTATGCCGTGATTCTCGCCGATGCCGAGCGAGGGGAACTCGTTCTCGCGCGCAATGGAGACGGGCCGGGCCTCTACTACGCCCGCCACGGCGACGGTTGGCTGGTCGCCTCGGAACCGCTGGCACTCGTCAGCGCGGGGGTGGCGGCTCGGCCCGACGTCGATGTGATCCGGCGGTTCATCGAAACGGGCCTGTGTGACGACACCGATCGGACCTTCTTCGAACGCATCCGGCGGGTACTGCCCGGCGAGGCGGTGGTGCTTACGGCCGACGGCGCAGCGACATCGTCCGGGTCCTCGTGGCAACGGGGCACGCCGTCGGTGTCGACGGCGCTGCGGTCGGCGCTGCGGGCCGCGGGGGCCGACGCGCGCGTCGGTGTGCTGTTGGGTCCGGGGCTGGCGGGTGCAGCGTTGCTCGGCACGGCGCTGTCCCCCTCCGATGGCTCCAATCGCCCTCGGCCGGTCGCCGTGTACACGGCGACCTTTCCAAGTCTGCGGGAGCCCGCCTCGCAGACGCCCGCGGTCCTGGCGGCGACGCCGTACGGCACGATCCGCCACGTCCCGTACGCATTCGAGCCATCCGAACTCGACCTGGACGGTTTCCTTCGCGACCTGGGCGAACCCGTGCCCGATCTCGACCTGTATCTGTTGTGGGCGATCGCGAAGGGACGCAGCGGCGAGGTGGACACGCTGGTGGATACGGCGTTGGGCGAATCAGCCTGCGTGGCTCGGGTCTGCGATCGCATCTCAGCACGCTACGGCGTGGTGGTGCGCTCGCCGCTGCGTGAGGTCGGGCCGGTCGAGTTGATCGGGAACGAGTTGGAGTCCATCGTCGGTCAGACACTGTTACCTGGGGTCGCTCGGTACGCCGGCATGGATTCAGCCCAGGCGGTCACCGCAGGCGAGATCGTGTTGTGGCTGCGCGACACGGTCGCCGCCGCCCTGGCGGTACCCAGGCCGTGGCATGACCGGACGGGCGGGATCGACCCGCTGCGGCGGCTCGCCGCCGGGGAGGCGACCGATGAGGAGTCGCTTCTGCGTGCGTACCTGGTCGAATGCTGGCTGCGGGCCGTGGGCGACCCGGGCTCCACGGACGCCTCGCCGTCCGAGGATCTGCCCGAGCCCGACCTGGGTACGGACGACCTTGAGGTTGCCGGTGTGACGTGGGCCCGCCTGCCCGTGCGCACCGAGGCGTTCGCACCCGGCGCCGAGTTGGTGGCGAAGGCGGCCTGGTATGTGGCGGACGCATTGACGGAGCAGTTCGCGGTCAGTCTGCTCCGGGAGACACTGCGCGGGCCATGGTTCGCCACGCTCGCGGGCAAGGTGGTCGCCGTCAGCCAGCGCCGGGTCTGTCCACTGTGGGATATCAAGCCCGACCTCGCGGCGCGCGTGCTGGCCCGGATCGCGCGACGCTGGTTGCCCCGCCTCGGCGAGGCGTGGACGATGCAGGTGGCCATTGACCACGGCGGGCTACCGCGGGTGGCGGCGGGCACGCTCGCCGCGGCGCTGAGTATGGAGTGGTCGCAACGGCTCCTGCCGCAGGCCGCGGCCACGCTCTACCCGCCCCGAGCCGGCGCCGTTGCCCCCGCAGATGGTGCGGTCGTGCGCGGTCCGTTCAGTCCGGACGACGTTGCGGACGCACTCCTCGACGCGCTGCACTACTCGCTGGCACCCCACCTGGTAGACACGCTCGCCGGGTGTGCGGTCATCTCGGCGGACGAGATGGGCAGCCGGCTGTTGGGTTTCGCGCCTGGCCCGTACGTCCACGCCGTCCCGCACCCGGAGCCGATCGTCGCGGAGATCTTCGCCGACAACCCGGCCGGTCAGGGCGGCGAGTGCACGCCGATCGTGCTGGTCTGCCCGGCCCCCCAGCCCCGAACGGCGGGTCCTCGTCAGCGCGGCACGGACTTCGCGGCCCTTGACACCACGACGAAGTCCGGACAGTCGGTGTCGCGGGAACGCGGTGTGACTACCCGGCCGGCGTGACAATCATTGCTGGGCACGCAGCGCAGCATCCTTCTCCTCAACCAGGGCGCGCAAGCCATCCTGGAACGCCGCCATCCGCTGCCGCAGCGAAGCGTCGGTGGCGGCGAGGATACGCACCGCGAGAAGCCCAGCGTTGCGGGCTCCGGCGATGGAGACAGTCGCGACGGGAACGCCCGCCGGCATCTGCACAATTGAGAGGAGCGAGTCCATCCCGTCGAGATACCGCAACGGTACGGGTACGCCGATCACTGGCAATGGAGTGGCGCTCGCCACCATTCCGGGCAGGTGCGCCGCGCCGCCCGCGCCGGCGATGATGACGCGCAGGCCACGATTGGCCGCGCCGCGGGCGTAGGCCAACATGGCCTCCGGGGTGCGGTGCGCGGACACAACCCGGACGTCGTGGGCGACGTCAAACTCGGCGAGTGCCTCCGTTGCCGCGCGCATGGTCGGCCAGTCGGAGTCGCTGCCCATGATGACTCCGACAATCGGTGCGATGTCAGTCACCGACACCCTCCCTCAGCCACCGCGCAGCGCGGGCGGCCCGTACCCGCAAGAGTCGCAGGTCTTCGCCCAGGACCGTGACATGGCCGATCTTGCGACCTGGCCTTACCTGCTTGCCATAGAGATGCACACGCGCACCGGGGTCGGACGCGAACAGATGGTGCACCCGCTCGTCAATCCCCATCCCACCCGACGGTCCGCCGAGGACGTTGGCCATCACGACCGCGGGCGCGGTCAGCGAGGTTTCACCGAGCGGGTAATCGAGCACCGCCCGCAGGTGCTGTTCGAACTGCGACGTGCGGGCACCCTCGATCGTCCAATGTGCTGAGTTGTGCGGGCGCATGGCGAGTTCGTTGACGACGAGGCCGCCACCGTCCACTTCGAACAACTCGACCGCGAGGACGCCCACGACGTCGAGTTTGGTCGCGATGCGGATGGCCAGCTGTTGGGCCTGTACGGCCGCATCGACGGTCAGCCCGGGGGCTGGGGCGAGCACCTCGACGCAGATGCCGTCGCGCTGAACCGTCTCAACGACCGGGTACGCCGCGACCTGGCCCCACGGCGAGCGGGCCACCACCGCCGCCAGTTCACGGCGCAGCCTTACCTTCTCCTCGACAATCAGCTCGAAACCCTCGGCGAGGAGGGGTTGTACGTCGGATGGGTCGTTGAGGATCCACACGCCGCGTCCGTCGTAACCTCCGGTCGTCGCTTTGGCGACGATAGGGCCACCACCGAGCCCGGACGCGAAGTCAGCGACCTCAGCTTGACTCGTCACCGCGCGCCATGAGGGCACCGGCACACCGAGTTCGGTGAGCTTGTCGCGCATGACCCGCTTGTCGTGAGCGTGCTGTAACGCGTCCGCGCTTGGGCACACCGTCACACCCTCGGCGGCGAGGGTCCGGATGTGCTCTCCGGGCACGTGTTCGTGGTCGAAGGTGACGACGTCGCAGCCCTTGGCGAACCCGCGCAGGGCCTCCAGATCGGTGTGGTCACCGATCACCGTGTCGGCGACGACGAGCGCGGCACCATCGTCGGGGGAGACGGCGAGCACGCGCAGTGACTGGCCAAGGGCGATCGCCGCCTGGTGGGTCATCCGCGCGAGCTGGCCGCCGCCCACCATGCCGACGATTGGCAGACCGGTCCGGGAATCCATCGCTCGTCAGCCTAAGTGACTGGTGAACCTGGTCGCTCTCAGGTCAGGGCGACAGCCAACGCTGGGTCGGCCGGGCACTGGGTCAGGACATCCGGCGAAGCGCGCCGCGCAGGCGTTTCTCCGACAGGCCGCCGAACACGATCAGCACCACACCGGCCACGGCGACCAGCACCGCACCGGCTATCGCCCCCTGGACCAGCAGCCGGATCATCTCGGTCAGGGCGACGACCACCGCGACGGAGCTCCCGGTCACCACGGGCGCGTGCCGGCGTCGCCAGGTGCCCATGATGACCGTGACTATCGCGGCGGCAAAGAGAGCCACCCATCGCCACACGACGCGGTCGCCGACGAGGACCAAGGCCAGGCTGGGCAGGAAGCCGCCCGCCAGGGCGGGACCGTAGGCGATCCACGACGACAGTTCAGGTCGTCTGCGCAGCTCAAGCGCGCCGCTGAGGAGAGCGATCGCGGCGAATGGCAGTGTGTACGCCTCGGTCAACCCCACCGCGACCGAGTACAGCAGCACCCAAGACGCCCCGACCTCGGCCGCGAGGGCTGCGCGGACGAGCCACTGACGACGAATCGCCGGACGGTCGCGGCGGAGCGCCGCGCCGCCGAGCAGCAAGCCCCAAATGGTGAGGACAGCGGCCGCGTGACGCGCCGAACCCAACGCCAGCAGCAGCGCGAAGGCGGCGCCCAAGGATGCGCACAGCTCCACCGCTGCGGCCTCCGCACGGCGGGTGGCGGAGCGGGCAAGCGCCCAGGCCACGGCGACAAGCAGGCCACAGACGCCGAGCACGCCGAACGCGCCCGGCCGCAGCGGGCGGCTTGCGGCCGCGAGCGCCGTCACGGGCAGGGCGAAGGCCGCTGCGGCCGTAACGATCCACGCGACCATCCGGATGGCGGGGTCCCGGCCGAGCCAGGCGGCGACCGCGGCGGCGCCGACGAGGATGCCCAGCGCCGTCAATGTGTCACCGCGGGTAGCCAGGGTGCCGGCGAGCCCGGCCCCACCGGTGACCGCGCAGATGATGCCGGCGGTTCCGCGTAGCAGCCGGGTCGCCGACGGCACCGTCGGGGGAGCGAGCGCGGCGCCGAGGCCGGTGGTGAGCGCCACGCCCAGCGCGACCCATGGGGCGCTAGCTCGCGGTGCGCCGATCGCCGTCGGCGCGACCAGGGCGAGGGCGGCGAGTGGCGGAAGGATCGCGGCGAGCAGATGGCCCCGATCCCCCAGGGTGAGCGCGGTCGTGGCCGCGACGGCCGCGAGCAGCGCGAGCGTCACCATGGCCGGCCCGGCACCCTCCGGGATGGGCGCGACGGCGTACCCCTGCCAGATCTGCCGCAGAGTTCGGTACGGCCCGACGACGGCGGTCAACCACGCCGGTGCGCTGGCGACGACGGAGAGCAAGGCGGCCGGTCCAGCCGTCGCGATGATCACAGCGCCAGCCGCGCGTTTGTCGTACGAACGAAGTGTTGCGGCCGCGGATACTGCCACGAGGGCGGCGGCGGCGGCCCACACCTGCGCCTGACGGAGGTCGGGCAGCGATGCCAGCGCTACCACCAGGGCGGCGGTGCCAACGCCGAAGGCGGGATACCCACCCCACCGCACCTTGGCCAGCCGGAGGGCGCCGACGATCAGTACTCCAAAGGCGGCCAGGGCAAGCGCGGCGCCGAGTACACCGGTTCGGGACGCCCCACTCGCCACCGCGATCGTGGCGGCAGCACCCGGGGCGGCAATCAGCGCGGCCGCCCCGGCGACGCCCGGCACGACCGGAGGGGCGCCCGTTCGTGCCTGGGCGATCGCGGCGACCATCACGCCGGCGAAGACGACGCCGCTCAGCGCTATCACCGCGGACCCGTACGTCCCCGCCGCGGCGGCTGTGGCGTAGAGACCCAGCATTGCGGCGAGGCCGAGCCGACGCCGGGCGACGTCCTCGGCTGCGATGTTCGTGGCATCGTGCGGCCCGACCAGTGCCGCGCCCACGCCGGCGGCGAAGGCCAGGGACCCGGCGATCGCGATCGGGCTCCACCAGGCCAGGCCCAGCGCGGCCGGGGCGGCGAGCCCAGCCACCGAGAGCGTCACGAACCCGACGTCGCCGCCGACCGGAGCGGGCAGGAGCGCGGCCGCGGCGGCCGCGGCCAGCAAGAGGCTGGCCGGCACCTGCCAGCCGAATGGGGCCCATGCCGAGACGCGGTCATGCCACGCGGCGAGATTGGCCGCCCCGAACGGTGTGCTGGCTGCGATGACCCGTGCGGCCTCGGTTATGGCGATGCCGGCGGTCAGGGCGCCGATCATGCCGCCGACCGCGACGCTGCCCAGGCGGGGCCCGCGGCGCCACGCTTCAGGCAGAGCGAGGACGCCGAGAGACACCGCGAAGACCATCGCGGTCGTTGTTACCAGGCCGATGCCGGGTACGGCCACGGCGAACAGGCGGGCCATCGCGAAGATCAGAGCCGCCGTGGCGAGCGCCGCACCCATGGTGATTCCATCGGCGCGCCGGAGTTGGCGGCGCCGGCGTGGCCGGTCCGGGATGTCAGCCGCACCGGCGGTCGTGCCGCCGATGGTGCCGGCGATGGCGTCTTCGAGGGCGCCGGCCGCGGTCGGGACCGAGGACACCCCCTCGACGAGGCCGCCCGCGGAGACCTCGAACGCTCGCGACGCGGCGGTAGCGGCCGCGGCGACCAGCAGCAGCACGGCGACGCCGATGTCCCCCGGTGTCGTGCCGTCGATCTGGATACTCAGCACGAGGCAGCCGACCGTCGCGGCCAGGGCACCGCCCGCACTGCCCGTCCCGGGCATCCGCGCAGCCACCTGCCACAGAGCCGCCGCAAGCACACCGACCGCCGTGGCCAGCATGGTCAAGGGCAGCAGTACGCCGGGCGCAGCACCCCCGAGCCAGGCGTACGTGCCGACCGCGATCGGGAACGTGAAGGCCGCCGCGCCGCCGGCCGAATCCGCCACCCGATCGGCGTACGGGCCGAAGCGGTCGGGCCAGCCCGCGGCGCTGACCGCCGTCGCGGCAGCCACCAGGGCAAGGATCGCGCATACCGCGGCGGTCAGCTCAGGTCGGGCAAGACTCGTGGCCACGGCATAGAGCCCGAGTAGCCCGCCCGACCCGGACCGGATGAGCCCACTTCGCCCTTCCGGGGCGAACAATGCTGCCATCGTCGAAGCCGATGACGCGACGGCGCCGAGCAGCGGCACCACCCACCAGGCGATGCTGCCCGTCCCGGGTGCGGCGAGCACGACCAGAAACCCGCCGACGACCGCCGCGTCAAGGCGCCACCGAGGCGGCGCCGCCGCCACCGCGAGCACGGCCAGGAGCACCGCCGACGCCGGCACCTGCCAGCTCGTCGTGCCCACCCGTTCGGCATACCCGGCGAGGTCTGCCGCCCACACCGACGGCGTGATCGCCGCCCGGACCACCGCCGCCGCAGTGCTCGACGCGCTGACGGCGACCACCAGCGCAGCCAGCGCCGCGCCGATCAGGCTCCCCACCTGCGGACCTCGACGCGCATTGGCGGGAAGGAAACCAGCTGCGACCGCGATGCCGGCGGCCGTCGCGGCGGTCAGCACGAGTGTGTACTGCGGCAGCGCGAGCGCGTTTACCCGGCTCACCGAGGCGATGATGGCCAATGCCGCCGCGCCCGTCGCGATGTGGCGCAGCGCGTCCCGACCGGCGAGCCGGCCCGCTGCGATGCCGACCGCCGCGGCGAGCAGGAGCACGAGCGATGTCTCGACCGCCTCGGCCACGGTGTCGGCGCGGACGAGTCCCACCACGGCCAATCCCGCCGACATCGTCATTGCCACGCCGAACAGGCCCCAGGCCAGCTCGCGCAGCATGCGGGGCCGACCGGGGCGTGGCCCACGCAGCGGTCCCGCCGGCGTGCTGAACCCGACGTTGCGGCTCAGCATGGCAACGGCGCCGAGATTCTGCGCCGCGACCACGGCGAAGATGGTCGCGAAGCCATTGCGGCCGAGCTCTGCATGGACGCCGATCAGCGGCAAGAGCGGCTGAACGGCGAGCAGTGCCGCAAACTGAGGGGCGCGCAGATGGGTCGCCAACCGGTACGCGGCGGCGACGACCGCGACGAGGGCGAACATGACGGCGGCGAACAGGGGCGGGGATACGCTGTCCAGACCCGCGAGATCGGCGCTGTATGCGACGTATCCGTCCAGCAGTACGAGCAGTAGGCCGAGCCCGGCGATCGTCTCCGCGGTCGCGGTCAGGGTTCGCCGGGCGAGCAGCACCGGCACGCCCAGGCAGAGGGTGGTCGCGATGCCCAGGATGAACGCCCGCCCACCTGTCTGGGTGGTCGAGTAGAAGAGTCCAGTGAAGACGATCGCGGCGATGCCCAGCAGCACGCCGCCGAGCGTGAGCAGGGTGTTCTGCGCCGACCGTGGCGAGGTCTCCGCGCCGATGGGCGCCTCGACGACTGGCTGGGTCGTGGTCGCGGTGACGCCGGGCGGGCTGGCCGTCTGCCCGACGCGCTGGCTCGGCGCGGCCTGGCTCATCGCCGTCCGGCTCAGCGCGTTCCGGCTCAGCGCGGTCCGGCTCAGCGCGGTCCGGCTCAGCGCGGAGCGGAGGCGCTTTCCCTTTCGCGCGGGGGCCTCATCGGCGAGACGTTGCGCCACCGCGTTCGTCAGCGCTATCCGCTGGGCCTGTAGCCGGTTCCGGCGGGCCCGCAGGTCGGACTGATCGTCCGCGAGTCGTCGCGACTCGTCGTCGAGTCCGGCCATCACCTGGTTGAGCCGGGCGAGCGTCGCCGCCACCGGGTCATGGGCACGGCCGCACGAGCGGCACCCGTCGGTCTCGTCGGCGACGCCACCGCAGGCCGGGCACGGGTAAGTGTCCACGACAGACACTCTGCCGTGTGCAGACGCGAGATGCTACGACCGCCGCCCTCGCGCCGATCAAGGAGTCATGGTTGCGGATCGGTGATCCACACACGACCACAAGTCCTTGATCGCCGGAAAGGTGGCGGCGGGAAAGGGGTGGCGTTAGGGGTTGGGGCGGCCCATGCCACGGAACTCCCAGCCGGCCGCGGTCCACAGAGGCTGGTCGAGGCAGTTGAGTCCGTCGATGACGCGCTTTCCGTTGACAAGCGCGGCGAGGGCGTGCGGGTCAGCGTAGCGGAACTCCTCCCACGCCGTGAGGACACATACCAGGTCGGCGTCGCGCACAACGTCGGTCATGCTCTGCTCGTACGAGACCTCCGGCAGGTCCCGCTTCGCGTTCTCCATACCCTGCGGGTCGTAGACGCCCACCTGGGCGCCGGTGCGGGCCAGCTTGCGCGCGACCGCGATGGCCGGCGAGTCGCGTACGTCGTCGGTGTTCGGCTTGAAGGTCGCGCCCAGGACGGCGATGCGCAGGCCGCTGAGATCGGGACCGGCCGGCCCGTACGGGCGGCCGAGCAGCTCGGCGGCGAGCTGGACCACGCGCCCGCGGCGGCGCTGGTTGATCAGGTCGACCTCGTGCAGGAACCGCAGCGCCTCGCCGGCGCCGAGCTCCTGAGCCCGAGCCTGGAACGAGCGGATGTCTTTGGGGAGGCAACCGCCGCCGAAGCCGACCCCGGCCCGCAGGAACTTCTTGCCGATCCGATCGTCGTAGCCGATGGCTCGCGCCAACTGGCTCACGTCCGCGCCGGAGGCCTCGCAGACCTCTGCCATCGCGTTGATGAAGGAGATCTTGGTGGCGAGGAACGCATTAGCCGCAACCTTGACCAGCTCGGCCGTGGCGAAGTCGGTCACCACCACGGGAACCTCGCGGTCCTCGTTGACGGCGAGTTCGAAGACACCTTTGTGCGCGGCGAAAAGCATCGAGTGGGCCCACGCGCTCTTCAGACCGAGCACGAGACGGTTGGGACGCAGGACGTCCTCGACCGCGAAGCCCTCCTGCAGGAATTCGGGGCTCCAGGCCACCTCGATGCCGAGCTCCGCGGGCGCGTGCTTGCCGACGAGCTGCTCGACCCACTCGGCCGTGCCGACGGGGACGGTGGACTTGCCGACGATGAGGGCCTTGCGGGTGAGATGAGGCACCAGGGAGGTGACCGCGGTTTCCACGTAGCTCAGATCGGCGCTCATGCCGTCAGGACGCTGCGGCGTACCGACGCAGATGAAATGCACGTCGCCGAAGTCGGCCGCCTCGCGGTAGTCGGTGGAGAACCGCAGGCGCCCCGCGGCGAGGTTGCGGCGAAGGAGTTCGTCGAGTCCCGGCTCGTGGATGGGTACCTCGCCAGCGGCCAGTTTGGCGATCTTGGCCTCGTCGACGTCGACGCCGAGGACCTCATAGCCCAACTCCGCGAAACAGATGGCGTAGGTCGCCCCGAGGTAGCCCGTACCTATGAAGGTCAGCCTCGGCCGTTGCGCTCCGGACGGCATCGCTACCGGGGTCGGCTGTTGCGCCTGGGGCGGAGGGTACGCCTGGGTCGGGGAATAGGGGAAGCTCACACGTCTCTCCGCTCGCTGTCTCACCGCGCTCGCGCTGTCCCACCGCGCGGATGCGGTGACCGGTTTCTCGGGCCTGGGGTATCGTCCGATACCGGCTGATCACACCTGCGGCCTGGGCTCAGCCTAAGCCAGCGGGTCGACGCCGTGGGGGTGCGGCGTATCCGGCGAGGATAGTCGGCCCAGCAGCCCTACCGCCGATCTAGG
>Ga0184632_10000230_pt1 | contig 20221 bp, 20 predicted proteins | sample PLM31_50_b1_FD_133153 | JGI IMG/M metagenome (GOLD analysis project Ga0184632, IMG submission 133153) | Groundwater sediment microbial communities from an aquifer in East River, Colorado, USA - PLM3-1_50_b1 | ecosystem: Environmental > Terrestrial > Soil > Riparian zone | place: USA: East... | reverse complement strand
GCGCAGTTCATCGTCATCACGCACCAGAAGAGGACGATGGAGGCCGCGGATATCCTCTACGGCGTGACGATGGGCGCCGACGGGGTCTCGCAGATCGTTTCCCGGCGCCTGCCACGCGAGCAGGCCGCCGCGATTGCCTCGTAGCTGGGGGCAGCTGCTCGGAGAGGAGAACGCGCAGCCCGAGCCGGAGGCTCAGCGCGGCGGGCTCTTCTCGCGCCTCCGCGATTCGCTCTCGAAGAGCCGAACGGCACTCACCGCCGAGTTAGCCTCGGCGGCCTTCGATCCAGGCGACGACGCGGCGTGGGAGCGGCTCGAGGAAGCACTCATCCACGCGGACGTCGGCGTGCGCACGACGGCCGAGCTGATCCGGCGGCTCGAGGCGCGACCCGATCTGGCCGACCTCAACGCGGCGCTCGCCGAAGAAATTGCGGCGCTGCTCGGAGACCCGGGCACGCTGAGCGTGCAAGCGAATCCCAGCGTGTTCCTCGTCGTCGGCGTCAACGGGACCGGCAAGACGACCACGATCGGCAAGCTCGCCTCGCGGTTGCACCAGCACGGCCACTCTGTCGTGCTCGGAGCCGCAGACACGTTTCGCGCGGCGGCCGAGGAGCAGCTGGAGATCTGGGCAGAGCGCGCCGACGCCGCTTTCGTGGGCGGCGAGCGCGGGGCGGATCCCGCGTCGGTTGCGTACGACGCGATCGAGACTGCAACGCGTGACGCCCGCGACGTCGTGATCGTGGACACCGCCGGCCGTCTGCACACGCAGGCGAACCTGATGCAAGAGCTCTCGAAGGTTCGCCGCGTCATCCAAGAAAAGCTCGCAGGCGCACCGCACGAGACGCTGCTCGTCGTCGATGCGACCACGGGACAGAACGGCGTCCAGCAGGCCCGCCTGTTCGGAGAGGCGGTCGGGGTCACCGGCGTTGCGCTGACGAAGCTCGACGGCAGCGCGAAGGGCGGGATCGCGGTGGCGATCGCCTACGAGCTCGGTCTACCGGTGAAGCTGATCGGCGTGGGCGAAACGCTCGAGGACCTCAGGCCCTTCGATCCGGAAGACTTCGCCCGCGCCCTCCTCGCTTAGCGCTTAATCCCGCTCTGTGTGAACCGACACTTTCGAGGAGTCCTTAGCGCTCGACCGCGAAGGCGATGTTCACCGTCGTCCGGTACATGCTGATCCGGTCACCCTCCACCTCGGCGCTCATCGAGACGACCTGCGCGCCGGAGATACCGCGCAACGTCTTTGCCGCTTCCTGAACTGCGACATCCGCGGCCTTGGCGAAGCTCTCTGGTGACGAACCGATGATCGTGACGACCTTTGCGATGTCAGCCATATTTCCCCCTTAGTCGCTGTCAGGCGCCTTCGCGATCTTCACGTTGTACGTGATGTGCCAAGGCGAATTGTGCTCGATCGTCTCTACCCATGCATCGACGATGTTGAACCGAATTCCCGGCCTTTCGGGCTGCTCGTCGCGCAGCTTGTACTCCACTGCCTCGTGGATCGCAGCGGCATAGCTCTCACGCGAGCTGCCGTCCGGTACGCGCTTCGTTTCCGGCGTCTGCGACATCTGTGCCTCCTCCCTCGGTCGACGACAGGAGGACGATACAACCGCGGTGCAGCCGCAGTGCAGCTAGCGGACGGGATCCGCGAGGAACGTGGTCGCCCGCTGAGACGACACGATGTTGCCTTTACGCTCGAAGAGCGCGAGCGCATCCCGGGCGGCACTCTCGGCCTCGTCGGTCCGTCCGGCGTCTCTGAGGACCTCGGCGAGGCGGGTGAGCGCGTCGCCGTGCAGGTTGAGCGCATCGGTCCCGGCTGCGATCTCGACAGCCTCGCGTGCGAGCTCGATCGCCCTGTCGTGGCGGTTCCTCAGTGACTCCAGCTTCGCACGGGTCGTGCGCCATTGCGTCTGTGCACCGAAGTCGCCGGCCGCTCCCGCCTCGCTCTGCTCGACGAGTTGCTCGACTTCGTCGTCGAGCCTTTCCTGGGCCATGAGTGCCTCAGCCAGAAGTCCGCCCTGGAATGCGACGAAGCTGCCGGTCCCGGCGGCCGATGCAATCTCGTATCCCTGGCGGAGCACGGCTTCGGCTGCGGCGAAGTCGCCCGCCAGTCTTTCGATCGCACCCATCGTCTCGGTGAGGCCGATGAGGACCAGGCGCAGGCCGAGCTCCTGGCAAAGGGCTTCGACCTCGGCGCACCGTGCCCGCGCTTCGTCGAAGTCGCCGCGCATAGCGAGCAAGGTGGCCATGGGTGGGATCACGCCGGCTTCGATCAGGCGATTCCGACTGGCCTGTTCGCGCATTGCCACGCAGCGGCGAAGCGCCTCCTCGACGGGCGCAGGCCCGTAGACCAGGATGTCGCAGAGGGAGGTCAGGACACGCGCTTCCTCCTTCACGATCCCAGCACGGCGAGCGTGGTGGAGCGCGTGCTCTAACGCGTCCTCGCAGGCGGCGAAGTCCCCGCGGGCCCTTGGGACCAGCGAGAGACGACGCCAGGCGATCGCGAGATCCTCGTCGTTCCCCAGTTGCTCGAAGACGCGGATGGTCTCGCGCGTGACGTCCTCGAAGTCGGCCATGTCCATGTCCGCCTCGGACATGGAGCGGTGCTGCGCCAGCTCGAGTAGCGCATGGTGCTCGATCCGGCGGTCGCCCATCAGCGTCGCGGTTTCCAAGAGGCCGTTCAGGAGCGTCTCTGAGCGAGCGACTTCACCGATCGCCCAGAAGGCCCCGCTGAGCTCGCGCATGAGCTCCAGGCGCGCCGGATGTTCTCCCGTCAGGAGGGCGACTGCGCGGTCGAGCAGCTTGATGGCCGCATGCATGTCGTCGCGCGCGAAGGCGCGGCGGCCGGCAGTGCCCAGTACTTCCCCTGCGCGTCCCGCCAGCGAGCGTGCGTCGTCGTCGAGCGGTCCGAGCTGTTCGCGATAGCGGAAGGACTGCTCGAGGTGGTACCCGATGATCTCGTCGAGCTCTCCGGCCCGGCCGGCGTTCCCGCGCGCGGCCCAGGCGGCGAACCGCTTGTGTAGCTGCGCGCGCAACTCCTTTGAGAGACCGGCGTACGCGGCATCCCGGATCAGTGCGTGCCGGAAGCGGTAGCGGTCGTCCCGTCCGGGACGAGCCGCGAGGAGATCTTTGCGCGCGAGACTGAGGAGTCGGGCAGCGATGTCCGCCCGTTCCTCCTCGGGTGACAGGTTCAGGATCGCGTTGCGCGAGAACTCCTTGCCGGCCACCGCTGCGCGCTCGAGTACTGCGCGCTCGTCGGCCGGGAGCCGATCAAGGCGCGCGGCCAGCAGCGCATGGATCGACGGCGGGATTGCATCGACAGGTCCGCCTTCTGCGAGCATCGCCGCCATCTGCTCGACGTACAGCGGGTTTCCCTCCGCCGCCTCTGCGATCCTCGTTCGTGCGGCCGCATCGAGCGGCCACTCGCGTGCGATCTCGTCAAGCAGAGTTTGGGACTCCGCAGGTGTCAGCGGGCCGAGCAGGACACCGGCACCGCTCTGCGACGTCAACCAGGTCGGGCGCGCATCGAGCAGATCAGGGCGCGCCAGACACAGCAACAGGATGGGCGCGTTGTGGATCCAGCCGGCCAAGTATTCGAGCAAGTCCAGCAGCGTCGGCTCGGCCCAGTGGATGTCCTCGATCAAAATGACGAGGGGCCCGCTGCGGGCAAGCTCCTCGAAGAGGCGCCGCACCGCCCAGAACATGTCGCCGCCGGGCGTAGACATGGGCGTGGGGCCGACCGCGGCGAGCACTCGCTCTGCCACGATCTGCGCATCGTCGGCCCCGGCGAGCGCACTGTGGACGCCCTCGTCGCTGCCGAGCACCCCGACCATCTGCACGAGCGGCCAGAACGTGATCCCGTCCCCGTACGGGAGGCACCGCCCCGTGAAGATGCGGGCGTCGTCTCGAACGCTGGCGCAGAGCTCGGCGGCGAGCCGGGACTTGCCGATGCCGGCGGGCCCGACGACCGTGACCAGACGGCAGGATCGCTCGGCCGCAGCGTTCGCGAACGCCTCGAGCAGCGTCGACAGCTCGTCCTCGCGTCCGACGAGCGGTGCATCGAGGCGCCGCGCGTATGCCGGTGCTCCTTCGATCACGGCCAGCGCATTCCACGCGCTGACGGTCCCCGACTTTCCCTTCACCTCGAGCTCCTCGCGCGGTTCCAGGACGGTGGCGTTCTCGACCAGCTTTCGCGTCGACTCCCCCAGCAGGATCTCGCCGGTCCGTGCCGCTTCCTCGAGGCGTTTCGCAACGTTGACCGGATCACCCGTGACCAGCAGCTGGCCACCGGTGCCGTCGCCGGCCACTACCTCACCCGTGTTGACGCCGACGCGAATGCCGATGCGAACCGCGAAGTCACGCTCCAGGTCCTCGTTCACCATGGCGAGCGCTTCGCGCAGCTCGGCGGCCGCGCGCACGGCCCGCAAGGCGTCGTCTTCGTGCAGTTCAGGGATCCCGAAGACCGCCATCACGGCGTCGCCGATGAACTTCTCCACGGTGCCGCCGTGCCGCTCGAGCACCTCCGCCATCGCTTCGAAGAAGCGCGACATCACCTGGCGCAGCGATTCGGGGTCGAGACGCTCGCCGAGCTGCGTCGAGTCAGCGACGTCGGCGAAGAGAACCGTTACCGTTCGGCGGCTTACGGCCATGTCCTGAGTCTAGGACTCGGCCCGCGAAGCGCCTAGTTTCGGAGGCGAAGGTCGCGGAGAACCGGCGTCTGCGCGGCGTGCCAGTCGAGCCGCAGCGCTCGGAACGCTCGCTGGGCGTCGGCGATGAGCCCTTCGTCGCCGGAGACCATGCCGAGCGCCCGAAGCATGAACGGCTCGAGGTAACCCTTCGGCTTGAGGAGTCCTTCCTGCCGGATGGAGGTCTCGGTGCCAATCACGGCAAGTGCGTCCAGACGTGCCGCGGCTGCGGGAAGCGCGAACCAGGTCTGACGACGGAACCAGTCAACGTCGGGAAGCATCTGCTTGAGGGTTGCGACCTCTTGTCGCGCGAGTGCGAGCCGAGCTCGCGGTCCGGTGAAGGTGAGCCCGTACCCCTCCGCCTCGTGCTCGTCCGCTTGTGCCTCGAGCGCGCGGCTTCTCCTTGCGTCGCCGAGTACTTCGGCGGCGACTGCGGCGAGGAGGAGGGAGCGTGCGTCGCGCACGCAGGGCGTCGCACGGTTCGCTTCGACCGCCTCCTCGACGCGCGGCTCCAGCTCGCGGATCCGCTCCCAGTTCCCGGCGAGCTCTTCCACTTCGAGCAGGCATGCAACTCCGTGCAGCCGGTGATGCGGAGTTAGATTCTCGACGAGCCGGTCGTTTTCCTCGGCCAACCGGCGGGCCTCTCGGATGCGGCCGATCGCGGCGCAGGCAGGGATCATCGAGACGTGCATATCGTGCATGTGATCCGGATCGGTGAGCTCGTCGAGTAGGTCGAACCGCCGCGCCTCCCACAGGTGGGCTGCATCGAACTCGCCCCGTCGGAACTCGGCGACTGCCCGGACGTCCCACGCGTAAGAGCGAAGCTCGAGGTCGCCGAGCTGCTCGGCGAGGGTGCTTGCTTCTTCGATCAGCCGGGCTTCGTTCGGGTCCACGCCCCAAACGGCTCGCCCCAGCAGCCCCTTGACGTGCGTTGGACTGCCCGGGCTCGAGTCGGCGATCGCACGCGTCGTCCATTCGTCCATCGACTCGTGCGAGGGGCGACGCAGCCACATGCCGGAGCGCATCGCCGTTTGGATGGCGAGATCGCCGTATGTCTCGGCACGTTCTTGTTCGTCGTCCGCAAGCTCGAGCGAGCGCTGCATCGCTTCGACGAATGCCTCGCCGTTGAACTTCAAGGCGTGCGCTTGGCCGATTCGCCGCCAGATGCGCGCCTGCTCGGTCGCGTCGGGCTCGAGCGGTAGCGCGCTCTCGAGGAGACGAATGCCATCATCGATCTCGTAGCGGGAAATCGCGACGTCGCCCGCGCGCCTCAGCCACTGCACCGCCTTCTCGCTCAGACGCCTCAGCTCTTCGCCGTCGTCGGTCCATACGAGATCGGCGTCCTCCGGCCGCACTGCGTTTGCAAAGTGGTGAGCGAGCAGCGGGGCGTGCTCGTCGCGGCCACCGCCAAAGCGTTCGATCCAGTCCGCGAACTGAGCATGTAGCCGTGCGCGCCTGGCCTTCGTCAGGCTGCCGTAGGCCACCTCGCGCGTGAGCGCATGCTTGAACACGTACTCCACCTCGCCCTCGAGCGACGAGCCGGAGCGCCGGCGGATCAGGTCCCGGCTCTCGAGGATGCCCAGGTCAGGCGCGAGACCTGCGACGAGCTCGTAGACGGGGCTCGTCCAGAAGACGCGTCCGATGACCGCTGCTGCCTGAAGAGCGGTTCGCTCGGCCTCGTCGAGCAGGTCCACGCGTGCTGCGAGAACGGCTTGAACGGAGTCGGGGATCTCGAATCCCGGCGGCAGCTCCCCCGCTCGCCAGCCTCCGTTGGCGCGTTCGAGGATGCCCGCGTCGATCAGGCTGCCGAGCACCTCCTCGACGAAGAACGGGTTACCTTCGGCCCGTTCGACGACGACGTCGCGAACCCATAGCGGGAGGTCCCCTGCGAGCAGGCTGTTGACGAGGGCTTCTGCCGTCTCCAGGGGCAGGGGCTCGAGCCAGATCGCCTCGGCGCCGATCCGCGCATCCCAGGGCGAACCGAACTCGGGCCGGGCCGTGGTGACGATCAGCAGCGGCCCCGTTACGTCACGCGCGACGCGCTCGATCAGGTCGAGCAGGGGCTGCTCCGCCCAGTGCAGGTCCTCGATCAGCACCACGAGCGGTCGTTCGGCCGCGAGCTCGGACAGCAGTGAGACCCACGCTGCGTGCAACCGGTCGCGCGCGGCAAGTGGATGAAGATCACCCGCCAGGTCGAGACCGAGCGTGAGACCCAGCATGGGGCGGTCGCCGAGACGGCGCTGCACCTCTTCCGGTGAGTCACTCTCCCGGATGTCCAGGTGCTCCTTCAGCACTTCCGCCAGCGGCCAGTAGGTGATGCCTGCCCCGTACGCGAGACAGCGCCCCGTGCGCCGCAGCGTTTCGGGCTGCTCCTGCGCGAGGTTTTCCCAGAGCTCCCGGACGAGGCGAGTCTTGCCGACCCCGGCCTGGCCGAGGATCGTGAGAAGTGCGGGTCGCATCTGGCGCACCGAGCGCGCGTACGCCTCCTCTAGACGTGCGACCTCCTCGTCTCGGCCGACGAACGCGTTCGCCAACCCGCGCACGCCCCTCGGACGCATCAGTGAAAGCGCACGGAGCACCGGGCGGCAGGTAACGCCGGCCGCCTTCCCCTTGGCCTCGATCGTCCGCTCGCCTGCGAACTCGAAAGCCCCTCGGACCGCCGCGACCGTGCGCTCGCCGGCGAGGATCTCTCCGGCTTCGGCTCCTTGTTCGAGGCGCGCGGCGACGTTCACCGCGTCACCACTGACAAATGAGCTGCCCTCGCGCGGACGGCCGACGACGACCTCCCCGGTATTGACGCCGACACGCAGCGCGAGCCCGCTCTCGAGCCGGTGCTGCATCGAGAGCGCCGCGTGCAGAGCCCGCTCGGCATGGTCCTCCAGTGCCTCGGGCACGCCGAATGCGGCCATCACGGCGTCGCCTGCGAACTTCTCGACCGTCCCGCCGGCTGCCTCGATCTCCGCCGCCATTGCGTCGTAGAACCGCTCGAGCCGGGCGCGCGTACGCTCCGGATCCTGCTCGCCTGCGGCCGCGGTCGAATCGACGAGGTCGGCGAAGAGGACGGTTGCGAGCTTCCGCTCGGAGCGATCGGCCCCGGTCATGGGGCCAAAGTCTGGCTTAGAGAAGGCCGTAAGTACACTTCGCGGCCGTGTTCGACACCCTCTCAGACCGTCTGCAGAGCGCCCTCGGCGACCTCCGCGGCCGGGGGAAGCTGGACGAAGAAGCGATTTCGCGCGCCATGCGCGAGATCCGTCTGGCGCTGCTCGAGGCCGACGTCAACTTCGAGGTGGTCAAGGAATTCGTCGCCCAGGTGCGCGAGCGGGCGCTCGGCCAGGAGGTCCTGAAGAGCCTCACGCCGGGCCAGCAGGTCGTGAAGGCAGTGCACGAGGAGCTGACCGAGCTGATGGGCGCCGGCAGCTCGAAGCTCGCGTTTACAGGCCGCCCGCCGACGGTCATCCTGCTAGCAGGCCTGCAGGGGTCCGGCAAGACGACCGCGGCCGCCAAGCTCTCGCTGCTGCTCCGCAACGAGGGCCGCAAGCCGGGGCTCGTCGCCGCCGACCTTCAGCGGCCTGCGGCGATCGACCAGCTCGAGCAGCTCGGACGTCAGATTCATGTACCGGTCTACCGCGAGGACGGCTCCGATCCGGTTGCTGTCGTGCGGAACGGGATCAAGCAGCTCACAGAGCAGGACGCCGACACGATCATCCTCGACACCGCGGGTCGCCTGCACATCGACGAGGAGCTGATGAACGAGCTCGAGCGCGTGCGCGATGCGTCGAAGCCGGCGAACGTCCTGCTCGTCCTCGACGCGATGACGGGGCAGGAGGCAGTCAACGTCGCGCTCGCGTTCCAGGAGCGGATCGCCTTCGACGGCGTCCTGATGACGAAGCTCGACGGCGACGCGCGCGGCGGCGCAGCGTTGTCGGTGAAGGCCGTGACGGGCCGGCCGATCAAGCTCATCTCCGTCGGCGAGAAGCTCGACCAGATCGAGTACTTCCATCCCGACCGGATGGCATCGCGCATCCTCGGCATGGGCGACGTCCTCACGTTGATCGAGCGCGCGGAGCAGGCGGTCGAGGAGGACGAGGGCAAGGAGATGGAGGCCCGGATGATGAAGGGCCAGTTCAGCTTCGACGACTTCCTGAAGAGCTTCAAGATGCTCCGCCGGATGGGGCCGATCCAGGGGGTGCTGAAGCTCATCCCGGGGATGGGGAAGCAGCTCGAAGGGCTTGATCAGGTCGACGACAAACAGCTCACGCGGGTCGAAGCCATCATTCACTCGATGACCCCGCAGGAGCGCGCGTTGCCGCGGGTGATCGACGGCTCGCGGCGTAAGCGGATCGCGAGCGGCTCCGGGACGTCAGTCGAGGAGGTCAATCGTCTGCTCGAGGGCCGCAAGCAGATGGAGAAGCTCATGAAGGGCATGAGCAAGGGCAAGATGCCCGACCTGGGCGCGCTGACTGGGCAGACGCCGGCGTCGGCGCAGGAGCAGCAGCGGACTCGCAAGGCGACAAAATCCAACAAACGCAAGAAACGACAGAGGAGCAGGAGGTAACGGTTTGGCAGTACGCATGAGGTTGACGCGCGTCGGGTCGAAGAAGAACCCGGTGTACCGCGTCGTCGTCGCCGACTCGCGCTCGCCGCGCGACGGCAAGTTCATCGAGATCGTGGGGCGCTACAACCCCCAGCACGACCCTTCGCTGATCGAGTTCGACGAAGAGAGGGTGAAGGAGTGGCTGGCCAAGGGCGTGCAGCCGTCCGGGACGGTGCAGAAGCTGCTGAAGGCGAAGAACATCAAGCAATAATGGCGGAGCTCCTCGAGTACCTGGCGCGTCAGCTCGTCGACGAGCCGGACAAGGTCCGCGTCGAGAGCGTCGAAGAGGACGACACGCTCCTCCTCCGCCTGCACGTCGCGCCGGACGATCTCGGAAAAGTGATCGGGCGGCAGGGGCGCATTGCTCGCGCGTTGCGCACGATCGTGCGCGCGGGCAGCGCACGCGAGCGGCGCCGCGTGCAGCTCGAGATCGTCGATTGAGGGTAGCCGCCCTCTACGACGTTCACGGGAATCTGCCCGCGCTCGAAGCGGTCTTGGCGGAGGTCGACGCCGATCTGATCCTCGTCGGCGGAGATGTCGCCGCCGGCCCATGGCCCTCCGAGACGATGGAACGCCTGCACGCGCTCGGCGATCGTGTCCGCTTCATCCGCGGGAACGCCGACCGCGAGGTCGCCGCGCCGAACGGGCAGGAAGGCCTGGCTCCCCCGCAGCTGATGGAGTTCGTGCGCGAACGGCTTTCGCCGGAGCAACTTGGGTTTCTCGCGTCGCTGCCGCTGACGGAGTCCGTGGAGGTGGACGGGCTCGGTTCGGTGCTCTTCTGCCATGCGACGCCTCGCGACGACGAGGAGTTGCTGACGCGCATCAGTCCCGACGAGCACTGGCGCGCCGCCCTCGTAGGCGTGCGGGACAGCGTCGTCGTGTTCGGTCACACGCACGTCCAGTTCGAGCGCGATGTCGGGGACGTGCATCTCGTCAACGCAGGCAGTGTCGGGATGCCCTACGAGAACGAGCCGGGCGCGTACTGGGCGCTGCTCGGTCCGGGCATCGAGCTGCGACGCACGCAGTACGAGCCGGGAGACATCGCCGCGAGCGGCTGGCCGGACGACATGCCCAAGATCGGTCCGGACGAGGCGACGGAGTACTTCGAGAAGTTCTCCCTTGAGCGGCACTGACCGAGTTAGGGTCGGCCGTGTGGGGAAGTCGCACGGCCTGGACGGCTCGTTCGTCGTCGAGGACGCGAGTGAGGCGCCGGAGCGTTTCCAGGTCGGCGCTGAGCTCTTCGTCGCGGGGGAGCCGGCCAAGGTCGTCGGCTCGAAGCAGGCCCGGGGGCGGCCGGTGATCCGGCTCGACCGCCGGGTCGCGCGTGGTTCGGAGCTCGAGATCTCGCGCGAGGCATTGGAGCCCACTGGCGTGGACGAGTACTACGTCTTCCAGCTCGTCGGCCTGCGCGTCGAGGAGGAGGGAGGGGCCGGCCTCGGGACCGTCACCGACGTGGCACCGGGTGTGGCCAACGACGTGCTGCAGCTCGACTCCGGTCTGGCGTTGCCGATGGTCGAGGACTGCGTCCGAGAGGTCGATCTTCAGGGCGGGAAGATCGTCGTGGCAGCGGGCTTCTCTGGCTAACCTGACCCCTTCGCCCTTGCAGCTAGACGTCTTCACTCTCGTTCCGCATGCCTTTGCATGGCTGACGGAGCAGCGGCCCGTTGCCAGCGTGCTGGGCACCGAGCTCGACCTGCGGCTTTTCTCGTACCGCGACACGACGCCGCTGCGCGCCGGGCAGATCGACGACGAGCCGTACGGTGGCGGCGCCGGGATGGTTCTCCGCGTCGACGTCGTCGCTGCTGCTCTCGACGCGGTCTATGACGGCGTTCCCGAGCATCGTGTCGTCGCGCTCACGCCGCAGGGGCGACAACTCACACAGGACGTCGTCGAAGAGCTCGCAGGTGAAGAGAAGGTGACGCTGCTCTCCGCACGCTTCGAGGGCTTCGACGAACGCGTCGTCCAGCATCTCGCCTCCGACGCGATCTCGATCGGCCCCTATGTGCTCTCGAACGGCGACTTGCCGGCGATGGTCCTGGTGGACGCGATCGCGCGGCGGCTTCCCGGGGCGATCCGGGCGGAGTCGGGTACGTTCGAGAGCTTCTCGGCGGAGCTCGAAGGCGGCGTCGAGTATCCGCACTACACGCGGCCGGCGGACTTCCGGGGCTGGCCGGTTCCCGAAGTGCTCCTGTCGGGCGACCACGCAAAGGTCGACGAGTGGCGGCGCGAACAGAGCCGGCAGCGGAGCCTCCGGTGAACGACCACTACGCGGTGCTCGGTGTCGGCCGCGAGGCCTCGCCCCAGGAAATCGAGGCGGCCTACCGCCGGGTGGCGCTCGAGCGCGGCTACCAGGACGGCGCCTGGCGCGAGTTGAGGGACGCCTACGACGTGCTGCGCGATCCGGACCAGCGCGCGCGCTACGACGAGACCGGCGACGGGGCACCTCCGAAGGAGCCGAAGAAGAAGTCGCACAACCCGCTCGACCGGCTCTTCCCCAACATGCCGCACGGCTGGCGCGTGGCGATCGACTGGGTCGTCACGATCGTGGGCGCCGTCGCGATCGTGCTCGCGATCAAGGCATGGGTCGTGAACCCCTACCGGATTCCGTCCTCGTCAATGGAGCCCACGCTGCACTGCGCGCGCCCCGCGGCGGGCTGCGAGGCCGGCACGTCCGACCGCGTGCTCGCGAACCGGTTCATCTACCACTTCCGTGACCCGAGGCGCGGCGAGATCGTCGTCTTCAACACGCCGCCGCTCGCCAGGCAGGAGTGCGGGTCGGAGGGGACGTTCGTCAAGCGGCTGATTGCGCTGCCGGGAGAGGTCTGGGAGGAGCGGAACGGCTTCGTCTACATCAACGGCAGGAAGCTCAACGAGCCCTACATCCAGCCGAGCCGCCGCGACTCGCAGACCCTGGGGCTGGCGGATCTCCCGCCCCGCGGTAAGTACACCCGCATCCCGGCGGGCTACTACCTGATGATGGGCGACAACCGGAACTCGTCCTGCGACTCCCGTCGCTGGGGGCTCGTGCCGCGGAAGAACCTGATCGGCAAGGTCTTCGCGACCTACTGGCCGCCGGGGCGAATCTCCTTCCACTGACTTAGTGGCTCTGAGCCACTAAGTCACACTTTCGCTAGCATTCCGCCCCGGCCTCCGGTCCCTTTTTCATGAGCAAGGTCATCGAAGCACTCGAGCGCGCCCAGTTGCGCGAGGACATCCCCCGATTCAAGGCCGGGGATACGGTCCGCGTCCATTTCAAGGTGATCGAGGGGCAGCGGCAGCGGATCCAGGTCTTCGAGGGCATCGTCCTCAAAAAGCAGGGAGCCGGGGCGCGAGAGAGCTTCACGGTGCGGAAGCAGTCCTTTGGCGTCGGTGTCGAGCGGACGTTCCCGCTCCATTCGCCGAAGATCGAGAAGATCGAGGTCGCCCAGGTCGGCGACGTCAACCGCGCCAAGCTCTACTACCTGCGCGGCAAGCTCGGCCGAAAAGCCCGTGTGCGGGAGCTCCGGCAGGACGTGGTGCGCGCCCCGAAGGGGCCTGCAACCCAGCCGGAGGCGGAAGCCGCTGAGAGCGACGTTTCCGCCGAGACACCCGAAGAGACCTCCGAGTAGCCGGGTATTGTCGCGGCCGTGGCGCGCCGCACCGGCCAGAGGCTCCTGAAGTTCGACCGAGAGCTCGGCGCGCGGCTCGTTGCGGGCACTGACGAGGCGGGTCGCGGTTGCCTGGCGGGGCCGCTGGTCGTGGCCGGCGTGCTGCTCGACTACGGCTGCCTGCGCGACCAGAAGGTCCGGCCGCTCGCTTTCCTCAACGACTCGAAGCAATGCTCGCCCGAGCGCCGCGAAGAGCTCTTCCACGCGGTCATGGGGTGCGCGGAGCAGGTGGTCGTCCGGGTGATCCCGCACGGCACGATCGACCGCAACGGGCTCCACAAGTCGAACCTCGCAGCGATGCGCGCGATCCTGCACGCGCTGTCGCCGCCCGCCGAGGCGTGCCTCGTCGACGGCTTCAAGCTCGGGCCGACCGCGCCTGCGCATCGGGCCGTCGTGGATGGGGACGAGAAGAGCGCCGCGATCGCCGCCGCCTCGATCGTCGCGAAGGTCACGCGAGACCGCGTCATGCGCAGGATGGACACGCTCTTCCCGCAGTACGGCTTCTCCTCGCACGTCGGCTACATCACGCCGGGCCACTCGGCGAAGGTCCGGGAGCTCGGGCCGTCCCGGATCCACCGCCGCTCCTTCCAGGCGCTGTGTTATCTCAGCGAGGAAGAGTTGGCGGCGCTGCCTGCCTGAGGGACCCTAAAGCGCCCGGCAGGCGTACTCCTTCAGTAGAAGCGACGACGGGAGGGAGAGATGCGAAGCCGGTTGCTCAGAATTGCTGCGCTAGGCGTGATGAGCGGGACCCTTGTTACTCCGGCGGCGTCTGCGGGCGGCGGGCCGAATCCGGGCGTGCAGCAAGGGTGGGACGGGATCAGGCAAGGCGCCGTTCGCTACGTCGCCCTCCCTGCGGGAGGCTGGACCGTCGTCGAGGCGATTCGTCGCAGCGACGGGAGGGTGCTTCAGTTCATGACTCTGAAGGGGAGCTGGGGCATACCGGTCGTCGCGGGCGACGGGACGACTGCTGGTCTGATGGCCGATGGGCGGACGCTGCTGCTCGGCGAGGCGAGTGCGGGCCCGTATCTTCGGAAGCACAGCTCGTTCGCGTTCGTCGACTTGAAGCGAATGAAGGTCGTCAAGCGTCTGCGGGTCTCAGGACATCAGGTCTTCGACGCCCTCTCACCCGACGGCCGCTACCTCTACTTCGTCGAGTACGTCTCTCAGCAGGACTTCACGAAATATCGCGTGCGTGCGTACGACCTCCGTGCCGAGCGGCTTCTTCAGCAGGCGGTGATCGACAAGCGCGAGCGGGAGACGACCATGCAAGGCTCGCCGATATCGCGTGCCGAAACCGAGGCAGGCTGGGTGTACACGCTGTACGGCGGTGCGCACGAGTCCTTCATCCATGCCCTCGACACTCGCAACGTCACGGCGATCTGCATCGACCTGCCGTGGAAGGCGCAGCCGAAGAGACTGTTCGAGTTCCGGCTTCGTCTTGACGGCGAGGGACGTCTCGTCGTGCGAGGCCCGCGTGGTCGTGTACTTGCGGCGGTCGACCGGGGAAACCATCGCATTGTGAGTTCCGTGACTGATCCGTGACAGACGTGCGCGCGCGCTCGGCGTAGCCTCGCCTGATGGGGAATCGCCCAGGCAGGTCCGCCGAGCGGCGCGCGGTCTGGTGGTACCGGCTGCGGGGTTACCGGATCCTGGACACGAACGCGTGGGCCGGCGGTTACGAGCTCGACGTCGTCGTTCGCCGCGGGCGGCGGCTGATCTTCTGCGAGGTCAAGGAGAAGCGCGGGGAGCGGTTCGGCGATCCGCTCGAGATGGTGAACGAGGAGAAGGAGCGGAGGCTCCGGCTGGCCGCAGACAGCTGGCTGGCGCGGCATCCGGAGACCGACGGGCTCCGGGTGTCCTTCGACGTGATCGCAGTTAGGAATGGCCGTCTGCAGCGGGTTACCGAGGCTTTCTGACTGTTGCCAACCCGGTTTCATGCTCACCGCTTCCCGGCTAGCCAGCCGGCGATGCCCAGAATCTCGCGGGCAACCTCACTGACGCTCGCGGAGGAAGTGTCCATGGTGATCGTGTCGGGCGGATCGGCAATCGTGGCGACCTGAGCCCTCGTTCGTCGGAGTTGGTTCTCAGCGGCAGATCCGATTTCCCGGTGGCGTACGCGAGCCTCAATGGTGCTCGCGCCGGCCCGGAGTCGAACGACCGTCACCTGCCGAGCAGGGACGACGGAAGTTATCCAGGCAAGCTCGGCTTCCACGTCTACAAAGACACCAGTCACGATCAACCGTCGGTGTCCGATCTGCGCGAAGTTCTCCCACACGGCGACAAGGTTCCGGCGAGATAACTCCTGGGGCTGGAGACCGGGAGGAGGCCACGGATGTACTTGATCCAGGGCGTCGGTGTCGATTACCGCGTGTTCGATTCCTGCGAGCTTCAACTGCTCGGAGGCCTCGTTAGCCACTGTCGTCTTCCCGACGCCCGCCGGCCCGCAGACGACTAAGAGCTCAACGGAAGAAGTTCCCACAGCCGCATCATCTCCGCAGGACAAGGAGTGCGAGGAGAACGGTGCGGCGCTGCCTGGTCTCACCCTGGAGTGTTGGGCTGTGCTGGCTCCCGATACTCGGAGTTGCAGGATGGCTCGGGTCAGACCCGTGCCCGTCGGGGCGTGTCGCTTACAGCTGGGGTCAGACCCTTGCCTTTCGGGGCGTGTCGCTTACAGCTGGGGTCAGACCCTTGCCTTTCGGGGCGTGTCGCCTACGGCTGGGGTCAGACCCTTGCCTTTCGGGGCGTGTCGCTTACAGCTGGGGCCAGATCCTTGTGGCACCCAGGAGGATCGCCACTACGGGGGTCAGTTTCCGGAGACCGCTGGGGCTCCGGGGTTGATCAGCGCTCGCAACGGCCGCCTGCAGCGGGTGGCCCAGGCTTTCTGACCGCGGCGTCGAACTGGCGCTGGTGGCGCCGACACAGGAAGCCCTCTACGCAGACATCGACCTCGCGCTCTCGTGGTCAGAGCGAGACCTACCGGAACGCGAGCGGACGAAGCACGTCCACCGACTGCACCCGTATCTCGGGAAGTTCATCCCACAGCTCGTCGAGGTCCTCCTCTCGCGGTACTTCCGTCCCCGCCAGCACGTTCTCGACCCGTTCGCCGGGTCCGGCACGACGCTCGTCCAGAGCCTCGAAAGCGGTCTCGACGCGACCGGCATCGATGTGGCGGCGTTCAACTGCTTGCTCATGGGCGTCAAGACACGCGACTACAACCCGTTCGTGCTCGAGCAGGAACTGCGTGCAGCACACGCGCGGATCGGCGAGCCGACCACAGAGCGCCCATCGGGATACATCCGCCGCTGGTTCGCGTCGGCCGCCGCACGCGAGCTGCTCTCGTTTCGCGCGCTCGTCGACGACTACGAGCATGCCGACGTGCTCCGCGTGATCCTGGCGCGAGCCGCGCGCTCGGCGCGCAGGACGACCCACTTCGACCTCGATTTCCCGCGAACACCCCAGCTCGAGCCTTACTGGTGCTACAAGCACAGGCGGGAGTGTCGACCGGTCGAGACCGCAGCGCAGTTTCTCCGGCGCTACACGCTCGATACGCTCAATCGCCTGAAGGACTTCTCGCACGCGCGCGCTCGCGGGCGGACGACGAACGTGATTCACGGCGACGTCCGCGACTTGACACTGTCGCAGCGCTTCGACGGCGTCCTGACTTCACCGCCGTATCCCGGGCTGATCGACTATCACGAGCAGCATCGCTACGCCTACGAGCTGCTCGGCCTCGACGACCGGCGTGAGCTCGAGGTTGGAGCTGCAGCGGCAGGGACATCGCGCGCGGCAATCGCGGCCTACGTGGACGGGATCGTAGAGGCGCTCGGCAACGCGTCGCAGTCGCTTCGTGCCGGAGCGCCCGTCTTGATCGTCGTCAACGACCGCCGTGAGCTCTACCCGGAGATCCTCGAGCGAGCAGGGCTGCGGCTCGAGGAACGCCTGCGGCGCCACGTCAACCGTCGCACTGGCCGGCGCGCGGGCGAGTTCTTCGAGGATGTGCTCGTCGCCCGCTGCTAGCGGGCGAATGCCTCGGTGAACCTCAGCCGCGCGATCACGCGGGGCACACGCGCCGTGACGGTGCGCAACGAGATCGATGTGACACCGCTCTCGCGACGAACGCACGGGCGTCCTTGCCCCGGTGGCGGACAGTCGACGCGTCTGTCCGTCACCCGGTCGGACGCCCAGGAGATGCGCTGCCCGTTGAAGTCGAAGCTACGGAGCCTGGTGGGCTGAGCGAAACGCGCGACGGTCAGCGCGCGATGACCCAGGTCGGCGACAACGAGGGCGCTCTTCTCCTGGCTCACGAAGCGCTCGAACGCGATGTGGTCGCCGGCAATGGTGATGTGGGTGTCGCGACCGCGGAATGGTAGAAGGTTGAGAAGCTGGGACGACGGCGACCGCCAAACGATTGTCGTCGGGCCGGTACGCGCGAACTCCACCAGCCGAAAGGCGACTGCGAGCTTTCCGTCCCGCTGAAGATCGAAGTCGAAGTCCACGTCGATGCCGACGGGTCCGATCCGTGCGCGATAGGCGACCCGGCGGGCGAGTCGGTCATACACGACGACGTCGCGCTCGTCGCTCCAGGCGACGTATTTCCCTGCCAAGGCGATGTCTCGGCAGCAACCACTGGAGAGAGGAGCTTCGCGAAGGACGCGCGGTCGACCACCGCGCGCAACGTCGCGGACAACGACTCGGAGCCGCTGGCGGCTGCAGTCGAGCTCCAGGTACGCGGCGACCCCGCGGTCGAGAGCAAGCGCGTTTCCGAGCGCTGGCAGGAAGCATGTTCGCGGGCCCGCGAGCGTCCTGAAGGGGCCAGTCAGTGGGCCGATCACCGAATCAGCCCCGTCGGGGCAGACATGGCCGGGCGGCGGCGGGCAGCTCGGGTAGGTCCGCTCGAAAGCGAGGAGGGTGGGCGAGGCGGCGATTGGCCGAGTAACCGCAAGCGACTTGCTGCGGTAGACGATCCGGTCGCCGCGTCGCCCAGTCCATAGGTGGAGCGCGCCCGCCCCGCCTGACTCTTCCGCCCACACCACTGCTCCTCCCGCAAGCACAGGTCCCTGCCAGACCACACGAGACTCTTGTGCTCGGGGCGCCGCACCGCCTGTACCCGCCACGACGAAAGCGGCGAGCACCACGACGAACGCGGCAGGCAAGACCATCACCTAAACATACGCCGCCGACGCCCTCTGGTTCGTCGCGGCAGCACACATTCGACACAACGGCGACACGCCGTAGCCCGAGTTGCCGCGGTAGCGTCGGCGCGTGCTTGCGCGCGCAGTGACGTTCGCCCTCGTCGGCCTCGAGCCGCGGCGCGTCGAGGCCGAGGCGCACGTGCAGTTCGGTCAGCCTTCGTTCACGATCGTCGGCCTGGCCGACCGAGCCTGCCAGGAAGCAAAGCAGCGAGTTCGTAGCGGCACGCTCTCCGCGGAGTTGACGTGGCCCGGCAAGGACCACCGCATCACAGTGAACCTCGCGCCGGCGGAGCTGAAGAAAGAAGGATCGGGATTCGACCTGCCGATCGCCCTTGCGATCCTCGCAGCGACGCACCAGATTCCGCGCGCACGCCTCGAGGAGCACGCTTCGTGCGGCGAGCTTGCGCTCGACGGACGGCTCCGCCGTGTCGGTGGTGTCATCGCCGTGGCCGACGGCGCGCGGCGCGCTGGTCTCGAACGGCTCGTGTGCCCTTACGAAGCCTGCGCGGAGGCGGCGCTCGCCGGCGTCGAGCCGGTCGGCGTTCGCCACCTCGCCGACGCAGCGGCGTATCTGCGCGGCGAGCTCGAGCCACCCGAGTTCGTCGTTGGCAACGGCAAGCCGCGCAGGCCTCCGCTCGACCTCGCCGATGTGCGCGGCCAGGAGCGCGCCCGTCGTGCGCTCGAGCTGGCGGCGGCAGGGCGGCACAACATGCTGCTCGGCGGTCCGCCCGGCATCGGCAAAACGATGCTGGCGCGCCGGCTACCGGGGATTCTCCCGCCGCTCGAGGAAGAGCAGGCGCTCGAAGTCACCAGGATCCATTCCGTTGCAGGTCTCGTCGACCCTGACCATCCGCTGGTCGGCTACCCGCCCTTTCGCGCGCCGCATCACAGCGCTTCCACGGCGGCGATCGTCGGCGGTGGGCCCCGACTCCGACCCGGCGAGGCGAGCCTCGCGCACCGCGGCGTTCTTCTCCTGGATGAGCTCGCGGAGTTCCAGCGCCCGGCGCTCGAAGCGTTACGGCAGCCGCTCGAGGACGGCGAGATCCTCGTTGCCCGGGCGGCGGGGAGCGTGCGCTTTCCGGCGCGCTTCCAGCTCATCGGCACGATGAATCTCTGTCCGTGCGGAGCGCGTGGGGATCCGGGCGCGGAGTGCACCTGTTCCGCGCAGCGCCTGGCTCGTTACCGCGACAAGCTCTCACGGGCGCTGATGGACCGGTTCGATCTCGTCGTCACGGTTCCGCGTCCACGGGCGACCGATCTGCAGGGCGGCCCGGGTGAAGGATCCGACGTCGTGCGGGGCCGAGTCGTCGCTGCGCGGTTGCGACTCGCCGAGACGCGCCCCGCCCGGACGCCTGAGGCCGACGAGTTGCTGACCCGCGCGGTCGAGCGCCTGCCACTGTCGGGCCGCGGGCGTGCGAAGGTGGCGGACGTCGCACGCACGATCGCGGCGCTCGCGGCGTCGGACCAGGTGCTGCCCGAGCACCTGGCGGAGGCGCTGGCGTATCGCCCGCCGAAGGAGCTCTCGACGTGACGGTCCTGCGCCGCCGCGAGCTTCCTCCGCTGCTGCGCGCCATCCACGATCCACCGGCACGGCTGTATCTCCGCGGCACGGGCGATCGCGACTTGGTCTCGCAAACGGCGGTGGCGATAGTCGGCGCGCGTGCGTGCTCGCCCTACGGCTCGCAGGTCGCCCGGATGCTCGGGCGGGAGCTCGCAGCCGCGGGCATCGTCGTGGTCAGCGGTCTCGCACGGGGAGTTGACGGCGAAGCGCACCGCGGAGCACTGGAGGCGGGGGGACGGACAGTCGCAGTGCTCGGCTGCGGCATCGACCGTGACTATCCGGCCGCGCACGCGAGTCTCGCCCGCGAGATCGCCGAGGGCTCGTTACTCGTCTCGGAGTACGAGGCGGGAGTCGAGCCTGCGCCGTGGCGGTTCCCAGCTCGCAACAGGATCATCGCCGGCCTGTGTGCGGCGACCGTCGTGGTGGAGGCGCGGGAGCGAAGCGGCGCGCTCATCACCGCCGACTTCGCGCTCGAGGAAGGTCGAGAGGTGTTCGCGGTGCCGGGCGAGATCACGTCGGCGCTTTCCGCCGGAACGAACGCGTTG
>Ga0184632_10000229_pt1 | contig 20228 bp, 17 predicted proteins | sample PLM31_50_b1_FD_133153 | JGI IMG/M metagenome (GOLD analysis project Ga0184632, IMG submission 133153) | Groundwater sediment microbial communities from an aquifer in East River, Colorado, USA - PLM3-1_50_b1 | ecosystem: Environmental > Terrestrial > Soil > Riparian zone | place: USA: East... | reverse complement strand
CCCGCCGATGCCGCTGCCAGCACGATCGCGCCGAGCAACGCGGCGATGCCGCGATTCGATATCTTCATGATTCCTCCTGTCGTGAAGACGCAGCGCTTGCAACTTGCGAGTCTACAACCGACGCGATCGGGTCCCGTCTTGTGGTCTTCCCTCGGAGTGAGGGGTGTCGCGCCTTGGCGCGGCGCATGCACGTTAGGGTAACCTACGCCCACCATGGACAGCGATCCCCGTGTTTTCTTCGCCGCCGAGCGCACGCTGCTCGCGTGGGTTCGGACCGGCCTCACCGTCATGGCGTTCGGTTTTGTCGTGGCGCGCTTCGGACTTTTCCTGCGTCTTCTCGCCGCGCAGCAAGGCCAAGGCATTGCCGAAGCGCAGGCGCACAATCAAGCGTCGAACGCGATCGGCATTGCGCTGGTGGTGATCGGCGTCGTCTGCTTGATCCTGGGCGCGCTCCAGCACCGCAGCTTCGTCGCGACGCTGCCCGCGATCGACGTGCCGCGCTCGCACGCCGCGATCTACCCGATCGTGCTTTCACTGCTGCTGGCGGCGCTGGGCGTCGTGCTCGCAGTCTATCTCGCGCTGTGATGTCCGGTATCGGACACAGCGCAAACCGCTCACGCCCGCTTTCTGGCCGTCTGTAAGCCCGGCCACCGCTGCGGCGCCCCCGGCGGTAGTTTCGCACCTGCAGTCCATGGAGCGCCGCAACGATGCTGCAACCCGCTCACGTCGGCCACCTTGCCATGCTTCGCTCGATCATCCGGCAGGGCGCAAAGGACGGCAGCTTCGACCGCGAGCTCGGCGAGTCGTCGCCGGAAGCCGAGGAATTTTTCTCGAAGCTCAAGCGCGCGCTCGTTTGCGGCTATTTCGTCGAGGAAGGGCGCACCGGCAAGATCGATACGGTGTCCGTCCCCGGCTATGTGTTCTGGCCGGACGACCGCCATAGCGGTACCGAGCCCGTGGGTTTCGGCCTCTTTCGTGCCATCGACGCCAATTACGAGCTATGGCTGGCGGGCCTCGACCTCGGCGCGCGCGGTGGTGGTCACGGCCGTACGCTGCTGGCGGCGCTGTTCGCGACCGCGCAAGGCCAGAAAACCTACGTCGTGCGGGTCCAGCGCGCGTCGCGGTATGTCAATGCGTTGCAACATCTGCTTGCCGACTTCGGCTTCGTTGCCGTCGGCGATACCAAGCGCCTGCGCTGGTTCCTGCGCACCGATGCACCCGCCGACCTGGCATCGCGCGTGCGCGACGCCGTCGAAGCGCACATCGCGCTAAACTAGCGTCGTCATCAACTTCGCGCAAGCGCCACGCGGTCAACCGGCCGCGGGCGCATTTCGTCATGCCCGGTTCCCGCGACAATGCGTTGAACGTCCTAGGCGGAGCGCTAGCGCCATGCAGCGAGACGCCGCGCACGGGATTTTTCCGCAATGGCTGCTGCGACACCAGCGCGGAGGACACGGGAATCCACACGGTCTGCGCGATCATGACCGATGCGTTCCTGATCTATTCCCGCCTCCAGGGGAACGACCTGTCGACGCCCCACCCCGAGGCTGGCTTTCCGGGGCTCCGCGCCGGCGATCGCTGGTGCCTGTGTGTCGGCCGCTGGCGCGAGGCACTGGCCGCCGGCGTCGCGCCTCCTGTGGTGCTTGCGGCCACGCACGAGGAAACGCTCGCGGTCGTCGCGCTCGACGACCTTGAACGGCATGCGCTCGCGTAACGTCCTTCGCGGGCGCCTAAATCCAACAACAGCGAAGGATAACGAACATGGCGAACGTGATCGACGAACCGCGGGTAGTCGAGGCTGGCCGCGGCCTGTCCTGGTGGGGCGAAGGCTGGCGCATCTTCGTGTCCAGTTTCTGGACATGGATCGGCATCATGATCGTCTACATCATCATCGTGGTGCTGGTCAGCCTCGTCCCGTTCGTCGGCAGTTTCGGCCAATGGCTGCTGACGCCGGTGCTCATGGGCGGATTGATGCTGGGCTGCCGGGCGATCGACCGCGGCGAGCCGCTGCGCGTCGCGCATTTGTTCGAGGGGTTTCAGGGCGCGCATTTCGTGCCGTTGATGATCATCGGCGCGGTCAACATCGCAATCACCCTCGTCCTGACGGCGATTGCGGTCGCTGGCGTCGCGGGCAGCTTTTCGCTGATCGGAATGATGCAGGGGGGCGCGATGACCGATCCGATGGGCGCGTTCGACGGAATGGCACGCACCTTCACCGGCACCGGGATCCTGTTGACGCTGATTGCACTCGTCATCGTCGCGATCTTTGCGATGCTCAACTGGTTTGCACCGGCGCTGGTCGTGTTGCACGGCGCGACCGCAGTGCAGGCGATGAAGCTGAGTTTCTCCTCGTGCCTGCGCAACTGGGTGCCGTTTCTGGTTTACGGCCTGATCGGGATTGCCGTCGGTAGCGCGGCGGGGCTGCTCATGCTCGGCGCGACGCTGCTATTCGGCGCAAGCGCGATGCTCGGCGGCGGAGGCGGCACAGGCGTCATGGGCGCGATAGTCGGCCTCGTCGTGCTGTTCATGATCGTGACGGCGATCGTGGCGCTGGTCGTCGGGCCGATCGTGTTCGGTTCGACGTACGGCGGCTACAAGGACACACTTGCGGTCGACGACGACGCACTGACGAACCCTGCCTACCACTGATGTTAGGGCCTAGTGCGCCTGGTCCCAGTTGGCGCCCACGCCAACATCCACGACCAGCGGCACGCGTAACGCCGCAACACTGGTCATGAGCGCGGGCAGCTCACGCTGCACGTGCTCCTGCTCCACCTGCGGCACTTCCAGCACGAGCTCGTCGTGCACCTGCAGGAGGAGCTTCGTGCCGAGGCGTTCGCGATCGAGCCAATTCTGCACGGCGATCATCGCGAGCTTGATCAGGTCCGCCGCGGTCCCCTGCATCGGCGCATTGATCGCGGCGCGCTCGGCACCGGCACGCCGCGGCCCGCCCCCGGCGTTGATGTCGGGCAGCCAGAGCCTGCGCCCGAACACCGTCTCGACATAGCCCTGCTTCCGGGCGACTTCGCGCGTGCGCTGCATGTATTCGGCGACACCCGGATAACGGGTGAAATATTTGTCGATGAATTGCTGCGCGGCGCCGCGTTCGATGTTCAGTTGCTGCGCAAGGCCGAACGCGCCCATCCCGTAGATCAATCCGAAATTCACGGCCTTGATGTAGCGGCGCTGGTCGGAGGTGACCTCCTCCGGTGTGACGCTGAAGATTTCGCCGGCCGTGGCGCGATGGATGTCGTGGCCCGCGTGAAACGCGTGGAGCAACGCCGGATCCTCGGAGAGATGCGCCATGATCCGCAGCTCGATTTGCGAATAATCGGCGGAGATGAGCACGTGACCCGGCGGCGCGATGAACGCCTCCCGAATGCGCCGGCCCTCGGCGGTGCGCACCGGAATGTTCTGCAGATTGGGATCGTTCGACGCGAGCCGGCCGGTGACCGCCGTCGCCTGCGCGAACGTCGTATGCACGCGCCCCGTTTTCGCATTGACCATCCGCGGCAGCGAGTCGGTGTACGTCGATTTCAGCTTCGACAGCGTCCGATGCTCCAGAATTACTTTCGGCAGCGGATAGTCGGCTGCGAGCTCCTGCAGCACCTCCTCATCCGTCGACGGCTGTCCTGTCGCGGTCTTTCTCACGACCGGCAGATTCATCTTCTGGAACAGGATCTCGCCCAACTGCTTCGGCGAGCCCAGGTTGAACGGCTGGCCCGCCAGCTGGTGCGCCTGCTGCTCGAGTGCGACGACCCGTTCTCCGAGCTCTCGGCCATGCCGGCCGAGAAGCTGCGCGTCGACGAGGATGCCGTTGCGCTCCATGCGGAACAGCACTTCGCGCACGGGCATCTCGAGCTGCGTATAGATGAAATCGAGCTTCGCATCGGTCGCGATACGCCGGTGGAGCGTCTCGTGCAGGCGCATCGTGATGTCGGCATCCTCGGCCGCGTATTCCGTTGCGCGGTCGATCGCGACCTGCTCGAAGGGAATCCGGTTCGCCCCCTTGCCGGTCACGTCGTCGTATGAGATCGCCTTGACATTCAGGTGCCGCCACGCGAGGTTGTCCATGTCGTGCGGCTTCGCCGATTCGAACACGTACGATTCGAGCAACGTGTCGTGCGCTACGCCTTGCAACACGAGGCCTTCATTGGCCAGCGCGTGTTGGTCGTACTTGAGATTCTGGCCGAGCTTCCGCTTCGAGGGATCGGCGATCCACGGCGCCAATCGCTTGAGCGTCGCCGCCCGGTCGAGCTGATCGGGCGCGCCCGCATACCGATGATCGAGGGGGATGTAGCATGCGTGGCCGGGTTCGATCGCCAACGAGACACCGATGATTTGCGCCTGCATCGGATCGAGGCTCGTGGTTTCGGTATCGAAGGCCGTCAGCTCGGCATGGTCGATCGCGACGAGCCAGCGCGCGAGCGCGGTCTCGTCGAGCACCGTTTCGTAGTGGATTTCGACCGGCGGCGCGGGCACATCGCGCGCCGTGTCCACGTCCACCGCATTCGGGTCCCACCGGCGACCCGCGTCGTCGGTGGCCGCGCGCTTGGCGATCGCGCCGGCGACGTCGCTGGCGCCACTTTCACTGCCCGGGATATCGCGGAGCCAGCTTTTGAACTCGAACCGCTCGTACAGCGATTTGAGCACCGCGGCATCCGCCGCCGCAATCGCAAGATCCTGGGGTCCGATGGTCAGCTCACAGTCGGTCTTCACGGTGAGCAGACGCCTGGCCTGCGGCAGCCATTCAAGCGCCTCGCGCAGGTTGTTGCCGACGACGCCGGGAATCTCGTGCGCATGCGCGACGAGATTGTCGAGCGAACCGTATTGCGCGAGCCACTTTGCCGCGGTCTTGGGGCCGACCTTGGCCACACCGGGAACGTTGTCGACCGTGTCGCCGATGAGCGTCAGCAAGTCGAGAATCTGGTCCGGGCGCACGTCGAATTTCGCACGCACGCCGGCTTCGTCGAACGTCTCGTTGCTCATCGTGTTGACCATCCGGATGCGCGGCGTGACGAGCTGCGTCAAGTCCTTGTCCGACGACGAGATGATCGTATCGATGCCGGCAGCCGCGGCCTGACAGGCGAGCGTGCCGATGACATCGTCGGCCTCCACGCCTTCGATCATGAGCAGCGGCCAGCCATGCGCGCGTACGAGCGCGTGCAGCGGTTCGATTTGCACCGTCAGATCGTCCGGCATTGGCGTCCGGGTGGCCTTGTATTGAGGATACCAATCGTCGCGGAACGTCTTGCCGGGCGCGTCGAACACGACGGCGAAATAGTCCGGCTTGCCGTCCAGGACCATTCGGCGCAACATCGAAATCACACCGCGCAGCGCGCCGGTCGGCTCGCCTTTCGACGTGCGCAGATCGGGCAAAGCGTGGAACGCGCGGTACAGGTACGAAGACCCGTCCACCAGAACGAGCGAAGGCATGCGTCAGACCCCGAAGATTCCCGAACTCATCGATCCGCAAGCGTTGTACACGACCAACGGCCAGGAAGCGTGGCGGGTGTTGGGAATTATGGCAGAGTTCGCGATCGCGACCGAGCGATTGCGCGGCATCCGCCCTGCAGTAAGTATGTTCGGCAGCGCGCGGATTCAACCGGGCCACGCGTATTACGAAAAGACCAAGTTGATCGCGCGGCTGCTGTCCGACGCCGGCTTTTCGGTGATCTCCGGCGGCGGACCCGGGCTCATGCATGCGGCCAACGAAGGCGCACAAGCCGGATCCTCGCCCGCGATCGGACTCAACATCATGTTGCCGTTCGAGCAGGGCGGCAACGACCATCAGGATATCTCGGTCGATTTTCGGTATTTCTTCGCGCGCAAGATGATGTTCGTGCGCTTTGCATCGGCCTATGTGATCCTGCCCGGCGGGTTCGGCACGCTCGACGAATTGGGCGAGGTGCTGACGCTCGTGCAGACGGGCAAGAGCCGGAAGATTCCGGTGATTCTCGTCGGCGGCGATTTCTGGCGCGGGCTCATTGCATGGATGGACGACAAATTGGTCGGCGAAGGCATGATCTCCCCCCAGGACATGGGCCTGATGCAGGTGATCGAGGAACCGGAGGCGATCGTCGAGGCGATTTTCAAATTCTACGAGAATCGCGGCTTTGTTCCGACGCGCGAGGAGCGCGAAAAGATGCTGAACTTGTAACGTGCGCAAATCGCGGGCGCGGCCGCTTCGCGGCAGGCTGCGCGATTTGCGCCCGAATGATGTCAGCACGAAAGGCTTCGGGCGGCCGCGCGCCTTTCGTGTAGAAAAGGCACGAAGCGCGTCGATCATAAGCCGCTTCGCGGCCGTTCAGTAACGCGCGCATGCGACTTGAATGCCCAAGCAAGCGCATGCGCTCATCGAAGGCTGTCAGCGTGCCTGCGCGCTACTGAGAGGGGCGCGAAGCGCCGTTCGATCGGCGCGCTTTGTTGCAGTTACCGCGTGGAAAGCGCGCGGCCGCCCGAAGCTTTCCACGCTGACTGCCTTCGGGACCAAAGCATGCCGCGCGGAGCGCGGAATGTTTTGGGCACGCCGTGCGCAAACTGGGCCCACCGCGAACCGGTAGCGCAGTCAATTTGCGCACGTTGCGGTAGAATTGCGAAATGTCATGGCGCGCCGGATTGCACTTGATTTGCGTATTCGCCCTCGCGGCGACCGCGTACGCTCAGCCGGCCACGCCGCCCCCGCCACCGCCCGCGAAGGCGCCGGTCGCGCCGCTGCCTCCGCCGATGCCCGATGTCGCTGCCGACGCGGAACTGGAGCCGCAGATCACGATCATCCGCCGCGAAACGGAGACGATCGAAGAAGTGCGCGTCAATGGCGAGCTCCGTTACGTCAAGGTGACGCCGCGCCTGGGACTGCCGTACTACCTGGTCCCGAGCGGCAATGGGCAGGCGTTTCTTCGCTACGATTCGCTCGACTTCGGGTTGAAGACTCCGATGTGGCTCCTGTTCTCCTGGTGAACTGATCTCGTACGCTTTCCTCGAACGCCGGCGCGGCCATGATGCCCGCTGCGGCAACGCATGTCCGTTTACACGCTGGTTACCGCTCCCGACCTCGACGCCTGGCTCACGCGCTATGCGGTCGGCGGCTTGGCCGAATTGCAGCCGATTGTGCCGGGCATCGAGAATACCAACTACTTCGTGGCAACCGAGCGGGGCCGTTACGTCCTCACACTCTACGAACGGCTGCCTGCCGGTGAGTTGCCGTTCTATTTGAATCTGATGGCGCATCTGGCGCGTGCCGGTGTCGAGGTTCCCGCGCCGGTTCCAGACCGTACGGGCGCTCTTTTCTCGCTGCTCAACGGCAAACCTGCGGGCCTGGTCGCGCGCGTCGACGGCGCGCCGGTGGCCACACCGTCGCAGGTGCATTGCGCGCACGTGGGTGCTGCGTTAGCGCGCCTTCACGTCGCGTCGCAAACGTATCGTGCGCGCCTGACCAACCGCCGCGGACCGGCGTGGTGGCGCCAGGCCGCACGCGCGGTCAAACCGCATCTCGACGCCGCGCAGGTGGCGCTGCTCGACGGCGAGATCAAGTTTCAGACCGGCTTCGGCCGCGGCGAGCTGCCCAAGGGCGCGATCCATGGCGATCTTTTCTGCGACAACGTGCTCTTTGCCGGCGATCGCGTGGCGGGCATCATCGACTTTGGCTTCGCCGCCACCGACTTCTTCGCATACGACCTTGCCATCACCGTCAACGACTGGTGCACGCAGGAAGCTGACGGCGGTCTTGACGCCGCGCTCGCGGAAGCGATGGTATCGACCTATGATGCGGCGCGTCCCATGACCCAAGACGAGCGCGAAGCGTGGCCCGCGCTATTGCGCGCCGCCGCGTTGCGCTTCTGGCTGTCGCGCTTGTACGACCTGCATTTGCCGCGTTCCGGCGAGCTCACGCATTCGCACGACCCTGCGCACTTCGAGCGCGTCCTGCGCGATCGCGCGGCGAAGCCCGTGCGGTTTCCGCTTGCAGGCGCGGCCACTTCATGAGCGACGGGCCGCGCGAATTCCCCTTTACGCGGTATCCGGCGCGCCAGGGCTTCGCCTGGCTGGCGACGGCGTACAGAATGTTCAAGGTCTATCGCCTCGCCTGGGTAGTGCTGGTGCTCGCCTATTTCGTTGTCCTGGTGCTGATGCAGTCCGTTCCCTTCATCGGGCCATATGCGGCGGCCTTGCTGAGTCCGGTGTTCGGAGTGGGCCTCCTCGCCGCGGCATGGACGCAGGAACGCGGAGGGCGACCCGCGTTCAGCCAGTTGTTCCAGGGATTCCGCACCAATTTGTGGTCGTTGGTCGCGATCGGCGTATTTTTTGTTGCAGCCATCGCGCTCGTCGCATTCGCGTCGTCACTCGTCGATGGAGGCAAGCTTCGCGAGTTGATGGCGAACAGCAAGGAGATGACGGAAGCACAGATCGCCGCTGCACTCTCCGACCCCCAGTTGCAACTCGGCGTGGCGTTCTCCGCATTGTTGTCCCTTGCCGTCATGATCGCCACGTGGTGGACGCAAGCGCTCGTAGTGTTCCAGGATGCCGGGCCCGGCGCGGCGTTGAAGGCAAGTCTGCGCGCGGCGCTTGCCAATTGGAAACCGCTCGCCTTCTACGGCGTCGGCATATTCTTCTACATCGGGGTCGTGCCCGGCCTCATCACCGCGATTGTCGCAGTGGTCGTCCCGCTGCCGGCAGCTCAATTGCTCGTCATTGCGCTGCTGTTGCCGTACTCGCTGTTTTTCGCGGCCACGCTGTACGTCTCGTTCTATGTGAGCTATCGCGACGTGTTCCACGCCGGCGAGACGCTGACGCCGTTGTCTTCCGGGAGCTAGGTAACCCCTGGACACGGGATGTCCGACCCGACGACGTCCGCCTCTCGCTCCACTCTTGAACGCTGGCTGCCGGGCGTCGCGCAGCTCGCCCACTATCCACGTTCTGCGTTGCGCGGCGACGTCGTCGGCGCCGTATCGGTGTGCGTCGTGATGATTCCATCGGTGCTCGCGTACGCCGAGCTGGCGGGCGTGCGACCGGAAGCAGGACTGTATGCGGCCCTCGGTGCAATGATTGCGTACGCGCTGTTCACATCGAGCCGATGCATCATCGTCGGTCCCGACACGACGATCGCGCTGCTCACCGGTTCGGTGCTCATGCCGCTGACCATGGGCGATCCCGCGCGGGCGACGGCGCTGGCGGCGATGCTCGCACTGATGACGGGCGTGCTGCTGATCGTTGCCGGCCGGCTTGCGCTGGGCAATGTCGCCGACCTCCTGTCAACACCCGTATTGGTGGGGTACGCGAACGGTGCCGCGTTGATCCTGATCGGGACCCAGCTACCGATCCTGCTCGGCGTCACCGTGCAGCACGACGCGTTCTTCGCGCGGATCTTCGATGCCGCGCTCGCCTTGCCGCAGGCGAACCAATCGACGCTCGCGCTCGGTGCCGCATTGATCGCGGCGATCCTGGTTCTCGACCGCTTTGCGCCGCGTGCGCCTGCCGCGCTCATCGCGTGCGCCATCGCCATCCTTGCCTCGGGCGCGCTGGATTTGCGCGCGCATGGTGTCGTCCATTTGCAGCCGCTCGCGGCGACGATTCCGCCGCCAGCGTTCCCGCAGGTGTCGCTGCACGATGTGTCATCGCTCGCGCCCGGCGCGATCGCGCTCGCGTTGCTCGTGTTCGCGGAGGGCGTGCTCCTCGCACGAACGCTGGCGGCGAAACGCCACGAGGAGGTCGACCCGGATCAGGAATTGACGGCGCTCGGCACGGCCAACTTCGCGGCCGGCCTGGTCAGTGGATTCCCGGTGGGCGCGAGCACGTCGCGCTCGGTCACCGCGGATGCCAACGGTACGCGCACCCAGCTCACGCAATGGATCGCCGCTGCGTTGCTGGCGGCCTTCGTGCTCTTCCTGGCGCCCGCGCTATCCGTATTGCCTCGCGTCGCACTCGCCGCGATTCTCGTCGCTGCCGGCCTGCGTCTCGTCGACGCGCGCGAGCTACGCTCGTTGTATGGCCTCGATCGCCGCGCATTCGGCCTGGCGCTCGCGGTCACGCTGGGTGTGCTGCTGCTCGGCGTTCTTCCCGGCGTCCTGCTCGGCGTCGCTCTATCGCTCGCCCGTCTGCTCGTCCAAGTCGCGCGGCCGCGCGACGCGGTGCTGCGGCGGCTGCCGACCGACCGGCGCTTCCATGACCTGGCCGATGACGAAGGTGGCGAAACGACACCGGGCGTGCTCGTCTATCGGCTCTACGCGCCTCTGATCTTCGCCAATGCACGGTATGTGGCGGATCGGCTGCGTGCGCTCGCGGCCGTCGCCGATCCGCCGCTGCGCTGCCTCGTGCTCGATCTGCAGGCGGTCACGTATGTCGATGTCACGGCGCTGCGGGTGCTGCGCGACCTCTATAACGAATTCGAAAGCGCCGGTAGCGACGTTCGCTTCGCCCGCGCGAACCGCCCGTTGCGCGAGCAACTCACGCGGTGGATGGGCGGCCAGTGGCTCGGCACCGAGCGGTTTTTCCCGTCGGCGTCGGCCGCCGTCGACGACTTCCTGGCTAGGTAAGCGGGCACAAATTGCGTGGGCAGGCTTCGCCCGGCCTACGCAATTTGTGCCCGAAGACAGTCAGCACGAAGGGCTTCGGACGGCCGCGCGCCCTTCGTGTAGAAAAGGCACGAAGCACGCTGATCATAAGCCGCTGCGCGGCAGTTCAGTAGCGTACGTATGCCGTCTGACAGCCTTCGATAGACGTACGCGTTCATTGAGGCTTTCAAGTCGCATGCGCGCGTTACCGAACGGGCGCGTAGCGCCCTATGCTCGACGCGCTTCGTTGCAGTTTCACCACGAAAGGCGCGCGGCCGCCCGAAGCCTTTCGTGCTGACTCTATCCGGGGGCAAATCTCGTGAATGATTTCTTCACGAGATTTGCGCCCGTCGCCATCTACGCTGCTTCGAGCTTCGCGTATTCGAGCGCCAGCCACTTCACGCCGGCATCGCGGAAATTCACTTGCACGCGTGCGTCGTAGCCGCGGCCTTCGGCATCGATGATCACGCCTACGCCGAACTTGGCATGCTTGACGCTCTGGCCGATGCGCCATGCGGGCGCCGGCGGCGTCGCCTGCGGTGCACTGGTCACGCGGCCCCATTCGGCATCATCGACGTCGATGGCACGGCGCCGGAACGGCGACAGCCATTGCACCAGGTCGGGCGGCAGCTCGTTCACGAAACGCGACGGAATGTTGTAGCGCATTTGACCGTGCAGCATCCGGTTTTGCGCGTGCGTCACGTACAGGCGCCGGCGCGCGCGCGTGATCGCAACGTACATGAGCCGGCGCTCTTCCTCGAGGCCGTCGGCCTCCGACAGGCTGTTCTCATGCGGGAACAGGCCCTCCTCGAGACCGGTCACGAACACCGTGTGGAACTCGAGGCCCTTCGCCGAATGCACCGTCATCAATTGCAGCGCGGACCGCCCCTCCGCGGCCTGCGTTTCCCCCGCCTCGAGCGCCGCGTGCGCGAGGAACGCGGTCAACGGATCGGTGGCACCCTCGTCGGCGCCCGCCTCCGGCGACTGCGCGTCGAGCGCAACCCGATCGGACAACATCGGGGCGTCGGTCGCGAGTTGCGCTTCACGCACGAAGACCTCGGCGGCGGTGATCAGCTCCTGGAGATTCTCGACGCGATCCTGCCCGTCCTTTTCCGCCTTGTAGTGAGCGATCAGTCCGGTATGCTCGATGACGTGTCCGACCGCTTCGGAGAGCGGCAACGCCTGCGTGTCCTGGCGCAGTTGCATGATCATCCTGATGAAGGAGCCGAGCACCGTTCCGGCTTTGCCGGTGAGCGCGCCGCCGCCTGCGATCCGCCATAGCGTCGCGTTCTGCGTCCGCGCGGCATCCTGCAGTTGCTCGAGCGTGCGCGCGCCGATACCGCGTGGTGGAAAATTGACGATGCGCAGGAAAGCACCGTCATCGTCCGGCGCCGCAATGAGACGCAGATACGCGAGCGCATGCTTGACCTCGGCGCGCTCGAAAAAACGCAGGCCGCCGTAAACGCGGTAGGGAATGCCGGCGCTGAACAACGCGTGTTCAAGGATCCGCGACTGGGCGTTCGACCGGTAGAGCAAGGCGACTTCGTCCAACTCCACGCCGTCGGCGGCCAATCCCTTCACGACGTCGACGACGAACGCCGCTTCGTCATGATCGGTGGTCGCCGCAAACGCGCGGACGAGCTCGCCCTTGCCTTCGATCGTCCACAGATTTTTGCCCAGCCGCGCCCGGTTGTTGCGGATGAGCGCGTTGGCAGCGTCCAGGATGTGCCCGTGCGACCGGTAGTTCTGCTCGAGCTTGATCAGCTTGACCGGTTGCTCCGGTGTGGCGAAGTCGCGTTCGAACTGCTGCATGTTGGCGACCTTCGCGCCACGGAAGGCATAGATCGACTGGTCGTCGTCGCCGACGGCGAACACCGCGGTGTGCGGGCCGGACAGCATCCGTAACCACTTGTACTGCAGCGTATTGGTGTCCTGGAATTCATCGACCAGCAGGTGCGAAAACCGGCGCTGGTAGTGGCCGCGCAGCGCGTCGCTCCCTGCGAGCAGCTCGTAGCTCCGCAGCAGCAGCTCAGCGAAATCGACCGCGCCTTCGCGTTGGCACGTTTCGTCATAGAGCGCGTAGTGCTCGATCTGCCTGCGCGTGAAGTCGTCGCCCGCCTCGACCATGTTCGCCCGCAGCCCCTCTTCCTTGGCATTCGCGATGAACCACTGCAGCTGCCTTGGCGGATAGCGATCGTCGTCGATGTTGTGCGCGCGATACATCCGCTTGATCAGCGACAGCTGATCCTGCGTGTCGAGGATCTGGAACAGTTGCGGCAGGTCGGCGTCACGGTGATGCGCACGCAGCATCCGGTTGCACAGTCCGTGGAACGTGCCGACCCACATGCCGCGCGTGTTCACCGGCGTCAGCGCGGACAGCCGCAACAGCATCTCCTTGGCGGCCTTGTTGGTGAACGTGACGGCGAGAATCGACAGCGGCCCCGCTTGCCCCGTTGCCAGCAGCCACGCGATGCGCGTCGTCAGTACGCGTGTCTTGCCGCTTCCTGCGCCCGCCAGAATCAGCGCCGACGCATGCGGCAACGTGACGGCGGCAAGCTGTTCCGGATTGAGGTGTTCGAGAAGCGGGGAGGCCATGTGCGGCGATCGGCGAAAGTCGAATGATAGCGGAGTGGTATATGGGGTCGGAGGCGACGCTTCGCGAATCCGGGTCGATTTCCGTCCTGCGCTGGCTAAACGCGTCGCCGACCCCACGCTATAATCGCGCGCACTCGAAGCCACGGCCGAACGCGATGCCACGTACTCCCGACGCCCAGCCCGCCGCCAATTCCGCGACGATGCGCGCGTTCGTCCATCTGATTCGCTCGGCCGCACCGTACGTGCACTCGTTCCGGGGCAAGACGTTCGTCATCGCGTTCGGCGGCGAAGTGGTCGCCGACGACGAATTCCTGGGCGTCGTCCACGACCTGAACCTGCTCCACAGTCTCGGCATCCGGCTGGTCGTCTGTCATGGCTGCCGGCCGCAGGTCGAGGCGATCCTCGCGGCGCAGGGCATCCCCAGCCGTTACGCGCACGGCGTGCGCGTCACCGACATCGATGCGATGGATTGCGTGCTGGAAGCCGCAGGCCAGGTCCGTGCCCGCATCGAAGCGCTGCTCTCGCTTGGTCTTGCCAACTCGCCGATGGCCGGCGCGCGCAATCGCGTATCGAGCGGCAACTACATCACGGCCAAGCCGATGGGTGTCGTCGGCGGCGTCGACATGCAACTGACCGGCGAAGTCCGGCGCATCGATACCGAGGCCATCCAGCAGCGGCTCGACGACGGCGACATCGTGTTGATTTCGCCGATCGGTTATTCGCCCACCGGCGAAATCTTCAATCTCACCGTCGAGGAAGTGGCCACACAGGTTGCGGTGAGACTCGAGGCGTCGAAACTGATTTTCCTGATGGATGCGGACGGCGTGCGCAACGGACGGCGCCAGCTCGTGACCGACCTGTCGACCACCGACGCCGAGGCGCTGCTCGCCAAGAACAACAAGAAGCTGACACCGGATGTCCGGTTGTACCTGCCGGCGGCGATCCGCGCGTGCAACAACGGTGTCAAGCGTGGGCACCTCATCAGCCGGCGCCTGGACGGCGCGCTGCTGCTCGAGCTGTTCACGCGCGACGGCGTCGGCACGATGGTGTCGGCGACGGCGCTCGCCAATATCCGCAACGCCACGATCGACGACGTCGGCGGCATCCTGGCGCTCATCGAGCCGCTGGAGGAGCAAGGCGTGCTGGTCCGCCGCTCGCGCGAGCGGCTGGAGAGCGAAATCGAGCGCTTTGTCGTGGCCGAGTATGATGGAAACATCATCGGCTGCGCCGCGCTGTACGCGTTTCCCGACGAGAAGATCGGCGAACTTGCCGCGCTGGCTGTCCAGCCGGACTTCCGCCGCGAAGGCTATGGCGAGGCGATGCTGCGCGAAATCGAGATGCGCGCGCGCAAACTCAAGCTTGCCGAGCTCTTCGTGCTGACGACCAAGACGGCACACTGGTTCCTGGAGCGCGGCTTCCGCTCGGCGACCATCGCCGATCTGCCGCAGCAGAAGCAGTCGCTTTACAATTATCAGCGCAAGTCGCTCGTTTACCGCAAACCGTTGTAAGGATCACTCCGATGGCTCGCATGGTTCAATGCGTCAAGCTCGGCCACGAGGCCGAAGGTCTCGATTTCCCCCCGTATCCGGGCGAGCTCGGCAAGCGCATCTACGAAAACGTCTCGAAAGAGGCGTGGCAGGGCTGGCTCAAGCACCAGACGATGCTCGTCAACGAGAATCGCCTGAGCCTCGCCGATGCGCGCGCGCGCAAATGGCTTGCCGAGCAGATGGAAAAGCATTTTTTCGGTGGCGGCGCGGAAATGCCTTCGGGTTACGTGCCGCCGTCGCAATGACGGCGCCCGCGATCTCGCGCTACCCGGTCCCCGCACTCGAGGACCTGCCGGAGGACATACGCACGCGAATGCTCGCCGTGCAGGAGAAGGCGGGGTTCATTCCCAACGTCTTCCTGACGTTGGCGCATCGGCCGGAAGAATGGCGCGCATTCTTCGCGTATCACGACGCGCTGATGGAAAAGGAAGGCGACCTCACCAAGGCCGAGCGCGAGATGATCGTGGTCGCCACTTCCGGCGCCAACGATTGCCTCTATTGCATCGTCGCGCACGGCGCGCTGCTGCGTATCTATGCCAAGAACCCGCTCGTCGCCGACCAGGTGGCCGCGAATTACCGCAAGGCCGACATCACGCCGCGGCAGAAAGCGATGCTTGCCTTCGCGCTCAAGGTGGCGTTGCGCAGCAGCGAAATCGGCGATGACGATTTCGCGGAACTGAAGGCGCACGGCTTCACTGACGAAGACGCATGGGACATCGGCGCGATCGCCGCGCTGTTCGCGCTGTCGAACCGGATGGCCAACATGATTGGCATGCGGCCGAACGACGAGTTCTACCTCCTCGGCAGAGTCCCCAAAGGCAGTAGTGACGCGTTGCCGCTTGCCTGATCACGTCCCAGGCCCCGCGGTGAAGGTGAAATCGTCAAACAGCGTCACGCTATCCGCCTTGGTCCAGACGCCAACGGCGCCTCACGAGTATCGCTGCCGAATGTAAGCGTAGAGCGCGCGCATGCCGGTCGCTTCGCCACCTTCGGGACGTCCGGGCTTCGCGGCGGGATTGGCCGCCATGATGTCCAGGTGCGCCCACGACGTCGATGCCGACACGAATTCGGCAAGATACAGCGCTCCGATGATCGAACCGGCAAAAGAGCCTGGCGCGACGTTGTTGAGATCGGCGCACTTGCCATCGATGTGCTTGCGATACGGCCGCCAGATCGGCATCCGCCAAAGCGGATCCCCGACCTTCGTGCCCGCCTCCAGCAATCCATCGGCAACGGCGTCGTCATCGCAGAACAGCGCCTGGAGCTCGGGTCCGAGCGCAATGCGCGCGGCACCCGTCAGCGTGGCGCAATCCAGCAGGAGATCGGGCCGCTCGCTGTCGGCCTCGGCCAACGCGTCGCATAGGACAAGGCGCCCTTCCGCATCGGTGTTGCCGATCTCCACCGTTTTTCCGCTGCGAGTGCGCACAATGTCGAGAGGTCGATACGCATTTCCGGCAACGGAATTCTCGACCGCTGGAACAAGCAGGCGAAGCCGGATAGGCGTGTTCGCCGACATCAGCGCGCTGGCGAGGCCCAACATCACGGCCGCACCGCCCATGTCTTTTTTCATTTCCAGCATGCCTTCGCGCGGCTTCAGGTCGAGACCGCCCGTGTCAAAGCAAACGCCCTTGCCGACGAGCGTCACCCGAGGCGCTCCTTCATCTCCCCAGCGCAAATCGATGAATCTTGGCGCGCGAGAGCTCGCACGTCCAACGATATGGATCGTCGGGTAGTTCTGTTCGAGAAGGTCGTCGCCCTCGATGACATGCGTCGTCGCGCCGTGGGCCCTCGCCACCGTCAGCACGCTGTCCGCGAGCTGCTCGGGGCCCATGTCTTCGGCCGGCGTGTTGATCAAGTCACGCGCCAGAAAGACGCTGCGCGCGATTCGCTCGACCTCGACGCGGTCGGTCTTGCCGGGCCAGACCAGGGTTGCGGGCGAGCGCTTCGGCTTCTTGTACTTCGTGAACGCGTACGATCCCAGCGCCCAACCGAGCGCTGCTTCGGTGACGGACGAATCGAGGTCCCCGGATTCCAGCGAATAGGTGCCTTCGGGAAGCGCCATCGGCAGTCCGGAAAAGGCCCAAACCGGCTCGCCGTCCGCGGGAGTGGCGAGCACTGCGCCGGGCCGTCCGGCATTGTCGGCGACGAATGCGAATGTCCCGGGCTCCGCCTTGAAACCAATCGCCGCGATCCATTCGCGAGACTGCGGATGCGCATCGAGCCACCCGGGAAGGGTCGCTGCGCTGACTGGCGTGATCGGGATCGCGCTGGCTTGGTCGGCGGTGAAGAATTCGAACATGGGAGAACTCCGTGTCAGAGGCACTCAAAGAGCGCCGAGTGGAATGAACGTGCCGACATTCCGGGCAACTGCCCGTTGGTAGATCCACACGGCACTCGCGGCATCCTGTATCGCGACCCCGGTGGAATCGAACACCGTAATTTCTTCCGCGTTGGTGCGCCCGCGCTTGCGGCCGATCACAAGGTCGCCGAGTTCGGCATGGACATCAGCGGCTGTGACGAGCCCGGCCTCGATCGCGTGGTGCAAATCGCCCATGACCACGCACTGGGCAAGCATGTCCACGACAATCTTCGATCCCGCCAGCAGGTCGGCGGACAATTCGTTCTTGTGCGGGCTATCGGCGCCGACCGCCGCAACGAAAGTGCCGGCGGACACACATGCCCTCGTCAAGAATGGGGTTCGCGCGCCCGTCGAGGTGACGACGATGTCACAGCAAAGTGTCGCGTCGCCGACATCGTGTACGGCTGTCACTTCAAGTCCCAGAGATTCTTTCATCTCGTGCGCGTATTCCCGCGCTTTTTCGAAGTCGATGTCCCACGCGAAGACGCGACTCGGCATGGCGACGTCCGCCAACGCAGCCAGCTGTGCGCGACCCTGCTCGCCACACCCGCAGATCGCAATCGAACTTGCGTCCTCACGCGCCAGGAACCGCGCCGCGAGCGCGCTGGCGGCGGCGGTTCTCTTCAGCGTGACTTCAATGGAGTCGATGACGGCCAGCAGCGATCCGTCGGCTGCGTCGTAGAGCAGCACTACGCCCTGGATCGTCGGCAAGGCATTGCGCGCCGGATTGCCGGGAAAGTTCCCGTTGACTTTGACGGCGACATAGGCGCGATCCAGCACTACGAGTGCGCCTTTGGCGTGAAAACCGCCGCCGTCCAATGCAATGTGCATCGGCATTGGGATGGAGGCATCGCCGTTTGCATAGCTGCGAAAGCCGGCCTCCACCGCGGCCAGATACGCTGCCGGATCCATCAACGTGGCAATTTCGCTTCTGCGAAGGATCAGTGCCGGCGTCGGGGCGCGGTTCAAGCCACACCTCTCGCGGGTGCGTGCAGGTCCCTGTCCGGTTCGCACAACCCGGAGGCCCGCAATTGCCGCGGGACGGCTGACCGCGCAGAGATTCCCGCATGCGTGCCGGCGCGGTCGAGTATCAGGCGGCGTGAAAGGAAACAGCCGTCCTGACGGAATAATCTCGATGAACGGGGTATTGCGGCAATGGCCAACATTCACGCTCCCCCACGGATGCATCAACCGGGGTCGGGAGCAGAACTTGGACGCGGAACGCGTCTTGGGAAGCGGGGAGTCTGCTTACAATCCCCGCAAGAGCCATACGTTCAATGCTAACGCATCAAGCGGCGATGTACAAGTGTCGCGTGCTACGACCGTGTCTCGAAGCAGGTGAGAAAGCCTGATCCGCAGCGCTGGCGCTACGAATCCGACTTCCTCACTTCATGAACCTTCCCTCATTGGATCAGAGGTTCAGCTTGAACCATGCGAGCATCTTGTTCCACGCATCCTCGGCCGGCTGCTTGCGGTACGTGGGCCGGTAGTCGGCGTTGAAGGCGTGGGGCGCGTCGGGGTAGATCGTGAACTCCGACTTGGCGTTGCCGGCGGCCTTGAGGCTCGCGAACAATTTCTCCACCGTATCCTTCGGAATGCCGGTATCGGCGCCGCCGTACAACCCCAATACGGGCGCCTTGATCTGCGCCGCGACGTCGAGCGGCGTCTTGTCGCCCTCGCGGAAAGCGCGTGCGGGAAATCCGTACCAGGATACTGCCGCCTTGACGTTCGGATTGTGCGCGGCGTACATGAGGACAGTCCGACCACCCCAGCAAAATCCGGTAATGCCAAGGCGCGCCGTTTCCGCCTTGCCCGACGCTTTCGCGTAGGCAACGCACGCATCGAGGTCACCCATGACTTGCGCGTCAGGTACCTTCGACACAAGCTCCGACATGAGCTTTGCACTGTCGGTGTACTTTGAAGGATCGCCCTGGCGCGCGTATAACTCGGGCGCAATCGCGAAATAGCCGTTCTTCGCGAGCCGCCGGCAGAGGTCCTTGATGTGCTCGTGCACGCCGAAGATTTCCTGCACCACCAGAATGACGGGGAAATTGCCGCCCGTGGACGGCATTGCCCGGTACGCGGGCATGTCGCCGTCCTTCGCCGGCACCTTCACTTCGCCGGCGGTGAGACCTTCGGCCGATGTCGTGATGGTCTGGGCGCTGACCGGCAGCACCGCCATCGCGAAACCCGCGCCGAGCGAAGTCACGACGAAGGCGCGCCGGTCGACGTTGCGTTCGCCAAGCAAACTTCTCAAATGGAGATTGACGGTATCGTTCAAGCGTTCCTCCTTTGGAATGAAGCGCACGCGAGCGGTGCGCAAAAGGGAAACGTCAATATAGCGCGCCAGTCGCCGGGCCCCGGCTTAGGCTTCGTAGACGATCTGGCCCGCGACCAGCGTGAAGCGGACCTTGCCCGGGATTTCCAGCCCGAGGAACGGCGTGTTCTTGCCCTGGCTGCGCAGCGCGGCCCGCTCGACCTTCCAGAACGCGTCCGGATCGAAGACGCAAACATCGGCGATGCGACCTTGTTCCAAATCGCCAGCGCCTGCGCCGATCAGCTTTGCCGGTTCGCTGGTGATCCTGGCCAGCGCCGCCGTCAGCGGCACGCGCTCCTCGGCAGCCCACTTGAGCGTCAGCGGAAGCAGGAGCTCGAGCCCGGTCGCCCCGGGCTCCGCCTCGCCGAACGGTACCTGCTTGCCGTCGTCGTCGACCGGTGCGTGATCGGAACAGATGAGATCGATGGTGCCGTCCGCAACGCCCGCCCGTAGCGCCGCCCGGTCGCCCGTCGTGCGCAGCGGCGGCACCAGGTTGGCGTCGGACGCGAACCAGCCGATGTCCATGTCGGACAGATGCAGATGGTGGATTGCCACATCGCAGGTAACAGGCAGGCCTTCCTTCTTCGCGGCGCGGATGAGCGCCACGCTTTCCGCGCATGACAACCGGCACAAATGCACCTGCACACCGGTCACGCGCACCAAGGCCAGGATCGTCTGCAGCGCAATGGTTTCGGCCGTGGCGGGAATGCCTGCCAGGCCAAGGCGTGTCGCGACCTCGCCATCGTGCGCGACGCCGCCGCGCCCCAGATACGGATCGTTCGGCCGCAACCAGAGCCGATAGCCGAACGTCGACGCGTACTGCATGGCGCGCCACAGGAGCTGCGTGTCGGCAAGCGGCACGT